>BNJU01003729.1_pt1 | contig 44396 bp, 59 predicted proteins | sample 8539281 | NCBI WGS metagenome assembly BNJU01 (sample SAMD00202456, study PRJDB9452) | human saliva metagenome | isolation source: human saliva | place: Japan
GAAATTGAGAGAAAGAGTAGGTAATTAAGATGAAAATATTAAGATTGTTGATATTATGTTTATTAAGCATGCTTTTGTTTAAATTCTTGTTTCACCCTTGCAAGTTTCTGTGCGGATCATGGATGTATGATGACTGGAATGCCTAAGGCAACTAAAAAAAGATCCACAAGGAATTTATATAGTTCTTGATAAAAAAAGGAGTATGAAAATTACTTAAAAGAAATATTGCAAAGAAAAAAAGAATATGTAGAGATTGAAGGAAGAAAAATATTATTGCCAGAAAATATAACATTAAAGAAATATAACCATGATAGTGACGGTATATTTGGAGGATATGGATCTTTGGTTAGTTACTATTTATATGATAAAGAAAAACAAATAGGTTTTCCTTTGGGATTTAGATTAGATGAAAATGAAAATTTAATGACTGGAGTAATAGATGGAACAAATGAGTATATAAATAAAAATAGGAGAGCATATTTATTTTTTTCAAAATCTTATCCTTCCGAGAAATATTATGTAAATAGAATAGGTAAGGATATTTATTTTACTTTTGGTATACTCTCAAGCACTGAAAATGAGAAAAAGATTACGAATTTTTTTAAAAGAGTTAGTTAAAGAATGGTAAGAAAATGATTGAATTTGAAAAAAATCAAGACTGTATTTTTAATAATGATGGTAACAAAGAAAACTATGATAATACCTTTTAAAAAAACAGGAAGATTTGATTAAACAAAGAAAGGACAAATACTTATGAATGTTCCAAGAAATAATCCATATAAGAATATAAATCCTGATGAAGGTGTAAATATGCTGAAACCTGAAATAAATAGAGAAAAAAATCTCAAAATATAAATGAACAGTTAAAAAAAGTTGAGAGAAAGAGTGGGTAATTAAAAATGAAAAAAATTAAAATTGTTGATATTGTGTTTATTAAGTATTTTTTTGTTTGAGTTCTTGTTTAACAACTGGATTTTTTTCTTGGGTTCAATTCTTGATGAGTATGGTCCTAGTGGTGGAAATGATAGTAAAATATCAAAACTTTATTATGATAAATCAAAATTTACTGTATATGTAAATTCTTTAAAAAAATAGAGAAAAAGATACAATAGAAATAACAAAAGGAGTTTTTTTATTAAAGTTCCGAAAGGTATAATTTTAAAAAAAGATGGAGATATTAAATATTTTTTTATGATAAAGAAAAAAAAGAATGGGAATCGATATATTTGTAAAATTTCCTTTTTTTCTGGTAGTAGTTATATTGTTGAAAACTATGATAAAGATAAAGATATAATAAAAAAATATAAAAAAATATAAAAAAATATTATCTGCATATGGTAATGAATATATCGTCACTAAAAATATCAAATGCTTGCATTTATGCTTACTATGATGAATCTAAAAAAAGAATACAATAATTTTCTTATAGATTTCATAAACAGTATTGAGGAAGTAAAATAACAACAACAATTTAGAAAAAAATTTTAAAAAAATCTGAGAGAAAGAGTGAGTAATTAAGATGAGAAAAATTAAAATTAGCATTGTTAGGAATAGTTTCAATATTTTTGCCTAAATTCTTGTGTAACTACTGCATTATCAACATTGGCTGGTGTAGCAGTTGCCGTTTGTGGTGAAAAATGGATGTAATGACTTAGGAGATTCTAAAAAAAGTAATTTTGGTGGTATTTATGTTTTTACGTAGAGAAAATGAGATGAAAAGTCTAGAGAATATGTAAAAAGCGTTATTATTAAGACCAAAAGAAAATTTAGAAATAGAAAAAGGAGTATTTGTAAATGTTCCAAAAGGTTTTATTATAAAAAAATGGTAAAGGATATAAATATTTTTTTATGATAAAATAAACAATATTGGTTTTCCTTTTTATTATGATGATGACAGTTCAACAAAAATCAATATACAATAACAATAATTTAGATTTAAATACTGAATTAATTTCTACAAATAAAAGGTGTTAACACTTATAAAGTTAGAGATAAATATAAATCTAAAACTTTAGATTCAGTTTTATTAAAAACTTTCTAATGATAAATATATATATATATATATATATATAGAACGTGATAAAAAGCGTCTCTGAATTTATGGAATTTTATAAAGATTTTTATGGAAAAATTTGTAGGAAATATGTGGGAACTACCTAAATATAACTCAGGTAGTTTTTCATAATTTTTTTCAAGATGGAGTTATGGTAACTTCAGGAAAGGGCAAAAAAATATGAAAAAAATAAACCTTATATTGTTAACATTGATTGCTATATTTAGTATAAATTTATCTACTGAAAAAAATTATTAAACTTTAATCAAGCAAATGCTATTAGTTCAGAAACGTTAAAAGCAAGTAAACGCTTCTTCAACTTATAAAATTATTTACAAAAAGGAAAAAGAGTGGTGAATACAAATATACTTTTAGAAAAAAATTATCAAATTTTTGATAACAATAAAAAAATTTAAAAAGTATTTGTAAATGGAACTGAAGATAATTTAGACAATGCAGTAAAAAGCCATAAATCAAAAATATGACATCATCAGACAAGAAAAAAAGTTGATGATGGTGGAACTTTTGAAACTATTTTGGTTTTTTCAGAATAGAATAAAAAAATTTAATTTTTTTAATAATCGTTGTTGTAAAAAGACAGCGGTTATTTTTTTGTATCGCATATAATTCGGATATTTAAAACAATTTTTTTTACCCAACAGATTCTATAAAAAGTAAAAAGATAAAATAATATTGATAAGAGCGTCCAAAAATTTTGAGTAAACTCAAAACATAATATATTCCAGAGTGCATAAAAATTTTTGTACAAATTCAGAATCAAAGTTGAGACAGTCTCTTTTAGATTTTTCATCAATGTTCTCCAGTCCGTATCCCCAAACCAATTCTCAAAATATTTCAAATCCTCAAATTTAAAAAAAGAAAGCGTCACAGAGCGTTCAAATGACTTTATTTTTAAATATCAAGTTGTGGTATAATTAACATATATTGAAATTTATAAAAAAATAAAAAGAGGTGTGATTTTATGAGAAAAAAAGTGTTCCTGTGGGGATTGAGGATTTTAAAGAGTTGATACAAGAAGGATATTATTATATAGATAAAACTTTACTAATAGATGAAATGTTAATGAACAGATCGAAAGTTACATTATTTACAAGACCACGACGATTTGGAAAAACATTGAATATGTCGATGTTGAAATATTTTTTTGATGTAAAAGATAAAGAAGAAAATAAAAAGCTTTTTGAAAATTTGAAAGTATCTGATAGTGAATATATGAGTGAACAAGGAAATATCCTGTAATTTTCATTTCACTGAAGGATTTAAAAAGGAAATACTTGGGAAGAAAAATTTTGTGCTAATAAAAAAACATATAAAAAAATTTATACATGGAATTTTATGATTTAAAAGATAAATTGAATCCTATTTTTTTAAAAAAATGATTTTGAAAAAGATAGTTATGGAAAAAGAAGAGGCTGACTGGATTTATTCTCTAAAAAAACTTATCAAATTATTTGTATGAATATTATGGAAAAAAGTGTAATAATTTTAATAGATGAATACGATGCTCCAATAATAAATGCTTTTGATAAAGGATATTACAATGAAGCAATAAATTTTTTTCAAACATTTTTACAGCTCGGCACTAAAGACTAATAATTCATTGAAATATGGTGTTTTAACAGGGATAACAAGAATCATAAAAAGAAGGAATATTTTTCAGGTTTAAATAATCTTTATGTAAATACGATTTTTAAGTAAGGATTATTCAGAATATTTTGGACTCCTTGAGAGCGAAGTGATTGAAATGCTTGAGTATTTTTGATATGAAATACAAAATTGAAGAAGTTAGAGAATGGTATAATGGGTATATTTTTGGAGAAAGTAAAGTATACAATCCTTGGTCTATTGTAAATTATGTGAGAGAAAAAGAAATTAAGGCATATTGGGCAAATGTTTCAGGGAATACACTTCTGGAAAAATATGCTTGATCATGCTGGAGAAAGTGTCTATGATGACTTAAAACGATTTACTGATGGAGAAAGTATTGAAAAATATATTTCAGATGGAACAACGATAAAAAGTCTTTTAAATAATGATGATGAAATATGGCAATTACTTTTTATATAGTGGATATTTAACAAAAAGATGAAAAAAACAAAAAGAAATAGATGTAACTTCAGAATATACAGATGTTTATAACTTGAGAATTCCAAACAAAGAAATACGAAAAATATTTTTGGGAATATGTTCTTAAACAGATTTTTTTGGAACAGAAGTAAAAACTAACATTTTGATAAAAAGCACTTGAAAATGGAGATATTAAAAAAATTTGAAAAAGACATTGGGAGAAATAATGATAAATATGTTGAGTCATTTTGACTTGGATAAAGAAATGGAGAAGATTTATCAGGTGTTTATGATAGGGCTTGTTGGATTTTTGATGGGGAAATATGAAATTATTTCAAATGATGAGAGCGGATATGGAAGATATGACCTTGCAATGATACCGATAAAAAGCAATGAGAAGGCGTACCTTATGGAATTTAAAATATCGAAGACGAAAAAGGGGATGGAAGAGAGGGCACAGAAGGCGTTGAAACAGATTGATGAGAAGAAATATGATACGAGATTGAAGGCAAGAGGGATAAAGAATATTTTGAAGATTGGGGTTGCGTTTTATGGGAAAGAAGTGAAAGTTGTTTTTAAATAGAGGTTTAAAGGTATTGTAATGAATAAGCAATTAGAACAATTAAAAAAAATATAATTATGAAATATTATAAAAAAAGAAAGAAAAGAAGTATTTTTTTGAAACAATTAGAAAAAAATTTTTATATTAAAATATAAATTTAGAGAACTTTACAATATTGCTGATTTAAAAAAATATGACAAAAGAAGAAACAGAAGTATTTTTACGGAATAATGTATATTTATGCACATAAAAATATTAAAAACAGTTGATTATAAAAATATTGTAAAGAAGACTATAAAGAAAAAAACTATTAGAAGCATTAAAAACTAATTTTGCTATTAGGGTATATTGCTGTTGAATTTCCAAAACATATGATAGATGGAAAAATGACAAAAGAAGATGAGGAGATATAGGAGAAATTCTTAGGATTTATATTTAATTATTAGTCTAAATATATTAAAATTAAGTAAAAAAACTATAATTAAAAGTCTAATTATTTTTACTCCATTTCAACCACCGAAATATCTAGTTATAGTCTACAATCCTAATGCGGAAGCATTAAGTACAACTAACTATTTTTAATGTACCTAAACTTTATGAGTATATTAAACCAGCAATAATTAAAACCAGATTTTTTTATGTAGGTCCAAATAGAGCAAGTAGAACATTGCTAGCAACGGCATATACGTATATGGATTCTAAATAGTATGAAGTTACTAAAAAAAGAAATGTCTAGTCCATTATCCTATTTTTGGATTTGAAAAAAAATTGATACTGCATATCAGGTAAGAGACAGATGCTAGATAGCGTATGATTATTATAATCTTAATAATTAAAAATCGTACTTGGAGTAGTGCTTCTGTAAGAGGAACTTTTGATACACTGCAATTATTTGATAGTAAAGGAAATCCAAAAGTAAGAATTCCCTATACTAAGAGAGATACTGGAAAAGAGTTGGAACCATTTACTATGTCGTATTCCGAACATGGTCAAGGTGGTGCTTTTCAATTGCTTCCTGTTGATAAAATGGATATAAAATATGATAAATTGGATATTTTACCAAATCCAAGAATAGATTTAATATTAAGAGAAAAGAGGTAACATTATAAAAGGTTGGATAGAAGAATATGCAATATTAAGAAAATTTATAGAAAAATATTGCGAAGAACAAGACAAAAAAATCGTTTGATAGAAATATTAAATATGAAAGATAGATTTTTATTTAAATATTTTTGTTAATGAATTTTTCTAAGTTAAAAAAATACCGAATAAAATGACAGAAGAAGATTTAAAGGAATATAAAAGAAAAAAATTATGATGTATATTTAAAAAAATTAGAATTAAGAATACAAATGCAAGGATGTATTAATTATAATCATACATTAGGATAGCCTATTTATGAAGGAGGTATAAAATGAAAATGAAATTTTGTTATGAATTAGACCCTGTTGGGAAAAATGTATATGAATTCAGGTGCTATAGTAGATGCGAAAAAAATATAATATAGGATATTCGATATATTTAGGAAGATTATTGTTTATAATTTCAGATAAAGGTATAAAATGAATCACTCAAAATTATAGACAAATTAGAAAAAGGTATTTTAACTTGTTATGAAGCAGGAACGGAAACAATGGATTACTATATGTATAAAAAAATAAAGTAGATTTTTATAGATTGGTTTGGAGACTATGATGATTGAGTTGTACAATAGAAGAATTTACAAAAATCTTTATTAGGAAAAAAAGAAGTTTTTAGAAATGCCGAGAGATATAAATAGTTATTTTGAAATTGAAATAAATGATTTATAGAATTATTTCAAATCCTCAAATTTAAAAAAAGAAAAGCATCACAGAGCGTTCAAACGACTTTATTTTTTAAATATCAGGTTGTGATATAATTAATATATTGGAAGTTATAAAAAAATAAAAGAGGGCGTGATTTTATGAGAAAAAAAGCTGTTCCTGTGGGAATTGAAGATTTTGAAAGAATAATAAACGAAGATTATTATTATGTAGATAAAAACGATGTTAATAGAAGAATTATTGATAAACAGGGCTCCTGTGACACCTTTTACAAGACCACGTAGATTTGGAAAAAAACATTGAATATGTCGATGTTGAAATATTTTTTTGATGTAAAAAGATAAAGAAGAAAAATAAAAAGCTTTTTGAAAAATTTGAAAGTATCTGATAGTGAATATATGAGTGAACAGGGTAAATATCCTGTAATTTTTATTTCACTGAAGGATTTAAAAAGGAAACACTTGGGAAGAATGTTTAAAAAAAGATTGAAGTTATTTATTTTTTTGATTTATATGCTGAATTTGAGTATATTAGAGAAAAAAATGAATGAATGGGATAAAAGAAAAATTTGAAAAAAAGTGCTTTATGAAAAAGAAGATGCAGACTACATAATGTCTTTTAAAAATTTTTTTGGCAGATAGTCTTTATAAGTATTATGGAGAAAAAGTCATAATTTTTAATAGATGAATACGATGTCCAATAATAAATGCTTTTGATAAAGGTTACTACAATGAAGCAATCAATTTTTTCAAACATTTTACAGCTCGGCACTAAAGACTAATAATTCATTGAAATATGGTGTTTTTAACAGGGATAACAAGAATCATAAAAAGAAGGGATATTTTTCAGGTTTAAATAATTTAAAAGTAGATACGATATTGAATAAAAAAATATTCAGAATATTTTTGGACTTCTTGAAAGTGAGGTAATTGAAATGCTTGATTACTTTGGAATGAAATACAAAATTGAAGAGGTTAAAGAATGGTATGATGGATATTTTTTTGGAGAAAGTGAAGTGTATAATCCATGGTCTATTGTAAATTATATTGACAATGGAGAAATCAAGGCATATTGGGCAAATGTTTCAGGGAATACACTTCAGAAAAATATGCTTGATCATGCTGGAGAAAGTGTTTATGATGATTTAAAACGATTTACCGATGGGGAAAAGCATTGAAAAAAATATTTCTGATGGAACTACGATAAAAAGTTTTTTTAAATAATGATGATGAAATATGGCAAGTACTTTTATATAGTGGGTACTTAACAAAAGATGAAAAACAAAAAGAAATAGATGTAACTTCAGAATATACAGATGTTTATAACTTGAGAATTCCAAATAAAGAAATACGGAAATATTTTTGGGAATATGTTCTTGAATAGATTTTTTTGGAACAGAAGTGAAAACTAGTGTTTTGATAAAGGCTCTTGAAAATGGAGACATTAAGAAATTTGAGAAAACATTGGGAGAAATAATAATAAATATGCTGAGTCATTTTGACTTGGATAAAGAAATGGAGAAGATTTATCAGGTTTTTATGATAGGGCTTGTTGGATTTTTGATGGGGAAATATGAGATTATTTCAAATGATGAGAGTGGATATGGGAGATATGACCTTGCAATGATTCCAATAAAAAGTAATGAGAAGGCGTATCTTATGGAATTTAAAATATCGAAGACGAAAAAGGGGATGGAAGAGAGAGCACAGAAGGCATTGAAGCAGATTGATGAAAAAAAGTATGATACTAAACTAAAGGCAAGAGGGATAAAAAATATCTTGAAGATTGGGGTTGCGTTTTATGGGAAAGAAGTGAAGGTTGTTTTTTAAATAGAGGTTTAAGTAAAGGTGGGAAATAAAGTGAGTTTAAAAAAAATAAAAAGAAAAATTTTTTTGAAAAATTTAAAAATGAATAAATTTGATTTATTAGTAACAGTAATTAATGAAATAGGTAATTTTTCCATATATAATGTCAGATATATATTTTAATAATGAAAAAGTAAGAAGTGGAGAATATCAAGGATTAGGTATAAATATCGGGTGGAATGATGAAGATGAGACAGCATTGTATATTTTTTTGAATATGAAAATGAAATAGAAGATATAGAAAGGGTATATTATACTTATGAAGAGATGTTATGTTATCTTTTAATGTATCACTTGCAACATATGAATGAATATTCTGATATGATAGCTTTTTGTAGAGCAGGAATTTTTTTAAATTATGTCAATCATATAGATGAATCAAAAAAATATAAAATAAATATGGATTTAAATAGTATATTTGAAAGAGACAGATTAAGAAATTTTTTTAATTAATTATGTCAAAAAAAGAAAATCAATACAATATCGGAGTTTATAAATTTTCATAAAAAGATAGGATATTCAGATATAAATATACTAAAGAGATTTCTATCATATTTATTAGGGAAAGATGTATTAAAAGAGTTTTTATCTAATCCACAAAAAAATTTGGAATAAATCTAAAAAAATTATTTTATTGATGATGGATATAATGAAATTTATAAGTTAACTATAGATAAATTGAGTATAAATATTGAATATTACTGTAGAGGTATGGGGTCTAATGGAAAAATTGTTAGTTGGAGAACGTGGAATATTTTATGGAGATAGAAAAAGTTCTGATAAGTATATCAGTGATTTTATAACAAAAAAAGAAGCAGAAAGGTTAATTCAAAAAATATAAAAGAGAAAAAGAAAATATAGAAATAATTTCTAAAAAGATTTTTTTAAAAAGAACTTGAAATTATTGTTAATGCTTATGAAGATATTTATAATGATAAAGAAGTTCAAAAAAATGTTTGAAAACTTTAAAGAAAAATTTTTAGGAGAGAGTGTGTTCAGAATTTTGTGCAAATTCAAAATCTAAAATATAAATTAAGATGGCATCCTATTATCTTGATTTTATAAATTCTACGAAAGGAAAAAAAGAAATGAAAAAAAGTAGAAAGAGCAATTCGTTTATACAGAAAAAGTAAATGTAAATGAAACGATGGAAGAAAGGCATAAAAAAAGTTATGGAAGGACTATCAAAACTGGAAGCACCTTTAGGATTGGAAGATAGTGGGATTCCAGAAGTGCCAGATTTTGGTGTAGAAATAAGAGCCTATTATCGTACAAAAAAATTCTAAAACAAAAGGAGTTTCGATATCAGGAGATTATATATGGAGAGATGAAAGTTCAGAGAAAGGAAGATGGGATTCTCTGAGTATGATTTTTAAAAATAACATATAGTCTGATAGACTATAAGAAAATAATATATGAAGACCTTCCAAAAGTGATAAATATTTTTGATCCTTATGTTGCTGATTTATATGTAGCTTATAATGGTGCTTATGAGGAAGGAAGAACTCCGGAAACAAGAACTTATGGAGAAAGTATAAATCCTGAATTTTTAAAACTGAAGGAGAAAAATTGTAATATAGGAATGTTGGGAGATGTATTATTTACACTATCTCCAGTGATGTATTTCAATGAAGAGAGTTACAATAGTTCGATAAAAGTACCAAAGGAAGAGCTTCTAGAAAGACTCAAAGGGAAAGCGAATGAAGTTCAGTTACTTGAAAAGGGTATATACATTATCTTTAATGACAAGGCAGATATTACTTATGAAGAATTTGTGGAAATGAATAATATATTTAAGCCGTTACTGGGATTAATTTAAAAAGAAATTGAAAATGTCCAAAAATTTTTGTGATAGTTATAGAAATATTTAATAATCTGAACAGAAAAAGTGGAATCTGCTTATAAATAGAAGTTTTTAAAAGCAAGGTGTAGAAATATAATGATAAAATTCCCTGTACAATCATTTTAACTTTACAGTTTAGGATAGTAAAAAGGGGCATTCAAAAAGTTTTTGTATAAAAGGAATATTTCTGCAACATTTCTCTTAAAAAGGTTCAATTGTTTTTTTGAGTTTATCGAAATACATCTTGAGTAAAAATCCATATCGATTTACTATCTTAAAAATTTTTTTATATCTTGACAAACAGAATAATACTTGGTACAATTGTAATATAAATATTACAATTGGAGGGATAAAAAAATGCCTACATTATCATTGAGAATGGAAAAAGAAGATTTAGAACTTTTAAAAAGAATATTCAAATATAAATAATCTTAATATGTCATCTTTTTGTCCGTAATTTAATTTTAGACAAAAATATATGATGAAATAACTGAAGAAGATGAAAAAAAGAATATTAAGAAGATTGGAAAATTCAAAATCTGAAAAAAACTGCTTCTGCTGAAGAAGTTTTTTAAAAAGGCTAGGATTATAATGGAAAAAAATTTTATGAAGTAAAAATTTACTGAATCTGCAGAAAAAGATCTAAAAAAATTAATTAAATCAAATAAAAGCAATTGCTAAACTTCTTAAAAAAATGGATTTCAGAAAATTTAATCGGTACACAAAATCCAAAAGCAAAGAGGAAAAGCACTTACAGGAAATTTAAAAGGATTATGGAGATATCGAGTAGGTTCTTATAGAATCGTAAACTGAAATAAAAAAATGATATTTTATTAATATTAATTATAGAAATTTCAGATAGAAAAGAAACTTATAAAGATAAAAAAAGAGAAAAACATACAAAAATGGAAAAAAATAAAATAAATGAGAGTGTCTAGAATTTTTGTTTAAACCTCTAAATAATATATGGTAAAATAACTATATAATATTTGGAGGTTTTTTTGTTATGGCTAAAAAAAGAAATCTGTCTATTAAAAATATAGTTATAGAAATATTTAATAATTTGAACAGAAAAAGTGAAAGTTGCTTATAAATAGAAGTTTAAAAGCAAGATATGGAAAAGAATACAAAACAGTACCATTATTAAAATATAACCCAGATTATATAAATAATATACAAAAATATAATTCAAAAACAACAAATGAAAATACCTACAAAAATAGAGAAAGGACAAAAGCTTTATGACAATTTATTCAGCAACATTAATGGGAACATATGAAGAATTTTTTAAAAATATTTAAAGAAGGCGATCAAAATGAAATAAATGCTTCTAGAGAAAGTTTGCTTTTTTACAGCATTATGTAATACAAAAATCAAAAGAAAGATATAGAATAGCAAATTTTTTTAATAAATAAAGGAGCCTGATGTTAAAATAATAACAGAAGATGGAATGAGCATGTTTTTTTCCATTATTTTTCTCTTGGATGGCAAGATATAGTAAAAACAACAATTTTGTGTAAGACATTATTGGAAAAAGGGAGCAGATATAACAGTGATACATAAGAAAGAAAAAAACGGTTTCATTCAAGGAATTATTTAATATCGGCACCCTGAAATAGAGATGTTACCGTTATACCAACTGATATTTTTCTCAACCAGGACTTCCTCTTCTAGCAAAAGGACAAATGGGGACTAACAGTAATTGAATTTGCGAGAAGATCCAATAGGCTAATAGCAGTGAAAATGATGGAAGATTATGTAAAAAAATATAATTTGAAAGAAGAAAATTAAAGTACTTAATAATCATTGCTATAAAAGTATATATTAGAATGGGTGTGTAAAAATTTTTGTGTAAACCTCTAAATAATATATGATAAAATAACTATATAATATTTGGAGGTTTTTTTGTTATAGCTAAAAAAAGAAATTTGTCTGTTAAAATATAGTTATAGAAATATTTAATAATCTGAACAGAAAAAGGAAAGTTGCTTATAAACGGAGGTTTAAAGCAAGGTGTAGAAAAGAATACAAAACAGTACCATTATTAAAATATAACCCAGATTATATAAATAATATAGAAAATATAATTCAAAAAAACAACAAATAAAAATACCTACAAAAATAATAGGAAGGAGATATCAAAATGTCAGAATGTACAACAATTTGGGAAGCAGTAAGATTTGGAACATTAAAGGATGTTATAGAAATATTCAAAAAAAGGAGATGAAAAAAATTGGAGATGCATCAGGAGATAGTATATTATTTCATGCATTAGCAAATACTAATAGCATTGCACGTTATGAAATTACTAATTTTTTTAATAAATAAAGGAGCTGATGTTAAAGTAGTAACAGAAGATGGAATGAGTATGTTTTTTTCCATTATTTTCTTATGGACGACGAGATACAATAAAAATGACAATATTGTGTAAAACATTATTGGAAAAAAAGAGTGGATATAACAACAATATATAAGAAAGAAAAACGGTTTCATTCAAGGAATTATTTAATATCGGTACTCCTGAAATAGAAATGTTACCACTATATCAACTGATATTTTTCTCAACCAGGACTTCCTCTTCTAGCAAAGGATAAATGGGGACTAACAGTAATTGAATTTGCGAGAAGATCTAATAGGCCGATAGCAGTGAAAATGATGGAAGATTAGTAAAGAAATATAATCTAAAAAGAAGACAGTTAGGATTTTTTTAGATAACCGTTGTTGTAAAATTGGAATTTACACAATAGTTGTTGCACAATAATTCATTTTTATTATATAATATAAAAAAAGAATAACAAATAGATAGGAGAAAAAGAGAAAAAAATGTCAAATAATGATAACAAAAAGAGTAAGAGTTAGAATAGCACCATCTCCAACTGGAGATCCACATGTGGGAACTGCCTACATTGGTCTTTTTAATTATGTGTTTGCAAAACATAATGGTGGAGACTTTTTATTGAGAATTGAAGATACGGATAGAACTAGATTTTCTGAGGATTCGGAACAACAAATTTTTGATGCGATGAAATGGCTTGGACTTAATTATGATGAAGGTCCAGATGTTGGTGGGGATAGAGGCCCTTACAGACAGTCTGAAAGATTTGAAATATATAAAGAATATGCTGAAAAATTGGTGGAAAAAGGTGAGGCATATTACTGTTTTTGTACACCTGAAAGATTGCAAAAATTGAGAGAAAGACAAACTGCGATGAAACAAGCACCTGGATATGATGGTCATTGTAGAAACCTTTCTAAAGAAGAAGTTGAAGCTAAATTGGCTGCAGGAGAACCTTATACAATTAGATTGAAAATGCCTTATGAAGGGGAAACTATTGTAAATGATGGTTTAAGAGGAGAAATTAGATTTGAGAATAGTAAAATTGATGACCAAGTATTGTTAAAATCTGATGGATTCCCTACTTATCATTTGGCAAATATCGTGGATGACTATTTAATGGGAATTACACATGTTATTAGAGCTGAAGAATGGATTTCGTCTACACCTAAACATATTCAATTGTACAAAGCGTTTGGTTGGGATGAGCCAAAAATGGTATCACATGCCACTTTTGAGAAATGCGGATAAAACTAAAATTTCTAAGAGAAAAAATCCAGTTTCATTGAACTATTACCAAGAAGAAGGATATTTGAAGGAAGGACTTTTAAATTTCTTGGCTTTTAATGGGATGGAGCTTTTGGAGAAAAACAAAGAAATTTTTTTACAATTGAAGAAATGATTGAAAAACTTTTCGTTTGATAAAATCTCGCTTGGAGGACCTGTATTTGACTTGGTTAAATTAGGTTGGGTAAATAATCATCATATGAGATTGAAAGATTTAGACGAATTGACTAAACTAGCGATTCCGTATTTTGTGAAAAGTTTGGATATTACGCTGACGAAAACTTATCTGATGAAGAATTTGCAAAATTGAGAAGAATTGTAGAGATTTCAAGAGAAGGAGCTCATACTTTGAAAGAATTGCCTGAAATTTCATCAATTTACTTTTGAAGATGAGTTTGAATTGCCAGTTGTTGAAGAAGGAATGAACAAAAAAAGCGAGAAAAATCTGTTGAAAGATTGAGAAATTCCTTGGAAACAGAAGTTGGTAAAAAAATCTATCGAATTATTTGTAGAAAAAAATTAATGCTTTTAAATGAAGAAATTTCTGAAGAAGAAGCAAAAGAAATTTTACACGGATTACAAGATGAACTAGGTGAAGGACCAGCAGCAGTATTAATGCCACTTAGAGCAGTAGTTACTGGAAAAAGTTTAGAGGAGCTGACTTGTATACTGTAATTGCGATTATTGGAAAAAGAGAACTTTAAAGAGAGTTCAAAATACTTTTAGAAAAAAATTAAATAATTTTTGGAAAAATTATTAAAATTAGAAAAATTTAGAATATTAAAAAAAGGAATTTGAGATATTGGTCTTGGATTTCTTTTTTTATTTCAGAACAATTGAAAAAAATCATGTTTTATTTGGAATTTTTACTTTTTATGCGGTATACTTATGTTGAATCAATTTTAAAAAAATTATTTATGAGGAGTGATAAAATGAAAAAAATTCTTATTATTTATGATGATGTTATTTTCAGTGACTGTTTTTGCAGGAACTGTCAATGCAAAAGTTACAAATAAAAATCAATTTTGGGATTTCTCCAAAAGAATTGCAAAAATATTATAAAAAGTGAGCCACTATCAAATTCGCATGATAATGGAAATTATGCTGTTTATTATTTTTGTAAATGTGGAAGATCCGTTGGGTGTAAAAAGAGAGTTAAATAGTTTTTGCTTTTTTTCTGATAATCAGTTGTTCTCGGCAGTTTTTGATTCGGCTACGACGGATGAAGAACATGCAAAAAAATAATTGAGGATTACAAGAAAAAAATGTGAGTAAAGTTTTGAAGGAAAAAAATTGAATGTGAAAGAGCGAAAAGGAGAATTATTGTTGTATAATTCAAAAAAATTGATAGAAATATATAGAATTATGGATCATACTTTTTATTACATCTTCTCTTTATGATTCTGAAAAATTGGCTGAAATTTTGAGTGATTATGAAGTAAGTTTTTGTTTTTGAGTTTTATAAAAGAAAAAAGCTGTATTTGAATTAATTTTTCATTCACAGACTTTTTTTATTTAAATTAAATTTCTAAAAAAATTCCTTCTCAAACTCCTCTTCCGTAAGCACCTGAATTCCCAGTTTTTTTCAGCCTTTTTCCAAACTTTACTTCAGCCTTTTTCTCCAGCAATCAGAAAATCCAGATTTTTTTGAAACTGCTGACAGATAATTTCCGCCTTTAGAAAGGATGATGTCTTTTATGTCGTTTCGTTTGTATTTTTTTGGAGTTTTCCAGTTGCAAGGAAATTTTTTGCCTTTTTATTGGGTTGTCGGCTATTTCTTTTTAAATCGGATTCATTAATGGCGAATTGTAAGCCGATGTTTTGCAAATCTGTGATGATTTTTCCAGTTGTTTTTCATTGTTTAAAAAAAGGTATTTACAGCGATTGCTACTTTATCGCCGATTCCTTTTACAGATAATAAATTTTCAATTGACTGATTTTTTTAGATTTTCAATATTTTTTTGAAATTTTTTTGTCAAAAGGTTTGCATTAAATTTTCCAACGAAAAGGAATTCCAAGTGCATAAAGGACTTTTGAAAAATCACGATTTTTGCTGGCTTCAATATTATTTATTAAGTTATCTACACTTTTTTTGACCCATTTTTTTCAAGATTTTTCTAATTCTTCACGGTATTCCTTTAACGAATAAACATCAACTATTGTTTTTTTATTTTTTTCCTAATTCAATAAATTTCTCAACAATTTTATCGCCAAGTCCAGAAATATTCATTGCATCACGAGAAACAAAGTAGGCAATTTGGCGTTTGACTTTTTCTGGACAAAGTGGATTGTGACATTTTAAGGCGACAAGTCCCTCCTCATGTGCAAGTTCGCTGTTGCAGACAGGACAGTTTGCTGGTTCCTGGATTTCAATTTCTTCTCCAGTTCTGTCATCGAATACAACATTTACCACTTGTGGAATAATTTCAGCCGCTTTTTCTACAATAACATTATCGCCAATTTTTATATCTTTTCTGCGAATTTCATCAAAATTATGCAAACTAGCCCTTTTTACAACAGAACCTGACAAGTTTACAGCCTCCAGTTCAGCAACAGGGGTAATTACACCTGTCCGCCCAACTTGAAAAGTTACATCCATTAATTTTGTTTTTACTTGTTCAGCAGGAAATTTGTAGGCGATTGCCCATCGTGGACTTTTAGTTGTATAGCCAAGTATTTCATATAGTGAAAAAAATTATTTACTTTTATAACAAGCCCATCTGTTTCATAATCAAGTTTTTTTCCGATCATCATGCCATTTATCAATCAAACTTTTTTCCAATTTTTTTAAAATCAGTATATTTTTTTCAAATATTTTTTTGTTGTCTTAAATCCAAGTTTTTCAATGTATTCAATACTTTCCAGATGTGTTTTTAATCCCATAATTTTTCAGCATTTACCAAATAATAAAGGTAGCAGTCAAGCCCACGTTCTGCAACTATAGTCTTATCCAGCTGTCTTATCGTTCCTGAAGCTGCATTTCTTGGATTTGCAAAAACATCTTCCCTTCATCTTCACGTTCCTGATTTATTCGATTAAAACTGGAAATTGGCAAAATAATTTCTCCACGTACTTCAAGTGAGATATTTTTCTTTCAATTTTTTTCGGAATAGTTGGAATTTCCTGATATTTTCAGTAACATCTTCCCCTGACTTGTCCATCTCCCCTGAGTCACAGGCTGAACAAGCATCCCATTTTCATAAATCGACTCATGCTAAGCCCATCTAATTTTAGTTCTAAGATATATTCTAATTCTTTAGAATTATTTTTCAATATTTTCAGCCAAAATAATCTTTTTAACCCTTTTATCAAAAATCCTCAATTTCAGAAATATTATAAGTGTTCGATAAACTAAGCATAGGCACTCTATGCCGCACTTTTTGAAAATTTCTCGCTCGCAGTTCCTCCAATCTTTTCAGTAGGCGAATTTTTCCCCATTTTTTTATTATATTCCAGCAATTCTGGATATTTTTTTGCTCAAGTTCCTTTAATTCACGTATTAAAAAAATCATATTCCATATCGGAAATAATGGGATTGTCTTCATTGTAATAAAGATTGTTGTGGTATTCGATTTCATTTCTTAATTTTGTATATTTTTTTCTTGAATTTCAGAAAAAAATTATTATTTTTTTATTTTCTATATTTTTGATTTTCATTGTTTTCTTCTTGATTAAATAAATTCACGACTGCTCCTTTTTGTTTAAAAATTGTTTTGTAAATTATATCATTTTTTTATGATAATAAAAGTTTTTTTGGGAGTAAATAAAAAAAGTATTTCTGATTAAATAAAAAAAGTATAGTATAATGATTCTGTAGAGAGGGGAAAAAAAGATAATATGATCGTTTTCTTAGAGAGAATAGTGCTTATTTACATGCTAATTTTAATGATATTAGATATTATTAAATTAGTTAAATACATTATTGGGAGGTTAAAAGGGTAGAAATGCCCCCTCCTCTCATAAAAAAATAAAAAGGAGAAAAAAATATGAAATGGCTAGTACTTTTGGCATGTGCTTATATAATAACAAGACATTATTTATTAAAAAAATAATAAAAATAAAGACTTATAATTATAACATAAATTATAAGCCTTTTAAACTGATCATTTTCTTAGTTGCTTATATTATAGCATATTTTAAAAAAATCAAGGATAAATATAGAAATAAATTAAAGTTTAAATTTATATTAACAAATATAGAGCATATTACAGGGCTTAAATTTTAGCCTTGTAATATTTTTTTAGGAGGATATCTTTATTTTAAAATTATCTTTTTATACTGTTATATTTTTCTCAAAATGTGGTATGATATAAACAATTAAAACTGAAAAAAATAAAAGGAGGAAATTGAAAAGAATATAAAATATGGAGAGAAGTAATAGTGAAATGATAGATGAAAATGTGAAAAATATAGATACAATTGAAAAAAATTGATATTTTAGGGATGGATTTGGAAAGTTTGCAGGAAAAAAATTTATTGAGATTGGGCTGAAGAAGTTTAATGCCAGTCAGGTATTTGATTGGCTGCATAATAAATTGGTGTTTGATTTTTGATGAATTTTTCTAATATTTCAAAGAAAGACAGGGAGATTCTTAAAGAGAAATTTTATGTGGCAAAAACTTGAGTTTAAGACACATCAGGTTTCAGAAGATGGGGATACTGAGAAATTTTTTTGTTTGAGTCTGAAGGATAAAAGGCTGATTGAAAGTGTGCTTATTTCCCATAAAAATCGGCATACGCTTTGTGTTTCATCGCAGATTGGGTGTCTTATTGGGTGCGACTTTTGTGCGACAGCGACAATGACTTATGAAAGAAATTTGTCAATTTCAGAGATTTTGCTGCAGTATTATTATGTTCAGAAGCATCTTATGAAACGTGGAGAAAAATTGGGAAATGTGGTTTATATGGGAATGGGAGAGCCATTTTTAAATTATGATGCGGTTCTTGGATCTATTAATATGTTAAATTCTCCAAAAGGGCAAAATTTTTCAAAGAGGAATTTTACAATTTCTACAAGTGGAATTGTAAACGGGATAAAAAGATTTACGGAAAGTGAAAATCAGATAAATCTGGCGATTTCGTTACATTCGGTAAGGGATGATGTGAGAAGTGAAATTATGCCGATTAATAAAAGATGGGGAGTGAAGCAGTTAAAGGAGGCGCTTTTAGATTATCAAAAGAAAACTAAGAATCGGATTACGTTTGAGTATATCTTGATTGATGACTTGAACTGTGAGCCTGAGGATGCGAGAGAATTGGCTGGATTTTTTTAAATTCGTTCTCGTGCCTTGTTAATTTGATTCCGTATAATCCTGTTGGAGGAAAAGCCGTATAAAACTCCTTCAAAACAAAAAAACAAAAGGGAATTTTATAAATTATTAAAAGATAAAAATGTTAATGTAACATTGCGTGAAACTAAAGGGCAAGATATTGCGGCGGCTTGTGGACAGTGAAGGCAAAAAAACAGATGGATTCTTCTCAAAAATGTTTAGGTAAATTGAGAAAAGGATGTTAGAGCAATTTAGTTGAAGATTTTTGAAAAAAATAAAAAAATTTAAATAAATATTGTAGCAGTTACGAAAAAGAGGTAGTAATGAAAAAGAATAATAAAAAGTAAAAAGTGGAAAAACCTAGGAAAAAAATTCAGTTTACTCTCGTTTTTCAAAGTTTTTTTATTTCTGTTTGTGATTGGAATTGGAGCTGGAGCATATTTGGTGTATACAGTGAGCAAGGAAACGCCTGTTGATTTGATAGATGGTTATGCTCCTGTGTCGCCTTCGGTAATTTATGATATAAATGGAAATCAAATTGATACGATAATGGTTCAAAATCGTGCGCCGATAGGGATAGGAGAGATTCCTCCCTATGTTCAAAAATGCATTTTTGGCGATAGAAGATAGAAAGTTTAGAACACATCATGGATTTGATTTTATCAGAACAGCAAAAAGCGGCTTTTTTTAACGCTTACAGGAAGACGGATTGAAGGTGGAAGTACAATTACGCAGCAAACTTTATGAAAAATGCCTTTTTATCGCCTGAACAAACGATAACAAGAAAAAAATTAAGGAAGCAATTTTGTGGTGGAAATTGAAAGAAAATATACGAAAGATGAAATTCTGGAAAATTATTTGAATACGATTTATTTTTGGGCAGGGAGCTTTATGGGATAAAAAAAATGCGGCGATAAAATATTTTTAATAAGCAGCCAAAACAGTTGACTATTGCACAAGCGGCTATTTTAGCCAGTCTTCCAAAGTCGCCGACAAAAATATTCAAAGATAGAAAATGCATTGGGAAGAGAAAGACTTGTTCTTAGTCAAATGAAAAAAATTATGGATTTATAACAGATGAAGAGTATAATGAAGCGATTAATGAAAAAAATTAAATTTGTAAACGGAAATATAAAAAAAGCCGTAATGAAGAAGAACAAATTTCAACTTCAAATGTTGCGCCTGAATTTACGACAGTTGTTTTTAAGTGAAGTAAGAAAAATATTGAAAATACCTGAAGAAGATCAAAAATTCTTATTTGATGGTTACAAAAATTTATGCAACAGTTGATTTGGATTTACAAAGAGCGAAACTTTATACGGCATTTAATAATAACTATAACTTAAAAAGCCGTGCAGATTTAAATGGCGCTTTATTTTCAATTGATCCAAGCAATGGATTTGTAAAAAGCGATGGTTGGGGGAAAAAAATTATAAAAAAAGGGAACTTTAACCGTGCAATGAGTTCGTTAAGACAGCCTGGATCGTCATTTAAGCCAGTAGTTTATCTTGCTGCATTGCAAAAAGAAAAATGGCGATGAATAGTGTTATGGAAGATTCTCCAGTAAAAATTGGAAACTGGAGCCCGAAAAACTATGATGGAGTCTACAGGGACAGCATGACACTTGCTAAAAGCTCTGGAAATTTCAAATAATGTAATACCAGTAAAAATTATTGCAATATGTGGGAATTGATGCTGCTGAAAAAGGTTTGGCGCAATGCTGGAATTGTCGGTGGAGATTTTTCCTAAAAACTACACATTGGCACTTGGTTCGATTTCCACAAGACCAGTGGATATGGCAATGTTTTTATGCGGCGCTTGCAAATGGAGGATATCAGGTACAGCCTCAATATATTTATAAAATTGAAAATAAATATGGTGAGGTTATTTATGAAGTTTAAACCTAAAAATGAAGAAAGTATATGATTCAAAAGATGTGGCAATATTAACTTATATGCTTGAAAATGCCGTAAATTATGGAACTGGTCAGCCAGCTAAAAGTATTTAAAGATGGTAAATTGATTCCAATGGCTGGAAAAAAACAGGAACAACTTCAGATTATGTTTCAGCTTGGTTTACAGGATATACGCCAACTCTTGCGACAGTAGTTTATGTTGGAAATGATGACAATAAGTCAATGGGGCCTGGAATGACAGGAGGAGCTGCATGCGCCAATCTGGAAGAATTATATGCAGGCGGTAGTTGATTTACCAAATTACAATGTTGGAGTTTTTTTGAGTTTATAGATGATTATATTATGAGAAAAGATTTGACAACAAGAGATATTGACTTGCAAATTGGACTTCTTGACAGAGATGGTGTAAATAAACGTACAGCATTGTTTAAGGCGGGAACAGAGCCAATTGAATATGAAGGAAAAATTTAGAAGAGGAGTTACTTTTTTAAAAAAATAAATTTTTCTTTAAAGTTATTATGAATTTAAATATAATAAAAAAATATGATTTCAAATACAAATTAATGTACGAGAAATCATATTTTTTTAAATAAATTTAAACTTTACGACATAAATAGTAATTTAACTATAAATAGTGCTCCTAAAATGATCATTACCCAAGAAACAGGTCTTCTGTCTTCTTTTTTTGAAAATAAATTATAAAATAAATTTATTAATACGTAGGATAAAATTCCTAATGTTAATCCATCTCCGATGCTATAAGTTAAAGCCATTGTAGTGATTGTGATAAATGATGGAACACCTTCCAAGACATCATGCAAATCTATGTTTTTAACTGAACTTAGCATTAAATAACCAACGTAAATTAAGGCTGGAGCTGTGGCACATCCTGGTATTGAAATAAATATTGGTGAGAAAAACATTGATATTAGGAATAAAACTCCTGTTGTGATGGCTGTCCATCCAGTTCTTCCACCTGCGATAACTCCTGTTGAGCTTTCCACATAAGTTGTAACTGTTGAAACTCCAAGTGCTGCGCCAGCTGTAGTTGCTATTGCATCTGCCATTAGGGCACGTCCTACATTTGGTACATTTCCGTTTTCATCTAGCATATCTGCTTTTGAGCATACTCCTACTAATGTTCCAACAGTATCAAAAAAGTCTACAAATAGGAATGTACAAATTATGACAAATAAATTTCCAAACATTTTAAAATCTGTAAATAATGAAAAGTCCAATTTTTCCCATAACAGGCATCATTGACTCATATTTAAAAAAATACCGGATGGTAAATAAATGCCCCAATTCCCTTTGCATGTGCAGGATTTAAAAAGAGCATATCCCCAAGCTAGCAAAGAACTTAAAACAATTCCATAAAGAATTGAACCACGTACATTTTTTTTATCTAAAATAGATATTAAAATTAGTCCGATGAATGAAATTATAACGGCTGGAGAAAAATGTCCCATGCTTACTTTTTGTAGATTCATTCAAAAACAACAAGTCCGCTTCCTGAAAAATCCTACAAATGCGATAAATACTCCAATTCCACCAGTAACAGCATGCTTCATATTTTTCTGGAATAGAATTTACCACAGACTTCACGTATTTTTAAAAAGTGTCAAAACAATAAATATAATACCTTCACAAAATACGGCAGTTAAGGCAGTTTGCCAGCTAATTCCGCCCTTTAATACAACTGTAAATGCAAAGAATGCATTTAATCCCATACCAGAAGCAAGAGCAAAAGGCAAGTTTGCAATAAGTCCCATAAGAAAACATCCTAGTGCGGCTGAAAAGCAGTTGCTGTAACTAATGCACCTGCATTCATTCCAGTTTTTTTGATAAAATATTTGGATTTACGGCGATTATGTATGCCATTGTAAGAAATGTTGTAATTCCTGCCATAATTTCCTTTTTCATATTGACATTTTCATTTGTTAAAAGCGGGAAAAGTCGTTTAAGTCCGCTTGTTTCATGAATATTAGATGTACTCATCTTGATTAATCAACTCCATTTCTATTTTTATTTATTTTTTATTTTAATAAGGGGTTTTGCCCCCTTTTTTACAATGTTTATTTTGTTTTAGTTTAATCGTTTAATCTTCTTCGTTTTCTTTGTTTTTTTCATTTTTTTCTTCTTCCAATTTTTTTCCTTGTCAAATGTCATAACAACTTTCTCGATTTTTTTATTTCTTACTCTTTGAGGCTTGAATATAACGCCATTAATTGTAATTGGTCTCGATATTTTCATTATCTTCTGGAATATATCCCAGATTTTCAATCAAAAATACCGCTTAAGGTATCATAATATTTAGATTCAAGTTCAAAGTGAAAGTTGTCATTTAAGTCATATAATGAAACATCACCATTGACTAGATATTTATTTTTTTGAAATTTGATGAATTGACAAGTCTTCGTCATCAAATTCATCATCAATATTTCCCATAACTTCCTCAATTAAGTCTTCAAGTGTTACAATTCCCTGAGAATCCGCCATATTCATCAATTAATATTGTAATATGTTTTTCAAGCTGCATTTCATTAAAAAGTTCATTTACATTTTTTTGTTTCAGGAACAAAATATGCCTCTTGAACCAAGTCAGATATTTTTTTATATTGTCGAATCCTTTTTTTATAGGCTTCTATCATCAAATCTTTAACCATCAGAATTCCAATAATATTATCTGCTTCATTTTTCATAAACTGAATACGTGAATATTTTTTTCAATTTCCTTATTTTCAAAAAGTTCATGAATTGAAATATTTTTTTGTCAATTAAAAAAATACTTTTGTTCTTGGAATCATTATTTCCCGTGCAATCTTTTTCATCAAATTCAATGATGTTTTCAATCATTTCCTGTTCAGTTTCATTAATAACTCCATGTTCCTTCCCAACTTCCACAAGTGAACGCAGTTCCTCCTTTGAAACTTTCTCTTCAATATTATCTTCTCTCATTCTCAAAAATTGTAAGTACCAAATTTGTAGAAAAATGTCAAAAATTTTTACAAAAAGGAGAGAATATTGTTGAAATAAAGACAATAACTCCAACTGATGATAAAAGTCTATATTTTCTGAATTTCTAAGTGCAATTCTTTTTTTGGAATCAATTCTCCAAAGACAAGTGTAACATAAGATAATATAAAAGTTATCAAAAATCATTGAAATCTGGCTGCTATATGGAATTTTCAAAGGTTTTAGAGCCTCTGAAAGAAATTGTGAAAGTCCAGTTGCCGCTGATGCTGATGCAAAAGAAACTAGCCAGAGTAATTCCAACTTGAATAGTAGATAAAAAAATTTACTTGGCTCTTTTAGTAGATTATCAAGCAAAATTGCCTTTTTATTTCCATCTTCAATTAATATTTTTAATTTATTTTTTTATTTAACGAAACAATCGCCATTTCCGCACTGGAAAAAGAAAGCATTAATTCCCGTTAAAATTATTATTATCACAATTTGTAATAATAAACTGCCCTCAGACATTTATTTTTTCCTCCCTAATTTTTTTAAAACTTATGGATATTATAACATATTTTTTTAAAAAAATTTAAAAATTGATTTTAGAATTAAAATAAATAAAAAAACCTATTTTTAAATTTAAAAAAACTCAAAATAGGTCGATTAATTTATAAACTATTTTTTGTCTGTCTTTTGTTCCAGTCTTTTATAAACCTCAATAAATTCCTTTGCCAATTCCTTAAATAAAATCGCTGTCATCAGATGATCTTGAGAATGAACCATAATTAATCCGACATCAAGTTTTTTTCTCCCTCGGCTTCCCTAACAATAAGATCTGTCTGCAATTCGTGAGCCTTTAGCATTTCCTCAGTTGACTGTTTCATAAGTTCCTGTGCTTCATCAAATTTTTCCTTCTTTTGCGGCATTCATAGCCTGATAAAGCTTTAGACTTTTAGTTTCCCCAGCATGTCCAATCAGTGTCATAGCAATCATCTCAGTATCCAAAACTTCTTCAGCCATAGTAATTCCTCCCATTTTTTTATTTTTTTGTATTTATTAAAATTCTGTGTTAAAAAAACTTCTTTCTAACATTGTTATAACACACGTTTTTTTCACTATGTCAATTTTTAATAATGAAAAAAAATTATCAAAGATATTATCTTTGCAAAAAAATAAAAAAATAATAGTAATAATTTTCTTGATAAAAAGTTGACTTCTTAAGTTTTAATGGTATACTATAAATGTAAAAGTTAAGTTTACTGATTAGCGAAGCAATAAATTATAAATAATAAAAAAATTTGGGAGAAAAGAAGGGATGATCAAAATGAAAAAAATCTTATTATGTTGTGCAGCAGGGATGTCTACGAGTCTATTAATAAACAAAATGAAGTCGGAAGCTGAAAAAAAGAGGAATTGAAGTTAAAATTTGGGCAGAGCCGCTTGATAGAGCAAAAAGAAGAATTTGCAAAAAGCTGATGTAGTCTTATTAGGACCACAAGTTAAATATGCTTTGACAGAAGTCTAAAAAAATTGCTGAAGAAAAATAATATTAATATTGATGTAATTAATATGGTTGATTATGGAATGATGAATGGGGCAAAAAGTATTAGATCAAGCGTTAAAAATTACTTTTAGTATAATTTTTTTCTTTTTAGATTAATTTAAAGTTTGCAACAAATCATGTCATATTTATATTTTTTTATTGATTTAATAAATGCTGATTAATGATTAATCAAATTTATGATTAAATTAATAAAATATATTTTACAAAATAAATTTTTTTATAGTATAATAACTATAAATTAAGAACTAGACAAATTTTAAGGAGTGATTGCAATGATTAGACAAAGTTGGATATGGTGGAAAAGATTAAATACAATTTAATATTTTTTTGCCAGCTATGTTGAGATTTATTGTAATTACGATTATAAATATTATGAGAAAAGCATTGGTGAAGTATAATCAATGCTTTTATTTTTATTCAGTTCTCTTAGTCGGTAAAACGATTTGAGAGAATTTTTTTATAAATTTCAACAGATTTTTGGGAAAAAGCGAAAAAAAGAAAAAAAAGACAAAAAAATAAAGAAAGTGAGATATTTTTATGTTGATAAACAAACCTACTTATTATTATTCAATTATCAGACAAAAGTTTAATAATTCTTACTTTGCTGAAGATGAACGGCAAGTTATTATTGGAATTGATTGTGAATATTTCGATTCTAATGAATATATCTATAATTCCTTGAAGAAAAATTTATAATTCTTTTTGTGAAGCAAAAAAAGGTTGCTCCGTTTGCAGGGCTATTTGGGACATTTGCCTATGAGTCGATACATTTTTTTGAGAAGATTGAGAAAAATAGAAAAGGAGCAGTTTAAGTTTCCGCAGTTTATTTTTTTGCCAATGCGAAGGCTTATTTACATTATTCAAAGACTAGCAAGGAATATTCATTTTATGGGGATGAAAAAAATATTTTTGATTTTTTTGAATGATGAAATTGAGAAAAGAACTGAAAATAGTGAATTGCTTTTATGATATAAAAAAACAGATTTTGATGAGGAAAGATCACATTTTTTATGGCATTCTTGAAAAAAAGCAAAGGAATACATCAAGGCTGGGGATATTTTTCAGGTTGTGCTAAGTGAACAGTTGAAACTTGCGACAAATATGGATTCTCTTGATTTTTATGAAAAATTGTCAAAGGCTAATCCTAGTCCGTATATGTATCATTTTCCTACAAAATATGGAGATATTGTTGGTTCAAGCCCCGAAATATTAGTTGATATTTCATCAGATAATATTTATATCGCTCCTATTGCTGGAACTCGCCCAAGGGGGAAAGATGCCAATGAAGATGCGTTTTTAGCAAATGATTTGTTAAATGATGAAAAGGAATGTGCTGAACATCGAATGCTTGTTGATTTGGCTCGAAATGATATTGGAAAATTTGCTGAAAGTGGCTCAGTTGTTGTGAAAAATCTTATGCATATTAAGAATTATGAGCATGTAATGCACATTGTGACTGATGTTTATGGGAAAAAGCGAAAGGATGTGTCGATATTTGAAGTTATTGCTCAAGCTCTTCCAGCGGGAACACTTTCTGGATCGCCCAAGATCCGTGCTATGCAGATTATTTCAGAACTGGAAGTATTTAAGAGAAATGTTTATGCGGGAGGAATCGGATTTTTGAGATTTAATGGGGATGTTCAACTTGCGATTATTATTAGAACTGCATTTTTTGAAAATAAGAATTATGACTTGAATAAGGTTGACAAGGTTAGAAATGTGTTTATTCAGGCTGGGGCTGGAATTGTATTTGATTCGGTAAAGGAAAAGGAATATGATGAAATTTGCCATAAAAGAGCATCTGTACTGAATATTTTTTTAAGAAATTCTGCAAAGAAGAAAAAAAGAAATTGAAAAGGTTAAAAAAATAAGGAAAATAAAAAAATGAAAAAAAGGGAAGGATGTGAAATAAATGATTTTTAATGATTGACAATTACGACTCGTTTGTTTTTTTAATGTTGAGCAGTATTTGAAGGAAATGACTGATGATGAAGTAATTACTGTGAGAAATGATGCAATTACGGTTGATGATATAAAAAAAATGAATCCTGATAAAATAATCTTTTCTCCAGGTCCAAAGCATCCAAAGGATAGTGGAATTTGCCTTGAAATTTTAAATAATATTGATGAGCTGGGAAATATTCCAATTTTTGGGGATTTGCCTTGGGCATCAGGCAATTGGGATGAATTTTGGCGGAGAAATAAAAAGGCTTGAAAATCCGTTGCATGGTAAGACTTCAGAAATTACAGTTTTATCGGAAAATTCTGTATTATTTAAAAACTTGCCAAAAAAATTTAAAGTCATGAGGTATCATTCGCTTTATGTTGACAATATTCCAGAAGAGCCTTTGAAGTTACAGCAAGGTCTGAAGATGGGGTTGCAATGGCTGTGGAACACAAAAGTAAAAAAATATTTTTTTGGGATACAGTTTCATCCAGAATCGTTTTTTTACTGAATATGGAAAAAAATATGATACGAAACTTTTTGAATATTGAAGTTTCAGAAAATTTGCAAAAACAATAAAAAAATTTTTGAAAATAGTAAAAAGAAAGGAAACTTTGAAAACATGGATAAATATTTGAAAAAAAATTACAAGAAAACATTGCATTGACAGATACTGATTTTTAGAGAAATCTGTAAAATTATTGATGATAAAAATTATGATATTGTACAGACTTTGGAGCATTGCTTGTGCTAATTTCAGAAAAAAGTCTTTATCCAGAATCATTAACTGCTTTTGTAAATAATATTTTAGAATACAGCACAACTTTTGAAGATGAAACTCCAATGATCGATGTCTGCGGAACTGGTGGCGATGGATTCAAGACAATAAATATTTCAACAGCCGTTGCATTTATTCTGGGAGCAATGGGAGTAACTGTCGCAAAACATGGAAACCGTGCAATTTCCAGCAAAAGTGGAAGCAGCGATGTACTTGATAAATTAGGAGTGCCGCTTGAAAAATCACTGGCAACTCAAATTGAAAAACTGCACAAAAAAAATCTTGCCTTTTTCCATGCACCATTTTTCCATAAATTAGTCGGAGAAGTTCGAGAAGTTAGAAGTCGCCTTGGAATAAGAACTGTTTTTAACATTTTAGGTCCACTTCTTCATCCAAATACAAAGTTGAAGTATCAATTAGTTGGACTTTATCATGAGCCTGTTCACAGATTGTATGCTGAAACATTACAATTATTGGGAAGAGAACATGCGTTGGTTGTGCGTGGAAATGATGGACTTGATGAAATTACAATTTGTGATGATACAAAAATTATCGAAGTAAAAGGAGATCAAATCCTTGAATATACAATTTCTCCTGAAAGTTTTGGATTTAAAAGAGCTTTTCACTCTGAAATCGAAGGTGGAACTGCAGAAGAAAATGCTGAAATTTTAAAGAGAATATTAAAAGGTGAAGAAAAATCTGCAAAATTCGATATAGTCGTGTTAAATGCGATGTTTGGGCTTTATACTGCGAATATAGTGGATCATCCTGCGAAGGCGAAAGAAATGATTTTGGAAGCGATTGAGAGTGGGAAGGTTTATGAGTTTTTATGAAAATTATGTGAGATAATTTTTGGGAAGTGAGATTTAGAGGATGATAAAAAAATTTTATATAAAGAAAAAAATGTTTGAGATATTTTTATAGTACCTGACATAATATCTATAATTATTTTTTTATTTTTATGTTCCAGTAGATCCTTTATGGATTTTTGCCTGATCTCCTTAATAATACGATTAAAAATAGATTTTGGAATCTTCCTATAAGTTGGATTTTATTTAAAATAATAATTATATACTTCAGTTTTAAAAAGCTTTGAAAAAAATAAATAGAATTAAAGATAAAGAAAAAAAGAAAAAAATATAAAATTAAATTAAAAAAATAATAATTTTTTTACGCATGTGATCGTGTTGGGAATTTTTTTATTAAGTTTATTGATAAAATTATATTTTTATTGAAAGGAAAAAAATATGGATATTTTTAGAAAAAAATAAAAAAATTAAAAGAGATATACAGCTTGAAGCAGAAATAAAATCTTTTAAAGCAGCCGTCGTTGAAAGAGGCATTGAAACAGGATGGAGTACAGATTATTGGAGAAATTAAAAGAGCTTCTCCATCGAAGGGAAAAAAATTGCGAATGATGATTTTGATTTGTTAAAACAGGCACAAAGTTATGTGGATAAAGGGGTTTGCGGCTTTTTCAATACTGACAGAAAAAAAGGAATATTTTTAAAGGGGAGAATGATTTTTATAAAAATTGTAAGAGAGAAATTTCCAGAAATGCCAATTTTGAGGAAGGATTTTATTTATACTCCGTTTCAGGTGGCACATGCTAAGTTTTTAGGGGCTTCGGCGATACTTCTTATTGTGAGAATGTTGGATGATAAGACTTTGTGTGAGTTGCATAAATTGGCACAGGATTTGGAAATGGATGTTTTGGTGGAAACTCATGATGAAGAGGAAATAAGAAGAGCTTTTGAAGATTCCAAATTTAGAGATTTTTGGGGATAAATAACCGAAATTTGAATACTTTTTGAAGTTGATATTAGAACTACGGAAAAACTGATAAATGGTATTCCAGGCGATATTTTGAAAAATTTGACTATTGTAAGTGAAAGCGGGTTTTTGTCAAAAGAGGATGTGGAATATGCAGAAAAATTGAATGTGGATGGTCTGCTGATTGGAGAGGCACTTATGAAAGGGCTTCTTTAGAAAGAAAAAAATAAATTTATGGAAGGAAAAAAATTGGAGAAAAAAAGAAAAATGATGTGATAACTGATAATTTTACAGAAAAATGCTACTAAATTAAAGATTTGCGGGATTAGGAGCATTACTGAAATTAATGAATTGAAAAACTTTGGATATTGATTATTTTTGGATGTATTTTTTTGCGAAGAGTGCAAGGCAGGTAGATACGGAACTTGCGGCTAAAGATTGCTAGGACTGCGCATAGGCACGGGAAGAAAACTGTTGGAGTGTTTGTGAATGCGATGATTGAGAATGTTGTGAAAAATCGTGGAGGAAACTGGAATTGATGTTGTGCAGCTGCATGGGGATGAATCGGTGGAATATTGGTGGAGCTTACGAAAAAAATTGGAAAAAAACTTTTATGAGAAAAAGCTGTTTTAGAAAGCGTAAAAAAATTTTTCCGCCTAAAAACTAAACTTTGGAAAGTTTTTTTGAGTGACTGATGAACTTCCAGATATTGCAGATTATAAACAGTATATTGAATATCCGTTGTTTGATGCGAAGGGAGAAAATCGTGGGGAAATGGGATTGTTTTTTTGACTGGGATATTTCTGAAGAATTTGGAGGAATATTCATTTGTGCTGGCTGGAGGGCTTTCGGCTGAAAAATATTTGTGAGGCGCTTGAATGTAAGCCTGCGATTTTTGGATGTAAACAGTAAAGTTGAGGTCAATAATAAAAAAATAAAAAAAATTAGTTGAGGAAGTTATAAATTTAGTAAAAAAAGGGAAAAATAATAATTTAAAAAAATAAATGTGAAAGGAAAGAAATATGGGAAAATAAACATTTTTAATGAAAAAGGCATATTTTTGGGCAATTTGGTGGGCAATTTGTGCCAGAAACTGCTATGTTTGCTTTTAGCGGAATTGGAAGCAGAGTATGAAAAAAATTGAAGAATGATAAGGAAATTTTTTTGAGGAATTTGATGATTTGTTAAAAAAATTATGTTGGGCGTGAAACTCCGCTTTATTATGCAAAAAATTTAAGTGAATATTATAATCACGATATTTACTTGAAAAGAGAGGATTTGAACCATACTGGAGCTCATAAAATTAATAATGCGCTTGGGCAGGTTTTGCTTGCTAAGAAAATGGGGAAGAAAAAAGTAATTGCTGAAACTGGGGCTGGACAGCATGGAGTTGCGACTGCGACTGCCGCTGCCTTGTTAGGCTTGGAATGTGATGTTTATATGGGAGCTGTTGATATTGAACGACAAAAACTGAATGTGTTTAGAATGGAACTTTTAGGTGCAAGAGTTATTTCAATTGAAGATGGTCTGAAAACTTTGAAAGAAGCGACAACAGCGGCTATTCAGTCTTGGGTTGCTGAAATAGAAACTGTATTTTATGTAATCGGTTCAGTTGTAGGGCCTCATCCATATCCAACAATTGTACGTGATTTTCAGTCAATTATCGGATATGAAACAAAAGCACAACTTGATGAGCTTGGAAAACATGCTGATCATGTGATTGCGTGTGTTGGTGGCGGAAGTAATGCAATTGGGATTTTTAGCGCATTTATAAATGACAATTCAACTAAACTTTATGGAGTGGAAGCTGGAGGTTATGGAATTGACACAGATATGCATGCTGCCACATTGACGCTTGGAAAACCTGGAATTATTCACGGAATGAAAACTTATGTGCTGCAAAATAAATATGGGCAAATAAGTCCAGTTCACTCAATTTCCGCTGGACTTGACTATCCAGGAGTAGGTCCTGAACATTCGCATTTGTTTGACACAAAAAGGGCAACTTATGCACCAGTTACTGATGATGAGGCGATGAAGGCATTAATGCTCGTTACGAGAAAAGAAGGAATTATTCCAGCGATTGAAAGTTCACATGCTTTAGCATATCTTGAAAAAAATTATGTCCTGCACTTTCTAAAGACAAGAGGAAACTATCGTTGTAAACGTGTCTGGACGTGGAGATAAGGATATGCATACTGTTTTTTTCTGTATTAAAAAGATAAGGAAAGTGGCGGAGAAAATGGAATTTATGAGTTAAATGGAGGTTTTGAAAATGAGTAAAAAAATTATTGATATTTTTTTAAGGAAAAAAAGAAAAAGTAAATATTGGCTATATTGTTGCAGGTTTTCCAAGTGTTGATTTTACAAAGCAATTTTTACAAAATTTAGATAACACGGCCCTTGATATGCTAGAAGTTGGTATTCCATATTCAGATCCGTTAGCTGATGGAAAATTAATTTCGCATGCATCATTTCTAGCTTCAGAAGCTGGAGTTACTACTGATACCGTATTTGATTTGCTAACTGAAATAAAAGACGATATTTCAAAACCTTTGATCTTTCTGATTTATTACAATCTAATATTTGCCTATGGAATTGATGAATTTATTAAAAAGTGTAAAAAAGCCAATATTAAAGGGTTAATCATCCCAGATCTGCCTTTATGAGGAAGCCTTTGAAATGTCAGAAAAAAATTACGGGAAAATGAAATTGCTCTTTATTCCGCTTGTAAGCGTTACTTCTGGAAATAGAATAAAAAAATCGTTTCCCAAGGAGATGGCTTCATTTATGCAATCGGTTCGTTAGGAGTAACAGGTTCAAAAACAGGTTGATTTACCACGTTTGGAAACATTTATCAAGGAAATAAGAAAAGTTTCAGATTTACCAGTTTCTTTGGGATTTGGAATAAAAAAAATAACGACAATGTCAATACAATGAGAAAATATGCGGATGGAGTAATTGTAGGGACAAGTATTGTTGATTTTTACTTTTAAAAAAATGATGTAAATTATATGATTCAGAAAATTAATGAATTATTTAAATAATAAGATTATCATATTAAATTAAAATTATTCATTTTACTAGTCAAATAAATGAAAGAATTTTAACAAAAAGATAGCAATAAGTCGTAGCTTTTATATAAGTGGGAGATGAATTGCTTTTTTTGTAAAAAAATTGAAATATATTTTGTTTGATGATATAATGAATCAAAATTTGTAAATAATTCAAAAAAATAAAAAGATAACTTATAATAAGAAAGGAGAATACATTTAAATTATGGAATTTTATAATTTTTATTTACTTAGAAAAATAAAAAAACTTATAACTGATAAATTTTTGCTTGTTTTTAATTATTTTTTTGTAATTGCATTTATGGTATTTGCATTTTGGAAATGGTTTTAAAGGAAGTATTTCTTTTGAGAGATAAGCAGCTTAGTATGCTTGGACTGATATTTATATTTTTTTGTTTGGGCTGTATCACTATGAAAAATTATAGAACTAAAAAAATGATCAGGAAAAAGTTTATAGAAATTCAGCAAGCGTTATTAAAAAAATTATCTGAAAAAAATTTAAAGTAGGAGAAAATGAAATATTTATAAATACTCCAGAAATAACAGAGCATACTGTTTATAAAATAAAAAGACAAGTTTTATCAGATTCATTGGGTGGATAATAATATTTTTGGTTGAACAGATGACAGTGCCTTACGTGGATGAAATTAAACTGATTAAAAAAATAGAGAGGTTTTTTTGAAAATATTAAGGAAAGTGAGATGATGTGATTTTTGGATTCAATAATTCTTGTAGCAATAAAACTTACAATTGGATTTATTGCATTGGTCGTATTTATGAACTTGAATGGGCGAAGCCAGCTGGCTCCAACTTCTACAGAAGACCAGATAGGTAACTATGTTCTTGGAGGAATTATAGGTGGAGTAATTTATAATCCAAGCATAACAATAGTTCAGTTTTTTTAATAGTTCTTTTAATATGGGGTCTTTTAATGACGGCAATAGATTTTCTAAAAAAATTCAAATAAAAAAATGTAAAAAAATTTATAGATGGACAAGTTGTGTATTTAATAAAAGATGGAAAAAAATGTTAACTGAAAAATTTTTGCACAGGCAACGCTTTCTATTCCTGATTTTTTTATACTAAGTTGAGAACAAAGGAATTTCACAAATATCAGATATAAAAAGATGCTTTCATGGAATCAAATGGACAATTGATAGTCATGCAAAAAGGTGAAGATGGTTATTCAAATTTATTGGTTTCAGAAGGAAATATACAGGAAGATAATTTAGAGCATATTGGAAAAAGATAACAATTGGCTAATAAAGGAATTGGAAAAAAATATAATGTTACTGATCTTAGCGAAATTTTTTTCTTGTTGAATATAGCAGTGATGGAAAACTTTTTATTGTGAAAAAAATAGAAAAAAAATTTTTGAAAAAGAAAAAAATACTCAAATGGCGAGTGAATTTGCTAGATGAGTATTTTTTTATTAATTGTTATTAATTTTTATAACATTCTATCTCTTCTTTTTTTATTTATATAATAATTTTTAGATATAGTAACTTTTTTTATTTGGTTATCTTAAAATTCTAGGTATATATAAATATTAATCTAATTTTAAAAAAATTCAGATTGAAAAAAATTATCAGATGTGATATAATATAAATGTATACAATAAAAAAATTAAATTGAGGTGATAAAAATGGCAACTTCAAGTTTTTTTCAAAAAAATTTAGAATTAAGCAAGGAAGCGGCTGAAGAATTGATAAAGATGACAGAAGAAGGTTTTTACTGTAAATAAAGTACCTGATTTGGAATATAAAGAAGCAAATATTGAAGAAATAGGGAAAAAAATTTAAACTTAGAAAAAGGGAGAAAAAAAATAATTGAGAGTAAGAATTTACGTAAATTACTAGATGAGTATGAAGAAATTGATATAATTGAAATGCTTAAAAAAATTTTAAGAGTATAAGAACTTCTGGTATAAAAAAATGATATAGAAGTTTTTTTACAAGAAAAAAAGCAATAAAATTTGAAAAAAATCTTCTATTTCTTCAACATATATTGTATTTTTCTAAAAATAATGAAATTTTAGGATATTTTTACAATAGCAAATAGAAGTTTGGTTATTCCAAAAAGAAAATTTTGAGGTTTTATCTAAAAACTCAGCAGAAAAAAATTAGGAAATAGTGCTGCAATATTGAGAAATGGTGACCTGATGACAAGCAGTTTTCTATTAGGTCAATTGGGTAAAAATTATTCAGATGGTGTAAAAAAACTTGATATCAGGTAGAGAACTTCTTACGTTTGCATATAATCTTTTTTTAAAAAAATAAAAAGAACTTATAAATGTAAAATATATATGGCTTGAATGTCAAAATGAAGTGAAAAATTATTTCATTTTATCAGAATTTTTGGATTTAAGATGTTGGAAAGTATGACTTCTGAAGAAGGATTAAAAGTTATGATAATGGAATTGAAATAAATTTTAAATAAAATAAAAAAATTGAAAAAAATAATTTACAGAATAAATATTATAGGTTTTGGAAAAATTTTTTAAATATTTTTTTAAAGATTTTTAGAGCCCCTGCGACTTTAGGCGTGGGAGGTTCAGACTATAATAGACCTGTTCGATAACTATACAAACTTAGAATTTAATAAAATAAACATCTTGAAGCAAGGGTCTTAACCCCTTGTATAGATAAAAAAAACTTAGGTTATCGAACATATCTAATAAACATAGTAAAACTGATTTAAAAATCGAATACAAAAAGCTATGACTATTTTACTTAAACTTTAAGTTTGTATAGTTTTTTTAACAGTTTAATTTTTGAATGAGTTTGAGTATATTAGCAAGAAGAGAACTAAAGGTGATACTTAAAATAAAAAATAAAGTAAATTTGAGGAGGAAAATTAATGGGAAAAAAAGGCATTAGTAATCGGAGCTGGAGGAGTGTCAAATGTAGTTTGTCATAAGTGTGCACGAAATTCAGAAGTGTTTAGTTCGATTATGATAGCTAGTCGTACAAAGGCAAAATGTGATGAAATTAAAGAAAGGATTGAAAAAAAGCAAATATGCTGGAAGAATTGAAATTCAGACTGCACAGGTAGATGCTAATAATGTGCCTGAATTGGTAACGCTTATTAATGAATATAAGCCTGACATTGTGATAAATGTGGCTTTGCCGTATCAAGATTTGACAATTATGGATGCTTGTCTAGAAACTAAGACTGATTATTTGGATACAGCGAACTATGAGCCGTTAGATACTGCCAAATTTGAGTATAAATGGCAATGGGCTTATAAGGAAAAATTTGAAAAAGCTGGAATTACGGCTATTTTGGGAAGTGGATTTGATCCAGGTGTTACTGGAGTATTTTCAGCTTATGCACAAAAGCATTACTTCGATGAAATAAATTATATTGATATTCTTGATGCAAATGCTGGAGATCACGGTTATCCGTTTGCAACAAACTTTAATCCTGAAATTAATATTAGGGAAGTTACAGCTAATGGAAGTTACTGGGAAGATGGAAAATGGGTGGAAACAAAGCCTATGGAAATTAAACGGGTATATGATTTTCCACAAATTGGTGAAAAAGATATGTACTATTGCACCATGAAGAATTAGAATCGCTTGCATTAAATATAAAAGGGATTAAAAGAATTAGATTTTTTATGACTTTTGGGCAAAGTTATTTGACTCATCTAAAAGTGCTTGAAAATGTTGGAATGACATCAATTGAGCCAATAGAATTTGAAGGAAAGCAAATTGTACCACTACAATTTTTGACAGCAGTATTGCCTGATCCAGCTTCACTTGGACCTAGAACAAAAGGTAAAACTAATATTGGAAATATTTTTAGAGGTAAAAAAGATGGAGTTGAAAAAACTTATTATGTTTATAATGTTTGTGACCATCAAGAATGTTATAAAGAAGTCAGCTCACAAGCTATTTTCCTATACAACAGGAGTTCCTGCAATGATTGGAGCTGCAATGGTACTTACAGGTGAATGGAAAAAGCCAGGAGTATTTAATGTGGAAGAAATGAATCCAGATCCATTTATGGATGCGTTAAACAAGTTTGGACTTCCATGGATTGAAAACTTTGATCCTGCATTAGTTGATTAGTTGTTTAAATGATAAAATATTCAATTTATTAAATTAAAATTAATAAATATAAACTATTTTTTTATTCTCGTTCTAAATTATAATTATTATGATTAAGATAGAGAGTATTTTTTTGTTATTTTTAAACATATATATTAATAAATGATTAATAAATAATTATTTTTTTCAAACAAAAACTCAAAAAAATGCTTGAATTTTTTTGAATGTATTATAATATTAAATTAGGAAGTTATTTTTTTGAGAAAATATATAGATCAGTTTAAATACAGATAAAATAATCATCACTTAGCCTAGAAATCATTTTTTTGTATTTTTGGATTATTATTGTTTCTGAAAAAAATTTCCAGATTGATGATTTTAGATTGTCGAACAAATAGTCAATTGTAAAAAGGAAATAAAGATTAAATAACAGTAGATTTATAACTGTAAGAAGTCAAGTTCCTTGTAAAAGTGAAGGGAAATAATGAAGATAAAAAAATTTAAAAAAATGCTGTATTAGTTCAAATTTTTTTATACTTTTTACAAACAGTTATAAAAACAAAAAAAGAGAAGGAGATTAAAAATGACTGGCAATTTATTAAATTTAAAAAGATCTAAAATCATTTGCAAAAAAAGATGTAAAGATTTTTAGATATACAAATGCGGCATTGATCACATTTTTGATTACAGGTGTCGTAAGTATTAGAGACAACTTATTTTCTGCAGAAATGAGCAAAAGCATCGAGAGTCAGAAACAGGTAATTTCAACATCAATAAAGGATATGCATACTAAAGTTCAGCAAACTAGAAGAGAAAATGACAAACTTTTGAAAAAAACAAATCTGGAACTAATTCAGCTTATGGAACAGGGAGATCACGTAGTAAAATCTCCATGGAGCAGTTGGCAATATGGAATTAACGGATTTTATAGTAACTGGAATGGAAGATATAAAGGACGTGGAGATAAGGAAGAAAAATACCCTTATCAAGGAATCTTTGAAAGAAGTAACGATCTTTACGAAAGATCAATCTCTCCAGATAGTGGTCAATACAATCTATTACACAGAAACAGAAAACCAAACTTTGCATCAGGATCATCAAAAGGATTTGGAGTAGCAAGTTTTAAAACGGTTAAAGAGCCGATTATTCCATTTGAAGTGAATGCAGGAATACGTCCGAGAAATATCAACAAATCAGCAATTACAATAGCAGCAAAGACAGCAATTACACCAGAATTACCAGAAGCAATCAAATTTACACCTCCGAAACCTGTTATAAGTATACCAGAAGTACCTAATTTACCAGCTCCACCTACTTTTAATATAAAGTTAGGATCATTTTGTAATTATATGACACCTAACTGTAATGCAAGAGGTGATAACGGTGGTCCGTATACAGGAACAGGAGCAGGAACTCCTTATTCTTTTAGTCATTTAACAAATCAACCTGTAACATCTGCTGATTTATCTGGGGGACCAGCAGTCAGATATGCCTGGGCAAATGTTGATTCACCATTATTAAAAGTATATTTTGATTATGGTCTTGTATTCCAAACAGGAATTTCACATGTAGCAGCAGCAGGAGGAGGCGGAACATTAACTTTAAATGCACCATTAACAATTGATTCAATAAGAGGTTCTATAACAGATCCAAATGCTTCTGTACGAACATGGAATAATCAGGTGTTTTTAGTTGGAGGTTCTAGAGTGGCGACTTTAGATAATGGAACAAATGCAAAAATTCTTAATAATAATAAGATCGATTTAGTTGGGCCACTTGTAATCGGATTTGAAATGCAGTCAGATACAAATAATTTTAAAAAAATTATAGTATTGTACAAGGAACAAGAGAAGTTGAAAATGCGAATATAATAACAGATAGTTCAGAACCCTCAAATAATGACTTAAATACAATTTTTGCTACAAATCCAAATGGAGTAACATTAAATTTGGCACCTAAATTAGGTGGAGGAAGTATAGTTGTAAAAAAAGAAAAAAATGGATATACCGGCTATAAAATAGGACTAATCTTAACTTTTGAAAATAATGATAATTATACTACGAGCAAATATATATTAAAAAATAGTGGAAAAATTGATTTTGGTGGTGAAAAATCAATAGGAATACAAATATATGCACCAGGTTCTCCTTCTAATGTTGAAGTATCAAATAGTGGTACAGGAACTAATGGAATATATATGGGTGGAATTGAAAGCTATGGAATGAAATGGTCATCAAGAGTTTCTGATGCAAGTACAATGAATAATACTGGAAAAATTACTGTAAGTGGAGATGCAGGAACTGATGCAAGTGGAAAACCAGTTAATTCACTATCTTCAGGAATTGCAGTTGTAGAAAATTTTGATTATCTCAGGAGCAGATGCAATAAGAGCATATACTGGAAAAGTAACAAATAATGGAACTATAGCTGTATCAGGTGGTAAAGCAAATACTGGAATGGTTCTTGTCCTGAATGCGGCAGATGATATTACCAATACATCTTCAGGAACTATAACAGTAGATAGTGCGACTGGAAAACAGAATATAGGTATGAGAGTAGATAAAGGTTCTACTGGTACTGATAATAGTGGAACTCCAGTAGCTAAAAATGAAGGAAAAATTTATTTAAGTGGAGATTCTTCGATAGGAATGGTCGCAAATGGAGAAGCTAAAATTACAAATAGTGCTTCAAGTTCAGAAATAACATCTAATAGTGCAAATGTAAAAAATGCAATTGGAATGGCAACTGATGGAGGAACTATTGATAATAATAGTAAAATTGAATTGCTAGGTTCAGGAGCATCAACTAATACGGGAGTGCTTTTAGTAAAAGAAAATAAAACTACAACCCCTAGTGGAACATTTGGAACAAATAGTAATATTAAAATTACAGGAGATAACTCAATAGGAGTATTAGTTAGAAATGGTACATTAGATTATGCTGGAACTACAACTGCACAGGGAAAAGGAGTAGCAGGACTTATTGTTGGAGATAATGGAACAAATATGGCTACTGTAACTGCTAAAGATACTGGAACAGTAACAGTAAATGGTGGTGCTTCAACAACTCCAGCTGGAGTTTACAACTATACAGACGCATCAGGAAACACAATCAAAAAAGGATCTTACGGAATTGTTGTTGGTAAAAATTCAAATCTTTTAAGTAATAATGGGAAGAATGTCGATGTTGATGTAAATGTTAAGGAAGCTGAATCAATAGGGCTGTATGCAGGTGAGAATGCTACATTGGAAGTTGGAAATCATACAGTAAAAGCTGATGAAGGTGCAGTAAACTATGATGCAGATAAAGGTAAGATTACATTAAAAGGAACAGGGACTGCGACAACTGGTAAAAAATCATTGTTATTCTATCTTGGTGAAGATGGTACAGGTAAAGTTTCGATAGATGGAAAAATGACAGCGACTATTGAAGGTGCAACTAAGGCTAGTGAAAGAGGAACGGCTTTTTACTATGTAGGAAATGGTGGAAATTTTGGAAAAAGTGAAATTGAAGGATGGGCAAAGGTTAATTTTGGAGATGGAACAAATACAACTTTGGGAAATTTGACATTAAATATGAATAAAGATTCAAGATTATTTATAGCTCAAAATGTTGGGATGAATTTATCTGATACAACAGGAAATACTATTTCAAGTGCAACAGGAGCTCATATAAATGGAAACGACTATAAGACATTCATGCTGTATTTAAGTAAACTTACAATTAACCAGGATGTAAACTTGGATAATAGCACGGATGCATATAATAAGCTTGAAATTTCAAATTCGTCAATAACAAATGCAAATACGAAGACTATAACTGGAACAAAAGCTAATCAAGTTGCAATGGCACAGGAAAATGACAGCAAATTGTATTCAACAAGTAAAGTTACATTGTCAAATGAAGGAACGATTAATTTAAGTGGTGCAGGTTCTACAGGGATTTATGGGAAATATGGAGAACTGTATAATCAGGCAACTGGTGTTATGACAATGGGAGATAAAACAACGGCAATATATGGAACTGGAGATTCAATAATTGAAAATAAAGGAAAGATTACAATAGGTTCCAATGCTACAGGGTTATATTCTGAAGGGTCTAAGTCACATGCCATAAAAAATTCAGGAACAATAGAATCATCAGGAAACGATTCAGTTGCAATATCTTATAAGCCAGATGCTACGCTTAGTCCAGGAACAGTATTGGAAAATACAGGAAAAATCACTATGACAGGTGATAGAAATACAGGTATTTATGCTACAGGAACACCAGGTTACACAGCTAAAAACAGCGGAATAATAACATTGGGAGATTCGGCAACAATTAAGAATCCTAATGTAGGACTTTATACAGATCACGATGCTGTCACTCTTGAAAATACAGGAACAATAAATTCAGGAAATAATACAATTGGAATTTATGGATATGGTGCAAATAATTCTGGAAATCTAAAGATAGGAAATGCAGCAATTGGAATCTATTCTCAAGGCAAGGATGTAAACTTGACAGGCGGAACTATTACTACTGGAACTGATGAAGCAGTCGGAGTTTATACAGTTGGAAGTGGACAGACAATTACAAATAATGGGACTTCATTTAATATTGGAAAAGATTCATTTGGATTTGTAAATGTAGGAAGTGGAAACAAAATAATTTCAAGTATTTCAAATATTGGACTTAATGATAATAATGTCTACATTTATTCAAATGATACGAAAGGAACTGTAATAAATAATACAAGTATAACTTCAGGAGCCGGAGCTAAGACAAATTATGGTATTTATTCAGCTGGAACTGTAACGAATAATGCAAATATTGATTTATCAAGTGGTGTAGGAAGTGTGGCAATTTACAGTATTAAAGGCGGAACTGCAACAAATAATGCAACAATTACAGTTGGAGAATCAGATGTTGTTAACAGCTTTATTCAATAGGTATGGGTGCAGGATATGAAAATAGCGATACAGGAAATGTTGTAAATAAAGGTACAATTAATGTAAATGGAAAAAACAGTATTGGAATGTATGCAAGTGGAAACGGAAGTACTGCGACAAATGATGGAAATATTGTGTTGAATGCAAATAATACTACTGGTATTTATGTTGACAATGGTGCAACTGCGATTAATAACAAATCAATTACAACAGGTTCAGGAAACTATATGAGAACAGTTGGAGTATATCTTGGAAAAGATACAAAATTGATAAATAATAAAGGTGCTGTTATAGATATAAATGGAAAAAGCGGTGTTGGAGTTTATTTGAAAGGTGGAACAATTGCCAATTATGGAACAATTAGGGTAAATGGAAGCACAAGGGATGAAGATACAATCTATGAATTTAAATTACCTTCTACAGGAAAAGGTATAGGAGGAGTAAATATAGATGCGCCTTCAGGAGCAACAAGTGCTACAATTACATTAAATGGAGTTCCGCAAACACCAGTAGTTGTAAATACATTAAATAGAAATCCAATAACAGTATCAGCATCAAGTATCGGTCTTTATGTAAATACATCGGGAGTTGATTATACAAAATCAATAGATGGATTGCAAAACTTGACAAGTGAAGCAGATCTTATTATTGGAGCTGAAGCAGCAGAATCGTCAAATAGTAAATATATACTCGTAAATGATCCTAATATAATAAATCCATACAGAACAGCAATGTTAAACAATCCAAGTATTAAGTGGAATGTATATTCAGGTTCAATAGGATGGATGGCTACTCCGACATTGGATTCAAATGGAGTAATTACAAGTTTGTATATGGCTAAGATTCCGTATACAGAATGGGCTGGAAGAGAAAGTACACCTGTAAACAATATGGATACATATAATTTTGCAGATGGTCTGGAACAAAGATATGGAGTTGAAAATTTAGGAACTAGGGAACGTGCAATATTTACAAAATTAAACGGAATTGGAAATAATGAAGAAGTATTACTTCAACAAGCTTTCGATGAAATGATGGGACATCAATATGGAAATACTCAAATGAGAATAAATGCAACTGGAAACTTGCTTGATAAGGAATTCAGATACTTGAAACATGACTGGAGAAATCCATCTAAACAAAACAACAAGATCAAGGCATTTGGAATAAGAGATGAGTACAATACTGATACAGCAGGAATTATTGACTATACAAGCAATGCTTACGGAGTAGCTTATGTTCATGAAGATGAAAAGATCAAGATGGGTAATTCTAGCGGATGGTACGCAGGAGCTGTAACAAACAGATTCAAGTTTAAGGACATTGGACGTTCAAAAGAAGATCAGACAATGATAAAAGCTGGAATATTCAAGACAATGTCACCTAAGAAGGACTATAACGGAGCATTGCAGTGGACAATTGGCGGAGATGTGTTTGCAGGAATTAACAATATGAAACGTAGATACTTAGTCGTTGATGACATATTCCAGGCAAAATCAAATTACAATTCTTATGGAGCTGCATTAAAAAATGAACTAGGTTATGATATAAGAATGAGCGAAAGAACACATCTAAGACCTTACGGGGCATTGAAGATGGAATACGGAAGATTTGACAGCATAAAGGAAGATTCGGGAGAAATGAGACTTCAAGTTAAAGGTAATGATTACTTCTCAGTTAAGCCTGAAGCAGGATTAGAATTTAAATATGTTCAGCCACTTGCAGTCAGAACAAACTTGACTGTTGGAGTTACAGCCGCTTATGAAAACGAACTTGGAAAAGTTGGAAATGTAAACAATGAGGCAAAAGTAAGATATACAAATGCTGACTGGTTTGGAATAAGAGGCGAAAAAGACGACAGACGTGGAAGTGGTAAGTTTGACCTTAACATCGGAGTAGACAATACTAGATTTGGTGTCACGGTAAATGCTGGATATGACACTAAAGGAAATAATGTTCGAGGTGGAATTGGATTTAGAGCAATCTACTAATTTAAATAGTAACAGTTTTAAATTGTTAGTCACAATTATATAAAGACTCCTTTAAATATAGGAGTTCCAAAGAAGTTCGGTAGCTTTTGTGAAATTTATTTTTCAAGGCTATCGAATTTTTTTATATTAACCCCTTTTAAAAAAGGAACAAATTTTTATAATATTTTTTTAAGTTTTTTTAAAAAAATGTAAAAAAATTTTTAAAAAAAAGTGTTGACAAAAAAATCAAATAGTGGTATATTATATTTGTTAGCAAACCAAAGAGATAGAGTGCTAATAAAAAAAGTAAAATAAATTTAGT
>BNJU01002953.1_pt1 | contig 44331 bp, 59 predicted proteins | sample 8539281 | NCBI WGS metagenome assembly BNJU01 (sample SAMD00202456, study PRJDB9452) | human saliva metagenome | isolation source: human saliva | place: Japan
CTAATAACAAACGACATACATTCCGTTAAAACACTAATAGATAGTACAAATGTAAACTTCGCCTTGTTGAGTTTCGTCAGCGACGTTGGGTTGGCGGCATTCGTGATACCGAGGATATTATCCACAGTATCATAACGGTACCTGTTCTCCATCACAGTCTGACCGTCCGCTGTAAGCTTCATCACCTGCAGACGTTCACACTGCTTATCATAGGTATAGGTAGTCTCCGTGCCATTACCGAGTTTCGTATAGACCGTATGACCCTCCTTGTCGTAACCTATCCTGTCACCAATAACGCTCTGACGTCCCTGTTTATTTCTCGTAAGACGCTCAACCTGTCCGGCAGCATTGTAGTGATAGGTAACCACTTCACCATCAGGATAAGTTATCGTCTGCACACGGTTCCAGCTGTCATAGGAGCATTATAGGTATAGACATAAAAAATAATTATCAGCTGTACATGTGGTTCGAAGACTAAAACTCTTCTATTATCTTTGCTATTTCTTTATCAATCTTTTTCTATTTTTAGGACAAAAAGTTCTCTTATACATTTTTCTAAATATAAGCACATCTGTTATATTATTTTTATCCAAAGTTCAAAGACGACCAGAAGGTCTAATGATAGTTTTTTTCCTGTATAATCTGTGATTAGAACATCATAATCACCTATTCGTTTATACACTTGATTCCCATTTGGATATAGAGTATATCCATTATTATTAAAAAAACTTGATATTTCTCTTTATAAAACCTCAATTCCACTAACATTATTCCTTGTGAGTACTTTTTATATTAGTGACATTTTGGGCTTTATCCATTGATTTGGGAATTTTTCCGAGTTCTTGGTTCTTGCATAGGCATAAAATCCCCACCCAAACCAATGGGGAAGTATGATAACTACAAAGAAATACAGTTTTATTCTATGAAGATTTCAGCGTAGTAGGTTTTATTTGTATATAGGTTCAGAACGTTCTGTCTTCCAGTTCGCACCCATTTTGCTGGCACGCTGACAAAATGTAGGATAAAGGCTTTCAGCCTGCTTGTCTTTTTCAACGGCTTGACCTTTTCGCTGATATGACGGACGAGATAGAGATAGAAGTTCTTCAGCATGGCGGTAACCATCATGAAAACCATGTTCTCAGCCATAAAGGAAAAGGGCAGATGTGCCCAGCCGAAAATCATTGTTCTGTATGTCGAAGTTCTTTTCGCTTGCTCCACGCTCATTATAAAATGTAATGATGTCTTTCTCAGTAGATGTCCAGTTATTGGTGAGGATACAGCGGTATGTGTATATTACTCCGAACATATCCGTCTGTTGCTTGCCATCCTTGTCTTTCAAGGGACTACGCTGTACGACAAGCCTGTATGACCTTCCTTCTATTAAGTTGTCCATATTGATGGATGTGACATCGCATTTCTCATAGCCAAGCTCAACGCTCTTCCATTCTTTTAACTGTCGGAAGTTCTCATAGCGACTGCCACAGCTGGTAGCACGTATATAGAACGTGTTGCAGCGCTGCTCTACGGTTTTGGATGATTTCCTTTGAGAACGACCCGCAGTCAGCACGGAAACGCTCTATCACCACACCAAGTTCAGAGGTCACACGGTCCATAGTGCGACGGAGCGTATCCTCCTGATGGAATTTTACATTGGTATTCCCATCACTGTTCTCACCTCCGACTATGATTCCCCAATGGAAGCCCATCCTGGGAAATAACCATGATCCTGCTTGTAAGAATACTTTGCATCGAACTTGTGGGCCGGAATAAACTGGTGGTCAAAGTCCAAGTCAACATGGCTACCCACCTTTATAAGCCCCATCCTCCGTATCATTCGTAAAAAGTAAGGTATTCAACTTTTTCTGCCGTATTGAAACTATACGACTTGTCGGAGGTCTCGCTCTTATAGACAATATTTTTTTCTCGGCAAGCTCCTTTAGTCCGCGCCCCACAGTGTCGGCACTGGGTAATAGCGTATTAGGTCTCTGCTTGAACTGTCCAATAAGCGCATTGATGTCCTCAAGGCATTCTCCACCACAAAGGTAGCTGAAGAAGAGAGAGCCGAAAATACTTCCATGGCTGAATGCTTTGCCACTACTTCCACGTTTACCCAATACAGATTCGGTAAGTTTTTCAAAGCCCAACTTTGAGAAAACATCCATAATGTGATAAATTCCACCGAAAGAAGTGATATTCACGTTTTTAATTGCTACCTTTGCCATGTCAGATTTTTGCTTACTTGTTATGTTTGCAGCACCAAGATAGGTGAAATTTCTGACATATCCAAGTGTTTTGAGAACTTTGTTTCTCAGGCACTTGGAGTTCTTACAAGAATTTATGCTACGGAATTAAGGTAAAAATATGAATATTCCATAATAACGATTATTTTGTAGAAGGAACATATAATAGTCCTGGTATAATAAAAATAATATCAGGGTCAGCCCCATGTTTTATAGCATTGTCTATATTCTTAGCGCCATTTTCCCAAGTTGGTCGAACAACTGGCTCAAAGCCTAATCCCCATAGAGTGCCATAATTGGGGATATATGAAAGCGTTTTTTTATAACTCCTTCTGTTAGATAGTATAATTGCTCTTGGATAGTACTATAAGTGATACCCCTTATAAAGACTTCCTCCAATATCTAATGTTGTAAGTACCGCTGCAGCCCGTCCAAAGATGTTAGAATACCTTGTAAACACTGGGAGATTCTTACTTAAAGTTAGATTGACAAGCTGGGAAGTATTTGCGTTTCTCCATATTTTTGCCTGTCTGATCTATTTGAGTCAATCTTCCATTATATAAATATTGAGTAAACATGAAATTGTACATTTTAGAAATATCCTTTGTCTTTTTATATGCTGCAATATCGGCAAACTTTAAAAACCTCTTTATAGCTAAAAAGCTTTATTCATCTAAACAATAAAATATCGAATAAATAGCTGTGAGCTTAAGTCTCATAGAAAAAGATTTCCTTTTTCGACAAATGACTTACAGACTCTGCCTCTTTAAGAACAACAAACTCCTTTTCTTCTAACATCTTTTTTAAAGTAAAAGACAGACTTGTTTTTTCCCTTTTTAGAGCTATGCTGATGTATTTCATAAAAAAATAACATCACCGGAAAAAAATAGTAACAACATATTAATTGACTGCGACGATTCTTAGGATAGTAAAAACGCACCTGCAGGAATGTACAAAAGTACCATCATATCCATATTCAAGATCAGATAAATAGAGATCTCTTTTATAAATACCTCTTTGTGCATCAAAGCAAAATCCATATTAAGAAATTTCCGATATTCTAAAAGTGTCAAAAAGTTGATCCATTTACGAATCTTAGAGTTATCATCTATCTTCATATAGAACGGATAAGTTTTCCCTTTTATCGAAATTGTATGCCCTTTACGTATATAACATAATCCGTCCGAGGATAACTCGTAATAACCTTTTATAATCGCTTTTTCTACATGGATGGATTTAAAAAGTAGTCTGCGCATTAAGCACTATTGCGGATATCAGGAAGAGGATAACCCAGGCTGTTTTATTTCTGTATTTCATAATTTCTATCTACATGAATATTCTTGTTACTTTAGAAGAATGATTATTAGGTACTGCTTGCAATATCAATTTAATACCATATGAAACCTCCTGTGGACTTATTGAACGTTTTTAGTGCGGATGTCATTATACCTCCTTCCTTTAAATCCACTTCCTAATAAGTCTTCTTCTGGCATACTTATTCCCATTTCATGGTCATATTCAAGCCCCCAAGAGTGACCTATTTCGTGCTGTAAGGTTTGCCCTTTATTATTTGGCTTTAAAACCCTTCTCCTAATGTGATAATGCGATTTGCGGGGTTGTATTCTCCAGCTGCATCTCCACTTCTCCCTGGAAATCTTCATTTCCTACTATAGCATTAGCATTTTTATCTTGTTCCAAATGCTGGTTTATCTCATCCATTGAACTACATCCAATGAATTCTTGATTAAATTTTACATTCCATTCAGATTGATTGTAAGAAACTTTGAACCCTTCCATTCTTCCCCAGCCTGAATCTGAGTTGATCTCAAAAATCAGATTTCCAACCACCAACGCCTTTAAATACAGCTTTTCTTCTTAGTAAGTCATCATTTTACATTATAATAGAATTTCTGATTTATGATAATACTATGATTCTCGTAGTCAATGACAGCTACTCCATCTTCTAGTTCATATCCATAAATGCTATTGGATTGTTCTTACAATAAATATAAGAGCCAACATTATCGTATTTCTCTGCCAACGGATCCACACACATCCATCTTCCCAGCACAGCATCATAGTGGCGTGCACCATAATCATACCAATCCAATCCGTGCATACGATCAAGTTCCTTACCGTTGTACTTGTAAGGCTGCGTGCCTCCGCCTGTACTCTCACCCATCAGTCCACCAAAGGCATAGTAATGATTCACTTGTTCCACTTGTCCATGCTCATCTATCACTACGATTGTTTCCAAGGTGGTCCTTCAAGTAGTAATGATATGTTGGAGTGGAATTCACAAGTGTGATGTATCCCACGTCAGTAAGAATCTTGCTTAATTGTCCATTCTCATAAATCATATTTCCCACGATAATCGGTTTTTCAACGTTAAAGCTACATTAGTAGATTGAGGCGGAACGATGCTGCCCATAGATACAAAGAGGTTAGTCTTCGAGGTTCTATAGATGATAGAAGTTTACGTCCTGCCTGCCTAAAAGGTTATTGTTCTATTTGTTTGTATTTTTAAATTATCTGTTTCTGCAAATATAAAAACTAATTTTTATAAATCAAAGTTTGAAGCCTACTTTTTTTATTGCAGTTTTCTAATGACAAGCGGCATACATCCCAACTAAATATTGTAAGATAGCTTCGATTATTACTGCTGATGTCTATCATTGGGGATTATAGCACACAGATAATAAGACAAAGAGAATATCCTTGCGGATATTCCTCTTGTTGTTTCAAGTGATTCGCATGGGGGACTGTAATGTTTCTCATATACATCTGTAAATAAAAGTGCTTACAAAAATATTTTTATTTGTATGGTATCACAATGGGTACACATTTTCTGCAAAAACTAACAAACAAATATCATCTTTTATATTAATTATGATAAGGTTCAGTCCCCATTGTTAAAATAAACGCGATACCTCCAAGTAAAACTCCTATAAACCAAATCCATCATTAGAACTTTTAAGTAGGAATTTTCTGTTAATTCTCTATATTTTAGCAAAGTTATAAGACTTAGTAGTTGTCGTTGAGTCCACCTTCTGCACCTTCGTCAGTGGTTCACTCATCCGTCCGAACGACATCACCATGTCATACGATGCACGCTTTGCCTTACCGTTTGCATGAATAAGACGGTTCAGCTCGTCATACTCATACGTATGCGAACTCCTTCCTCCCAGCTTCGCCTTGTTGAGTTTTGTAAGCGACGTTGGGTTGGCGGCATTCGTAATACCGAGGATATTGTCCACAGCATCATACTGGTACCTGTTCTCCATCACAGTCTGACCATCCGCTGTAAGGTTCATCACCTGCAGACGTTCACGCTACTTGTCATATGTATAGGTAGTCTCCGTGCCATTACCAAGTTTTGTATAGACCGTATGACCCTCCTTATCGTAACCTATCCTGTCAACAATAACGCTCTGTCGTCCCTGTTTATTGCCCGAAAGGCGAACTATTTGCCCTGCCGCATGTAGGTACTACTTAATCGTTACTTTACGACACATGCTTATTTACCTCTTTGTACAAATCACTACTTTGGATTTCGAATTCTTCTTAATTTTCCCTTTGAATCTGCCCAGAAATATTCCTTGATATACACCTGACCTCCCATTCCTGAATGGATTACAACATATCTTGTATTGGGACGGAATTTAATTCTCCGAAGATTTTTAGTAATACCATAGCTGTTCATTTTCCTCCACAGATAATGCAGACGATACGTTTCTAAAGTTTATTGTGTCACAACTCCTAGTGTCAAATTCATTTTTCTTTGTAATGAAGAACAGATGACTTTCGCTAGGATCTAGAGCGATCAGACTCTATTTCCATATGTAAAAAGTTATGTACTATCAAAAAGTTGCGGCTCTCATCAAGTGAGAAACTATGATTCTCGTTACAAGCTATTAGAAAAAGCAACACCATAAAAAAATACAAACAGAATATATTTTTCTTCATTTCTTTTGTTCTTTATATGCGTTCCACCATTTGTCGATTTGTCTAATCTTCTCTTCTTCTGAACCTTTGCCGATAAATAATCTGTTCAGATTTGCATGAAATTTAGATTTTACAAAATCCTAAAAGACTCAAATACTTCAGAGCCTTTTTCTGCCTCTTGTTCACGAGGGGCTTTATCAGTAACTTTGGGTCGAGACATATCCCCAAAGGTCTTCAACAGGTATAGAGCCTTCACTCCCATCCCTTTTTATCTGTTTTTATGTGACCAACTTCATGTGAAAACTCTTTAAACCACCAGTTGTAATATTGCTCTTTACTAATATTTTCTTCATTGAAATATTCAGGTGACACAAAGCATGCGAGTGTTTTTCAGAGCTATCACCCAGTGTTATACTATTCCTTTCTCTTTGAAGGTTAAATTCTTCTAACCTAACATTCTTTATATAATTTTCAGGGACTCCAGAAACCAAAGAAAAGTAGATGAGTTGCCGATTTTGTAAATTTATAGTACACATATTGTGTAGGGACGTTCATTGTTGCACCTGTGATGCTTGGAGCTGTTGTTACAATGCTCCTTTCATAGTGAGTGTGACAATGCCTTTTGGGTAAAGTCCTTTTTCATCTATATAATTCATTGGAGAAGATTTACAATAAGAATAAGGGCTGATTGAAACGTATTTCTCCGCCAAAAGGATCACACACATCCATCTTCCCAGCACAACATCATAGTGGCGTGCACCATAATCATACCAATCCAATCCATGCATACGGTCAAGTTCCTTGCCGTTGTACTTATGAGATGTGCGCCTCCGCCTGTACTCTCAGCCATCAGTCCACCAAAAGGCATAGTAATGATTCACTTGCTCCACTTGTCCATGCTCATCTATCACTCACGATTGTTTCCAAGGTGGTCCTGCAAGTAGTAATGGTATGTTGGAGTGGAATTTGCAAGTGTGATATATCCACGTCGGTAAGAATCTTGTAATTGTCCATTCTCATAAATCATATTTCCACGATAATCGGTTTTCAGCGTTAAAGCCACATTAGTAGATAGAGGCGGAACGATGCTGCCCATAGGTACAAAGAGGTTAGTCTTCGAGGTTTTATGGGTGACAGAGGTTTACGTCCTGCCTGCCTAAAAGGTTATTATTCTAGTTTGTTTGTATTTTTAAATTATCTGTTTCTGCAAATATAAAAACTAATTTTTATAAATCAAAGTTTGAAGCCTACTTTTTGTTGTAGTTTTCAAATGACAAGCAGCATTCACCCCAACTAAATATTGTAAGGTAGCTTCGATTAGTACTGCTGATGTCAGGGACGGTAGATATTTAGTGGGGATAGGCATATTTTTGGCAAGCCTAAAAAAAGAAAAAAACTTTTATCTACAACTCCTCTTAAGTTAGCCCTAAATAGTTTTTATTTTTGCATTGGAAAGGATTCCGCAGCAGCGTTTGTGAGATCTGTTAATATAAAAGTTAAGTATGTCTTCGTAATGCTCGTGAAAGTTGCAGCAATGACATTAAAAGGAATGAAAAGCCAGCTTCTGCGACGTTATTATACCATTTTGCCAATGATAGTCTGGCTGCATCTTTGATAGTATTCTTAGCAAAAATCATTCTTAGCGAATGTGATAAATAGTAAGCGCTTCTTAATGTCAGGATATTCTCTGAGCGATATTTTTGGCTCTTAGCTTCTGTTCATCAGTCCATTTCTCTGATGATTTGAACAACAGGTACCTACTTCTTACCAGCAGTTCACTACGTGTATCTCCATTTTCAAAAGTCAGTGGTTGATACGCTATCTTTTCTAACTTCGCATTCTCTTTCTCGTCATTTGCTTGCTGTAAAGCTGCCCAGAGATACTCTATTCTCATCTGTTGCACAGCATCACTTGCAAGTTTCTGTATGATAAGCGATCAATCACTCGTTTAGCTTTTTGGAAAACAATGCCTTACAATCTTACGCATACTATCGGACAAGTCCAAGGTGACCTCTTCTACGGCTTCCCGTTTCTTTTCATCTATCTTATCCAATACCTTGCAGACATCCAAAGGATTTGGTTCCAGCAACAATAGCTACAAGACATCGCTTGCTTGCCGTGTTTGTCCTATTAGTGATAATCGTATAGAGTTCACCATTGGACAAGGATGTCTCGTCTATTGCTATATTCTTACCAATATTATCCTCAAAGAGAAGCCACTTCTGAGCATGAGACAACTGATCCCAGGACCTGTAACCACTTAATGTTTCCTTGTATTGTTTCTCAAAACTACGTCCATTGATATGATAGAATTCCTCAAGCGTACGGCAGGTCACTGGGGATGTCTCCATACGTTTCTTTTAAAAAGCTCCGAACTCTTTGGAATAACGAGTGCGGAGGCTGTAATATCTATCTGCAAGGGAAGAGAAACTCTTACCTGTACGAATATCTATCCAGCGACGTCGACGAAGAACCAAAAATAACCTTATGGTCACGAATCGGAAGTCCGTCACCTCGACAGCTTCCATAAAGCCTTTTGATTCAAAATGAAGATCATCGGAAAGTTCTTTCTCCATCTTCTCATCAAGATAAATACGTAACAATGAAGTATCAGACTCTATCTTAACAATAGAGAAATAATGTAATACATCACTGGGTAAAACGAATTCGGCTAACTGATATAGATATTTTTCTTCCATGATACAAAGGAAAGAAAAAAATATTAATTAGAAAAATTTCCCCACCTTTTTTTCTACTGAGCCTGATGTCTATCATTGGGGATTATAGCACACTGAATAATAAGACAAAAGGAATATCCTTGCGGATATTCCTCTTGTTATTCAAGTGATTCGCATGGGGCTCGAACCCATGACTCAACGATTAAAAGTGTTGTGCTCTACCAGCTGAGCTAGCGAATCTCCCTATGCTTTTTATAAAGCGAGTGCAAAGGTAACAAGAATTTCTGATAATTCCAAATTATTTATAACTTTTTCTTGTGCCTTTTTATTAATACATAGCTGTTGATGAAATCTTTTTAGTGTTAGACATGATGATTTTTAGCAGGATAAGAGTTAACCCTCAAATCGGTTATGTATAATTCTTATTACTATAGTGTTGTTTCTTAATATCTTTTTATTTTCTTGTTGCATCTTGTGCGGTCTTTTGTAACTTGACGTAGCCCGTTACGCCTGCGTTACAACGACAGGCAATCTGCTCGATAAGAAAACAAAAAATATATTTAAGCTCTAATGACCGATTTGGGTTAAACTAACATATCATCCGATACAATCTTAGTTAGGGTAGTTTATTTTTCTGTTTTATTTTATATTTGTAAAAATATTTTGAGTTATCTCGTTATTAATATATGTTCTTTTTAGCATTCAATTAACGCTAATAGGCTTTCAAAAGACGCCCTTTACGAGGTCTTACTAACGCCCTTTAAAAGCCTATTAAGCATCTTTTGAAATGCCTTAACTTAAATGGTTGATTCCCTGTTGGTTATAAAGATGATATTTACGTGTGTTTTTCGTCCTTATTTTAATAGGTTCATTTAGATTTATGTAAAGTATTTTCAATGCGGTATGTATAGTTGAAGTATTTCATGATGAGATTTTCAATGTAGGCAGATGAGAGATATAAATGAGTTTATGAATGATAATTACATAATTAATTAGAATCATAAAATAGCAGCAGATTGAGCTCTGCATGATGAAAATGTTAATACAAAAAGTAATTCTGTGATTAACTCAAAAAGTTGCTTTTATAGTTGCTTTGTAAAAAGATAAAATACTATATTTGCGGCGTAAGATTGATTATTTAATCTGTTACTAAACAATCTAATGTGGTATTATCCACTAATCTATTACTAATATCTAAAGCTGTGTAGCCGATGAATGTATTAGACTATGTAAAAAGCGTTCAATGAGTTTTTGTGGAATAGTTTTTCTCATGTACGCATTGTTAGGAGTGAGCATTTTCTATCTTGTCTACCTTGGTTTCCCACAGATTCGCCATCTAAATTTGGCGTTTAAGTATGCTTTTGGTCCAATATTCAGAAGCGAAAGCCTGGTGAAACAAAGTTAATTCATTCAAGCATTAGCCACAGCTGTAGCCGCTCAAGTTGGTACTGGTAATATTGGTGGTGTGGCAACAGCTATTGCAGAGTGGTGGTATGGGAGCTATTTTTCTGGATGTGGGTATCTGCATTGTTGGGAATGAGCACCATTTTCTCTGAGGCAGTACTTGCCCAGAAGTATAGAAAAAGTATCATGGCGAGGGCGGTCGAGGCTCAGCCTATTATCTTTATTATGGACTTGGTAGTAAGTGGCTTGCTGTTTGTTTTTCTGTTGCTATTGTTCTTGCGTTGGGATTCGTTGGAAATATGGTACAAGCAAACTCTATCTCAATAGCTTTGAATAATGCTTTCCATATACCTTCTTATATTATAGGTATTGTTTTGCTAGCTGTTGTGGGTGTAGTAATTATTGGAGGACAACGCTGAATCACCGCTATAGCCGAACTTTTTAGTCCCTTTCATGGCGGTTGTGTATATCTTGGGTTCGCTTGTTATCATTTATATGTTTTGCTGATCAGTTGCCTCATGTTATCAGTACAATCTTCCAGGATGCTTTCTCTATGAAGTCAGCAGCAGGTGGAGCCGCTGGTACGGTGATGAAATATGCCATTCGCTATGGTGTTGCTCGTGGTCTGTTTTCGAATGAAGCTGGTATGGGTTCAACACCTCATGCTCACGCTTTGGCTGATGTTAAAGACCGCTTCTGAGCAGGGGTTTTGTAGCTATGGCAGGTGTTTTTGTTGATCTAGTTCTTATCTGTACATCAACAGCTTTTGTCATTATGCTGACAGGTTCTTTCCAAAATCTAAGCTTAAAATCGGTTGCTATTACACAAAGAAGGTTTCAGAGATAGCTTTTGGAAATGGTGGAATATCTTCCTTGCCATCAGTCTAATCTTCTTTGCTTTCACAACAATTATTGGGTGATATATGTTTTGCTGAGATGAATATCAAGTTTATGTTTTGGTAAGAAGGTATTCTTTCTTATCGTGCCCTTGTTGTTCTCTTTGTCTTTCTTGGCTGTCTTTTTGCAGCAGATATGGTATAGGAGTGGCAGATACGCTTCAATGGTCTGATGGTAATTCCTAACCTATAGTATTATTTTCCTTGCACCTCAGGTAAAGAAAATATATAAGAACTTCTTGGCAAACAGAAAAGAAAATAATTCTTAAGCCATTTGCCAACTTCTATCGTTATTTTCTTTTTAATGTTTCTTCTTATTATGTTGAAACCAATCAATTGAAGAATAAATAGCTATTTTTGAGCGGTGAGCTACATGTTGGTATGTGCTCATAGTTCTTATGATTAAACTTAGTAGTTATAATTATTCTTTTTAGCTAAACTGCCTGTTAAAAGCCTAAACAGCTTTTGTTTTTATAATTGAGCAGCTTGTCTATCTTTGGGTTAAAAGTATAGTGAGCTATGTTAAGTTACATAAATAGACAATCAATATAGAATTATGGTATAATGTATATATTTATAACGCTTATGTAAATAACAATTATTTGAAAAATACGGATGCTATTTTTGTACCTTTGTAACTAATCCTGATTATTATAGCATGTTAAGATTATGATTGGATGAAAGCGATGTAAACAAATCAATAATACAAAAATGAAAAAGACCCTTTGTAACTAAGATGGTAAAGCCAATAGAAGAATTCTCTTTTCTTTATGTTTATGCTGTTGGTTGGTGCCTTTACGAATGTGAGTCATCGTAATGTTTTTGGTTATATAAATTGATTGCGGATCTATATATTATTTGTTTTTTACTGAGTCTTTGTCCAACAAACAATACGTCAAGGGTTGGTGATTATGTTGAGTAGTGTTGTTTATGTGGTAGCCATAATAGATACTTGCTGTAAGACACTCTTTGATACTCAATTACACCGACAATGCTTCTTTTTAGCGCAAGAAACTACAGGCAGAGAGGCTACAGAGTTCTTCTTGCAATATCTTAATCTAAAAACTTTTCTTTTTCTGCAGCTGATATTATTCTTTTTCTTGCACTCTGTCATATTGTTATGGCGGTAAAGAAGATGACATTTCCAACCTCTTATCTCAAAGCAACCTTTTTGTTGCCTTTGCTTTAATGTTTACAATCTTTGTAGGAATAACTTTAAGTGTTTATGATAAGGTTCAGCTTTATAGAGTTAAGATCTCTCAGAACTTGAGGTTGCAGTTACTAATGGGTTTGCACATCTTTATCATCCAGTCGAACGTATTGTTTTATGGACTTTATTCAAACCACTTGATATAAAGCAGGTTGATGGAGTCTTTATGGCTAATCAACAAATAAAAAGTAGATTCATGTTCTTTTACATCTCCTACAGTGTACTTGTTATGAGGTGAAAGTGCCAACCGACTACCATTCTCATGCTGTATAGCTATCCCTTGCCAACAACGCCTTATCAACTTGCCATGATGAATGGTAAAGATTCGTTAGCAGTGTTTACTAATGTTGTTTCACCATGGAATCTAACGAGTAAAGTGTTCAAACAAATTTTCTCATTGCAATCCGTTGACGAGAAAGGTGATTGGAGTAGTATGTACTCTTTCCTGCAGTGTTTGAAAGCGGGGTATCATGTCAGTTTCTTGTCTAATCAATTTCCATATGGTATTAACTATACACCTGATTGGACGAATAATCTTGTAGGTGGTTTCTTCTTAAATCATCCACGAGTTAAACAAACAAATGTTTGATTATAGAAATGTCACGATTCATAACTATGATGAGAATCTATTAAATGATTATAAAGATATCATTAACTATAGAAGCCACAACTGATAATCTTTCATCTTTTTAGGACAGCATTTTTCAATACTCATTGCGTTGTAAAAGTAATATGAAGAAGTTTGGAATAAAGGATTATAAGCGTATGGACTTGACAGATAAGAAGAAACAAACTATTGCAGACTACGATAATGCAACGCTTTATAATGATTTTGTATTGAACAAGATAGTAGAAGAGTTCCGTAACAAGGATGCCATTATTGTCTACTTGTCTGACCATGGAGAGGATTGCTATGGTAAAGATGTAAATATGGCTGGTAGGTTAACTGAAGTCGAACAAATCAATCTCAGGAAGTATCACGAAGAGTTTGAAATACCTTTTTGGATATGGTGTTCGCCTATATATAAGCAGAGACATCACAAGATTTTTACGGAAACATTGATGGCAGAAGTAATAAGTTTATGACAGATGATCTACCACATCTGTTGCTTTATCTGGCTGGAATAAAGACAAAAAGACTACTTCGAAAGGAGAGAATGTCATCTCTTCAAGTTTCAACAGCAATCGTCGTCGTCTTGTTTTGAAGACTATTGACTATGATAAACGTTATATCAATAAGACGTTTTTATAGTGCTGTTTGGTAGAGTTGTCCTATATTAGTTCTTTATAAAGCATTTCTGATCTTCTTTATAATAACCAAAACGAGACTCTTTGATAATCTTCAGCTGATGTGTTGTCATTCCGCATAGCGTGTTGATAGTTCGCACGTGTTGTGTTGTTGGTAAACACCAATGGTGCTGCCTGCTCAACATCTCGCAAAAATGTCACCAAAGTAGATTCAACTTATTGTTATAAACAAGTTGTACTACAAAGAACTTACTTAGCCTGTTGGGTCAGTAGCTTATTTCGTGAAGTTGATAAGATACCACTTCAAGGAGATACTATTCTCTCTTTTATCCTATAAGAGTAGAATGATGCAGTTGAAATAAAATTCAATGAATAACTTATGTCTGTAAACTAACCACTCTTATTTTCTTTTTCACCCTCTACGATTGGTTTCTGGGCATTCATTTTGTGTAATTTAGATGTGAGATGTCTGTAAAGGCGAGCAACGAGTTGAGGATGAGAAGAAGCAAGATTATTCTTCTCAGACAGGGTCAGCTGGATAGATTGTATAGTTCTTTTTTTGACCAGTGAGATACGAATAAATCAATTTCCATTGCCCGCTACGAATAGCACAATTAAGACTGATTCCCAATCCCTCTCCATCCCAAATGTTAGGATAGTTCCATATTAGTTGTCGCTTCTTATCACCTTGTTGTTTACCACGAAGAATAGGTGTAATGTCTTGTCCGTCTATTTTTTGTGGTACATGATAGTTCTTAATTCCAGCCATGGAGAGTAAGGTGGGGTAGAGGTCCTCTATGATGATAGGTGCATGAGAGCGAGTATTTGGTTTTACAATATTATTCCATTTTACAATAAAGGGAACTCTTATACCTCCTTCATACAGAGAACCTTTACCACTCTTGAGTGGTGCATTCTGCGTGTAAAGTTCTCCATCCCGCCAATAGGATGATGAGGCAGGTCCTCCATTATCGCTCATAAAGATGATGATGGTCTCTCGCTTAAGTCCTGCCTTTGCGACCCAATCCATGAGATCTCCCAAACTTTTATCCATTCCTGCAATCAATGAGCGTAAACAGCTTCCTTTTCGAAAGACCACGTGCACGATACGTAGGGTAAAAAGCATATCTCGATCGATTGGTACGTGCACAGCGTAATGAGACATATAGAGATAGAAAGGTTGGTCGTATTTCTTGCGCTTCTCTAATGATGCTATTGCCTCTTGTGTAAAGGAGCTTCTGTGGCAAAGATACCAGTACCCCAATAACGTTTCCAAGCCTGGGATAGCGAATGGAGATGTGAGCTTGCCCTCTTTTGTAAAACCATGGTTACGTTCGCTTAAATAGGTAGCTAATCCACCAGCAGCCGTACCTGTAATGTTTACGTCAAAAGCCAAAATGGCACGGATTCTCACCGGATGTCAATAGCTCCCCAGTGTGCTTTTCCGCAATGTATGGTGTGATAGCCTGCATTTTTTAGGAGTTGTACAAAGGATATAGCCTTTGTTGTATGTGCGACATTACCGCTTTGCGCAATACCATTATAATTCCAATCAGGTAATGTTACGCCATCTCGTTTCCCATCTGTCATCTTATCGCGATGTAAAGTCAATTCGTTACCCGATGGCGAGCCATATTCGCACTGTCATCAGACTACATCTGGAGGGCGAACTGATAGGAGTTGCATAAAGCATCTGTAAACATCATCCCCTCGGAAGCAAGTCTTTCCATATAGGGTGTATCGTATTTCCGATTATTGGCAGTAATCGAATCAGCAAAGGGAAGAGATGTGTCTTGCCATCCCATGTCGTCTACCATGAACAAGATAATATTGGGTTGTGTATTTACTTGTTGTGCTTTGGCTGGGAAGGAAATGCCAGAGCAGCTATTGAAGTTGTAACTAATAGAGATAGAAGAGTGCTTTGAATTATATAAGGTATAGTTGTTCATTGTTGTATCAATCATTGATGAGGGGGTAGATAGAGTACAAAGTTAAAAAAAGTTGCTAATCACCACATAAAATATGATGAAGTTCTTAAATTCTTTTTGCTATAAAAGTTGTTGAGAGTGTCCTATAGTAGATGCATGATATGGTTAAACTACCAAATATATAGGGATACATCAAAGGGTCATAAAGGGAGAAAATCTATTTGTGTAATATAGTAATAGGATTCTGTCTGGAATGGTCTTAATAAAAAGTCAGGCTGTGGGCAGTCTGACTTAGTATATCATTTTTCTAAACAAAGAACGATGGTTATAAACACCTTTATTTCTTTACTGCCCATTGGAGATGTACTACATGGTAATCCTACCTCATTCACAAGGTTGGCACGTGTAAAGGTTGCCATCCATAACAGAACATAGAGTGGGCGTGTTACTGAGACGACTTAACAAGGGATTGTGTTAGATGATGTTATTTGTGCTTCTGCTGGATAATAGATGCCATCTGCACCTGCTACCTCAAAGCCAATAAGGCGGCTGCCCTTAGCTGATAGTGACTTTGCGTGAATAAACTGCAATTCAATTCCATTGTCTTTTTGCTGATACAGAATGACGAATAGGACCATCAGATTCTATGTTGTAGTCATAACTATGGTGTAAAGCCTGTAAGCCAAGTCGCTCACCGACAGGCTTTTTGTTCGTGTAATGTACATCTAAGGAATCACCCACATCTGTTGTAACAGCCATCCATGTATTACGTAGTCTTGATGCCATACGACGCTGAGAATCACGGAAACGTGGCCATGAAGGACGATTCAGGCTGGAGAGCTGTACGAAATAAAATGGTAGCTCTGGGTCATGGAAGATTACGCCAACTCTTCTGTAACATCGGGAAGAGACGTTCGTGTAGTTCCATGTTATGTGCATTGGACTCACCTTGGTACCAAACAATTCCCTTGATACTATATCCCTTTAGTGGAAGCATACCAGTCTCGAACATATAGGCTGGTGCATAAGGATGACGTTGCAGTGGGTTCTTACTTACGCTGATGTTTTGCAATGCTCGCTCACGTGCCCATTTCATACCGAAATCTCCATGATACCAATCACGAAGAATAGCTGGCATACGTTGTTCTAACGTATGGCGGTCAATCCATGACTCTGTAGTGGTACCACCAACAGCATTACAGATGATACCTACTGGGACCTGCAAACTGTCTGCTAACTTCTTTCCAAAGTGATAAGCTACAGCTGAGAAGCCACCCAAGGATTCTCGAGAGCAGTTACGCCATGGTCCAATATGGAGGTACTGATGACGATTTACAGAGTCACAAGCATTAGCTGACCATGCTACGGCAGTCGTTGGGTAGATAGCTGACATATTAAAAAGATGTAAGTGTGTCTGATTGTCAGCCTCATTCAAGTCTTGTGTCCTGCTCTGTACAGCATTTACAGGTAACTCCATGTTTGATTGTCCTGAGCAAAAGCCACACTTCACCAACGTATATGTCTTTAATAGTAAGCTTTTCTTTCTTCGTACTTATTTGGGCTTTATAAGGTCCATCAGCTTTCTCAGCAGGAAGGTAATCTTCCATTTTTCAGCATCATTTGTTATAGCTGAAAGCATATGCCCATTGAAGTTTACCTTAGCAGTTTCACCTGCATTTTGCTTTTCCACGGAAAACAATAGGTTTGTTGCGCTGAATAACCCATACCATCGGTATACAATGGAGACAGAGCAAGCCCACCATAGTTGCCTGTCAAGGCTCCATGAGATAATCTCTGCAATAATCTTTGCGCCCTCAGCATTCGAGGTGAATAACATCAGCAAGAAGATCAGGACGACTATATGAAGTGTATTTAAGTCAATGAGTGGAACTCGTGTCGCAGTCGCCACTTGTCGTATATGTTTCTGAATCTGCGCATACCAGTCGCGTGTACCACTCTCAAAACGTGGATGACGCTCAAAGATAGGGGTCATAAGACAAAGTCCAAATCTTTGCTTTAGGATTCGCCTGACGGAAACTATCAATCAGACGGATGTAATCAGCATTAAATTCTTCACTGTACTCAGGCCAGTTTCGTGGGTCGGTATCATTGAGTCAAGATGGATAATGACAAAGGTCTGCCTTGAAGTTCAAAGCGTCTTGGTACTCTTGTTGGTCGACATAGGGACGATGTCCATGTTGTAGTAGTGTAGTTCCAGAGTGTCCGAAAGTTTCTGACTTCATATTTATCTCCTAACATCTTCTGTGGTTGTGCTGGATAACAATTCTTTTTCTCTATCGATAATTGTCATTTCCCCATGTCACTATTTCCTACACATGCTACCTTGATTTTGCCGCCAGCGACAGCGATCAAAACCATAAGGAGCATTCCAAAACAACTACGATTGTTCTTTTCTTCATAATCATTTATAAATGTAGTAATAGGAAGTTTTGCTTTTACTTAATATTTAACTTATACATAAATTCTTTGCAAAGTTAATTATAATCTATGAATAAAGAAGACACTATGGATAACAAAAGCATTTTTAATGGATAAATTATTATACAAAAGGATCGGTGGTGTTATGAAAAAGTATAGACACACAACTATTCATATAGCATTACAAAAGGCTATTAATATACAAGTGGAATAACTTAAATTTCTGAACTTTTAAATAACAAAAACCTTATGAAAACAAGAGGTTTTGAGACTTATTTCGTTAAAAATAGATTTTTGCATAAACATGTGTCCACACACATCATTATAATGAAAAATAATCTACTAAAAGTTTGCATGTGATGCAAAAAAATAATATATCTTTGTTGTTATCCTGAAAACAATCTTTTTACCTTTAAAAGACTAATACCTATTGAGTAAAAAAGCGATCACCTGTAGAGGTCATCGCTTTTTCTTTTTAACTTAAATAGTTCATTAGAGCCTAAACATATTGTGTTTTTATTATCGAGACATCTTGTTTGTTTTTGGCGCAGACGTAGCGAGGCTACGTCAAGTTATAAAAGACAATTTCTACTGAGCCGTTTTGGTGATTCTTCATGATGCAAAGGTAATAAACACTTATGAAATATGTGCTTAGAGTATGAGGCTTGCAACTGGGTTTTAGGGGGCGATGTAGATATTTAGTGGGGAAAGGCATATAGTTTGGCAGAGTCTAAAAAGAAAAAAACTTTTATCTACAACTCCTCTTAAGTTAGCCCTAAATAGTTTTATTTTTTTGCATTGAAAGGATTCCGCAGCAGCGTTTGTAGAATCTGTTAATATAAAAGTTAAGTATGTCTTCGTAATGCTCGTAGAAAGTTGCAGCAATGACATTAAAGGAATGAAAACCAGCTTCTGCGACGTTATTATACCATTTGCCAATGATAGTCTGGCTGCATCTTTGATAGTATTCTTAGCAAAAATCATTCTTAGCGAATGTGATAAAGTAATAAGCGCTGCTTAATGTCAGGATATTCTCTAAGCAGTATTTTTGGCTCTTAGCTTCTGTTCATCAGTCCATTTCTCTGATGATTTGAACAACAGGTACCTACTTCTTACCAGCAGTTCACTACGTGTATCTCCATTTTCAAAAAGTCAGTGGTTGATACGCTATCTTTTCTAACTTGCATTCTCTTTCTCGTCATTTTGCTTGCTGTAAAGCTGCCCAGCGATACTCTATTCTCATCTGTTGCACGGCATCACTTGCAAGTTTCTGTATATGAAAGCGATCAATCACTCGTTTAGCCTTTGGAAAACAATGCCTTACAATCTTACGCATACTATCGGACAAGTCCAAGGTGACCTCTTCTACGGCTTCCCGTTTCTTTTCATCTATCTTATCCAATACCTTGCAGACATCCAAGGATTTGGTTCCAGCAACAATGCCTACAAGACATCCTTGCTTGCCGTGTTTGTCCCTATTAGTGATAATCGTATAGAGTTCACCATTGGACAAGGATGTCTCGTCTATTGCTATATTCTTACCAATATTATCCTCAAAGAGAAGCCACTTCTGAGCATGAGACAACTGATCCCAGGACCTGTAACCACTTAGTGTTTCCTTGTATTGTTTCTCAAAACTACGTCCATTGATATGATAGAATTCCTCAAGCGTACGGCAGGTCACTGGGGATGTCTCCATACGTTTCTTTTAAAAAAGCTCCGAACTCTTTGGAATAACGAGTGCCGGAGGCTGTAATATCTATCTGCAAGGGAAGAGAGAAACTCTTACCTGTACGAATATCTATCCAGCGACGTCGACGAAGAACCAAAAATAACCTTATGGTCACGAATCGGAAAGTCCGTCACCTCGACAGCTTCCATAAAGCCTTTTGATTCAAAATGAAGATCATCGGAAAGTTCTTTCTCCATCTTCTCATCAAGATAAATACGTAACAATGAAGTATCAGACTCTATCTTAACAATGAGAAATAATGTAATACATCACTGGGTAAAACAGAATTCGAGCTAACTGATATAAATATTTTTCTTCCATGATACAAAGGAAAAGAAAAAAATATTAGTCAAAAAAATTTCCCCACCTTTTTTCTACTGAGCCCTTTTTCTACTGAGGCGGTTTTGGGGCTGACTCGTTATAATGAGTAATAAAAAGAGCGGCCTCTTGCGAGAACCGCCCTGATGAAAGGAGGTGGTACCACCAGGAATCGAACCCAGGGGACACAAGGATTTTTCAGTCCTTTGCTCTACCAACTGAGCTATGGCACCATTGTTATTTGCAATTAATTTTTTTGTAACGTTTGTGTTGCTTTCTCAATTGCGATGCAAAGGTAGTACTTTTTATTTTATTCCTCAAGTTTTTCATGTTTCTGTTTACATCCTTTAACAAGTTGGCTATTTCTCGTTTTTAGGCCAACCTTGTGCGCTTCAACTCAAACTCGTTACCATCACGAGCAATAAAGGAATGCACCCAAGTTTTCCTTTGTTACATAACCTATCTGTCTGATATTCTCCATCTTATCAATCTTCTCGCGATCGCCGATAGAGTCTTGTAAAAAAAGTTCATAGTCTTCTCCACCATTTAAAGCAGCTGTTGTAAGGTTCATATTGAACTCTTCGCAGGTTGCTGCAGTTTGATAATCGATAGGAATATTCTTTTTCATAAATTCTACAACCGCAGTGACTTTTTCGCAAATATGTTTTAATTCCTTGCCAATCCATCTGAAATATCAATCATAGAGGTTGGATGTATGCCTGCTGTACGCAGTTGATTGAGTACATCACCACGTGCTTCAGGTTTCAACTGGCGGTCAATAAGATATTCTTTACCCGCAAAATCAGGCTGAAAATCCTCAATGGCTGCACGTTCTTGACGCAAAGCTTCAAGTCGTTTCTCATCTTTATTGCTTTGTGCTTCCTTTACCTTATTATTATATTCCTGGACTTGCTGGTAGTAAACAGTCTTTTCACGTTCGAGAATCTGCAAGCCCATGTAGGCCGAACCAAGATCACCGGTAACGCAGATAAGATCGGTCTCATTTGCTCCACTACGATAGACGATATCATCTTTTGCAGCTTCACCAATACAAGTGAGGTTAATAGCAAGTCCCGTATATGAAAAGTCGTGTCACCTCCAACAATGTCTACATTCCATTTAGCACAAGCTTTGTTCAATCCAGCATAGAACTGATCAAGGTCTTCTACTTTGAAACGTTTTCCAAGCCCTAATGAAACGATGAGTTGACGTGGCTGTCCATTCATAGCGAATATGTTACTCATAGCTATCATAGCCACCTTGTAGGCAAGATGTTCCATGTCTATGTAAGTTAAATCAGGCTGTACACCTCCATGAACATCTGTGAAGAGACAAAGTGTTTCTTTATCTGAATAGTGTAAAACAGCAGCTATCATCACCCGCCCATAATGGTAGAGTTGTTGATTGGTTGTATATCTTTTTGTGAGGGACGGTTGATTAGTCCGAATTCACCAAGGTCTTTTTATTTCCATTTACTTTATTAATAGCTTATTGATATAATGTCTAAGACGTCCTTTATCTATGAATTATAGAATAAAGAACGCCTTAGTTTCTTTTTATATTTATATGCCTTATGAGCGTTTAATCATCTCACGCATAATCTCTGTCATACGTGGCTGTGCAGCGTTTGCAGCTTCCTGAACCTCTTCGTGGCTAACTTTTACAGGAACATCAAAGCCACCAAGGTCAGTGATTACACTGATGCCGAATACCTTAATACCACTATGGCGAGCAACGATAACCTCTGAGTGCGGTACTCATACCAACAGCATCACCTCCCATCTTGTGGTACATACGGTATTCTGCAGGTGTTTCAAAGGTTGGTCCTTGTACGCCCATGTAAACTCCATGCTGAACTTCGATGTTCTTCTCCTTAGCAATAGAGTCTGCTAAATCAACCAATTTATGGTCGTATGCCTCGTGCATATCAGGAAAACGAGGACCTGTAGGGAAGTTACGACCACGTAGCGGATGTTCTGGGAACATATTAATATGATCTGTAATAATCATGGGGTCGCAATCTTGAACGATGGATTCATACCGCCGAAGCGTTTGAAACAAACAATGTTTCAATGCCTAACTCGTGCATTACACGAATAGAAGGTAACATCCTTCATGTTATATCCTTCATAGAAGTGGAAGCGACCTTTCATAGCCATGATATCCTTACCACCAAGTCGTCCAAAAGATAAGGCTACCAGCGTGACGCTTCTCTTGTTGAAACTGGAAAATTTGGTATATCTTGATAAGAAAATGAGTAGCTATCGGTTATCTCTGAAGCTAATTGTCCGAGGCCTGTGCCCAGAATGATGGCTGTCTTTGGACTTGTGGTCATCCTCTCTTTTTAGCCAAGATGCTGTTTCTTGAATTTTTTTCGTACATAGGATATTATTTTTATTGAATGTCTCTTCCTTGTCAAAGCATAAAAGCTTACCTTGATAGGAAGTGCATAAATGTTTTCTTTTACTTCGTCTGATAATTTATCAATATCAACAAGGCGTGCCTTGTCTTTTCTCTGTTGTGACAATCAATTTTTGGTTCAGGCATTTTTAGCAAAGGTCTCGTTAATACGATGAATATCCTTTGTTGTGAATGCATGATGGTCTGGGAACGATAGTGTTGTCAGTGCATTGTTTCCTGTGAAAGAGTTTAGATCAACTCAATTGCTTTGGTGACATGATACCAGCAAGCAACAAGATATTTTTTCCTCTTATCTCTGTGAGTGGTATATTTCTTCCTTTACTGAAGATAGGTTCCAAGTCACAATAGTCTAACGTCGTAAAATAAAGCTGTTGGAAAGGGTAGAGTTCCATAGCTTTACTCAATACACGATAGTCTATTGGGTTTAGACTCTTAGGACACTTTGTGATAATCACAATATCTGCACGATTTTTTCCTGAGAGTGGTTCACGTAATCTACCAGCAGGAAGAAGTTTGTCATAGATGATAAGTCGATGATAATCAACTAACAGGATATTGATACCAGGATGTACATATCGGTGCTGAAAAAGCATCGTCTAAAAGGATTACATCTGTATCTTTTGTTTCCTCGTCAGATGTTAATCGGTCTATTCCCTCACATCGCTTCTTGTCAGCTGCAACTACGAATATCAGGAACTTTGTCTTCATTTGATAGGGTTCATCACCAATCTCCCGCATAGGAGTATTCTCGTTTGCTAATACGTATCCACAACTCTTACGTTTATAGCCACGTGAGAGAACAGCCACCTTCATTTTATCCTTCAGTAATCGGATAAGATATTCTACGTGGGGAGTTTTGCCAGAACCACCCACGGTAATATTCAACAGATATGACTGGAATGTCAAACTGTCGGGATTTGAGAATGTTCAGTTCAAATAACTCATTGCGCAGTCTTACTCCAAGCCCATAGAGCCAGCTGAAAGGCAATAGCCATTTGTTTATTTTGATATGGTCTCCTTCCATATATGATTAATGGATATTAGGATAAAATGGCAAACGTGCCTGAATTGCACTCCGTTGATCAATGGTCTTTAAGAGTGTGAATGGCTCATAATAATCACCTAAGTTAGCACATGCTGTTGGCTGAGGTAATTATTAGGATTCGTTTGCTCCATCATTTGCTCTAAAGTTAGGCTCCTTAGGGTAAGCACATTTTTCTATAATTTGGTAGTTTAGCAAGTTGTGCAGCTTTTGCTACAGCAACATCCAATCCATCAAGCTGATCAACAAGTCCTATCTTTTTGTGCATCTTGACCAGTAAACACATGCCCCTGTGCTACGCTTCTCAACCTGTTCTTCAGTCATCTTACGTCCTTCTGCCACACGGTGACGGAAGAGTTTATAACCACGGTTTACATATTGGCTAAGATATGACATTTCTTCTTCTGTGAAAGGACGAGCGCGTGTGCCGAAGTCTGCATATTTGTTGGTTTTTACTTCATCAAACTTTAAACCCAGTTTTTCTCTTAGCAGACCGCTAACATCAGGGAACATACCAAAGATTCCTATAGAGCCTGTAATTGTAGTAGGCTCAGCAACAATCAATTGGCTGGTGCTGACATATAATAGCCACCAGAAGCAGCCATTCCACCCATACTAACAACGACAGGTTTCAACTTCTTCAGTTCCATAATCTGATGCCAGATTTGCTCTGATGCATAAGCGGAGCCGCCGCCAGAGTTGACACGTACGACAACAGCCTTAACGTCTTTATCTTTTGCTAACTCTTCCAAATCTTTGCAAACAACTTGTGCGTCAATCTGATGATCCTGTGAGAAAAGACCTCCTACAACACCATCAACAATATCACCATAAGCATAGTAGACTGCAACTTCATTTTCCTTATCACCTTGGTTTTTTATCCTCAGTGTTCACCATGTCAGCAATAGTAACCTGATTGATGTCTTTGTCAGCCTCAATACCTAATTGCTTTTTGACGATTCCTTTTTATCTGGTCTGTATAAACTAAGCCATCAACGAGCTTTAATTTTTACATATTCTTGTGGGTCAGCAAAGGTTATCATCTTGTCAGCGTATGCGTTCAGTTGTGCTACTAACAAACCTCTGCTTGCTCCAACTTCCTTTGTAATATTGCCCCCGAATCTTTTGTTTAAATAGGCTGATGTTTGCTCACGATTAGCATCACTCATCTTGTCGCCAGTGAACATCTCGGTTGCGCTTTTATAGCACCAACCTTTACAACCTGCATCTTTACACCGAATTTTGCCAAGAGGTCCTTAATGAAAACTGGTTCAGAAGCTAATCCGTGCCAGTCAATCTGTCCTTGTGGATTAAGATAAACTTTATCAGCAACAGACGACAAGTAGTATGTACCCTGTGTATAGGTGTCAGCGTAAGCAATAATCCACTTTCTACTCTTCTTGAAATCGAGTAGTGCTTTACGCAATGCCTGCATAAAGCATATGAATCAGACCTCGAAACGCACCTGCTTCTATGTATATACCCTTTATTTTATCGTTGTCTTTAGCTTTTCTGATTCACTTCAAGCATATCGTCAAGACCCAAACTATTTGTTGAGAACCTTGTAGCTGACTAAGAAAATTATTTTCACTTCTCTCTGACATCTGTCCTGAAAGATTCAATACAAGTACTGAGTTGTCTTCAGGTTCTTTGGTTGTATCCTGCGATGCAATCATACCAACAATAGTGAAAAGTGCAAAGAGTCCTGTAACGATGCTAAACAACATCATTCAAAGAAAAAAGCAAAAAAACGAATTTGAAAAAAATTGTTTCATAAAAGGTATATAATTACGAGTTTATCTTGCAAAGATATATATAATAGATGTAAAAAAACCAAATTATTCACGAATTCTTAATAACTTTGCAGTCAATATGAAGCATATTATTTTAGCAATTGATAGTTTTTAAAGGTTGTTTATCTTCTGTTGAAGCCGAAGATGCTGCTGAACAGGGTCTTCGCCAACGTTGGCAGGAAGTTAAGGTTGTAAAGGTTCCTGTCACGGATGGGGGAGATGGAATGTTAGAAGTCTTTTTCGAGTTATTCAGCTGTAAGGAGATTACTATTAATTGCCACGATGCGCTCATGCATCCCATTCAAGCGAGCTATGCCGTATGTGCAGAATGTCGGTTGTCATAGAGACTGCTTTATCGTGTAGCATAAATCTTCTTAAACAACAGGAATTGAATCCTTTACGTGCAACTACTTATGGATTAGGTGAACTCTTTGCTGATGCACTTCAAAGAGGATATAGAAAGTTTATTATCGGACTTGGAGGGTCGGCTACAAGCGATTGCGGACTTGGTATGTTGGCTGCTTTGAAAGACATTCTTGGGAAGAACTGGCGTGATAATTTTTTACGAGTTAGATATAACCTTAGCTTCAGATGTAAATAATCCTCTCTTTGGTGAACGTGGTGCTGCTGTCATTTTTGGTCCACAGAAGGGAGCGACACCAGAAATGATAGCTTGTTTGGATCGTCGAGCACGTACTTTTGCACGTATGGCTGCTGCTCAGTTGGGTTTTGATTGTTCTTTGAATAACGGTGCTGGAGCAGCAGGTGGATTGGGTTATGCTTTTTATGCAATTTATGAATGCTAAGATGCGTTCAGGTGCAGATGTTCTTTTAAAGCTATCAATTTTAATTCACTTATAGAAGATGCAGATTTGATTATAACAGGGGAGGGTGGTGCAGATAGTCAGACATTAATGGGAAAGATACCGATAAGGGTTTTTAGAATATGGTCTTCGTAAGAATGTTCCTGTTATGCTTATAGCTGGGAAGGTAAAGGATGCAGCAGCTTTACTTAAAAGCAGGCTTCTCACAAGTCAATGTATTACACCAACAGATATGATGCTTACAGAAGCAATGAAAACCTCTGGGTTGCAAAGAGAATATTCAGCTATTATCTGAGTTAAATTAAGGTTTCCGATATGCGGAATAATAAAAGCAGACTAAAGTTAGTAATATAAGCATTGTTGTTTTAATTTTTATTTTGCTGTCACTTTTTAACACTTCATATAAAAGATGCTGCAAATCAATGATTTATAAGCTCTTTTTGGATGATATCAGTGACAGGAAAATATATTTTGAATAAATTGTTTTGTTCTGCAAACTTTATTCATCGTATCGAACAACTCTTCGGCAATCCGCCCGATAGTAAGGGGTGGCTTGATAACGAAAGATTCATGTAAGCATTTGATTATCAGTAAGTGTACCTTGCAATCATACAGAGATATGGGTAAAAATTCCTCATTCAATGATAGAACACAATTGTTATTATAAAGAGAGAGACATTACGGATTTATTGAGCGCAAAAAGTGAATGAACTATGTTGAGAACGAAATCATTGCACAGAGAGACTGCTACAACTAACAATAGTTTATCAAGTCAAAGAGGTTACCAAGTAATTATCTTGTCTACAATAGCCTGTTGCTCATTGGAAGTACGACGCAGGTAAATTCGAGTGGTCTCAATACTCTCATGCCCCATTAAGTCTGCCAATAGAACAACATCATTGAACGATTCTAAGAAATTCTTTGCATACCTATGACGGAAGGAATGAGGGTGCATCACCTTGGAATTTATACCCCATTGATGGGCGAAGCGTTGCAATTTGTGTCGAATGGCTCGTGGAGTAATCTGCTTGCCGTGTTTGTCTAAAAATAGATATCCAATATTTATATTGGCACGCTTTAACCATGCTTTTGTCTCCATGCAGAGATCTTGCGGAATGAAGATCCGACGAACCTTCCCTCCTTTGGTATAGATGTCAAAGTAACCCACTCTCACATGCTCGACCTTGAATTGTATAAGTTCACTTACTCGAGCTCCTGTAGCACCTAAGAAGCGAACGAGGAAATACCATAATTCCTCTTCTTCTTCTTTGAGCTTTGACTTGAGATACTGGTAGTCCGCATTGCTAATCACATTTTCGAGATAAGTTTTCTGTTGTATTTTGAGAGATTTGAGACAGAAGCGAGGGTTTACCGATAAACTCTAAGTATTTGTTGAGAGCCTGAATGCAGAGGTTTCTGAGTTTTGGGTTTAAATTGTTCTATTTGATTTGCTTTGTAAAAGCAAAAAGATTTTTCCCGATTGAAGCAAGAATACTTCCGCTCAAAGTCTTCTACAGCATACAGATAAGCTGTAATCATGTTGTCCGATAATTCTTCTTTCTTGAGTTGTTGCTTAAATGATTTGACCATATTATTTGATTTTTGTATCTAAGTAATATTGCAAAAAAATCTCGCCGATTTACGCTATTATAGGCAACCCATAAGTATCAGGTGACATCCGAAAAGCTACAAGCGATGCTCCTGTTTATCATTTATTCATCGATCTTGCAAGCCTTTTGGCGCAAAGAGTCTCGCTTCTGACTCCTGCTCGCTATCTGTTTAACGCAGGCAAAACGCCAAAGATTGGAATACTAAGATGCTAATGACGAGCACTTTAAGGGTGGTTGATTATTGGGCAAATAGTACAGATGTGTTCCCAGCGAGTAGATATAAAAGGAGGAGTGGCTGTTATGTACAGAGACTCTAAGCTGGATTTTGGAAAAATTGGTACGTTCACAGCTTACAAGAAATTGAACATTATTGCAAATAAAGTATGTAAGATAAGTGAAAACAGATTGTTTGCAAAACTAATATATGCGCTGAAAGTTATAGATTGTCAGATAAATTACACGAAGACTATCCTTGGGCTAAGAGCGTTTTAAGTATGGAGACATCCATACGATATAACAACCAATATCTTTGAAACTGCCGAAATATTCAAAGAGACCTATCAAATAAAGGAAGGAAGTTAGATTCTATGGTAGATATAAAAACGAACGTTGCTATCGTTGGATAAAAAGGGAATATGTTGATTCCCACCCGAATTTGGATAAATATAAGGTGATTGTTCCTAAAAGCAACGGATCGGGAGCAATCGGAGAAGTACTGAGTTCACCGCTCATAGGAGAACCGCTCATAGGAGTTACTCAGACATTTTTGACAATAGGAGCATTCGATACTCGGACAGAAGCAGAGGCTTGTCTCAAATACGTCAAGACAAAGTTTGCCAGAACGATGCTGGGAATTCTCAAGGCTACGCAAGATAATAAAAAAGAAACGTGGCGGTTTGTACCACTCCAAGACTTTACTGCAGCGTCAGACATTGATTGGACACTTTCTGTTGCAGAGATAGACCAACAACTTTACCGCAAATATGGGTTGGAAGCGGAGAAATAGCCTTTATTGAAGAAAAGGTGCGAGCAATGGGGTGAAAAAGGAGGCAAGTCATCATAAGACTTGCCTCTTTTGAATTATCGTTCTGAGAGTGTTTGTTTAATGATTGCTTCATCTCCTCATCTATTCAAATAGTCGATATAGCTGTATTTACATCTTGTGCGTAATCTATTATTCCATTATCGTTCGTATAGTCCAATAAATCAGGTACAAGTTTCCCCAAAAAAGTTAAAAGCTTCATCAGTTAGCAAGAATGCGTAGCGTATGAAGTCTGTTTGGCAGTAAAGCATAGAGTTTCGTGCTTCCTGCTCTGTCTCAAATGTTTTTGAGGGCAACACGTGAACGACCAAAGGCAGAATGATTGTCAAGCACAGCAATCTGATTGCTTCGTTTCTGTCCGCCAGCATGGCGCGATACAACTACTTTCCACCGATGTAAGTAGTCTGTTCCTGTTTTAATTACCGACTGCTCAGCTATATACCAACTGGCTCTCCCTGCCTTACCTGCCTTGTCATTCGTAAACAATTTTTATTTCGCGCTTCGCTAAAGCATCATTCGCTTCTTGATAAAGGGCGTACCAATGTCGGATTTTTGCTCAACAAAATCGCTCTCTATTGAAAAACAGGCTACGAGGAAGAACTGAACCATATATATAGTCAAGATGATGCTTAATGACAATGGCTTGTATCTTTTGACTAATTTTCCCTGCCATCGGGTCAAGAGCCATTAAAACATCACCTGGGTTCGGCATTGTAACTTCCATCGTTTTCCCTTCTTTGCTGTAAGCATAGACAAAACGCTTCTTTTTTCTTAGCATTATCCATAAATACAATAGACAGCCCATCGGCTATGCCGACATCTTGGAAAATATCTGTAGAGTTGGGGAAGAAATGAAGACGGCAGAGTCTCTTATCATTGATTTGATTGTAGCCAAAATCTGCCAGTCCCTTTCCTGACCGATGTATCCATCGTCCTGCAGGGTAAATAAGCGATGAAAAACGTGGAGAAAGTCTGTCGGCAAGTAACTGAAAATGCTGAAATATATTTATAACAGCTTTCTGTCCATTATCTGTATCTTTCTTTGCTACGGTTAGCTGATACGGCGGATTGCCTATAATAGCGTCTATCTTCATATTTTCGTCATTATTTATTTTCCAGAATCTCTTACCCGAGCGCAACATATTGACCACGCTATCGGGTTCTGTGATAATGCTTTCTATTAAGTTGGGATAATATTTGGTATGCACATTCGTATTGCGGAAACCTCGTAGGGTGCGCATAGTGATGTAGCGTGCCATAGGCGTTTTACAGACGACGAAGATGTTTTCCTCTAAGGTCAAGTCCCCAAAAGCATAAGTGCCGTGGCACGATTTGACTTCTCCATACTTCTCACGAGCCTGCTCTAATCTGGTGCGATAGATGTTGTAAGCTGCATAGAGGGATAGAGACCACTCTTGGAGTTAATTTCAGAATGACGCTCTGTGGATGAAACACCTCAGTCGTGACACCTTTATGCTCAATATAGCGAGGAATATCTAAGTTGGAGTGAAGTCCTCGTTCATAAAGCAGTAGCCTCCAAGGCTATCTCCAAGATGCATATTTACCACACGCCAAGGCGTGAGCATAGATTTCTTTATCGGGGTTGCGGGAAGGTGGCAAAGATGCTTGCTAAACGGGCAATACGTTCCTCAATGGTAAACTTGTCTGCCATACGCGCCATTTCACGGATGCGCTTACCAGCCTCGCGGAAGATGTCAGGGGTCGTAATAACGCTTGAAACGGGCAAACACTTGTTTGGTTACGCCTCGAGGCATAAACTCTTCCCAAGACTGGTCGTCCATAAAGCAGCAAAAGTTGTCGATGGTCAGTTCCTTGTCCTCGTCCACCATTTCAGCACCATAAAGCATAAGCGGCATACGGATAGAGATACCACGGAGAATGGAGATAGCCTCCCGCCGTTGGTCGCCCTTTGCTTTAAGCTCGTCGAGTCGTTTTTTTTCTTCTGGCGTAAGGTCTTTCTTCTTTTTATTTTCAAGTTGTTCTTTCTCCTCGTATTGCTCGTTGGTCAGTCCCTGTCGGTTGATGTCGATGTCTCCCGACTTAGGCATTGCCTTGGTTTTGCCAATGATGCCTTTGAGGTCATCAAACTCTTTGAGTTCCACATCTGTGAGTTTGAGTAATTCGTCATTGTAGAGTGCACCATTTTCAAAACCATCTTGCACCACCTTTTCTATCTGCGCTCGCTTGAGTTGGGCAAGCATAGTTTCCACTTTGTATTGTTTCATCTGCCCCACCATCAATGGCAATAATAGGACAGAAATTAAAGGAAGTCGCCAAGCAATTTACGGTCATCTTCGGTTTGCTTTCCAGCCTTGTGCGATACTTTTGCAGTCTCAGCAAGCACCCGCAGCGTGCGGTCGGGAGCAAAGTCGAAGGCGTAGCAGTCTGTCTTCATACGTCCATTATGAGTATAAGGTGTTTGAACACGGAAGATAGTCTGCATATATCCTGCTGCCGAAGTGCTGTAGCACCAGCCATCATAAACACACCAGTCCAAGGCTTTACGCTTACACCCGTGGTAAGACGTCCACAGGAGAGGGTTATTGTATAAGATTGGTCAGGGTCACTGCCAATGGCTTTATTAACAAGTTCAAGTGCGTCGCGGCTTTCTTCCTCTTCGTCGCCATCGCCTGCCACGTTAACCACGTTGAAGAGTCCAAAGACAGGGTGCTTAGCCAGTTTTCTGCTGAGAGCCTTGGCGGCTTTTACACCCGGCAGAATCCAAAGGGTATGTCGGAAAAATTTGTCTAAAAGCTGTCGTTAGAGTAAGGATAGAGCGATTCTTCATCATCAGTCGTCAGGAGTGTGAGGAAATGGTCAATATCTCGCTCGTGTACAAAGCTCCCATCTTCTCGTGTGCGGAAGAACTCGCGGAAGTTGAAGGCTTTTTCTTCGTCGCTATATTCACTCATCAACCGCCCAAGATCGTAGGTGTATATGTGAATAGCGGGTAGCGAAGCGTATGGATTGGTGTCACCAAGATGATTGATTTCCCAGTCTATTTTGGCTTTTTGCTCCATAACATAATCCCACGTAAAGACCTCCTCTTCTTTGTGGTCGTCCAACAGATTGAAAGGTGTGCCTGATAGGCGCAATATCTTAGTGTTTTTGCTTATCAGTTGTTCTAAGACAGCCTTTCCTAATTCGGTTTGCGTACCTTCGTGAGCCTCATCTACAATAACCAAGTCCCAAGTGGTTGAAAATATTTCGTTGTTTTTGTCAAACTTTCCTCCAACTTCCTTAGAGCCACGCATATCTTGCATAGAAGCAAAATAGACATATTTCTTTCCTTGACCAGCCAGTCGCTGGAGCGAGGCAAAGCTTTCCCCCTTGTTATGTGAACCATAATGCCACTCAGGACTGTCGTGGAATGTTTTTCCGAAGTCTTCAAACCAACTGGCGTCTACCACAGGACGATGAGTGACAATAATAGTACGGACGGCTCCCATCTCTTTAGCTACACGCAAGGCACATAGGGTTTTACCAAAACGCATTTTGGCATTCCATAACATCTGATTGCCCCGACGAAACTGTTTGAGCGTACGCTCCACGGCGTCCTTTTGTTCTGGTCGGAGAATAATCGGATTCTCAGTGTGAGTCACTTCGCCTGCCCCCAAACTGTCCTTGCCCTCCTTGATGGCAGCAATGGCACGTTTTACGGTTTCCAAGTCACAGGAATACCATTCAGTAGCTCCTTTAAACTCCTTACGTTTTACGCCCGAACGCTCTAAGACATTATGCACTTGTTTGTCATTGAAGGAACAGATATGTCCTCCACGGATGTAAAACGTAAGTTCGGTGTGCAGAAGTTCGTAACTGATACCTGCCGTTTTCGTATATTGATCAATACGAGCCTTGGCAGCCTGGTTAAGGACATCGCTATTGGGTGCTGCCAACGTATCTCCAGTATCATCACCAAGCGTTGTTTCTCCTATCTTCAAACTACGCTTCATGCTGTTTGTCAGCAATAGCAAAAACATATATCAATCGAGGTTTGGTGATGATTCAAAAAGTAGCCATAGGTTGATATTTTAAGTTGTTATTTTATTAAGTCAATGAAACGTATTTTTCGATTGTTCTCTCCTGTTACTGGGTCTTTATGTCCCCAGTCACGGATGAGGCAGTATATCCCGTTGTGTCCTTTATAGGTCTCATTCTGACATCCGGGACAAAGCACGGTTCGCTCCATTGCTTCAAAAAGAGTTTGTTCAATTATGACCTCATTATGTCTACAACTATCGGGAACTACTCCTTTCAACCCATCCATCTGAAAAATATTCCAAGCTATAATATAGGCAATGTATTTTATCGAACGTTCTTGGGGTTTCTCTCCGAACTTTTCTGTGTAATACTCAATAAAAGTCATGAGTAGTGCTTCACGAGCAAGCAGGAGATTGTCTCCTTGCCATTCATAGCCATAGATATTCTTATATGCCTCTTGTGCCATTTTGAGCCATTCTCCAGTAGTGGTAGTATTTTCCGATATGACACGTAATTTACGGTCAAGCATACCTATACGTTGTGATAATGGAATAAAAGCTCCTGTAGTCGTATCGTATCGGCTTGCAAGATGAGAGCTTCACCACATGTGATTTCCATGCAGGTGGAGCGAACATAGATCCTTCCATGTTTTCTAGTCAGGAAACAAGATTGGTTTAGTTGTGGCTGTCCATGTTTTTGGTTTCAGGGTGCTCGTGATTAAAAACATCTTTGCGCCCAAAACCATGCCTCGTCTACCTGGTTGTTTTGCATTTGCACGCCCAAAGAAGGCGTAAAAAAACCTCAGCCTTGTCTTTGGTTCAGCTCATTTGTTCTTCTCGAGTTTTTAATACTCTCAGTTGTATGATAAAACCATTGTCACCCGGTAATACAAGGTATTGTGATAGGTGCATAATAACTATACGCCTCACCTAAAGAGGCATAATCGTCCATAGCCCAAAAGATATTCTTTTTGCGTCGTGTGGTCTCTGAGTAATTCTACAAGTATTTCTTCTGATTGCCGTGAAGTTCGTTTTCACTAATATCTATATTTGGTTTCATATCATTCAGCGTTGTCTCTAAATTCAGAAATCCATTCTTTGACCTTTGATTGTAGCAGAGTTTTTGTCAGGAAGATACAATTGATAAGCAGAAAACATAGATATTTGCATTTGGGGGCAGAGTAAGTTCTACTAATGCATCGTTTTTGTTCTCGCAGAACTAAAAATACCGATTGTTGGGTTTTTCAAAATCTTGTCTAATATAGCGATCATAATAGTTGACATACATCTGCATCTGTCCCAAATCCTGATGGGATAAGCTTCCTGTCTTAAGGTCTATCAATACATAACATTGTAATAATCGATTGTAAAAGACTAAATCCACATGAAATGTCTTTCTTCAAAGGTAAATCGCTTTTTGCCGTGCTTCAAAAAAACCCTTTCCCTAACTCAATAAAAATTGTTGCATACGTCCGATTATGGCATTCTCTAATTTTGACTCAGAGTATAGGCTGTCGGGCTTTAAACCTAAAAAAATTCCAACGTAATTGGATCTTTAATGATGTCGGATGGCTTCTCTACAACTTGCCCCTTTTTGAGGCAAGCCCTATCACTCCCTCCTTGTCTCGGCTGAGAGCTAATCTTTCGTAAAGACTGCTTCCTATTTGTCTTGATAGTTGACGTTTGGACCATTGTTGTTGTGAACTTTCTATTTCGTAAAACCTGCGAGCATCAGGGGTCTTCAACACGCATTAGAAGCAAGTAGTGCGACCACGACAATGTGAACTTTGGAGTAAAATCGTCAATTTGACAGCCAGTGGTTGTCAAATTGCTATATATATAAAGAATTGTCGCATTTGGCGCAAATTAGAATAGCTCCATCCGTTACCAAAAGTTTTCGGTGAGCTTAGTGGCAAGCGATTGGAGAACTTGTTTTCCATACTGAGCTCTTGTCTCACCACGTTGTTCTTCTTCTACAATATATTGTCAATACGAAACTTTGTGTATACCTCTGCTAAATTTATTGATGTAACCATACGAGCGCGACTATCTTCTATAAGTCGTGCAACTTTGTCAGTAAAGGTCTTCTGTATTTCGGATGTTATAAAACTCATTATCTACAAAGGTACTATATTTATATTGTAACAACGAAGGATTGATAGACTTATTTCACTGAGAAGATGATTTTTTTCATAATCAAGTGTTTTTTTTGTTCTTCCGAAATATGGAGTGATAAACTAAAACGCTTATATAATAAGGCACACAGAGCTACGGGGAGGACGGAGGTAAACACAATGTCACAGAGGTGCCGACGGCACAAAGAGCGACGGAGGTGTAGCATACAGGTTCTTGATAACTGTTTGGGGATAAACGTTTTGTATATAAATTGCTAATAGAATTGGCAAACAGACTCCGTCACTCTATGCACCGACGGTGCCTCCGTGACTTCCATTGCTTTGTTTTGATAATCCTCCGTCCTCTCCTTTTCTCGTGTGACATTTCGTCAGAAACCTAACCTTAAGTAACAAACCTTATCACTCCAAAATCCTGAAGACCCGCAATAACTGCTATAAAATGTATCTCTGATAAACTTGTAAAAAAATATAGTATATTCTTATTTGTTTTTTGATGTTCTTGCAATACTATGCTTAAATTGTTTCCAATCCTTCTTGTTAGCCCAAGCCCACCTTTTCTTTTTAATTGGGAACAAAGATGGAGAAGGAAGTGTTTTAGCTGGGATAAATTCAAATATCCTATTCTGAACACAAGTATCGTTTTCATTTTTATTTCCAGAAATATAGGTTTCATCTAAAAGTAGCAGATGAGTGTTATCAATGATTTTATACCTCAGTAATACCAGTTCTGTGCGTAGTAAATAATATATATATGTCGTTACACAGATTGTATCTTCTTTTAGCTTATAATACCCACTCCTCATAAGATATATATTATTTAAAGGTACATTCCTTATCAATTCCATTAGCTCTCTTATAATGCTCATTGGCAGAAAAAAATCCTTTTCTACAGCATTAAAAAGAATATTTCCGTATGTTCCGTCCTCATAAAGGATAAAAGTTATACCCTGCAAGCGTTGACATACCACCCTTGCTAATGGTAGAAGAACCTCCTCTGATAACAGAATTGGTGCTATCATTAACTAAAGAATAGTAGCCTTTTATGTTCACTTTTGTAGCTATCCCTGTATTGGTATTTGCTCGAAAACCATTGTATACAAGAGCTTTCTCGTACCGATTGGGGAAGAAACTCAAACAACTCGTTAAAGTTACAGATGCTATAATGGCAATAAAAACATATTTTCTCATAACGATATGAGCAAAAAGTATATAACATTCTTGAGAAATCCAAAGAAATCGGAATTTATTTTTTTGAAGATTATTTGTTTTTATTGCACACTTGCATCTTATAACTATTTGAAGCTTTATTTTCATAGTTACAACACTCTATTAAAATCGATTTATCCTACAGAAAGGTTTTGGTTACCAGTATGTTGTCGGTATTAACACCTCGATGAAAAACGGCTTTGAAGTGATTCCCTAACGAAGATGTTAGAAACTCAAAGTTTATAGTTCGGATTCTTCTCGTCCACTTCTTTTTCTACGAGAAAATTGTTATCGTTGCGGCATTGATAGAAGAATCTTTGGGCATTGAAGAATAAGGATAGGGAAAGAAACCCGTTTGTTTTTATTCATCGACTCTTTGATATATACGCTTCTCAAACTTCTATTAAAGTAGTATTTCTTGTTTGTGAAATGATTTGGTGCAGAGGGACAGCACATATTGTGCGGAGGGTTAGCTACATCTTGTGCAGGGCAGTGAACACCAATGGTGCGGGCGGTTACGATGTACAGATTTACTAAGCATAAGAAAACTTGTTTATTACGAATAGGTCTAAAAGAGAGTAGGGGTTTGCGTCGTAAGAATCTATAGTAGTATTACTCGAAAAGTCTGATGAGCTTTTTACTATTGAGAACAAAGTTCTATAATTATTAAGCTAAAGATTTGATTTTTAGCAGCGTAATTTTCCTATACGGATAATAAATTGTACCTTTGCAAAAGTTTTAAAGTTTAAAGATTGTTTTGTATGGACGAAAAACAGATGGATTGTTCCAAGAAAACCCTTCGTAGAAAACTCGATTTGCTCCTTCGTACAGGGCAAATTCTTATGGAAAGTTCTGCTGATACGAGTCGTGTGAAGCGAAATATGGAGCGTACAGCAGCTTATTTGGGACTTCCCAAAGAGAATCTGCACATGAACATTGATTATTATATGTTGCAGGTGAATGTTAGTGACGAATATCATAGTTTTTCTAAGATGCAGCGTTGTGATAAGCATGTAATTAATATGCTTGCTATTCAGGAAGTTTCAAAACTCTCATGGCGTGCTATTCAAAAGGACTATTCGTTAGATAAGTATGAAGAGGAACTTGAGAAGATTGCTAATGGTAAACACTATTACAAAGGATTGGATAATTGCTATTGGTGCAGGACTTGCTTGTGGTGGATTCTGTATTCAGTTCAGTTGTGATTGGACAGCTTTCTTCTATGCCTCTATTGCCGCTATATTGGGTAATCGTCTTCGTATGTTCTTGAATCATTCTGGTTCTAATCTTTATGCTAACTTTGCTGTTGCAGCTTTTTGTTAGTACAATTCTTGCATGGTTGTCGTCTTTTCTCTCTACACCCTCTGAGTTCAAGCAGCGCTACCAGAGTTCCTTCGTCCAATTCTGTTTACAGAAACTCCTTGCATCCACTCTTAGCTTGTGCCCTTTATATTGTTCAGGAGTCCCTTTAATAAACGCTGTTAATGACTTGTTAGACAATCATATAAACACAGGATTAGTCCGTGCAATGAATACGCTTCTTATTGTCCTATAATGTCATTTGGTATTATGTTGGCAATTAAATGTGGTAGCTTTGATGGTTTTGCAAAAGACCTCTACTATTCCTCATCACTCTTTCTATGTCTATGCTGTTGCTGCTGCAATTTTCTGCTATAGGGCTTTGCAACGATTTATAATATTCCATATCGTTTTAATGCCTTGGATTGCGGTTGGAGGTATAATCTGTGTTTGTACGCGTAACTTCGTTTTCCTTGATCCTTCAACGAAATGCTGGTCTTGGACTTGGAATAGTTGTTGGTTCACTTTGTGGTTCGGCATTGATATCTATCATTAATATTAAGGCTGTCCATATCCTCCGTACACCACATCAGTGTATCACTATTCCTGCTGTTATCCCTATCGTTCCAGGTGTATTAATGTATCGTGCACTTTATGGTTTTATGGGGATGCAGGGTGTTGTTGGAGAAGTAACGCATGCTATGTCTTTTTGCAATCAATGGTTCGTTAGTCTTAGTTTGTATTGCTCTTGGTGTTGCTATTCCTAACATTTTTTGCGAAGAAATGGATTGCGCCACATCGCAAGGCAAAAGCTACAACGTATGATTGATGAGCGTCGCCAGCGTGGTAAGTTTGTTGATTTGCATCAGTATAATATATAATAGAAATCATTATAAAACGATATTATGAGGATAAAAGCTGCGTAGGTTTCATCCTCATTTTGTTTAAACAAATCGGTCATTAGACCACAATGTTTCAGAAATTCTTGTTTTTGTGTTGTTTCCTAACATCTTTTTATTTTTCTTATCAGCATCTTGTCCGTCTTTTTAACTGACGTAGCCCGCTACGCCTGCGTTCCAAAGCCAAACAATCTGCTCGATAATAAAACAAAAATATGTTTAGGCTCTAATGATCGAATTGGGTTAAATTATATTAGTTGATTGAGGCATCAAAGGCGTCTGAATTTACTTATCTGGAGCGAAAGATAATTATAAATACATAAAAAAATAATTGTTTCCTTTTTAGAACCATGTCATTTTGTAATTCTCATATTATCATGTAGTTATACTAAACTTTCAGCCTGATGGCATAATATTATCGACTGATTTATAACTAAAAAAAGATAGAAAAAGTTTGGTTAATTCATAAAAAGTAATACCTTTGCACTCGCAAAAACGAAAATGAGCACCCTTAGCTCAGTTGGTGAGCAACTGACTCTTAATCAGTGGGTCTAGGGGTTCGAATCCCTAAGGGTGTACAAGAATAGATTTCTATCAGGTCCTTTCGTTTAGCATGACCCCTTAGCTCAGTTGGTGAAAGCAGCTGACTCTTAATCAGTGGGTCTGAGGGTTCGAATCCCTAAGGGTGTACAAGAAAGGATTTCCTAATAAAGGAAATCCTTTTTATTATCTAATTTCTTTTTTTATATCTGCGGTATAATTCAATTATTTTGTGTAAGTTTGCAGATTATGAAACAAACTTATCTCAGAAATTATATTATATTCCTATTTATACTGGTCAGCGCTACTTTGTTAGCTTCTAATAAGGTGGTGGCTTGATAAGATTACCCAGGAGGAAAGTGTTATATGTTCCGTGTTACTTTAAAAGATAAGAATGGAACACCTTATTCCTTGGATAAACCAGAGAAATTTCTATCAAAAAGCTTCTCTTCTTCGACGTGAACGTCAGGGATTAAAAGCTTGATTCGACAGATCTACGGGTATCACCTGATTATATTCAACAGATAAAGAAGAGAGGTGGTAAGGTTGTTGCTGTGAGTAAATGGAATAACTCTGTTCTTGTGCGTGGCAATAATCCCTAAACGTTAGAAGACTTAAAAAGTATTGTCTTTTGTGAAAGATAGTAAGCTGGTATTTGTCTCTCCAGACTCTATCCGTCCACTTTCTCAACGTGTTCGTTATAATTCTGAACTTCAATCTCTTGATTCTACGGTTCACGACTATTATGGTATGGGTAAGGGACAAATTGAGAGTTTGAATAGTAAAGCTGCACAACCTTGGTTTTATGGGTCAAGGCATGACTATCGCAGTGTTGGATGCAGGCTTTATGAATGTGGATAAGATTGCTGCCTTTAGGAATCTCAACATAAAAGGTACACATAACTTTGTTGCAGGGTATGATAATGATGTCTACAAAGAGATGGATCATGGTACTAAGACTTTGTCAACAATAGTGATGAACCAGCCCTACGGTGTTTGTGGGTACTGCTCCCAAAGCTGATTTCTGGTTGCTTCATACGGAAGACTATTCGACAGAAAAGTCCTGCAGAAGAAGATTTTTCGGATAGCTGCAGTTGAGTTTTCTGATTCTGTGAGTGTTGATATCATTAGTTCATCTTTGGGCTATCACGGCTTTGATGACATATCTATGAACTATCGTTACTCAGATTTAAATGGGCGAACTGCAGCAATTTCTCAAGCAGCATCACGTTTTGGCAAAGTAAAGGGAATGATACTTGTAAATAGTGCAGGTAACGATGGTATGGGAACTTGGAAGAAGATTAATGTTCCTGCTGATGCACATGATATTCTTCTTGTAGGGAACAGTTTCTCTTGATAAAGTTAATGCCCCTTTTTCATCTATAGGTCCTACAGCTGATGGGCGTATTAAGCCAGATGTAATGGCTTATGGATGTCCAACAAATGTCGTATCGGGTAGGGGATATATCATACCCGAGACAATGGAACATCGTTCGCTTGTCCACTTATTGCAGGTATGGTTTGCTTGTTTGTGGCAAGCATGCCTAATAAATCAACAAAGAGATAATAGATATTATTCGTCAATCGGGAAATAATTGTCAATCTCTGACAATATAATGGGATATAGTATACCTGACTTTTTGGTCAGCCTATCAGTCAACAACTCGTTATAATCAGTAGTGGTTAGTGAAACATATATTTCTAAAAGATGACCAAAAGCACTTTCGTTATTTTGAATTAAAGCAGTCTTGTCGCAGATGTGATAGATGCAACTCTGTCATGTTCTTATTGGGTGGAAGCAGAGGTGTCTGAGGCTCGTGAGAATCGTGGACAACATTATATGGAGCTGATTGAGGAAGAATGGAAGGAGCAATGTACCTATAGCACGTGCTTCAGCAAAGTGTTGGAGCAACATTTGGACACTTATTAAGCCTGCTTTTTGTTCGTATTACAGGTCAGGAAATACGAGCAGGAATGAAAAGTAATGTTACAAGTTCATGCTCAATTTCATCCTCAGTATAGCTTCTCTTGGATAGTTGATGATATCAATCCTGAGTATACGATGGGTGATATGATGCGTAAGCAACGAGAGATTATCCGTCAATTAAAGGCGAAAGGTCTTTGATTTGCAAAAGGAACTTTGTCTTCCGATGTTTGCTCAGCGTATGGCTGTTATCTCTTCTGAGACCGCTGCTGGTTATGGTGACTTCTGTAATCAGTTAGAAACTAATGATTATGGACTCTATTTTCACGTAGAATTGTTTCCTGCTATTATGCAGGGCGACTCTGTTGAACAGAGTATAATAAACGCATTGAGATCAAATCAATAGTCGTGAAGAAGATTTCGATTGTGTTGTTATCATTCGTGGTGGTGGCGCAACAGCCGACCTTAGCGGTTTTGATACCTTGAATCTTGCTGAGAATGTGCAAACTTTCATTACCAATTATAACAGGTATTGGACACGAACGTGATGAAAAGCTATCTTGGATATGGTATCGTTTTCAGCGTATGAGACGCATAACTGCTGCTGCTTATCTCATAGACCATCTTGCTTCAACGCTGATGAGGTGAAAACGCACAAGCTGCGATAATCGATGAGTGTGAAAAGAGAAACTTTGAGGTTGAGAAAATGCGTATTCAACATATTGGTTCACATATTCAGTGTTGTTCTCTGTGGTTCGTACTAAAGCAGGATGCTTGGCTGAGAAAGCTTATCAACGGCTGGTGATGAGAATGAATGAAGCTATAAAACAGGCTGATTTTCATTTAAGCACGTTACAAAATCGTATGTGCTGACACTGCAAAATAAGTTGTCTGTTGAGCACTATCGACTCGATATACTTGAGCAGCGAGGCAAGGTTGCCGATCTTCTTTACTTTTTAAAAGCGTAGAGTGCGGTGTTACATTGTGTAATGGTAAGACAATTCGTAACGCTAAAGACTTAAAGATAGGGTGATACGATAACAACACGTTTTTGAGACTGGCGAGGTGAAGTAAGGTAGAACGTTTATCCTAAAAGGCATATTATTCCATATATTATAAATGTAAAAAGGCAATGAAAGAAATAAAATACGAAGAAGCAGTTCATAAATTGGAGCTATTATAGATAAAATGGAACGTGGAGAACTCGATATTGACTCTATGAGCTGCCCAATTAAAAAAGCTCAAGAGTTAGTAAAGCTCTGTAAACAAAAAGCTTAAAGCGTACCGACAACGAGATTCAAAAGCTTTTAGAAAAGCAATAATTCTCTTTTTCTTATTTAGAAAACGAAATGTAAGTTTAATTAACTTGTTATTTGGTTTGCATGGTAAGAATATTTTGTTTACTTTTGTAGATAATTGTCATGAATAATAACAACACGAAAATAATATGAAGAATATCAGAATGGTCAAGGGTTTATCATTTGGCTATATGCCAACAGATTATAATGTTCGCTGTTACTATCGCTGAATGGTAAGTGGGGTGAGGTGAAAGTCAGTTCAGATGAGTATCTTAAACTTCACATGGCAGCAACTTGTCTTCACTATGGTCAAGAGGCTTTTTGAGGGATTAGAAGGCATATCGTTGTCCAGATGGTAAAGTGCGTGTTTTTCGTGTGAAGAAAATGCAAAACGTTTGCAGAATACAAGTCGTAATGTGTAATGCCAGAAGTACTAACAGAGTTGTTTGCAGAAATGGTTAAGAAAGTTGTTCGTCTTAATCAAGAATATATCCCACCTTATGAGGTGGTGCTTCACTCTATATTCGTCCGTTGTTAATTGGTACATCTGCTCAGGTGGGTGTTCGTCCAGCAGAGGAATATTGCTTCTTAATCTTTGTTACCCCTGTTGGTCCTTACTTTAAGGGTGGCTTCTGTGCTAATCCTTATGTTATTGTTCGTGATGTTGACCGTGCTGCTCCATTGGGAACTGGTATGTATAAGGTTGGTGGTAACTATGCTGCATCACTTAGAGCAAATCGTCGTGCACATGAACAAGGTTATACATCAGAGTTCTGTTGGATGCAAAGGAAGAAGTATGTTGACGAGTGTGGTGCAGCCAACTTCTTTGGTATCAAGGATGATACTTACGTTACTCCTAAGTCAAGTTCTATCTTGCCATCTATAACGAACAAGAGTCTGATGCAGATTGCTGAAGACCTTGGAATGAAGGTAGAGCGTCGTCCTATTTCAGAAGATGAATTGGATAGCTTTGAAGAAGCTGGTGCTTGTGGTACAGCAGCTGTTATCTCTCCGATATCACATCTTGATGATATGGATACGGGTAAGGTTTATAGTTTTGGTGACAAACCAGGACTATGGTCTACCAAGCTTTATGAAACCGCTACGTGGTATTCAGTATGGCACGATAGAAGACAAAGCATGGTTGGACAAGCTGTAGTAATTGAATAATCTTTTTGTAGAACGAGAATACGTTTATAAAGATAAGTATAGAAAACAAAGATTTGTATCAAAGTTCAGGTTTACTTTTAGTAACCGCTTTGATGCAAATCTTTAAATATAAAAAGTACGATGAAATACGTTTGTATTCCCGTTTGGGTGTAGACCTCATCCCAATAATATAAAATACACTTTTTCATAGCAATATATGCAACAATTGGTGCTCAGCACCATTGGTGTTTACCATCAGCACGACATGTGTGAGGGCAATAACATATCACCTAAAAAGAGTATAAATATAGCTGGGATGATAAAAATAGATGTGTGATATGAGTTTAATAAGCATGTGAAAAATCATATTTTTGGGCTGATAATTTGGAAAAAAATAACAATAATGTTGTAACTTTGCAGTCAGAATGTATTAGTGACTAACGAAGTAAGTAATTAATTACTAATTAAAAAGAACAAGAAATGAATATATCAAAAGAAAATGCAGGATGCGTTCAATGCGCAGATTGTGGCAGAAATGTGGTCATCAAATCTCTATTTACAGATGTCATGCTGGTTTCCGTAAGAGAAGGCTGGGAAGAGCTTCTCAAGCTGGATGTACAAGCAGGCTGAAGAGGAGAGCAGCACGCAATGGATATGGCTCAGTTTGTTCTTCATCGTGGTGGTGAGGTTATCCTTACCAGTATCGATGCCGTTAAGACAAGTTGGACAGACGCTAAGGAGGCTTTTGTAGATACATTTGCGCATGAGCAGAAGGTTACAGAACTTATCAACAAGTTGGCAGATGTTGCTGATGAGGAGAAGGACCGCGCATCACAGAATTTTATTGCAAAGTATATTGATGAGCAAGTAGAGGAAGAGAAGAATGTTAAGGATATTCTCGATTCATTCGCTCACTGAAAGCCATGCTATTGCACATATTGATAGCAAGCTTGAGCAGGCTCTTTAAGACTTAAAAAGGATATAAAAAGTGTCAAAGCTACTTGCTTTGACACTTTTTATGCCTTTATGAAGCCCAAATCAGTCATCAGGCCACAATATGTATAATTCTTATTATTTTGGTATTGTTTCCTAACATCATTAGGGGAGTATT
>BNJU01004160.1_pt1 | contig 44256 bp, 44 predicted proteins | sample 8539281 | NCBI WGS metagenome assembly BNJU01 (sample SAMD00202456, study PRJDB9452) | human saliva metagenome | isolation source: human saliva | place: Japan
AGACCCTCCTACGCCTCTACGTCAACGCGGCCACCAAACCGATGGCTCGCAAGAAGCCGACGGCGACGTCCATCGTCATCGACCCGCCACCTGCCTCCCGTTCACCACGACATACGGGTGACCTCCAGTCGTTGAGGCGACCTCAGTACCACATGTAACAGTCAACAAACTGAGAACCTCAAGATGGGCATTAAGGTCCTCTCGCCGGCGAACGGGAGTGCTTTGGAAGAACAACAATCAGCGCCAATCGTCGACCGAAGAATCGGCGGCACCTACTTCCTACTCCCCCGAACATGGCGGCGGCGGTGGGGTCCTGGACCTGCGGCACAATACCGACCCGGCCACGTCCTGGACGCACCTGAGCATGCTCCTCACCCTGGAGGACAGCGCGAACCTCGACACCATGCGCCACAAGGCAGGGGACATCGTGGCGAAACACCTGATACTCGGTGAACGGCAGCCAGCTCTCCGACAAGGTCGGCCAGATCAACCAGATGCTCGCCGTCCTCACGGCCTGCTGGGACTGAGCATCGTCATCATCACGGGCATCGTCAACACCTGGTGCTCGGTCTCCGAGCAGACCCGGAGATCGAGGCTCATGCGCGCCGTCGGACTGGGCAAGGCCCAGCTGAGCGGAGATCATCGCAAGATCGGTCCTCACCGCCTGTACGGGACTGTCTGGGCGGAGCGACCGGGTGGTCCTGGCCGCGGCGCTCAAGAAGATCCTGGGAGGACAGGGCTCCGTCCCTGAGCATCCCCTGGAGCCAGATGGTGGGCATCGTGCTCTCCGTGGTGGTGGTATCCTCGCGGCCCTGTGGCCGGCTGCACCACTCGGATCCCGTCCTGGGACGCCATCGCCACCGGTAGCCTCCCGAGCCACCGCGGGAGTGATCAGCAGTGGTCACCGTGTGCCAATACTCGCCAGGCAGACGACGCGGTGGCAGGCAAGTGGGCGATACGTCAGTACCGTCCGGCCGCTCGGTGCGGCACAGTATAGGTCATGCTGTCGTCAGCATTCACAGGCCTGCTGGCGCCTCACAGCGGCAGCCGGCAGGTCAAAGTCATCCAGCCGGCGCGGATGGTCCCGGACTTGATCGGCCACAGCGCCCGGTCAGCTCCCACCGCGGGGGCAGCCGGGGCGCCGGTGTGTGTCTTCGGTCCATCCAAACCCCGCCCCGACCGCCTCGCCGGATATTCCCGCGCCCGATATCTTCCTTGTGCAGCTCTCCCCTGCCGCGCCCGATTCAGCTCCGATAGCCTCGGTCGATCAGCGAACCGTCCTTCCGGTCGTCCCGGACCGTTTTGTCACCATCCGCGTCTGACGCTGCGCTGCCCCAGCCCCGTCCATCAGGGCCAGGGGCTCTTCTGCAAATATGCTGCGCCGCGCCGCCGTCGGTCGCCCTGGCGACCCTGGCGGCCTACTCAACATCATCCAGGCGATCGTGCCGGCCTTCCTGGGCCAGGCCCTCGACGCGGGATCGGTGGCCTCAACGCCCGCATCTGGGGCATCGGCGCCCCTGCTGCGGGTGCTGTTCGTCGTCTACGCCGTCCGGGGACGCGATGCTGTCCTGCTTCGGGGTTGAGCCTGGATGCGCACCGCCTTCGACGTCGACCGGCTCCGTGGGCCGCCAGGTCCGCCACCGGCAAAGATCTGTCCAGCGGGTCTCACCGGCGGGGTCGCCTGCATCATCGCCTCCGACGCCGACCACCTGGGAAGCTCATCCAGCACCGCCAGCCCCTGCTGGGCGGCCAGCGCCACCGTCGTGGCGGTCCTCATACTCCGTACCTCGGTGGCCTGGGGCTGGTGGTCATCTGGGCATACCGCTGGTCGCGGCGATCGTCCACCCTGGTCATCCGCCCGTTGCGGCGCCAGGCCGCCAGCGCGAGGCCCAGTCCGCGGTCACCACGATCACCACCGACACGGTGGCGGGCCTACGGATCCTGCGAGCATCGGCGGGGAGGACGTCTTCACATGCCGCTGGGACGCCTCCAGAGCTGCGGCGCCGCGGCATCGAGGGTGGCCTCATCCCGACCTCTCATGACCCTCAGGTGCTGCTGCGGGCTCTTCACCGCAATCGTCGTGTGGATCGCGGCGCGCAGCCGGTGGCGGCAGCCTCACCCCTGGCGGGCTCATCACCTTCTCTGGCTACACCATACCACCTGTCTGGCCGCTTAGATTCTTCACCGCTCGTGCAGGACTACACCCGGGCCATCGTGGGCGCGCCCGGCGCCTGAGCCGCATCCTTGAGGTGACGCCCGCCGCCGGCAACCCTCGTGGGCGCCTCGACCTGGACCCCGCCGCCACCCCGTCAGCGACCCTGGTGGACGCAGGCGGCCTGCACCTGGAGGAGGGGCCGCATGACGGCGCTGGTGACCCGACCCAGAGGTCTCCGGCGCTGTACCCGCCTGGGCCGCCGCCGACTCGGCCCACCGTGACCCACGGCGGGTAGGCCGTTGGCGACCATGCCGCTGGACCGTTGCGCGCCAGCATCGTCGTGGCCAGGGCGACCATGGCTCATCACCGGGACCCTGCGCGAGGCCCTCGACGTGCGCGGCGGCTGACCGCAACCGGCGGGCCTCGGAACCTCGTGCCGCCGAGGCCGACGCACCACCGGGCACGGCGACGACAACGGGTCCGCCGAGGCGCGACATGCCCGGCGACGACCGCCTGCTGGAGGCCATTGGATCGCCGACGCCGGCGACGTCCTCCCTCATCAGCGAGGCCTGGCCAGGATGATCGCGAAGGGGCGTTCCCTGTCGCGGGCAGCGCCAGCGCGTGGCCCTGGCCCGGGCCCTGCTGACCGAGCGCCCACGCTCGTGCTCATCAGGCCGACCGCCAGCCTGGACTCCCACGCGGCCCAGGTGTACCCAGGTGCACCGGGCGCGCCGGGCTGACCGTCATCATCACCTCCCGCTCATGCTGGAGTCACTGCGACGAGTCATACCTGACTCCAGCGGCGCCGGCGCGATCCACCGCACCGCGAACTCATGGCGATGGCCCCGCAGGAGCGACGCTCAGGCAACCGACTACCGCCGTCGTCTCCCGGAAGGCCCTGGGCGAGGGACGCGGAGATGAGCTATGATGGCGCTTCCCGTGGCTCCCAGGCCGTCGCCCACCACGCCGAGACCTTCAGGATCATGGCCTCCTACCGGGGCGCTTCGCCGTCGTCCTGGTCCACCTGGATGCGGTTCTGGCACGCTCGTGGCCCCACCCAGCTGGGTCAGCTACAGATCGGGCAGGTCTCGGCCGCGACGGAGGCCGACGCCGCTTTGTGGACGGATCCGTGCTGACCATCATCGGAGGTCACGCTCGTGAAGCCTTTCATCTTCCATTCGCTGACACGCCCGAACCCTGGGCAGGTCGGTCTTCGCCGACCTGCGCGGAAGCGCAGTAGACGGTGGTGCACCTGCCGCGCTGAGCGCCGTGGAATCCGCCGGCACCGGCGACTCGTGGGCGCACCACCACGACGTCTCCCGCATCGAGTTCCTGGTGCGTAGGATCCCGCAGATCCTGTGTGCGTGGTGACGATGTGCTACCCTCCTGGCCGCCGCCGTCTCGGCCCCTCCTGGCGCTCAGGCTGCTCGTCATCGCCCGCGGTGTGGTCGATGATGCGCTGGTACCTGCGATCTCCATCCCGCCTGCACCGGGCCGGTCAGCCTTAGGCTTCCTTTCAACAGCGCGGTCTCCGGACGGTCGGCGCGAGACCGTGGTTGCGCGCTGGGCATCCAGGGCGCGCGCCTGAGCTGCCATCATAGCCTCGTCAAGGGCCATTCTGGGCGCTACACGGCGTGCTGCGGGTGCGCCTGTTCGCGGTACTCGACGTCGCCCGGCGGGCGCCCGTCGTCATCATCCTCCTGGGGCGCGGTTCCTGGCGCCGCGGCTACCGCGACCCTGGGGCGATCACCACCGTGACGCTCTACGCGATGGAGCTGCGCAAGCCGGTAGGCCAGCTCATGTTCCTGGAATCCGACCAGGTCAGATCGCAGAGCCACTGTCACATCACGGGCGTCGAGGAGTTGACGGCCGCACCCCCCTCGGCGAGGCCGACAGCCGGCGGATTGTGCTCGACGACGTGCGCTTCTCCTACCGGGAGGGCGTCAGTGCTCACAGGATCGACCGGAGCTCGTGCCCGAGGCAATGGCCGTCGTCAGACCCTCGGGGTCCGGCAAGTCACGCTGGGACGGATGCTGGCGGGCATCAACCCGCCCACCTCCGGGAAGCGTCACCGTGGGTGGCGCTGACGGACCTCACGGAGACGAACTGCGCCGCCACCAGCCCTGGTGGGAGCACCACGTGTTCGTCGGCTCCGTGGCCGAACAACGATAACCTGGGCCGCCCACGGGCCTCGGTTGATACGATCCGTGAGGCCATCGAGATATCGGGCCGACGCCTGGGTGGACAGGCGCGACAGGATGGAACCGATGGTCGGCTCCGGGCACCTGAACTCACCGGCCCAGGCCCAGGAGGTGGCGCTGGCCCGCCTGGTGCTGCTGGACCCGCACGCTCATCCTGGACGAGGCCACCTCGCTGCTTGGACCGCGCGCCGCGCTGTGGAAACGGACCCTGTCCACGGCGCTGGCAGGGCGCACCGTCATCGGTGGCCCACCGCCTCTACACGGCCGCCGACGCCGACCGGGTCGCGGTCGTCATGGACGGAGCGGATCGTCGAATAGGCACCCGACGAAACTCGGCGTGGCCTCAGCGGGAGTACGCGAAACCTCTGAGCCTGGAACCAGGAGTAGTGCATCGTTGCGATCGCCAGCGGCAGCCAGTATCTCCCAAACCTACAAACCCGCCGGGTCTGCGTTGTTCGATGGCGCGCTGTGAGATTCTTGGGTCGGAGGGTCGTCCCACTGTCGCGATCACCGCCTCGCAATCCAGTCGGCTGCACCCAACGCTGCACCTCACACGGAAAGTCGTTCATGCCCAACAACCAGCCACCTCCCCACCGTCGCAAGGACACCGTCGGCTCCGCCACGCCTCCTCGGGGGGCCGGCGGCACCCATCTCGCTCGGTGGCTCATCGCCCATCTCGGAGAACGGCCAGCGCTGGTGCGCGGCGAATCGACCTGGCCAAGCCAGGGCCAGCGCATGGCCAAGGAGATGGCCTGAGGCAGGCTGCTCAACGCCGCCGGGTCTGGCCCTGTTCATCTTCGAGACTGCTGTCGGGTCGCTGACGGCGGGACCAGTAACGTCATGCCGCTGTGGGCCGCCTTCCTCGTGGTAGCACTGATCCTCACGGTGATCGCTGTGCCGCCAGCCCTGATCGGCGTCAAGCGACTCAAGGCGGCCGGAGAACACGCCCACGCCGCAGGAGGAGCGCACCAGTGGGTCGGTCAACACCGTCAAGGCCGTCACTTTCCGGCCTGGAGAGAGGAACGCCGGTGAGCACCAACCTGCGCGTCTGCCCCGCTGCGCAGGCCGCGCCGTCGGCTGATGCCGTTCTGTCCGACATGGCGGCCCGACGCCTGGCGCTGGCCGCCGGCGACGACGAGCTCGCCGCGCGCTGGCCCCGAACTGTGGCCGGGTCATAAACTCAAAGGCCCGCGAAGGTCCAGGGCCTGCGCAGCCAGGCCGTCGGCAAGGCCGAGAACGCCATCGGGCAGGGTCAGAACCGCCTGGCCTCCTGGCGGGCAGCGGTACCGACCCGACGGCGGAGTCGACTCCTGAGCCAGCATGACCCTCTCGGCCAGCGCGTCACCCGCCTGGTCGACGACGCCGCGACGGTGACCCGCACTCGTTGGGGATCGTCACGGTTGCAGGGCTCGCGCCCTGGCCGGCCCTGAGCGTGATGACGGCGACCGTCGCCGCGATCCAGGTTTTTCGCGGCGCTCAGGCGGGCCGGGCATGACCAGCCAGCAGGCCATTGGCGACTCCGGCGCGGCTGATGGCGCGGGAGGCCCGGCTCCGAGTCGCTGAGCCCGAGCAGATCGGGCAGCTGCGCTGGCGCGGCCAACGCTGGCGGCGAGCGTCGATGAGCTCGCCGCCAGGGTCGGCTCCCGCGCACGCGGGCCCGGGGCCAGGGAGCACCTGCGCGAGCAGGCGCGACGCCCAGGCCGAACACCGCCGCAGGCAGGCGAGCGCGCCAGGCCGACCAGCTACGTGAGCAGGCCGCGGCGGCACTCGGCCGAGCTGCGCGAGGAGGCCCGCCTGGCTGGCCAGGCAGGCCGAGGAGACCTGGGGCGCGCCAAGCAGGGCGACTCCGGGCGACCTCCGCGCTCACCAAGGCGGCTGCCGTCGCGGGCAATGTGGTGATACCGGGATCATCTGGCCTTTCTCGCCGCCACTTCCAACGACGCGCTCCCCGGCCGCCGAGCGCCCGACTCCACACCCACCCGCCAGGCCACATGTCCTTCCCAACGGCCATGCCATCCATTTCCGCGAGACGCACCGTAAGCAAGACTGCACCCAGGGGATCGGTCCTTGGCTATGAGTGCACGCCCTCTCGCTTCTGAGCCCTCCGCCCCTCCAGGGCACCTGTTTTTTGGATGCGTGATGGCTGCTGGAATCGTGCGAGAGGTCAGGTGGCACGGATCCTCAGTCAACGCCGGGGCCAGCGCGGCACGGCAGCCACGTTGAGGCAGGGCCAATCCGTGCCATCTCAGATGACCAGATGTGAGCATCGTCACGCAGCCCGGCGACCTGGGCCCAGACTCGTCGCTGCCCACTGCTACTGCACGAGGACTGGTGCTGCCCCAAGATATGGGTGTACCACATGAGGCCAGCCCAGACCGGTACCGACAACTCCTGGATAGTAGCGCCCGGGCCTCGCGGGTAACCACCCTGTCAGCGGATCAGCCTTTCCCGAAGCAGACCGTCCTCTACCGGTTCCAGCTGAGCGTTGGCGCAGTGCAAGGCATGTCACACAGATCTGGGCGGAACCAGCCGGCGGTGGTGTCACGCAGCGGACGAACTCTGCGCCGGCGTCGGGACCGCACGACCTCCAGCATTCAGCGGTTTCGCGAGCATGATGGCCCGTGGAGCCGTTCATGTCGCTGTGTGGACACCAGACCGCTCGAGCGCCACGAGCTCGCCGAACGTTTAGGCTGCAAAGTCGATTCGCCGCAGTGTCGCAACAAGCTCGCCGACGGTTTCTACATGACGCGCTAGCGCTGACTGCATTTGAATGAGACGCACTGCGCATGACGACTGCGTTCCGTCGCAGATGAGCTGAGAGATCAGGATGCAGCCGTCTTTGATGAAGGTACGTCCCCAGCACGAAACACAGTCCCCTCACCCGGGAATGACCCACCGCACCGCCAGGACACCGACCTGCTCGGCGCCCGGCCTGGGACGCTACAAGCCTCGGGACCGCCCAAGGCTCTCCTCGCCCTTTCAGTGCGTGTCCGCGGTTCGGTCGGTCAGCCCGCCTGTGCACTCAGGCCCGCTGGTACGCCCCGGCAGCCCTGCCGTCCTCGCCAGGCGGTCCCGTCCACCTTCCTCTGAAAAATCTTCAAAGGCAGCGGACTCGAGGGTCTGACAGCCCCCACCTCTCTGGGGACCTCTCAGGTCCAGCGTTGAGCAAAACCCACAGGATCACTGATCGCACGCGCATCTGAGCGCTCCTGAGCGTTTGTGAACCTGATAGTCTGCTACATGATGTGTGCGTCACCACGGCTCATCAGTGTGGAGGCGGGTGTTCGTACGCATTGACGTTACAGCACGGTTGGCCCGACATGTTGACCAGGAAGAGCGCGCGCACGTGCGCGCCGGCTGACGTGCTGGGTGGAGGTCGAGCCTATGAGAGGCTTGCAGCCGTCAGAAGGCCAGGCAGCAGAGGTTGCCGTCAGCTCTCCGTACTGGTCCGGAGACCGATTACAAAGGCTCTGGGCGGGAGCTCGTCTCAGCATCCTCAGGATCTGAACCTGGTGACGAGATCGACTACGAGAACTGGCCGCCAAGTATGCCGTCGACGACGATGACTGGGACGACGAGGACGGAATAACCTCACCCCCAGTGCAGAGAGGCGGAGGGCGCACCTACGGCCTATCAGCGCGCCTACCAGCGCGTGAGTCAGGCGTCGGGGCGGCCATCGTGTCACTCTGACGACTTTTCTCCTGACCCGGTCACCTGCGTCATCGACCCAGGTCAGGGGCGGTGTCGCCCTGGCGCCCTCATCAGGGACCGGCCCAGTCCGGGATGAATAGTCGCCAGCGTGACACTTCGCGCGCAGGCCCCGTCGGACTGCCGCATCCGGCGGGGCGTTGCTCGTCGGCTATATGGCTGCCCGTGGCAGCTCTGGGCGATCCGGTAGGTGCCGTGGATGTCGACATCCCCGTCAGCCTTGGTGCCGGGGACGATTCGTTACCAAGCCTCGTGCTTCTGGCGTCGTGCGCCTCGCCGAGCAGGCGGGATGTCGGAGCCCTCATGCGCAGGACAGCGTCGACGCAGCAGAATGACGACAGCGACCATCCCGCCGAGGTTGAGGGTGCCCTCGATTCCTCCCGGCACCGAGCCGAGCTCGCGCGTTGGAAGACCGGCGGCACCGTCCGGGAGGCCCGGTCGACGTCGGCTGATGAACCAGCCGGCAGGACCCGGGCGACGTTGGCGTGATCCCCGCCGGTGATGTGGGACAGCGTGGACCGGCCCGGGGCGGCCGGCGATGACAGGGTCTCCAGCATGGCCAGAGCACACGCGGTGTACGAGGCGCGTGGGCTCGAGCAGCTCCTGGCCCAGGGTGCGGCCGAACTCAGGGACCTCGACGCTCCAGGCGAGCGGCGCGCTCGATGACGCGCGCGCAGGGAGTAGCCGTTGGAGTGCAGGCCGGAGGGCCAGGGCGACCAGGACGTCGCCAGCACGCTGCCTTCTCGCGCGCCGAGGACGCGGTCGGCCTCGGCGACGCCGGTGGCAGCGGCAGACGTCTGTGCTCGTCAGCCATGAGGCCAGGGTGCTCGGCGGTCTCACCGCCCAGCGGCAGAGGTGCCGACGGCGGCGCAGGCCTGGGCGACGCTACGCGCGTATCGGCGATCGCTCCGACGACGTGCCCGCAGGCGATGTGGTCGGTCGCGCCGGGGGCGGGCCCCGACCGCGACGATGTCGTCACCGACCATCCCCACCAGGTCCTGGCCGATGGTGCCACCGTGGATGTCGAGGCCTGGGCGATGGCGACCTTGGTGCCCACGCGTCGGTGGAGGTGGCCAGCGAGGGGCGGCGGTAGTCGCGCAGGACGGAGACGTCCCACGAGCCCGGCGAAGCCCGGCGCCGCCAACGACGCCGGGGGGTCGTGGCAGCCACGGCATCCTTCATGGCGCGACGGCCGGTCCCGGCGGCGGTGTCGACGCCGGCGGCAGCGTAGGTGATTCCCAGGACGGACTGCTCGGGCTGCTGGGTCGTGTAGGGGGCTCCTTGAGGACTCCGCGGGAGTGGAGGTGCGGTGGTGGGCGGAGGTGCGAGACGGATCGGACGCGGCACAGGCGAGCGGCAACAGCGGGCCGCCTGGACACAGCGCGGCCGCCGCCAGGTCTCGAGCTACGACGTCGTCGAGCCAGACTGCCGGCAGCCAGGTCAGGCGGGTGATGCTGCCCAGCGGCACGGTGCGGGCGGCGTCGTCGGCCTCGCGGCGCCGCCCGCGGTGGGCGAGCCGGGACGGCGCACCGGGATGGCGGCGGACTTCAGGCTGCGCACCGGCGGCGGGATCGGTGGTCACCGAGCAGGCCAGGCACAGGGTCGTCGGCAGCTTCTGGCCGCTGGCCTTTCATGCCTCCACGGACGGGAAGCCCGAGGTCAGCCGATGGACTCACCCGATCTCCTCCACGCTCATGCCAGTGGCGATGAGCTCAGCGCGGGTAACAGTCGATGCCGTAAACGAAGACCACACTTGTTCGGCGGGGAGGGGCCGCGCACGTGAGACCTCGGCGGCGCCGGCCTCGCCGCAACATCCACACCAGGGCCCATGGGTGTTACCGCGCACGATGGAGTCGTCGACGGCGAGCGAGGCGCTTGCCATCAATGACCTCGCGCGGGGGTTGAGCTTGGGCGGATGCCGGTAGCGCAGGGTCTGGGTGGGCTGGATGAAGGTGCGCCCCACGGGCGACACCCGGCCCCTGCCCGTAGAGGATGCTGGATTCCACTGGGCGTAGCCGATGGCGGCCGGGTGCCCGACTCGGGGTGGCGATGACAGGGTCGGCCTCCACCGGGTGCTCGCAGACGGGCGGCGCCACCATCTCGTTGCGCGAGCGATGGCCTGCGCCCGGCGATGCGGGTGTCCGGGACGGGCCAGGTAGACGTGCTCGAAGACTTAACCGGCCCGGCGGGCGGGCAGCTGAAGCGCGGGCTACGCGTCCTCGTCGATCTCGATGAGCTCACCGGGCTCGACCTCGCGCACGGAAGGCGGCGCCGACGATGTCAGGGCGGCGTCTCCGGGCCACTGGCCACCGTTGCCCAGACGCCCGGGCACCAGGGGCGCACCCGTGCAGGTCGCGGGCGGCGTACAGTCGTCCATGAAGACCGGAGAAGGCGCCACGCAGCTGGGCGAGACCGGCGGGCCTGACCTGGTGGACGCTCAAGGGGCCAGCGCGGAGTGGGCGGCGTCGAGATCGGCGTCGTCAATGATGCCGGAGGGTGAGGGATGTCAGCGGCGGAGTCCCAGCCCTCAGGGTGCCGTGCTCAGAACAGCAAGGGTTGAACAGGGGCGGCCAGGACCGCCGTGTCGTGGAGAACGCAGCCAGCTCGCATAGCCACTCTCCCGGAAATTAACGTACGCGTCCATGAGCTCGCGGGTGGTGAGGTTGCCGTTGTGGGCCAGGACGAGGTGGAGCCGGCCGCCGGGCCGAAGCATCGGCTGGGCGTTCTCCAGGTAGTGGCCTTGGGTGGCGTAGCGGACGTGGCCTGACCACCATGTGACCGATTGAGTTGGACAGAGACACGGTCGTCGAAGACACAGGAGACCAGGCCCAGGTCGCGAACCGAGGGATCGCAGGAGCCGTTGGAGGTGGCGATGCCGGCCGACTCTGACCGCGGCTGGAGGGTACAGGCCGAAGTAGGTCGAGCAGAGCCTCCTCGCCGGGCGCCACACGCCGAACCGCACTCCTCTGGAGAGAATCGAGCTCGTCGGGTGGTCGTCGGGCAGGCAGTCAGGCTGGGCGCGCTCACGGGCTGCAGGAGCCGTCGGATCGGTCTGACTCGACTGGCTGGACCGACCGAAACCCGAAGAGCCAACCCACCAAGATGGAAACCGGGCGTCATCGGGGCAGTCGAAAACCCCGGTCTGCGAGGTTCTCTCCTGCCAGTACGCACACTGATCATCGCCTTCCGGACGTCGCCTGAAAGCCTCGGCGGCAGGCGCAAGAGCCAACTCGCGGACGGCTCCGGGATCCTTCTCCCATCAGGACTCCGACGGAGATGTCGAGACTCCATTGATCGCCGGTGAACGGCTCACGCAGGAGCCACACCCAGCGACGACGCCGAAGACGACGTTAGGCTCCTGGAAATGGCGACGACGGACGGAGGCCAAGCGCATGGCGACAAGCACCAGCGCATAGCTCGCGGCACCAGCACCGCGATGGGGGCTCGGGCCCAGCCGGCGACCGGCGCGGCAGGCAGCCGCGGCGACGTCGGCCCAACGCGACGGTGAGCGGCACCGAGCTGAGCCGGGCCTGGACAGCATATAGGGCTGAGACGTGCAGGTGCGCGACGGCAGGCGATCCCACAGGTGTAGGCGGCGGTGCGGGGCGACGGCGCTACCCGCCCAGGGCCTCGGGCCCGGGTCGAATTCCGCCGTGGCACCCGAGGCGGGGACGACGCGCCGGCGAGGGGACCGCCGCAAGCGCCACCACCATGACGCTCTAATGCCCGTTCCGGCGCCGCCATCACCGTCTGGGACCAGCACCAGTCATGACCAGGTAGACCACTGACAGGTCCGCCGCGCCGGTAGGCGCGGTGGAGGAACCGCCGCGTAGGCCGTGTGCAGCGCGCCGTGCTGACGAGGACGCCCGCCGGGCCCGGGCGAGTCCTCGATGGCGCCACCCTGTCAGCACCACAGCCGCAGCGGTTGGTGATGGCGCTGTGCCACGAAGGCGGGCGTCGGAGGTGCCGGACCGCTTCTGCAGCACGTTCCACGGGCTTTGCAGGGCGGACCCGTGGCACGCGACCGAGGGCGAGGAGTATCGAAAGCCATCATGTAGACGGTGTCTACCATGTTGGCGACACCGTCTGCGCGCGCAGGCGAGACTGCTGAGCGAACGAACGGAGGACCGTCTGACGGTCAGAGCGGCGCGGCAGCTGCTCGAAGAGACAGCATCAGCGCGAGCGACGGTGCGGGGTGGCCGGCGACTGCGGCATCTCCCGGCGCTCGAGGCGCCACTTCCCACCTCGCTGCTCTGGCCGCGATCGCCGCTGCCTCGGAGAGCTCCGCGGGCGGGATCGCGACGCCGGAGGGAAGCCTCAGGGGACCGCGAGCTACGTCGCCTACGCCGTCGAGCATCATGCCGCTCGACACTCATCACCCGCCACGACGTGCTGGCCCGGCGGCGGCCGGGAGCCTGGGCCACGTCCTGCCGCGCTCCTTCAGCGAGTGGCGGACCCGATTCGCGGGCGGCGCGGACGCGCCCGGTCGCCGCCGCGACCGCCGCCTGGGCGGCCGTCCGCAGCGTTGCCTCGCTCGCCTCACGGGGCGTGCTGGACCTGGTCAGGAACCGATGCCCGAAGCTGCTGGATCAGATGCTCACCGGAGGACTGACGCATCGAGACGCCTCCAGGGCTGGTGCGTCCAGGGCTCAGAAGCGGATGCGCGGCAGCGGGGTCGGCGGCAGCAGGCAGACGCGCACGCGCTCTCGCCAGACCGGGAGGCGACCGCCGTCGGAGGCACCCTTGCCGGCACTGGATCCTACGGTGACGACAGCGGGCTCGGTCGGACGAGCTCCGCCACGCGGCCGTCGCGCTCCGGAGTGATGACGCCGTCGAAGACCTTGCCCTCGTGGCGCGCGCGGACCAGAGGCCTCCAGGACAGTCAGGGCTCCACGGCCCGATGGCTGGGCACGCCTGCCGGTCTGCTCCTGCGTGCCGGGCTGGCTCAGGCGGGCCTGGAGCACGCTCAGGCACAGGCGCGCCTGGGCGCGCAGGCGGCGATACAGCCTCCCTCGCGTAGCGGTCCACGAGGCGGCGCAGCGAGGCTGGTGACGTGGGCGTAGCCAGGCGGCGATCGCGGATGGCGGCCTCCTCGGCGTGGAGGCCTCGTCGTCGGCGGGACGCCGACACCGTCGACGCCGAAGGCAGGTAGCCGACCCGCGGAAGAGGGACATGGCGTGGTCATGAGGCCGCGTGGGCGGGCACGGCGTGGTTCAGGCTGCGCACGAGCCGAAGGTGGACCGGGCGTGACGGTCGATGCCAGAATTGCAGCGACGCCGCCGCAGACAGGCGTAGTCCTCGCGCGCCAGGACAGAGTCCGCGACGCCATTGCCTGCTCGACCATGATCCGGGCGGCGCACATGCCGGTGAGCAGAGAGATCTGGGCGTTGTGCTGCCGCTCGGCGGGCTCACTCACTCGTAGAGCGAGCCGGTGAGCCGTCCGGGCCGGGGACCTCGGCGGACTCCGATTCCCAGCAAACGCTGCACTGCCTCGGTCACCTCGATGACCTGCTCGGGCGTGGTCGTGCTGATGCCGCCTCGGGCGGCCTCCCGCTCCAGGCACAGGCGGCCGATCTGGCGGCCAAGGCCCGGGCGGGTCGTCGGGGGCCGACGGCGGCAACGTGAGCCCTCACACCGTTTGATGGCGGCACGGCCTGTGCGTGGGTGAGGCGCGCCCGTGAGCGCACGAGGCCCTCGCTGCGCGGGCGGGGCGACGTCGCCTCGGGCGGCATCGAGGTCCGATGTGGTCCCAGAGCAGGCCGGGCGGTCCACGTCACTCAGGAGGGAGGCGGCGCCGTGGAGAGGACCTCGGGGTGCGGGGGCGTGGCGGCGTCGGGGGCGTAGATGGTCTCCTGCGCGACGACGCAGCTCAGCATCAGGAGGCGCCGCCGAGGGTGACGAGAGGTGGCCAGCGAGGCGATGGCGTAGTGGACGCGGTAGGTGGCCGCCGGTTCGGTCGCCTCCCCGGCCGCCGCGCGGCGCTCTCCGCCTGCCAGGTCAGGCGCTCCAGGGCACCCGCCTGGTCGAGGTCCATGGACCCGGGCGGGTCGATGAGTGACCAGGTCAGGTCGCGGGCGTCACAGGCGCCGTCGCCCGAAGAGCCGGGCGGGTCGTCCTGAAGCCCAGGCGCTGGCGGCTGCCTCCCGGCTCTCGGTGAGGGCCTCAGGAGGAAAGGCAGTGGGACGCCTCGTGGCGTGCTGCGCAGCGCGCAAGGCCTCGGTAGTTACCTCGGCGGGCGGGGCGGTGTAGGTGCTCGGGCGACGCGCGACTCATGGGGTGAACCTATGGCGCAGCCGTCGGCTGCCAGTGAAACAACAAACAGAGCAGGCGCCGGTTCCCCAGCACGCCTCACATCGACATTTCTTCTGAGATGACGCGTGTTATTCGCGTCGGTAGAGAGTCTAGTAGTGGATGCACCGCTCGTGGGAGGGTGTTTTGTGTCTGGGACTGGGGTTGGTCAGGATGTGCGTCGTGATGCGGTGGCGCGTGTGGTGGCTGGTGAGTCGGCTTCGGCGGTGGCTCGGGTTCCTGGGTATGCTGTCGTGGGTCGGTGAGTCTGTGGTGCCAGGCGGCGAGGGTGGGCTGGTGGGCGGACCGACAGGGTGGGACGCTCGAGTGCGACAGGCCAGACGTGTCACAGGTCGCTCCAGGCGGTCTGGCCGGAGCAACGCTGACCCGGGCGGGAGCCGCGGCCGAGGTGACCCGGGACACGCGCGAGGCGGTACTGGCACGATCGGGCCGTGGAGGTGCAGCAGCAGCATCAAGACGCTCATCAAGACGCTCGTTGGGGCGGCGGGGGCGTGAGGGCTGGTCGGTGTCGGCCTGCTCAGGCGCGGGTCAGGCGCGGGCAGCGCGTCAGCAGCGACGCCGAGCAGGTCCTGATCGCTCAGGGCCGGGCGCGCGAGGGAGTCGGCCGCCGCCATCGCCGCTCCTTGGGCGGTGCCGTCAGACCGTCTCACGGGAGATCGCCCGCAACACCGGCTGACAGGGTCTACCGGGCCCAGGGGCCTCGGTGGCGGCAGGGCGCCTGGCCACGCCCCCAAGGCCGGAGGCTCGAGGCCGATCCCGTTCTGCGTGCCGGTGGTGGCCCTGCTCGAGGACAGGGCGGCCCCGCCAGATCAGCGCGCCTGCGCTGGGCCCACGCGACAATGAGTCCATGCGCCTGTCTCATGAGCAGATCTACCGGGCCCTCTACGTCAGGGCGCCGGGAGCCTGCGCCAGCGGCTGCGGGTGGACAAGGCCCTGCGCTCAGGGCGTACCCGACGCCTGCCCGCTCACCGCTGGCCGGCCTGCCCCGCAGGTCAGGCGCCCCCTGGATCGAAGGGGCCCCAGATCGATGTGCGCCCGCCCCAGGCCGCTGACCGGGCCGTGCCGGGCCACTGGGAGGCGACCTGGTCATCGGCGCCGGCGGGCGCGCGCCCTGATCACCCTGGTGGGCGCACCAGCCGCTTCGTGCTCGCCACACCGCCTGGGCGCGGGGCCCACGACTCCAGACCGTCACCACTGCCTTGCAGACCGCGGTCGCTGACCTGCCCCGGGCCGTGAGGCCTCGATCACCTGGGACCAGGAAGCGAGATGGCCCAGCACGCCGCCTTCACCGCCGTCCGACATCCCGGTCTGCTTCGCCGACAGCCCTGGCGCCCCCAGCGAACGCAACCGCCTGATCCGCATGTACCTCCCCAAGGCACCAGGCTTCACCACCATCGCTCGACACCGTCCAAGCACATCCAGGACCGCCTCAACCGCCGACCCCGCATCGTCTTGAACGGACAGACCCCAACTGAAACTCAGCGAGCATCATCAACGGTGCAAACACCCGCAGCTCGACTCGTCGTGAGAAAATGTCGATGTATGTCGATGTGTCGATGTTCATCCGAGCCGGACCAGGGGCAGAGTGAGGCGGACAGGTCGCGGCGCTCGCCGGAGGCCTGGAGGCGCCGCTGTTCAGGGCGTCCTGCCAGATCAGTCGGCCAGTGGCCAGGGCCAGCCAGGTAGAACGTCGGTCCTCGACGACGACTGGGCAGGTCCCCGGCAGTGGACGGTCCCAGCGACGGCCTGGGTGACGCCGAAGGAGCGGGAGCCCGTACCTCGACCGATCGCCGGGGGCTGGGCGCAGCTCCTCGGTGTGCGCACGGCGGTGGCGATCACTACCCGCCGGGCGGCACGGTCAGCCGGGCTCATGGTGCCCGGCGTTCATCTCCGCGATCTTCGGGACTCGTCCTGTTTCCTGGGCCACTGGCGCAGGCCTCAAACCTGCGACGGGGTCGATGCGTCGTCTAGCAGCCAGCGACGCGAAGCCTATGCTGTCACCAGCGCGGGCGAGCATGAGGCGCGCCAAGGAGCGAGGAAACAAGCAGTGGCAAGAAAGCCGGTGCGCCAGACGTACCAGAACCGATCAGCCGACGGCGCCGCACCCGCATCTGCGGCGAGACCGCCAAAGAGGTTGTGTCGGTCGCGCTGGCGCGGCCGGTCCCGACAGCGGTACCGGACAGCCGTGCATGGATCGAGGACTGCGTTTTCCATTCAGGACGTACTTCTCTCGCAAACGACTGGGGCTCAACCGTCACCTTCTGGCGGGAAGACACGCAGTCCTCGATCGATAAACGCGTCGACCGACAGGTACGTCCCCGATCAGGGTCGAGCACGGCGCGACGGCGCCTCGCAGCGAGGCTGCGAGCGGGTAACGCCGCCTCCACACACATGCACCGCACGATCGCACCTCTCCACGACGATGAGGACGCCCGCTGAATGTGCGGGCACATCCCTCATGTTTCATCTGTTCGGGAGCTGGATCCGGGCGGCTGGCGGCGGGCTAGCGCCTCGGCGCCGTCATGCGCTTGTGTGCGCCCAGCCCCGCTTGGAGGATGACGGGCGCGGTGCTCACCGCCGCCCGTGCCAGGATCGCCAGGAGAAGCCGCGAAGTTGAGTGATGGCGGCGAAGGCGACGAACACACCGCCGTGGGGTCGCGCAGAGCCGACGATATAGCTCGTGGTCATCGCCCGGTGACCGCCCCACCAGCCATGGTGGCCGGGATGACGCGCGAGCCAGGTCGGCGGCAGCGAAGATGGCGCCCTCGGAGATGAGGACAGTCAGCAACCAGGCGCTGCCCGTTCTCGACCTCAGCCTTGGTGAACGCCGCGAGGCGCAGGAAGGTCGCGGCGGACATCGCAGCAGCGGCACCATGCCGGCGGCCATGACAGTGGCCATGATCTCGTGGGGCGGTTGGTGGCGCTGGCGGCAGACAGGCCCGCGGTGCCGAACGGGAGTGAGCGGCCTTGATGACCGACGCCCAGGTCAAGCTCATCGCATAGCCCGAGGATGAGTTCCCAGGGCACGGCAGGCCACGGACTGGAGGTCAGTCCGTCCTGCAGCGCAGTCGCAGAGGCCAGGGCAGTCCGAGACCATGTACATGAGGGCGCCAGACCACCAGCGTGGTGCAGCGGGATGATGACCGGCGGCATGAGCCACGCAGCCAGGACGCACACTAGGCCAGCGAGCCAGGCGGCGAGTAGCCGGCGGATGCGCCGACCAGACCTGCCGATGGACCCGGCACCGACCTCGACCGCAGCGACGCCCGCGGCAGATCCAGGGGCGATACCGGGCCGGCCGGCCGGGCCAGAAGGAGTTAGCCGGCCAGCGCCAGGACGAGGACATGACCGCCTGCCAGCAGGGAACAGCGACCACCCGATGTCAGCTAGCCCGGACTGGAGACGGTGATCGTCTCGGTGCGACGACGTCGCCCGCCGAGTTCTTGATCTCGTGGACGAACTCGTTGCCAGGAAGGTTCCACAGGGTAGTCGCTGATGGAGATCTTCTCGTAGAGGTTGGCGACATCGTACCCAGCCAGGGAGGAAGCCCAGGGCGATGAGCAGACCGCCGGCGGCACGAAGGGGATGTGCGGACACCGGTCGCTGACGGAGCGCTGGGCGCCGTGCCCCGATGCTCGGGCCCTCCTCGCTCTCCTCGCTCGGCTCGCGCCGGCCGGCTGCACGGGCCGCGCTCAGTCGTCGGCCGCAGCCAGGGCCTTGTCCAGGAGGGACCCGGCGTCGTTGGCGGCCTTGGCGCGCCGACGTCGATGACGGGCTTTGCCGCGAAGCGCTCGCGTCCTTGACGGGCGGGTCGTGGGCGAAGATGACGGCTGTAGCCGCTCGATGGGTCGGGTCAGGGCGTCGATCTTGCCCAGGCCTGGCCTCGATTAGCCACGGTGATGCCGCAGTCGCCCGCCGGCCTGCTCAGGGCCTCGGCGGCCACCGCTGAAGGTGTGGAAGCGATGCCGGTGTTGAGCGAGGAGGAACGCCCACGATGACGGTCTCGCCCGCCGCCCGCTCGGCGACGCGGCGGCTCCTTGCTGTCCGACGCCGGTACCAGATCGACGTCCGCGGCGGCACGGCCTCCACTGGTCTCACCGGCTTGCCGTGTCAGCCTGCGCCCGCCGTCAGGCAGCTCCGGGCTTGGATGCATCGGTGACAGTCGGCGATCTCCTCGGCGTCAGCGGCGTGGCGCAGCGCGTCGGTGAAACTCCGGACTGCATGGGGCACGCTGGGCGGGCGTGGCCGGGGCTGGAGGTGGAGTCGTCGGCGCCGTCAGGTGCCGCGATCAGCAGAAGACGAGGTCGCAGCCTGGCCGTGCGGCGGCAGGAAGTCCGACCGGCTGCGCGGGCCAGGCAGGCAGAAGCCGAGGCTCGCCAGGACGTGGGCGCTGCTGCGGTGCGGGATGGCGATGCCGCGGGATCGGCAGGGGCGGAATGGACTCCGCGCTTCTTGGCGTCGGCAGCCAGGCCGTCAGGGCTGGAGCTCCGGCCCGAGCCACGGTGGTGGCCAGAACTCGATGACGTCTTCCTTACGGGCCGGCGTCGGCATCGAGCGCGACCAGCTCGAGGATGATCAGTGGTGTTCTCGGTCGCGGTCTTCCTTAGGTGTCCGGTGCGCCGCCCATGGGCGGCAGCGCGTCAGAAGGTGGTCAGAGCGGTCAGGTGTGATGGGTGGGTAAGTGGCGGGCTGGAGGAGGTTGCGAACGGTCGGGCTGGTCAGGGGGTGTTGGTGGCGTGGATGACGGTCGGCGGCGGGAGGGCAGGCGCGGTGGGCTGCGGCGGTTTCCGAGCGGCGCCCGCAGCTCGCCCCGACTCAGGAGAGCCGGGTGACGACGGCCGGCTGATCGCAGGCAGGTCGGCGGGCGTGGGCAGGGTGGTGCCGGGCGGGAGGCGGCGGCGAGCCATGAGGCCAGTGGCGGTGCGTCGGGCGCTCGGCTCTCGTCGCCGCCGTGACGTCGGCCAGGATGGCCCGGCCGCGAGGGTCGGCGCCGGACGGTGGAGACCACCGGGACCTCCAGGGCGGTGGCGTGCCAGGCGCCGTCGGCGGTCGCAGGACGGCGCCGGCGGGGCGAGGTCACCAGGACGGCGCCGATGCCCAGGGCCACGCAGGAGGCGGGCGGCGTCGACGACGGTCGTAGTCCCTCGACGGCGCTCCTCCTCGGGGCCATGGCCCCAGCTCGGCGGCAGGGCCGGTGTAGCTGGCGAGCTCCTCACCGTTGGAAGCAGTGGGGTCGAGGGCCGATCCGGGCGGCTCGGCGGCCAGGGCGGACCAGGGGCTCGTCGGAGGTGTGACGGCGATGCGCAGCCCAGGGCGGCCTCGCGCGAGGAGCCCGACCAGGCGGGCGTACCACCTGGCCGGTGCGCCCGGCGGCGAGGAGCCGGACAGGACGGCCCAGTGGTGGGGGTGGCTCCGGCCGGCAGCGCGTGGGCATCAGGGTCTCAGGAGGGCCCTGCTCGACGGCGTCGATCTCCCTCAGCGCTCAGGCCCGCTCCCAGCTCGCGAGCTTTGGTGGGTGGTGCCGTCAGGCTCAATGACGGCGGTGTTGATACGGGCGGGGCCAGCCTGAGGCACGGATCGCACGGTGAGGCCAGGCGGCTCGAGGCCGTCCAGGGCGGTGAGGATGAGGTCGTGCTCGGCGGCGGGCAGGACGGCGGTGGCGCGCGCGCGGAGGGTGGACAGGACGCGGGCGACGTTGACGCCACTGACCTCCAGTTCCGACGACGGGCGTCGGTCAGGGCGCTGGACGGCGCCCGCTGGAGGGAGCGTGTAGGGGAGACGGTGCGGTCGAGGGACGGGTTGGGCGTGAGGGTCAGGATCATGCGACAAGTGACCTCGGTTTCGGCTGCGGTGGGCTGGCGGGTTCGATGAGTGCGGGCGGGGAGCTCGACGTCGGTGACCAGGAGGTCGATGTCGTCGAGGAGCAGAAAGGAGACAGGTGCTCCTGGCCGATCTTGGTAGAGTCGACCAAGGCACCACCTGGCGGGCGCTGCGCACCATGGCGCGTTTGACGGTGGCCTCGTCGGGGTCGGGCGTGGACGGCCGTGAGCGGCGCTCAGGCCGTTGGCGTGGGACGGCGACGTCGACGCTCAGGGTGGACGAGGCCTCGACGGCCTCGGGGCCCGACAGCGGCCTGATGAGTCCGCGCAGCTGGCCGCCCAGGATCGCACCAGGTACGTCCGGCGGCGGCCAGGAGGCGCGGTCAGGACGGGTTGGTGATGACTGGTCAGGTTGCTGTCGGTGGGCAGGAGGCGGGCGAACGACTCCCGGTAGTGGTTCCAGCGTCGATGAGGAGGGTGGTGCGGGTTCCGGTGCGGTAGCCGTCCCAGGGCAGCGCAGGCGATTAGCCTGCTGGCATCGGGTTGACCTGCTCGCGCTGGGTCGCGGTCTCCGGCAGGGCAGCGGGATAGCGCCGCCGTGGACCGCGCGCAGGGCGCCGCGGTCAGGGCAGTCAGGTCGCGACGGATCGTCTCAGGGTGACGTCGTAGTGCTCGCGCGAGCTCGGTGACGAGGACGCGCCCTGCGCCGCACCTGCTCCACGATCTGGCAGTGCCTGTCCTCAATGCGCATGCTTCACCCTGGGGTCGGTGCCATCGGCAGAGAGCCCGTTCGGGCCCTCTTCACTTTTTCATGTTTGAACAGACATAGTATGTCCGTTCAGACGTTCATATCCACCGCGTGATTCACAATACAATCTATAGGGTTGTTTTGAGGACAGGGTCCGCCCCGACAGGCGCCGCCGACACCTGCACCCAGCGCCAGCAGTCGCGCCTCTGCCGCCCCTGGTGAGGGCGACGGGCTGAAGCGTCGATTCGCGCGTCGCTGCACGCAGCTCGGTGTGAGACCGCATCGGCGCGCTCAATCCCCGTCAGTCGACCTGCCGTCTGCGGCGCAGGATGAGTAGCGCCAAACGATGAGATCAGGGGCGACGACGCCTGCGCAGGGACGCACCTGCGGGCCAGCGGCCAACCACGAGGCCACCGACCGGCTGAGCGCCGTTGCCGCCACGGGCCTCAGGAGCAGCCGGCTGCGGGCGCGCGCGCCCTCAGCGGATGGCTCGGTGCCGCCACCACGGACGCCTCATCAGCATCCGACCCGGCCTGCAGGGTGGACGTCGCCTCGCCGCCGGCCTCGTCCGCCGTCGTCATGCGCTCCTGCCCGTGCTGGCACCGGCATCCGCACCGGGGTCGTCGCAGCCTCACCTCGATCTCAACCGAAGCGATTTGAGAACCGTGCCTGCGGCATCGAGGGGTCTCGACGGTGGCCCAGCGGCGGGTGGTGGCCTGGACCGTGCAGCAGGCACGCGTGGGTGCGTCGTCCAGGGACGTGGTTGAAGTCAACCCGCCCGGTGGTCGGGCCGGTGGCGTCGACGGTGAGGGTCGAGGTCATGGTCGGGATCTCCTTGCTCCCCGCGCTCGCGCGTACGCTCCAGGCGCCGGCGGCCTGCTCGGAGGCGTTGGTGTAGGCCAGGGACTCAGGGTCACCGAGACCATGTCGGTGCTGCGCGCGCCGCTTGAGCTATTACACGGGCCCGAGTCATCGGTCTGCCGCTTGGGTGAGCGTCGGCCCGCCGGGCTGGTCGCGAAGGAGGCCAGGTAGGCGCAGAGGTGACGTCGCGGTCGAGACGCAGTGTTGGTCGAGGCTTGTCGCTTTCAGGACGAGTGTGCCGTCGCCTCCCGCCAGCAGGAAGGAGTTGGGCGACGACGACACTGTCGCCGTCGACCAGCGGCTTGCCGTCGACGAGGATCTCGCGGATCGGGGGCGGCTCAGTCCTCGCCCCGCAGGCGGCATCGGTGGTGGCCTCGGTGAGGACGTCGACGTTGCTGGACAGCCCAGGTGAGGACTGGACGACTGGGCCAGGCTGCCCTGCTGGGACAGCGGGCCTTCAGCTCGGCGCCGGTGAGCGTCGGTGAAGCCATCTCGTTGCCGAAGAGGCTGGACGGTGTAAAGCCTCCCCGGAGGGTCAGGACGCCGTCACCCTCGAGGCCGGAGGCGGCGTGAGCAGGTCGGCGCGCACGCCGGCGTTCATGATGCCCACGTAGCGGGTGGAGCCGGCCCGGCTGGATGTCGGTGGCGAGCCAGCTGCGGAAGAGACTCAGCGATGAGGTTGGGCGGTGGACTCGAGTGCCCCGGTTGGCGCCGGGGCCCGGTGCCGTCGAGCCGCGCAGAAGTCCGGTCGATCCGCCCGTGACGGCGCCACCCTCGGTAGCGGTCCTTCTCCGCCTGGGACACGATCCAGCGGCGCCGTAGGCGTCAGTGGTGCAACTCGAGCTGCGCAGGTCCTGCATTGTCGGCGCTGACCGCAGGTCTTCCGGCTGGCGGGTCGTAGCTGAGACGGATGCGGCCAGCGCCCAGCCGTAGTGGTCGGCTGGACGACGGCGATCTGGTTGCCCTCGGCACCGGTGACGGTCTGGGCGAAAGGGCACGTGGGTGTGTCCGGAGGACGGCGTGACGCTCCGCCGAAGCTGGTGGCGGTGGCGGCGGCGTCCTCGTGACTGAGCACGACGACGACGTCGGCCTCACCATTGGCAGGATCGCCGTCCCTTGAGCTCGGCGGCGCAGGCGTTGGCGGAGGCGACCGCTGGGCTCAGGGTGAGTGGACAGCGCTGAGCGACACGAGGGTGGAAGCTCATCGGTGACGACGCCGACGAAGCCGACGCGCACGCCGCGACCTCCTTGATGAAGGCTCCCTGCCACCACCCTCGGCCTCAAGGGGCCGAGGCCAGAGACGTTGGCGGCCAGGATCAGGAAGTTCGAGGCGGGCAGGATGCGTGCTCTCGAGGTCAGTCAGGCCCTGGTCCGAGCTCGTGGTTGCCCCAGGGCAGGCGTCCAGGGACATCTGCGTTGAGGCGTCTCCATGGTGGGGCGGTCCTGAAGGATGGAGGACGTAGGCTGATCCACCCACGGAGTCGCCGGCGGAGACGAACACAGTGTTGAGGTTGGCAGCGCGGGCGGCAGAGAACCTCGCAGGCCAGCGTGACGGCGCCGGGTCCTCGACGGAAGTCTGCCCGGTGTTGCGGTCCGTCTGGAAAGTGGTACGGGAGATGTGGCCGTGCAGATCGGTGATGCCCAGCAGGTCAATGGTGGTGGTGCCACAGCGGGCCGGAGCGTCGGCCGGCGTGCGCCAGTTCGTCGGCACCGGCGGTCAGGGTGAGCAGGGAAAGGACTGAGGGGCTGTCAGGTGAGCGCGCACGCTGACGGCGCCGACCTATGACAGCCCCGTGGGGTGCTACTCGTCATGTCGTTTCCTTGTCAGGCGGAGGATGGTGACCCGGGAAAAGATGAGAGAGGAACACTGACTAGCCGTATGTGACCGCGCGACACGAGGCATTTTTCACGGAACTCGCAGACATTCATCACCCAGGACTCGTGCCCTCCCCTGGTGAGTGGCGGGCACAGTGTCGATCGCGCATCACTGCGTCAGCCTGTGTCAGACCTGCCGCGATCCGTCAGTCGATCTGCCGCCTGCGGCACAGGATGAGTAGCCACCGACGATGAGGTCAGGGCGACGACGCCCGCGCCAGGGAAGTGCCGGTGCGGGCCGCCAGCCAGGCTCAAGCCGCCGATCGGCTGACCACCGGCGCCGCGAGCCTCACGAGCGGCACCACCCCTCGTGGCGGCGAGCCAGACCCCTGCACCGTTGACGCGGCACCGTCACCATTAACGCTCCGCCTCCGGGTGAGGCAGTCGCCTTCCCATCCGGGACCGCACCGCCACTGCGGGGCCGCCGAGGCTCGTGGGCCGCTGCACCAGGCCCAGCCGACGTCATCGCCGTGGCACCCGCCGACGGCCCGGCACCGGAGTCGAGACGGAGTCGGCTGCGCGCGGAAGTGGACGACGGAGTGCTGAGACGCGGCCGACGGCCGCCACTGGCAGTGGCCGACGGCGTTGCGTGGGCGCCACATCGGCCAGCACCTCGACGTGAGAAGCTGTTGAGAACCCGGCCGACGCCGTCAACGGACTCAAGGTGACCAGCGGCAGGTCGTGGCCTCCGCTGCTGCGCGAGGCGCCGGTGGGTGCATCGGCCCGGGAACGTGAGGTCGAAAAGCTCGCCTGACCGGTGGTGGGGCACTGCGGTCCACGGTCAGGTCGATGTTCTGACTGAAACTCCTTGTCCCCGGACACATGCGCGCACGCGGCCCAGAACCTGCTCGTGGGGTGGGTGTATGCCAGGGTCATCATCCTGTCACCACTGCCGGCCTGGCCGGGCTTCGGGGTCGCACTCTGCCCTACCTGACGCTTGGCGTAGCTCGGTTTGGTATCTGCTGGTTGAAGGAGGCCGGGTAGTTGGTGGTGATGTCGTCCGAGCGAGACGACGTTCCTAGCCCCTCTTCCGCAGGGAGTGTGAAGCCAGCGCCGCCGGTAGACGGCGCTCCTGGGGTGGAGCCCACGACCACCGTGTCCGTGTCCCCAGGACCTGCCCGTCCACCCCGGACCTCGCAGATCGAGGGCGGCGCCGTCCTCGGTCTGGGCCGCAGGTTCACGATGAGCGTCGACGTTGGCGGACAGCCCCAGCTGGACAGTACCGAGATCCCTCAGGGCGCCACTGCTGGGCGATGAGCCCCTTGAGCTCGGCACCGGTCATGGTGAGGTATCCATGGCCTTGTCATCCGGCGGACGTTACGGACCTCGTCGACCGTGAAGGGCCATCGACCTGGTCAGCAGGGCACTTCTCGTGATAGTTACCGGTGCTCTTGTGGCGGAAATCGGCTTCTGAGGTCGTCGGCGGACTACTCCCACATGAGTGTGTGGAGGCTGGCGGCTGCTCCATGGGATCCATGTCCGGCGAGCCAGTATCGGTGGGACTCGGCCGCAGGTCGGCCGCCGTGGACTCGGTGCCGGTGTGGGCTCCGGGGGTCACACCGTCGATCCACGCAAGTAGTCAGTGCCGAGCTGCGCCACCGCGGAGCAGCCCCAGATCCATCATCTTGTTGTATCTCTTATATGAGAAGATAATGCGCGCCGAAATCGTCTTCGCGACGAGTATTCCTGCCTCAGATCGCGGTTCTCCACGTTGGCGACAGGGAGACCTTCTTGGTATCCCGGTCATGAGTTGAGGCCGAATCATCGAGCTTCAGACCGTGGTGGTCGGGCTGGACGACGCGATCTCATGCCCTCGACCCCGGTCACCGTCTGCGCGTAGGAGACGTGGCTGCGTCCTGCGACGACAGCGTCGACGTTCTTGGAAGCCCGTCTGGCCGTGGGCCGCGTCCTCATGACTGAGCACGACGACGACGTCAGCCTCACCATTGGCGGGTCACCGTCCTCGAGCTCCGGCTGCGCGGGCGTTGGCCGTGGCCACCGCCGGGGGAGCGACCGTGAGCTGTGCCCGGGTGGAGGAGGGGAGACCAGTTTGGGCAGCTCATCGGTCACCACACCGATGAAAGCCGACGCACCCCGTCGACCTCCTCGATGAAGACACCGCGACCGTCCCCTCGGCACTCCAGGGCATCGGGCCGGACACGTTCGCCGCCAGGATGGGAATGTCGCATGGAAGAACCCGACCCTCGAGGGTCCAGCCGGACCATGGTCGAGCTCGTGCACCTAGCGCAGAGACATCCATGCGGAACCGCTCGCGCATCAGTGTCCCTCATCATCCATATGGGACGACGGGTAGTATGACGACCCGATATTGTCTCCCGACAGGACGGAATAACGCATTGGGATTCGCTCTGTAAGCCCGGCTCAAATGGCACGCCAGGACGTCACCCAGGATTCTCCATGTGTTGAGGTCGACCTCGCCAGTCTCCGAGTTCTTATGGAACGTCGTTTCGATGTAGCCGTGCAGATCGGAGATGCCAACGGGGTCGATGGGGATCCATCCGGGAGTCAATGGCACAACAACGTCGGGCGGTCCGGCGCCTGGTCGGGGAGACCGTCCCGGAGAGCGCGGCGGTGGAAAGAGGGCTGGGTGAAGCGAGGCCAGCGCGCTGAATGCGACGCAGACTCGTCCCCGCCTTCGCGATGCAGGCCTCATGATATGTCCTTAGGTCAGCGTGAAAAGAGTGCAGAGAGAGAACGTGGAGAAGAGGGCCGCACCATCGCTGCCCCTCATCCTCCTGGCGTCTGCGGCGCAGGATGAGGTAGCCGCCGACGATGAGGTCAGGGCGACGACGCCCGCGCTGGGGAGGTACCGGTGCGGGCCAGCGGCCAGGTGCGAACCACCGGCCGGCTACGCGCCGGCTCCGCGGACCTCGGGGCGGTGGTACTCGCCCAGCTCGTGGCGGGCAGACCGCCCGCACCGCCGACCAGCGCAGTGGCACCGTCAGCGCTCCCGCCTCCGGGTGAGGCCGTCGCCTTCCATCCGGGACCGCACCGCTGCCGCTGGGCCGCCTCGCCGTCGCCGCCGTCGGCACCTGCCGACGGCCCGGCACTGGGCGTCGAGGCGCAGCCGACGGCGCGCTGGAGTACGGCTGTATGCGCTGCGGTGAGCCGACAGCGTTGCCGTGGGCGCCGCATCGGCCGGCACCTCGACGTAGAAGCTGTTGAGGACCCGGCCGGCGGCGTTCACGGACTCAAGGTCAGCCACGGCAGGCTGTCCGCGGAGGCTGTACGGCAGGCGCCGGTGGGCGCATCGGCCGGGACCGTGAGGTCAGGCTCGCCTTTCGGTGGTGGGGCCACTGCGGTCCACGAGTCAGGTCGATGTTCTGACTGAAGAACTCCTTATCCCGGAGCAGGCACGGACTCGCTGCGCGACCGGTCTGTTCGGAGGCGTTGGTGTAGGCCAAGGGTCCATCGTCGCCGCCACCGTGCCGGCCTGACCGGGCTTCGGGTCGCACTCATACCACCTGACGTTTGGGTAGGACGGCATCGAGGGCTTGTCCCGAAGGAGTGCAGGTAGGAGATGAAGACGCTGTGGTGGGTGAGGCCGACGTCGACGATGACCTTCTGGTCAGAATGATGAAGTCGACGCCGTCGTCGACGGGCGAGCTCGTGGGTGGAGCCACGACCACTGTATCCATGTCCCCAGGACCTGCCCGTCGACCCGGATCTCACGCACTGTGGGAACGGCTCCGCTCTGCGCCGCCGCTCAGGATCGACAATGACGTCCATGTTGGAGGACGGTCCCCAGGTTGAGCACGGCAGGATCGGCGTGGAATCTCACTGCTGAGCGATGAGCGCATCGAGGCTCTGCACCATTCAGAAAGTGGCGTAGGAGGCGCTTTATTGTCGGGCTGGACGCCGAGCGCCTCCCCGTAGGAGACGAGGCCGTCCTGGTCCGAGGCGCGGGATGTCGTTGTAGTTACCGGACGCGGGAGTGGGTGGGGTCCTTCTTGACGTCACCGGGATTGACGGTCGCCGACGTAGTGCGCTGGTTCCAGGAGGTTTGATGTCGGTGATCCAGCTGCGGTAGGACTCGGCGACCGGGTCGGCTGCCGTGGACTCCGTTGCCGCATTGGTGTCGAGGACGCTTCCGTCGGAGACCCGCAGGAAGTCCGCCCCGATATGCGCCAGCGCTGCTTCTTAACGTCTGTGACGGGCGCTAGTACTCCCACATCGTATTCAGGACGTCGGGAGGGATCCTCGGCATTCGAAAGCCTTGGATCGGTGTGCTATGCGCGTAGTGAGGCGAATGTCTTCCGGGTCGTTCGATCGTGCTCGGAGGAACATCCCGAAGGTCCGCCCGTAACGGCCAGGCTGGACGACGGGAATCGCATTGCCCTCGAATCCGGTGACGACCTGCCCGTGGCCCTGTCCGCTGCGACCGGCGACGACGGCGTCGACGTTCTTGGAAGCCAGTTGCCGTGGAGGTCATGTCCTCATGGCTGGGCAGACGACGATGTCGGCCTCACCATTGGCGAGTCACCGTCGCTTGAGGCTCGGCGGCGCGGGCGTTGGCCGTAGCCACCGCCGAGGAGACTGTCAGGGCCGCCCGGTTCGCCGCGGGTGTCCGGGCGGGAAGGTCGTCGGTCACCACGCCGATGAAGCCGACGCGCACCCCGTCGACCTCCGATGAAGACCCCCCGGCCGCTCCCCTCGGCACTCAGGGCATCGGAGCCGGACACGTTCGCCGCCAGGATGGGGAAGTCGGAGGCGGGCGGATTCTGTCCTCGAGGTCCTTCACTCCGCCATCGAGCGCGTAGACCCCCAGGGCTGGGCATCAGCTCCATCGTATTAGAGCCCGCTGATGACGGGCCGGTCACCAGGAAGGAGGACGCGCTGGGGCGGGGCGCCGACATGTGACCGCCGGAGGAGACGACAGAGTGTATTGAGGAAGTCCTCTCGAATCCCACGGACAGCGCACTCGATCCCGACCAGGCCGGGGTCCTTGGGGAGGTCGTACTCCTCGGTATCCGGGTTGAACCCGCTCGTCTCCAGGTAGTGACCGTGAAGGCCGCCCAGGCCCACCAGCATGATGCTCACCTTGTACCCGGATCGTCGGCCTGGGCCCGTCAGCGCCGTCAGGAGGTTTCTCCCGCAGCGGCAGCCGGCGGCGATGGGATACTGTCGGACCGGATCATGGGACTCGAGTGCAGCCACAGCCAGAGCGCTCAACGCAGCGCAGACTCGTACTCTGCAGAGCTGGAGTATTCTCATGTCAATCCTCCATGGGACGTAGGGATGGAGATCAGGATCACTTGAGAAGGAACATCACCAGAGTACGCCTCTCCCAGGATTTTTGCGAGTATTTTGCGAGTCTCATCGAGTCGGTGATCGCTCGATCTCGACTGCCCGTCACGGAGCGGTATTGAGGCGTACGGGATCGACGTTCGCAGGCGTGGATGGGAGCTGGCGGGAGCGCGGCGAGGCGAGCCACGCGGATGCCGCTTTATCTGACGCCGATCCCCACCCCTCCCACGGCACAACGACGGCGTCCGCCACCTCGGAGAGGGCGGCGGACGCCGTCGCTAAAAGCGCGCAGACCGGATCAGCCAGACATCAGACGGTGCCGTGGGCGATCATGACATCAGCAACGCGGGTGAAACCGGCCGCGTTGGCGCCGAGCACGTAGTCGCCGGGGCGGCCCGTACTCCTCGGCCGCGGCGACGCAGAGTCGTGGATGTCAGCCATGATGTCGGTCAGCTTGGCCTCAGCGGTGGCGAAGTCCCAGCAGGTGCGGCCAGCGTTCTGCTCCATCTCGAGGCGGAGGTCGCCACGCCACCGGCGTTGGCGCCTACCGGGACCGAAGGGATGCCGGCCTTCTGGAAGGCCTCGACGGCCTCCGGGTGGAGGGCATGTTGGCCCCTCGGAGACCACGCCGCAGCCGCCCGCAGCAGGGTGTTCGCGGCGTCGCCGTCGAGCTCGTTCTGGGTGGCGCAGGGCAGGGGCGACGTCGCCGGGGACGTCCCACGCAGGCCGCCGGTGACGGGCGGGCGCCGGGGCGGCGCTCGACGTGAGTCGGCCACGCGACCGCGCTCGGCCTCGCTTGATCTGCTAGGCAGCTCCGAGGTCCCACACCGGCCTCGTCGACGACGTAGCCGGAGGAGTCGGAGAAGGTGATGGGGGTGGCGCCGAGCTGCTGGAGGCCTTCTCGATGGCGTAGATCGCCACGTTCCGCCACCGGAGACGATGACCTTCTGCCCTCGAGGGACTCGCCCTGGTGGCTGAGCATGGACTGGGCGAAGAGCACGGCGCCGTAGCGGTGGCCTCGGTGCGCACGAGGGGCCTCCCAGGCCAGGCCCTTGCCGGTGAGGAACACCGGCGTCGTCAGGAGTTCCGCAGGCGCTTGTACTGGCCGAACATGTAGCCGATCTCGCGACCGCCCGCCGATAGTCGCCGGCGGGCACGTCAGTGGACGGGCCGATAGTGAGCGGGACAGCTCGGTCATGAAGACTGGCGAAGCGCATGACCTCGGCGTCAGGCGGCCGTGCGGGTCGAAGTCGGGCCGCCCTGCCCGCCGCCGATGCCCTGGGCAGTCAGGGCGTTCTTGAAGATCTGCTCGAAGCCGAGGGACTTGATGATGCCGGCGTTGACCGAGGGGTGAAGCGCAGACCGCCCTTGCCGGGGGCCCAGGGCGGAGTTGAACTCGATGCGGAAGCCGCGGTTGACGTGGACCTGGCCGGCGTCGTCGACCCACGGAACCCGGAACATGATCTGGCGCTCAGGGCTCGACGATGCGCTCCAGGAGGCGCCCTCGGCGTGAGTGGGGTGCTTGGCGATCACGGGACCGAGGGGTCAGCACCTCGTGGACGGCCTGGTGGAACTCGACCTCTCCACGGTTGCGGGCCACAACCTGCTCATGAGACCCTTCTCGACAACGTCCTGCATGGACTCCTTCGCCCTAGCGGAATAAGCTCCAGCACCTGGCCGGTCGCCGCAGCGCCGCGAGAAGACTTCCACCGAGACGTTCACTGGGACGAAACATCTCGCGATCCGGAGAGACTGTGCCGTGCGAGGCCACATTCGGACGTTCACGCAACACAGATCACATTTCCCGGATGATCGGGATGCATGAACAGTGAACAGCTTTCGGACGATTCAGCCGGGATGGCGCCTTACACCCACGGCCACGCGCAGCGGTGCTCAGCGCGCACTCGCGGCGCAGCGCCACGGACTCGGCCGCCTACCTGCTCCCTCACCTCGAGGCGGGAATGGATCTGCTCGATGTCGGCTGCGGACCGGCGTCCATCACCGCGGACCTCGCTGAGCACGTCGCTTTGGGACGGGTCATCGCCCTGGATGCCGCGGCCGGCGCCCTGGATGCTGCTCGGGCGACGCTGAGCGAGACAGGGCCTGTCCGAGCAGGTGGAGCTGGCCGCGGGGACGTCATGGCCCTGCCCGTCGAGACGGTTCGCTTCGACGTCGTCCACGCCCACCAGGTCCTCAGCACCTCCCCGGACCCGGTGGGCGCCCTGGCTCGAGATGCGCCGTCTCACCGCCCCGGCGGGATCGTGCAGCCGTGCGCGACGCCGTCTACTCCGCCATGACCTGGTTCCCCGAGCCTGCGGGCCTGGAGCAGTGGCGCTCGGTCTGCATGGCCGCGCGGGCCAGCGGCGGCAGGGCCCGACGCCGGGAGCCGACTGCTGCTCCTGGGCCCGGGCTGCGGGCTTCGCCGACAGCGACGGCCTCGGCCGCCACCTGGTGCTACGCCACGCCCGCCGACCAGGGCCTGGCGGTCGGAGACCTGGGCGCAGCAGTGCCTGGCCTCCTTCGGCCGCAGGCCCGTCGAGGCTGGGGCTGGCGGACAGCGCCGACCTGGAGACGATGGCCGAGGGCGTGGCGGCAGTGGGGTGGCAGCGAGGACGCCTGGTTCGTCGTCGTGCACGGCGAGGTCATCGCCCGCGCCTGACGGCGGGGCGGAGACCGACCGGCACCGGGGCGGGCGTCGAGCGCCGGGGTCCCAGATCGAGGCCGCATCCGGCGCGAGTGAAGCGGAATCCGGAGGCGAGCAGCGCCTGGGAACCGCGCGCTGGGGAGGCACCGAGCAGCTCGGCGACATGCCTCCGATGCCTCCGGTGCCGCCGGTCGCTGAGCCCTTCCCGCAGTCCAGCAGGACCTGGGCACCACCGCCGGCGAGGGCGGGCCGCAGGCTCAGGACGGCAGCCGGTGCAGGTCGCGGTTGCGCAGAGGGCTCAGGCGCGGTCAGGTTGACCGGCCCGTGGACGTCGTCGTGCTCGATGGCCCAGGGAGCCCGGCGCGGCATCCTCCAGCCCGATCACGGCTGCCACTGGTCGCCGCAGCCGAGCCAGGCCCTGCCGACCAGTAGGCGGCGCCGGGATCCTGCCCAGTCCGCCCGAGGGCTGACCACCAGGCCCGTGCGGGACTGGACCGTGCCTAGCCCGGCCCGCGCCGCCGGACCCGCAGCAGCCTCCCAGCGCCGGCACAGCTCAGACAGGAATCCTCACCCGGGCCGCAGGTCTCGGCGAGATCTCATCGCCCCGATCCCCGTAGAAGCCGGTGGCCGATCCGCTCAGCAGGACCCTCAGGCCGCCCCGCCGAGCAGGCCCGCGGCGACCAGGCGATGAGGGGCGGTGGTGGAAAGGCGCGAGGGCCGCCAGCGCGCGACAGCGCGCCGGCGTCAAGGGGCGCGGCGCGATCAGGGCTCCCGACAGGCACACCACGGCCCCGGCTCCCTCCAGGGCACGGGTGCCAGGGAGACGCTCGGCGGGAGCCCACCAGGTGTGCTCCCTACCGGGCATCGGCCTCAATGCCCTCCGCGGCGCCTTGCCCGGTCCGCTGCGGTGGAGGATCCGGATCCTCCAGCCACTGTCCCGGGCCATATCCGCCAGGCGGGATCCGATGAGGCCCGCTCCAGCCACGACAGGCGGTCCCGGGCCGCTGCGCCGGCCGGGCGGTGCCGGAGGGATTCCGTGAGTGCCCGCGGCCCCACCCTGGGCCCTCGACCGGCCCTTGTGCACCCAGTCCCCGACTGCGCCGCTGGCATCAGCGCAGGGCAGGGATGAGGCCCCTCCTCCTGGGTGAAGAGTGAGCCGTATCGACTCACAGGATGCACACAACGGGCACCCCGCTCCTCTAGGCTCATCCCAATGCCCGAACACACCCCTACCTCCCACTCCTCCGTGATGGATGTCATGGCTCTGCGCTCCGTCACCGAGCTGCCCCGTCGCCCAGCGCCCGTCCTGGACCCCGAGGTCCTGCGGACGGTGGCGGCCGTCGACTCGTGTCGGCGACCTGACGCGCTTCAACGTCGCCGGGTGCCCGAGCTGGCACGGATCTCCAGCCCCGAAGCTCTGGCGCCCGACGGGGACGGCTGGGCTCTGGGGCGCCTGTCCCTGGCCGTTGAGCACGAGGCGGCGCCTGTGGCTGAGCGAGGTTCCCCGGGAGCGCCTGGAGCTGCTGCGGACCGTCCTGGGTGAGCACCTCGTCCATATCGCCTCCCTGGAAGCGACTGAGGACATCGAGGCCCCTCAGGCCGACGGGGCCGATGAGGGTGAGGGCACCGTCGTCGTCGCCGTGAGCCCTCGCTATCTCCTGGACGAGTGGGCCGCAGGGACGCCTGAGCAGATCAGCTACCTGCGCACCGTCCTGGAGGACGGACCCTCTGCAGTCTCCGGCACCCTGGCGGCCCTGCAGGGAGGCGAGGGTGGACCTGGTGCCGCGCGCCGGTATCGTCCGGCTGCTGCAGACCCCGCTTCCTCGCCTCGCGACGGTATTCATCTACTCCTCGCTGCGGGCGCTTCCCGGCCGTCTGCTCCCGGCTTCCGAGGCAACCCCTGGGTGCTGTGGACTATCGATATCGTCACCGCTGCCCTACGTGGGGATCATCGCGCCATGGTGGCGGGTCGACAGCGTCGCATCCGCTTCGCCGGCTTTCCTCGTCACCCTCATCACCTTCGTGGCGCCCTACGTGTACTTCTTCCTGGCCCGGTGACGACGGGCACGGCAGCCCACTACCCTGGCTGGGTTGTCATGGTGGTCATCGGCGCAGTGCTCGCCACCTTCCTGCTCGAGGGCGGTCGCTGGCTGCGTGACGTGGCTGTGGCCCGGGGCCTGCGCGCGACACGGGTCAGCTGGTCAGGTCGTCTCCACCGGGGCGCTGCTTCTGCGACCTGCAGGCGGTACGGTCGCTATCAGGCAGCTAGGGCGGGTTAGGAGCGGGTACCGCAGGCTGTGCCTCCGACTCGGCCCGCAGCAGCGCAGCACCCCGGCGAGCGGAACCACCCGCCGGAGACCACGATGACGGCGACCAGGCTGAGCGGGCCGCTGAGGGTAGATCGCCACCAGCCAGCAGGTGGCCGGAGACCACCACCACCGCGCCGATGTTGAGGGCGCAGAAGCGCTGACGCGTGCCGGGTGCGCGTAGTGGGTGGGCACCAGGGTCAGCACCACGAGACGAGGGTGACGATGATGTTGATGACCGCCGGGGTCTGCAGCACGCGTAGAACATGAGGGGCCACGATGTTTCAGGCGGCCAGGGAAGCCCACAAGTAGTAGTCAGTGGACTTCCACTGCGTTGGCGTAGCAGAACATCGACGAGCTCAGGATGAGGGCCGCTGAGCGGGCCGGCCACCGGTTTGCCCCCATCAGCAGGGGCCACGTACGCAGAGACCGCCGGGATGAAGGTCCAGGTGAGTGGTCGACGACGATGTCCCACGATGCCGCCGTCGAACCAGGGATGATCTCGGAGACCCTGGCGCGCCGGGCGAGGGTGCCGTCAACGCCGTCGACGACGAGGGGCGACGAGCAGCCAGACCCACATCCACGTGATCTTCGGTTGGGGTTGATGGTGGCGAGCATGGCCAGGCTGGCCCACACCAGTCCCGACATGGTCAAGATGTGCACTGCCCAGGCGGCGACACGGGCCCGTGCCGGGTACTGCGCCGTCGACACAGACGTCCCCTCTCGGTGGATAACACTGACGGCGGGCAGTCTATGCGGTTCACAGCCTCGGCACATGTCCGCCGGCTCCGCTCGTAAGCGATCCCCGTCTCCCTCTTGGCCCGCTCGAAGAACCGAGTGCGTCCCCGAACCTGCCGGACGGGGACGCACTTCGAGCTGCCGGGCGCCGGGTGGGCGCGGGGGACGACTCACATACTCACGTTGCGGAAGTCGAGGATGGGATCCCCTGGGGTTCCAGTGGGCGACGAGGCGCGCACCTGTGGTCGCTTCGTGGGTCCACAGCTCGCTGCTGATGACGACGCCGCCGCCCTCCAGCTCGCTGAGGTCCAGACGGTGGTGGCCGTCAACGTAGTCGTCGGCCTGCTCCACGGGGTAGAGGGTCAGGTCCGAAGCAGAAGAGGACAGGCCCGCCAGCTGCTCATCAAGGCCGGCCAGGTCGTTGCCGGCGATGCCGTAGCGGCTCGCCAGCTCGTTGACGTCACGGCGTGCGATGGCGGCGACGAACTCCTGGACCTCGGTGTAGATCCGCTGGCGCAGCTCCTCCACTCCCCAGGGCTCCGGGGTCGGCTCAGCCGGCTCAGCGGACCCGATCAGCTCAACCAGCGCCTCCTCGGCGGTCTGCAGGGAGCCTCAGCGACCTCCTCAGCCTCCATATTCTCAGCCTCCGCGTGCGTCTGAGACCTCTCCGGGGTCTCCTGGCTGTCCGGGCGCTCGACGGGGGACTGCTCGCTCGGGGCCTCCTGGACCGCGTGGTCCTCGGGCGTTGAGAAGATCGGCGCGGGGGCGGCCTCAGCACCGGGAGATCACCAATGCCTCAGGTGCCACCGCATCGGCGGCGTCGGTCGCCTCGGCCTGGCCCGCGGCGTCCGCCAGCATCAGCGGTGTCCGCGACGGACGGTACCATCGACTCGACAGATGCCGCGACCTCAGGGGCCTCCTTCTGCGTCTGCCGGGTTTTCCTTGGATTGGTCGAGGGCGGTCTCATCGCCCTCGTGGTCAATGGCGTCGGCCGGGGTCAGGGGCGAGCTCGTCCTGGTCAGGGGCGACGGTCTCACCAGTGGGGGCGGCCACGGGCTCACCACCGGCATGCTCGACGGCGGGGATCGCCACCCGGCTCGTAGGCGGACTCAGCCGTCCCGGAGGACTGCACCACCTGGGTCGGCGGGGCGGCTCCCGACTCGGCGTGCGCGGCCGCGTCGGCGCATCCTCGACGACCTGCTCCGAGGCAGACTCTGCCGGGGTCTGAGCGGTGGCGGCGGCGTGCCGGGCTCGGCGCGCGATGTCGGCCGACCTCGTCTCAGGCACCGGGATGGCGGGCGCCTGAGCGCCGGCCTCCTCGTTGGTCTCTGCGGGGCTTGGCACGGACTGCGGCATCTCAGCCATCGGAGACGGCGTCACGGCCGCGCGCTCACCTCGCCATCCACGGGCCCTGGTCCACAGGAAGGGCTGGACGAGAAGGTCTCCCCCGTCGGGACGGCGACCGGCTCGGTCTCAGCCTGCGCGACCGGCTGCCCGACGGCGTCAGGGACCACAGCAGCCTCCAGCCGGCGTGTGGGCGGTCGCCGCCGCGTGCCGGGCCTGGTGAGCGGTGGCCGGGTCACTCCCGCCTCAGGGGGCGGCGACTGGTGCAGGGGCTCACAGTCTTCTCGCGGTCTCGACGAGGCGGGCTCCTCGACCTGCGGGGCCTGTGTCGCAAGGGAGGCGTCCTCGATGGAGGCTCGCCGGCAAGCACCGGCGGCTCCTCCGCCTCGGCCAGGGGCGTCCTCAGCGGGCTGGGAGCCGACGGGCTGCTCCCGTAGCTGCACCGGACTCGGCCGGTGCGGGCTCAACCGCCTGCTCCGTGGGTGCAGAGGAAGCATCAGCGGGAATCACCGAGTGCGACGGCCTCCGGCGCCTCGGAGGCTCAGTGGTCTCAGGTACCTCGGGGCGCCTCGGCCCGGCTCCTGCGTCGTCGAGCTCCTCGTCGGCCCGCCTCAGCCGGAGCCGGCTCCGCGACGACCCCGGGCAGCGGGGCGGGTTGAGGTACTGGCGCCGTTCCACGCCCACGCGGGTGAGCTGGCCGGCGAGGATCTCGGGGCGGCCGAGGTAGTCCCAGACCTCCCCGGGGCCCGAGCGCAGGCTCAGAGGAGGGGCGTCGAGGATGGCGACCCCTCCGTCGGGCAGGAAGCACAGGGAACAGCCCGGTCATCTCACCGGTGGTGGCGTCCCACAGGCGCACGGTGCCGTCCTCAGGCCGGTGAGGATCCGCATGCCGTCAGGGCTCCACTGCGCGTCGGTGACGCCGAAGCGGTGGCCGGCCAGGGGACAGGACGATCTTGCCGGAGACCTCGTCCCACACGCGCACGACGCCGTCGTCGAAGCCGGCCAGCACCCGGGTGCCGTCGGGGCTCCAGGCGTAGGAGCGGACCATGGCGGCATCGTCGCGCAATGTCACGAGCTCGCCGGAGGTGATGACGTCCCAGACGTGGGCGGCGCCGTCGGCGCTGCCGGTGACGACGCGAGACCTCCTTGCGTCACGACGTCACGCGCCAGTTGCCGGTGTAGGTGTGGATGACCTCGCCGGTGGTGGCGTCCCAGATGCGGGCCGTCCCGTCCTGGGGAACCGGTCAGGACGCGCTGACCGTTGGGGCTCAGGCGACCGAGGTGATCATGTCGCTGTGCCCCTCAGGGTAGGAGGCGCTCGCCGCGGGCTGCATCCCCAGATCGCGGCGCGGTCGTCCCCAGGCCGGTGAGGATGCGCTCGCTGTCCGGGCTCCAGGCGATGTCGTTGACGTCGTCCTCCCCTGCGGTCAGGGCCTGGACGACTTCACCGGTGGAGGCGTCGAGGATGAGGACGCGCGGTGAGAGGTAGGAGGAGGTGGCCAGGCGGGTGCCGTCCGGACTCCAGACGACCTCGCTCAGCTCCCGGGCGCCGTTGTCCACCGTGAGCCGCGGCTCGCCGGTGGTGGCGTCCCCAGACGCAGTTGCCGCCGGTCTTGGCGCCGATGGTGAGCCTGGTGCCGTCAGGGCTCCAGGAGACGGTCTCAACGGAGTTGCCGGCCCCCAGGACGAGCTGGGTCTGGCCGGTAGCGGCGTCCCAGACGCGCACGGTGTCGTCGTGCGAGCCGGTGGCCACGCGGGTTCCGTCCGGGCTCCAGGCCAGGGCGCAGGCCCACTGGGTGTGGCCGCGCAGACTGAGCAGCTCCTCGCCGGTGGCGGCGTCCCAGATGTGGGCAGTGGTGCCGGAGATGTCGTCGGTGATGATGCGACTGCCGTCGGGGCTCCAGGAGACGACGCTTACCCAGCGGCGTTCGCGACCGTGGAGGCTGAGGACCTCCTCGCCGGTGGCGGCGTCCCAGACCCGGGGCTCGGCCGAGTCGAAGGCGGTGATGATGCGGCGCGAGTCCGGGCTCCATGACAGGCCCGTCATCGGCTCGATCGGACCGACGTGGGTCGGCCGGCCGTCGGGTCCCATGGTGGCGCCGCGTCCCACGAAGGCCATGGGGCCCACGCGCAGCAGCTCGGTACCGGTGGTGACGTCCCAGATCCGGGCGGTGCCGTCGTCGGAGGCGGTGGCCACGCGGGTCCCGTCCGGGCTCCATGACACCGCGGTGAGGTGCTCCGTGTGCCCCGACAGCGTCGCACCACCTGACCGCTGAGGCGTCCCAGATGCGGGCCGAGGCGTCGTCGAAGCTGGTGAGGATGCGGGTGGAATCGGGGCTCCAGGCCACCGCCCTCCACGCCGGGCCGCCGACCCCCAGGGTCAGCAGGTCGGCGCCGGTGGTCGCGTCCCAGACGCGGACGCTGTGGTCCTCCGCCGCAGTGAGGCCGCGTGCCATCGGGGCTCAGGCCACTGCGCTGATGGACAGGCTGGGGCCGGCCAGCGCGAACAGCTCAGTACCGCGGTTCGCGTCCCAGACCCAGGCCGTGCCGTCGTGCGATCGGACGGGGCCGCGTGCCATCAGGGCTCCAGGCCACCCCACAGCGCGTCAAGTGGCCGGCATACAGTGACACCTCACGGTCGATCGTCGCCGAGGTCTCTGAAGGCACAGTCATGGTTGAAGTCTAGAGATCTCTGCAAGGTATCTGCGGCATCTTGAGCCGATTGCGAGCAGTTACCTGGGTGATATCTGGCAGATCCAGGGCTGAGGGCGCCACGCCGGGCGCGCGACACGCTGAGCGCCGCCTTTCAGCGCCACCGCGCCCGATTCGGACGGGCGCAGGAGGGCGTTGCGCTGCCTGCCGCACCCGGCTCGCCCACCGCGTCGATATCTTCGAGACTCCCGGAGATTTCTCGCCCGCTGTCGCCGAGGCGACGTCAGGCGTCCCCGACCACGAAGGCATCCCCGACGACGGCGGGCTCAGGCGGAGGTGAGGCGCGCAGTCGGCGGTCAGTCGCCGGCGCCGTGGAAGACGGCCTCGAGGTTGTTGCCGTCGGGGTCGAGGACGAAGGCCCCGTAGTAGCCGGGGTGGTAGTGCGGGCGCTCGCCTGGGACCGCCGTTGTCGGTGCCGCCCGCCGCCAGGGGCCGCCTCGTGGAAGGCGTCCACCTGCGCCGTCGACGACGCCGCCAGCGCGATATGGCGGGGCGTCGGGTTCTCCGCCGGGGCCAGCCACAGGTCCGTGTGGACCGGGGCGTCCTCCGGCGCACCGGGCGTCAGCCCTCCCAGTCCGGTGACGGGCCCGACTCCATGACCACGCGGTAGCCCAGCGGCGCGAGCGCCGCCTCGTAGAAGGCCTTCGAGGCCGCCGGATCACTGACACTCACAGAGGCATGATCGATCATGCCTCCAGGCTAACCACTGGTTGATGCACGGCGGGCACGTTGACGAGACTCCAGCCATGACATCTTCTGCAGCCTCCTCCTCACGCCCCACGATCAGCCGACATCAGGTCCATCATCACCATCATCGCCTGGGGCTCAGGTGGTGGGTGTCATCGTGTCAACCGCCTCCTCGACGCCTCCCCGCTCGTGCCGCCAGGTTCCACGGACAGCTCGTCACCCCACGTTGGCCTCAACCTCGTGAGGTCTCGTGCGGGCGATGAACAGCGTCATCCTGATTCTGGCCGTTATCGGCATCATCACCGCGTTCTATGTCGCCGCGGCCGACAACAAAGATGGGCGGGGCAGTCCTCAGCGTGGCGCTGGCCCGGCATCTCCCTGTCGTCTCACTGACCATCGGGTTTGCCTCGTCACGGCAGAGGTGTCAGCCCGAGCGCCTGGATCTACCTAGTGAACGTCCTGCGGCGGTGGTACTGCTCGTTTCCGCAGCGACACTCCACCATCACGTCGACACCTGAGATGGCGCGGTGAGGAGGCGTCGCCGGCTCAGCACGGGGCGGAGCGACGGGGACATTCCACGTGGCCGGGTGCGCGTCACTCCGGACAGGGGCATCCTGCGCGTTCGAGGGACAGGGACCCCCGTCCCCGACGGCGTCAGATCACGCCCCAGTCGTGAAGAAGTCCCGGCGGTGAACGCGACTCAGAACAGCGCCGGCAGGACGCCCTCGACGTCGCCCCCAGCTCAGCCAGGTCAGGACGAGGGACGCCCGGCACCGCCGTCGGAGAGCAGGTCGCTGCCGGCCACGACGAGCAGGGTCGCCGCCGGTGGTCCCCTAGGCGCGCCACGGCGACGTCCTCGGCCTCGGCGGCCGCGGTGACGGCGGGCACAGGCTCCTCACGCACAGCGACGATCGCACGGGCCCCGGACTCAGAGAACAGGGCGGTGAAGTCGTCCAGCCCTCCTCCTGGATGGCGGTCAGGTCCACGCTGGCGCCGACGCCGCAGCGCAGGCAGGAGTCCACGAGGGTCTGGATGAGGACCGCCGGCGGAGCAGTCGTGGGCGGCGCGCGCAGCGACTCACCGCCAGGCCCCTCCGCGTCGCTGAGGGGCCCAGCAGGACCCGCCCGAGCGCCGTCTCCACCTCGGGGATCGACGCGCGGGGGCGGTCCGCCGAGGTGGTCGTGGACCACGCGCGACCAGGCCGAGCCGTCGAGCTCGTCGGCGGTGGCGCCCAGGGCCATGATGGCCAGACCCTCCTCGTGCCAGCCCGAGGGTTGGCGCGGCGCATCGTCCGCTGACGCCCAGGACGCCGACGACGGGCGTGGGGTTGATCGAGTCGATCTGCGCCCTGACCTTGCCGTGGGAGTTGTGGGGAGACGTTGCCGCCGGTGACCGGCACCCCATGACGGCGCAGGCATCGGCCGGGCCGGTGATGGCCTCGACGAGCTGCCACATGGCGTCAGGGTCCTCCGGCGAGCCAAGTTGAGGCAGTCGGTGACGGCCAGGGGCCAGGCGCCCACAGTGCACGTTGCGGTAGGGACTCGGCCAGGGGCCTGGGCGGCGCCGGTGGCGAGGGTCGAGCTTGGTGAAGCGGCCGTTGGCGTCAGTGGAGATGGCCACGCCGCGGCCGGTGGCCTCGTCGACGCGGATCACGCCGGCGTCGTCAGGCTGGCACAGGGGCGGTGTCGCCCGCGCACGAAGCGGTCGTACTGGTCGGTCACCCAGGCGGTGGAGGCCTGGTTGGGGCTGGTGAGGACGGCGCACTGCCTGCTCAGCGAGCTCGGTGCGGACTCGGGGCGGGCCAGGCGCTCGGTGGTGTCGGCGTTGAGCTCGTCCTGCCAGGCGGGGCGGGCGTAGGGACGCTCGTAGGTGGGGCCCTCGTGGGCCACGGTGCGCGGGTCGACGTCGACGATCCGCTCCCCGAAGTGGTCGATGGTCAGGCGGCCCGGCCGTTGACCTCCCCGATGACGGCGGCCTCGACGTCCCACTTGTCGATGACTGCCATGAACTCCCTCGAGGCTTGTCGGGCGCGATGACGGCCATCATGCGCTCCTGGGACTCGCTCATGAGGATCTCCCCGGCGGTCAGGGGTGGGGTCGCGCAGGAGCACCTTCTCCAGGTCGACGTGCATGCCGCCGTCTCCGTTGAGGGAGCCAGCTCGGAGGTGGCGCAGGAGATGCCGGCGGCGCTGGGTCCCTGGATGCCGAGCACAGGCCGGCGCCGAACAGGTCGAGGCAGCACTCGATGGGGACCTTCTCCATGAAGGGTCGCCCACCTGGAGCACTGGGGCAGCTTTAGCGGAGCATGCCGTCCTCAGAAGGGACTCCGAGGCCAGGATGGAGGCCCCGCGATGCATCCCACCAGTGCAGGGCCCCGAAGAGCACCACCTTGTTGCCAGCGCCGGTGGCGTGGCAGATGGATATCCTCGTGGCGCAGCACGCCCCACACAGGGCGTTGACCAGCAGGTTCTCCTGGTAGGAGAGTCGAGACTCGGTCTCGCCGCCGATGTTGGGCAGGCCCAGGGGGTTGCCGTAGGGTGCCCACGCCGGCCACCACGCCGTGGACGACGCGCGCGGTGTCAGGGTGGTCGACGGCGCCGAAGCGCAACTGGTCCGCTGAGCGGCCACAGGCCGCGCCCCCATGGAGATGATGTCACGCACGATGCCGCCACACCGGTGGCGGCCCTGAGTAAGAGCTCGACGTAGCTGGGGTGGTTGTGGACTCGACCTTGTAGGTCACGGCCAGCCGTCACCGATATCGACGACGCCGGCGTTCTCCCCATCCCGACCAGGGTGCTCGCGCATCTCGGGGGTGGTCTTTGGCCGAACTGGCGCAGGTGGATCTTGGAGGACTTGCAGGAGCAGTGCTCGGACCCATGACCGAGTACATGGCCAGCTCCGGCGTTGGTGGGACGACGCCCCAGCAGCTCGCGGATGGACTCGTGCTCAGTCGGCCTTGAGGCCCAGCTCCTTCAGGGCATCTCCCTCCGAGGCGTCGCGGCGGCGTCGGCGACAGGTGTCAGGAGTGGGCGGCTGGGATCGCGGGCTCCGGACGCCATGGGGCTCCTGGTTGAAGAGGGTGCGGCCGGGCCAAGCCTACACGCTCCGCCAGCCTCACACCACCACCACGCGGGGTAGCGCGCCACACCCGCGCCTCAGCCCAGAGCAGCTTCGGATGCCGACCAGAAAAGATGCCAGAGCAGCTACAAGGCGCCACGCCCAGACCCAAAGTGCTGCGCCTCACACGATTTCGGGAAGATCGTGGCATGGAGACATCGACGTCGCCCCGCTGCCCCTGTCGCACCTGAGAGCCACTTGGACGAGGTGGCCGTCAAACGACTGCACACGGGCTGGCGAGGCCCGAGGCCCTGCTGGAGGGACGCACCGTGTGGACGGTCACCGTCGGCCGCCGCCGGCTCGGGACCTGCAGAGACGGTCGCGCCCCCTCGTGGGCTACTCCCTGGGCGCCGAGTCTCAATGTGCTGGTTGGCGCTGGATGCCCCTCGAGGAGTTCACCGGATCGCAGCCCGCCTGCACGCCGGCATCCATGGGGACCGACGGCGGCGGCAAGCTCGAGGGACAAGCGGCGCGACATCTACGAGCGTCCTGGCCTCCAGCGCGGAGAACATCGTCGATGAGGTCCGCCCGAGGACATCGTCATCCTCCACGACCCGTACGGCGAGCCTGGCCAAAAGCCCTCAGGCCGTAGGCGCCACCGTCATCTGGCGCTGCCACGCCGGGCCGAGGGCGCAGGGCGAGGCCGCCGACTACGCCTGGGCCTTCCTGGATCGCTACCTGGAGGACGTGGATCTCGTCATCGTCTCCCGACCCAGTACCGCCCGCACATCGGGCCGGGCGCTGCGCGGTCCTGGCCCCCTCCATCGACGCCGGCTCCCCCAGAACCGGGTCCTGGACCTGGACGAGGCCTGGTCAGTGGCGCGCCTGTCAGGGATCTTCGCCGGCGAGCCGCCCTTCGAGGCCGGTGCCCTTCATGCGTCGACGGACGCGCGCCGACGCTTCCGCGGCCTGGCCGACGACCCGGTCCTGGCCGGCGGCTGGTGCCGCTGGGTGCCCAGAGTCGTCACCCAGGTCAACCGTGGGACCGCCTCAAGGGCGGCCTGGAGCTAGTGGGGCCTTCGCCGAGATATCGCCGTGCTGCCCGAGGACGCCCACCTGCTGCTGGTCGGCCCACGACCCCGGACGGAGGCCCAGTCGCACGACCCTGCACGCAGATCGTGGAGCGCTGCTCGAGTGCTGCCGGACTCTGTCGCCTCACGGATCCACGTGGCGGCGGTGAGCATGGCGGACCGAGGAGGTCAACGCCACCGTCGTCAACGCCGTCAGCGGGTCAGCTCGGTGGTCGCCAGCGCTCCCTCATCGAGGCCTTCGGTCTGACGGTTGCCGAGGCGATGTGGAAGAAGGCCCCGGTGGTCGCCTCCGCGGTGAGGCGGCATCCGCGATCAGATCGACGACGGCGTCGACGGCGTGCTAGTCGACCCGACCGACGGCGTCCGCCTGGGCCGAGCCGTGCGCGACCTCTGCTCTTCCCCGAGCGGGCTCAGGAGATGGGACTGGCACGCCCACGGGCCGTGCGCCGGGAGTTCCTGTCAACCGCCACCTGCAGGACCTCTGCAGATCGTGGCGATGGGTGGGCTGACGGTCGACGGAAGGTCACGGCGGACGTCGGCTCCGGCGAGCCCGCTCGGAAGAGCCTACTCCACGAAGGTCGAGATCTACCGGCCGCAAGATTGTGCCGCACAGACCCCGCACCTCAGTGGACTACCCTCCCCTCAGATGAATTTAGCCACTCATTACAGTGCGTGCGGACGCCGCGAACAGCCGCTGACTCTCCAACGAGACGATCAAGCAATGCAGCAACGCC
>BNJU01001244.1_pt1 | contig 44254 bp, 73 predicted proteins | sample 8539281 | NCBI WGS metagenome assembly BNJU01 (sample SAMD00202456, study PRJDB9452) | human saliva metagenome | isolation source: human saliva | place: Japan
GCGCGCGAAAATAATTAGAAGATTGTATTGTGGTATATTCCTTCTGACTAGCAGGTACTAAGGAAATAAAAGGATGGAGTGGTAAAAATTTGAGGATACAAAATTATGCTTACCTACGATAAGAAAAATATTTGCTATAGCAACTTAAAAATAGATGATGATGAAACTATAATGAAGGTGTGCAAACAGTTTGGATTACAGGATATGATTGAAAAGAGAATCTGAAACTATTGATACACAACTAGGGTTTTTGGTTTTGAAGTAGGAGGCAGGTATGCTCGCGCATGCCTGCTATTTTTCTATGCTTATTCTCGCTTTTGATGCTAAAGATGATGCTTATAGCAATGCAATTTTGAGTTTTGGATTGAGAGAAGCGGTCAAATGTGGTAAAATTTAGATAATAAAGAGGAGGTATGTTATGAAAAAGTTGACATTTATATATTTAAAAGGATGCCCATATTGTATGAAGGCGAAGAAAGCTTTTTGATGCGCTTTTTAAACGCAAATGATGAGTACAAGAAGGTAGAGATAGATGCAGTAGAGGAGAGCGAAAAATCCAGATAGAATTGCAAGTCTCAACTACTATCATGTGCCAACATATTACATTGGAGATGAGAAGCTATTTGAAGCATCACCTGGGGATTCCTATGAGGTTATTGAGGCGACAACTAAGAAAAGCTCTAGAAAGTCGCTTTATCAGAGTAGTACATGATAATATAAGGATGCAGAAAGATTTTATGAAGGAGTTTAAGCCTGTTAAAGAGGGTAAGGTACGCGAGATTTACGATATTGGTGACAGTCTGATTTTTGGTTGCAAGCGATAGAATATCAGCTTTTGATGTGATTCTAAAGAACCTAATCGTCGGCAAGGGAGAAGTTTTGACTAAGATGTCAAAGTTCTGGTTTGACCTGACAAAGGACATAGTTCCAAACCATATGCTTTCAGTTGATACCAAGGATATGCCAGAGTTCTTCCAAAATGAAAAAATTTGAGGGAAGATCCATGATGTGTAAGAAGCTTTAATATGCTTCCAGTAGAGTGCATCGTAAGAGGATATATTACAGGTAGTGGTTGGAGCGACTATCAGAAGACAGGCGAGGTTTGCGGTATTAGGCTAGAGCAAGGACTCAAGGAGTCACAGAAGCTAAGTGAACCTATTTACACACCTAGCACCAAGGCAGAAATCGGAGATCACGACGAGAATATATCCCTTTGAGCAGAGCATAGATGTAATCGAACGCGAATTTCCTGGACACGGAAGAGAGTATGCTGAGAAGATTAAGGACTGCACTATTGCGCTTTATAGAAAGTGCGCAGATTATGCTCTTGAGCGCGGAATCATCATCGCAGACACTAAGTTTGAATTTGGTGTAGATGAAGATGGCAATATCGTAATCGGCGATGAGATGTTAACTCCAGATAGCTCACGCTTCTGGCCTGCAGAAGGCTACGAGGCAGGAAAATCACAGCCTTCATTCGATAAACAGTTCGTTCGTGACTGGCTAAAGGCAAATCCAGATAGCGATTATCTTCTTCCTCAGGATGTCATAGACAAAACTATATCCAAATATCAAGAAGCCTTTGACAAACTAACAAAATAGGATGTTATACTCGTATAAATAATAGTTTTGTGGAAGAGGAACATATGGAAAAATATAATGGTTTGCGTAACTAAGCGACTGTACATGCAGCGCCTTATTGACTATGGCAAGACGCTGATGGTAGCGATGATACGATACATATAATACATGTAACAGGGCTCAGATTATAATTTTTAGGTGATTCCGAGGAAAACAAAGCCTTAGAATTTCTATACGAAAAAGGCGAGGGAAGCAGGAGCTGACCTGACTGTACTAAAATCAGATGATACGATTTCCACCCTTTGTTCACTTGCAAAGGATAACGAGATTACAAAAGATGGTAGTAGGTGCGTCAGGAGAAGCTGTCGATAATGCTAGCAATTTTCTTGCAGAGCTTAGAGCTAAGCTTGATAAGGCGGTTGAGCTAATCATAGTGCCTTCGGAACACTGATTGTAATATAGGAGAAAGAGATTGGATTTTTAAATTTAATCCCAATATAGAAAAAAAGAGCTTTTATGATGTTTGCATTGTAGGCGCAGGTGCATCTGGTCTTATAGCGTGACCAATGTAATCCTAAGAGAAAAGCCTGATTGCAAGCTTCTCATAGTCGATGCTAAGGACAGACCTGGCAGAAAGATTGCGGCTTCCGGAAATGGAAAATGCAATCTATCGAATATCAAAAAGCGAGGGCTGGAGCATTGCTTCAGCCTTTTTGGATATTTGGGAGTATTGACAAAGAGCGATGAAGAGGAAGGATTTATCCCTATTCAGAATATGCGCCAGATGTTGTAGAGGCGCTTACAAGTAAGCTTGAGTCTGCGGACTGGCTTCTTTCGTGCAGACTGACATCTGTCAAATACGCCAAAGGGCGTTTTTCAGCCATGACAGAAGACAGGACGCGCCTAGCACGAGGTCTAAGGGCAAAGGGGCAAAATCAAAACATGCTCCAAATGAAGAAAAGCCCAAGAATTTTAGCATTAAAAGCTAAAGGCGTCTTGTCTTAGCCTGCGGCATGGAACCGCGACGCATGCCTCGGGACTCCAGCGATAGCTTTGCCTTGGCAAGCGACTCGCGCACGCAGTGCGCGAGCGAGTTCCGGCGCTCTGCGGCATAAGGACCGAGCAAAACATGAAAAAGCTCGGTCTCTCCGGGGTGAGGCAGAAAGCACTAGTCAGCCTCACATGCAGCAGCGATCTGCTCGCGCAGGAAGCAGGCGAGTTCAGTTTACTGACTATGGACTATCAGGAATCTGCATATTCAATATGACAAGATTCATAGACTATGAAGATGTCCTAAAGGGCAGATTTTCAGATTACAGCATCAAACTCGACTTCCTGCCCGAGTTTGATGAAAAGCAAGTTGAGAGCTTTCTAGAACGCTCACAGGGAAGTCTTTGCTCAATACTTAAGCCACAGCTCGCAGGCTATATAAAGGTCATATCTGGGGAAACTCTAGGCCTTGCAAACACGCTTAAATGCACTAGCTTTGATATAGCAGGGCTCTGCGACTGGGACAAAGCACAGGTGACAAGAGGCGGGGTAAATCTAGGCGAATTTGACCCTGATACCATGGAGTCTAAGAAACTTAAAGGACTGTACTTTACAGGTGAAATTGTGGACTTTGATGGAGCATGCGGAGGATTTAACCTGCGACACGCATGGGACACAGGTATGAAGTGCGGGCAGGATATAGTAGCTAAGCTTTTAGTTTTATGATTGGAGATAGCCATGAAAAACTCTTTTGCGTAATCGCATTAGTTTCTCTAGTGCTATGTGTGGGTTGTGGCAGCAAGAAAGCTACAGATCCAGCAGAAGGCAAGAAATTAATGACTAAGTTCTGTCAGATTTTCTTTGAGACAGACTACGAAAACCGCTATACTGATTTTGTTAAGGACAAGGATCAGAAAAAGTATTACAAGGCTTTTGAGGAAATGGCAAGCAAGGAGTGCCTTGACGATATGATGGCCAGCAGAAACCCACTAAAGTACGATAAGAAGTGCATTGAGGATGGTCTAGCATATCAGCCTACTGACATAGAGCTTACTAAGTCTGGAGATGAGGCAGATGTAAGCGGAAGCTACGAATTCAAGATGATTTTGAAGGAAAAGACTAGCGGAGAAAGAATAAATGTTGCAGGTCAGATAAGCATCGAGGAGAAGGATGGTAAATTGCTAGTCAGTAAAATTTACATAAGGAGCATGCCTAAGGAATAAAAGCTATGGATATTAAGGCTGATACATCACCAAAGGAAATCATTGTCTTTGCAATGAAGGAACTGGCCGAATTTATGAAACCGGACGGATTTCAATTCTACAAAAGCAAACTGGAAATTCGTAAGCGCTCTGATTTTACATTTTCTATATCAACTCAGCTTAACCGTAATAATCAAGCGGGAGAAACGGTGCAAGCTATATTAAGCTGCTCTATTTTTGACAAGGAAGGAAAAGAATGCTTTTGGTCTAAGGGGATTCCTAAATCAAACCGAAATCAAGACTTTCTTACATGGTGGGATTTTTGTGGTAATGAATCATACGAGCATTCGATTGAGAAAATAAAAGAGCTTATATCACATCATTTTTACCTTTTATCCGAAGAATGGAGTCTGAACGGGAGCTTGTTATACAGGAAGTTGCAGAGAAGGATTTTTGTGTATTTTTCGGACGAAGCTGTATATGACGCAGGATTCATAGTACCGGTCAATTTTTGCTTAGATATGGAACGCATGAACAACTTACTACGGCATTTCAAAACTATATAGATAATCATGAGCTACCATATGTCAAAACAAACATGAAAAAGCCCTTGATTTGCTCAAGGGAAAAGAAGGAAGTGACTAACAATGGTGAAAAAAATATTATGCTGAAGTGGTCTTTTGAGCATAATATAAACCTCAAACTCTAAAAATAAGGGCTATAGGGACAAAAAGTGTGGTAGAAACCGACATAACAGTTGATATTTCAACAGTTATGTCGGTTTAATCTTTTGAAAGAAGATTGAGGGTGGACAAAAAGTGTGTGTGAAAAACTCTTTAAAAATATTGGAATTTCAATGTTAAAACGTGGTATATCTTCTTTAGAATTAGTGTTCTTGGAGGAATATATTATGAAGCAGGTAAATTGTCCAATTTGTAATTGTAAATGCATAAAGCACGGTAAGATAAAATCTGGCTCTCAAAGGCGGTTTTGTAAGTCTTGTAAGTTAGCGTTTACGCCAAAGATAGACAATGATACTAAACAGCTTCAGCAGTTCTTAAATTGGCTATTCAGCAAAGAAGTACAAAGTAATATGTCAGGTGGTGGACGAACTTTTAGAAGAAAGACCTCCAAGTTTTGGGATATATGGGTTATGTCACCAAAGATAGAAGAATCAAAGGATGTGCTGTATTTAGATGGCATATATTTATCACGAAAATCGTGTATTTTGATATGTTGTGACAAAGAACATGTATTAGGTTGGTACGTATGCAGATATGAGCATTCAGGAGCTTGGGAGGCTCTAATGAGTCGTATAGCAGAACCTAAGGTGGTTGTATCCGATGGTGGTAAAGGGTTTAGAAAAGCACTTAAGAGAAAGTGGCCAAAGGCAAAGCATCAAAGATGTGTATTTCACGTGTTTTCACAGGTTAAAAGATATACGACGAGTAGACCAAATACTTTAGCAGGTCTAGAGCTTTATGCATTAGCTAGGGATCTGTTTGAGATAAAAAGTATTGCAGATTCAAAGATATGGGTTGATCGTTTTACAGCTTGGATTGTGAAGCATAAGTATTTTTTAAGCGAAGTAACATATGATGAAAATGGAAAACCAAGGCCTAAGCATGAAAGACTGATAAAGGCAGAAAAATCAATACTAAGACTACTTAACGATAATACTCTATTTACGTATCTTGATGAAGAATTAAGAGCTGAGTTTAAAATCCCATCGACAAACAATCGAATAGAAGGTGGCGTAAATGCTTGTCTTAGGGAGATGCTACATAACCATAGGGGTTTGTCTGTTGAGAGAAGAATTAAAGCGGTCTTTTGGTGGTGCTATATGCACTCACCAAAACCGCTTTCTGCTTCTGAGATATTAAAAACAATGCCTACAAACAAGAGCATAGATGATATTTACAAGAAGATGACTGCTAAGAAACAACTAGAAAATACTATCCCTATGTGGGGAGATGCAGTTGTATGGAGCGAGCTACATCATTCAAGTAACTATCCGGTTTACTGGGATTAGTCACACACACTTTTTGTCCTATAGCCCTAAAATAAATACCCACCTACTAGACTGTCCGAACTGACTCTAATGAGGTGGGTTTTAATTTATACAGTTTTATCTAGTGATTAGGATTGTGCCTAATTAAAGCTACCTAAGCTCTTTCTATCAAACTCTCTCCGCTCATCTTCTCTGGAATTGCAATTCCCATAAGGTCAAGAAGGCTTGGTGCTAGGGTCGCAGAGCTTTCCGCCATCCTTTAGGGCTAGAGGCTCTCTTGCTATATGCACAAGTGGTACTGGATTTAGCGAGTGGGCGGTCATTACGTTTCCGTTTTCGTCAAGCATCTCGTCTGCGTTTCCGTGGTCTGCAGTCATGAGAATCTGACCATCGGCCTTAAGTATAGCGTCCGAAATTCTGCCTACACATGTGTCAAGAGCCTCAATAGCCTTGATTGCAGCATTCATAACTCCCGTGTGTCCGACCATATCTGCATTTGCAAAGTTTAGAATTATGCAGTCATACTTGGCACTTTCTATAGCCTCTACCACCTTGTCAGTTACCTCAAAAGCGCTCATCTCAGGCTGCAAATCATATGTCGCAACCTTAGGTGATGGCACTAGGATTCTGTCCTCGCCTGGATAAGCTTCCTCTATTCCTCCGTTAAAAAAGAAGGTTACATGTGCATACTTTTCTGTTTCAGCAATGCGAAGCTGCTTAAGTCCAAGTGCAGAGATATACTCTCCAAATGTGTTAGAAAGTGACTGAGGTGGGAAGGCGATTCCAACATTAGGAATCGAAGCATCATACTGAGTCATACACACATATGTTATATTCTTTCTAACTGCGCCTCTATCAAATCCGTCAAAGTTAGGATCTACTATTGCTCTTGTTATTTCCCTTGCTCTATCAGGTCTAAAGTTAAACATTATTACGCTATCGCCGTCGCAGATATTGCCTTGGCTTTTACCGACTTCAGCGCGTTTTGTTTTGATGCAACATGGCAATACAAACTCATCGGTTTCGCCTCTATCATAGGCAGTGTCAACTGCAAGCTCAGCTGTATCAAAAGAGCGTCGCCTTGCGGTTTACAATTGCATCGTAAAGCCTTTTGCACGCGTTCAAAAACGGTTATCTCTATCCATGGCGTAGTATCTTCCTGATACCGTAGCAATCTCGCCAAGTTCAAGTTCTGCCATGTATTCCTCAAGCTCTTTTATATACTTTTGCGCGCTCTTTGGCGGAACATCTCTTCCGTCTAGGAAGCAGTGAACATAAACAGAGCCTAGGCCCTTAGCCTTTGTCATTGAAAGTAGAGCCTTAAGATGCTCTATGTGACTGTGAACTCCGCCATCGGAGAGAAGTCCCATGAGATGAAGGCTTTTGGCATTCTCAAGAGCATTATCCATAGCTTTAGCTAGCTCAAGATTATTCAAAATCTCTCCGCTCTTTTGCCTGCTGGCTTGTGCGAGTAGCTCCTGAAAACAACTCTTCCCGCGCCTATAGTAGTATGTCCAACCTCAGAATTTCCCATCTGCCCATCTGGAAGTCCAACTGCAAGTCCGCTTGTCGCAAGCTCGGTATGTGGGTGTTTTTGAATATCTCATCAAAATGAGGCGTCTTAGCCTTTGCGATAGCATTTACCTCTTTATTAGAATTTAGACCAAAGCCGTCTAAAATCATCAGCATTGTCGGTCTGTGTTTTATCTCCATATATATCTCCTTATTACAGTCCTCTTATTCAATTATATCAAGAAATTTGGTATAATCAACATATCTAAGTTCTTAAGATATAAATATAGGAGAATTTTTGATGAACTGGACGAAAGAACAAAGCGAAGCAATAAATATAAGAAACAAAAACGTGCTCGTTCGCGGTATCGCAGGTTCCGGAAAGACGGCAGTTTTAGTCGAGCGAATCCGAAAAACTTGTCTGCGAGGAAAATGTTCCTGTAAGCAGTCTTCTTGTCGTTACCTTTTACGAAGAGTCTCGCAGAGAAATGAAGGAAAAGATAAGAAAATCGTTAAGCCAGGAGCTCAAGTTCTTCAAGAGGAACAAAGAGCATTATCAAGGGATGTTCAAGGCACATCCCGTTTTGATGATGAAGCAGAGAAAAGATCAAGTACATCAAAGCTCAGCTATCGGATCTTACTCAGGCTGACATCTGCACCTTCCATGCTTTTTTGCTCTAACGGTAATAAGAAGATTCTTCTATTTAATAGATATTGAGCCAGGTCTTGCAATTTGCGATGAGGTTAGTGCGACGCTAATCCAGCAGGATATGATGGATGAGCTTATCGATGATGAATTTGAAAATTTTCAGGATGATTTCAAGGCTCTTATGGATGCACAAAGCAGCGATAGAAATCCAAACAAGGTAAGAGATTTAATCTTTAAGCTATATACCCATCTCATGGCTATGCCTTATCCAGAGGTTTGGATGGATGAGGTTTTGGAAAGCCTAAGTCTTTCAGATGCAGATTTCGAAAATAGCGTACTTGCTAGAGAATACCTAGACTACATCTCTGAATCCCTAGAAAATGCATATAGAAGTCTTGATTCTGCTGTTGAGAATCTAAAGGCAGAAGAACTTGAGCGCATGGCGACTTTGATGAAGATGCTGAGCTCTCAAAGATTAGAAGCGCAAGAGAAAGACTAGTAGAGCTTTAGGCTGAAGCTAAGCCTCTTGGCGTCATTATAGAGGAGCTTGCTCCTTACATAGTTCTTGATAATGCTCAGCTAAGAGCGAAAAAGGACGAAAAGGATGCCTACGACCCGATTAAGGGAATAATTAAGGATTTGCGTGACTCTGCAAAGACGGAGATAAAGGAGCTTCAGTCTGAACTTTTAGATATAAGTCTTAAGGATAAAATCGCTGATATAAACGCGACAAAAGGATGCGTAAAGACGCTATTTAGACTGGTTCAGGATTTTGATAGAAGATATAGTGAGGCAAAGGCTTCCAAAAGATATATTGATTTTAACGATATAGAGCATAAATGTCTTGCAGTTTTAGAGCACGAAGAAGCGAGAAGGTTTTTCAGAGACAAGTTTGCTCATATTTTCATTGATGAATATCAGGATACGAACTTCATTCAAGAGGAAATAATAGGCAAAATAAAGAGAGAAAACAATGTCTTTTATGGTTTGGTGATGTCAAGCAGAGCATATACAGTTTTAGATTGGCTGAGCCACAGATCTTTGAGGACAAGTATCAAAGCTTTAGCGAGGGAAAATCCGAGCAATCAAAGGTGGTTGATCTAAACAAAAACACCGAAGCAAGGAGGAAATCTAAACTATGTAAATCAGATTTTTCGAGCCTATTATGAGGGGCTACGATGATAGAGCAGCGCTTCACAAGGGGCTTGATTATGACGGAGGGCTTAAATATAAGCCGGAGCTTCACGTTCTTGCCATGGACCTAGCAGAGCAGGAGGATGAATCAGACAAGGCTATCCAAAAGCTAAAAATCGGAAGCAGAGGCTAAGTACATAGCTGAACTCATCAAAAAGCATTGGAACTCCTTTCTTTGATAGCAAGCAGGGCAAGGTTAGAGAACTTAAAAATCAGATATAGTTATTTTGATGAGAGGAGTCAAAAGTCGAGGCGGTACTCTAAGAGATATTTTTGCAGTCTGAGGGGTGTTGACAGCTTCATCAATGATAGTGAGGGATATTTTGATACTATAGAAATCAATGTATTCATGAGTTTGCTCTCTGTTATAGACAATATGCGACAGGATGTTGCTTTGATAAATATACTTCACAGTGAAATCTTTGGCCTTTCAGCAGAGGAGCTTATGAGAATAAGAGCTGATTACAGAAAGGGCTCTTTCTATGAATCGCTTAAGAGCTTTGCTGAGTGTGAAGAAAGCGAACCAACTTACTTTAAGAGATAGAAGTTTTGAGATTTTTGGAAACTCTGCGTAGCTGGAGACTTCGTGCGCATAATGAACCTGCCGGAGTTTATCTGGGAGCTTATGATGAATAGCGGATACTATTTGATAATGAGAACGCGACCTGCAGGAACACAAAAGCAAGCGAATTTGAGAGCTTTGGTCGAGTATGCTGATAAATTCTCAGATGACAAAGCAATCAAGCTTATACGGCTTTGTTAGATATGTAGATTCTCTTAAGAAGCGAGATGTTAAGCTTTCTGAGGTAAAAATGCTCGGAGAGGCTGACGATGTAGTTAAAATTATGACCATACACAAAAGTAAGGGTCTTGAATTTCCTATGGTCATAGTTGCAGGCATGAACGGAAGGCTTCAGTATTCAAATCAGGAAGACCTCATGATTCACAAGGATATTGGTGTGGGGCTTACTCTAAAAGAGCCTAGAGGGGCACTGGAAGAAGACGACGCTGGTGCAGAAACTCATAGGAAGAAAGATTAGGCAAAAAGGAAAGGGACGAGGAGGAAAGAATACTTTACGTTGCGCTAACAAGAGCACGTGACATCCTCTATTTAGTCGGAACTGTCGATAAAGAAAGTGCTTATGAGAGCAAGAGTGCTAGCAAGGTTAAGAAGGCCGGAAGCTACCTAGACATGGTTGCTCCTTATGTAGATGCCAAAATTGTAGTGCCTAATGTAAATCATGCAGAGGCTGAGAGAAAGAAAAGTATTTCGTGGAAGGAAGCGCTTGATGCAAGCGATATCTCTGAAGACGAAAGAAAGAGCATAGAAGCTAGACTAGCTTATAAATATCCGCATGAGCTTGCAACTGATCTAAAATCAAAGTACTCCGTTTCCGAAATAAACAAGGGCGACGAATTAGAAATCAGTTCAAAAGCTACATATAATGTAGGAAAGCCTCAGAACGAACTTAAGGGGCTTGGCGTAGGTTTGGAAGAATCTCCAAAACCTAAGGGTAAGGTCTCAGCAGCAAAGCTCGGAACCATATACCATAAGATAATGGAAGTTATAGATTTTTATCTCGCTAAAACCGAGGGCTATATATATGTAGAAAAAATCGCAAAGGAATGTGTGGAAAAGCATTTTTTCGCTGCAGAGGGACTTGAGCAGATAGATCTAAACAAAATATGTGCTTTCTTTGATACGGAAATAGGCACAAGGGCAGCCTGAGGCATCAAAGAGGGCGAGCTATTTAAGGAAAAAGCCTTTCACGCTCAAAATGTTATATAAAGGAAGCGATATTCTCGTGCAGGGTATTATCGACTGCTACTTTAGGGAGACAGGCAAGACTGTTTTGATAGACTATAAGAGCAGCTATGTATCTGAAATAGCTCTTGCAGAAAATGAGGAGCGCATAGCAGAACAATATAGAAAAACAGGTGGATATATATGCTGATGCATTATCAAAAGCAGGTGAATCTGGTTCTGCGAAGCTTATATATACCTCCTATCTAGCGGTCACTTCATTAAAATGAATGATTGAACAGCTATATATATGAGCAAAAGCTAATTCTTAAGTTAATTCTTAACCCATTTCTTAAGAAAAGCAAAGAATTTACTCCAAAATGACTATGCAATTGCACAAAATGTATAGAAAATGCATATAAAAAGGCATATATGCAACATAAAAAGCATAAACATACACAACACAAAGCAATTTTCTTAAGAAAAATTAAGAAAAATTAAGAATATAAAATGTTGAAATATCAACATTATCTCAAAAAGCTTAAGTGATAGTCTTGTGAAAGTTTCAAAAAGGTTGACGAAGTGATGTATATAATCTAATATACGTATTGTGGTTAAGAAATACACATAAACAAACTAAACCACAAGAGTTCATGATTCATCTAAGATGGATTAACTCACAGGGAATACTTCGGTCCCTTGACCGAGTGCTGGTAGATTAATCAGTACGGAAAGGAACAGTACAACACATGAGTATCATCAAGGAAATTAAATCAAGAAGGGATTCAGTGCTGATATTAGCTTTGATAGTAACTTTAGTTCTATCAACTACGATTATCTCGTCGGCAATGACCGCTAGCGCAGTACAGTAGATTACTGGCAGCTAAAGCTCGGCAAGAAGACTGTAGCAGTTTTCGATAACGAGTCAGATGCTAAGAATGTAATCGAGCAGGTTAAGGCAAAAGTATGTTGCTAAGGGCGCTAATGTTGAGGCAGTTGAAATTGATCCGGCTTTGACAGTTGATCAGATTACAGTAAAGGCATCAGATGAACAGCCAAAGGTGGAAAAAGACACAAAGAAGCTTGTTGATAAGCTACTAGGTGACGAAAAAGCTAGCAAAACATACACAGTTCAGGATGGCGACACGCTATGGGATATAGCAGCTGCTTTCGGAACAGATGTAGATACTATATTGGCGATTAATCCTAATGTAAGTCTAGAAAGCCTAATGCCAGGAGACGTAATCAAGTTCTCAAGCAAGAGTTCACTTCTAACTGTAACAGTTAAGGAGAAGGTTACATCTGAGAGCAGTAGAGTTCGACACAGTATATGAAGATACTGACGAACTTTATGAAGGTGAAGAAGAAGTAAAGACTGAAGGTGTTCAGGGAACAGAAAAGGTTACAGAAGTTGTAACAAAGTCTAATGGAGCAGTAGTTTCAACTAAGGTTCTATCAGCTAAGACTGTTAAGGCTCCTGAGAGCGCAGTAGTTCTAAGAGGAACTAAGGCTAAGAAACACCAAAAAGCTCAGAATTCAAGCTCAAGTAGTTATGCAGGATCAGGATCAAGCGGATATTCAGCAAACGGAAACACAGTCCTATCAGCGACTTATTCACAGCTTGGAGTTGGACAGGATTGCACAAGCCTTGTAAGTAATTCACTTGCAGCAGCAGGAATCTCCTTCCACGGATGGCCACAGCAGTACGCTTCACTTGGCTCATGGACTTCAAACCCAGTGCCAGGAGACATAGTAATCTACGACACATACGTTGCTATCTATGCAGGTGGTGGAAAAGCTGTTCACGGTGGATGGAATGGTGGAACAACAGCAGTTGGTTCAGTATACTGTGGTGTAAACCTAATAGGTTACATACACATCGGCTAAGAATTGTATATTACTAAAGGATGCTCAAATGGGCATCCTTTTTATGTCTGTTAATATACAAAAATAAAATATTACAAGGTATAAATATTATAAAATGAATAATTTATTCAGTAGACATTTACTTCTAGTACTGCTATACTTAAAAATGAAAACATCGTTTGTTCACAGTAGAGATTTAATTCTCGCATATTACCCGTTTTTAAGGAATATGTCGCTTTAATCAAACTGTGTAAAAGGGGGAAAATGAAGAAGAAGAGTATAACAGGGGTTGTTCTTGTGCCTTTTTTTGGTACTAGGATGTTTTTCCAAAGTGCTCCAGCAAAGGTTTATGCACTGGTGGTACGCCAAGAGAGGTGAGACACTCGCATTACAAAGTTCGAAAATTTACAACTGGCTAAATCAAAAGGCTGTATCAATTAGTCTGGGAAGTCGTTTCTTTATAAGCATGGATTGGGATGCCGGTGGAAATGGAGTTAGCCTAAATGAGGGAGATTACTTTTATGTGGATTTACCAGAGAAAATGGTTTTTCCAAGCGATTCTCACAATGTAGATTTTCAGATTGTAGATAAGGATAATCCAAGTGCAGTAATTGCAAACGCACATGTTACGCCTGCTTCACCAAGTGGTGGTAGGGTGAAGGTTACATTCACTAACTATGTAAATGGTAGATACAATATCAAGGGTAACCTATACATGAGTGCTAACTTTAATACCAATACTGTAACAAGGGATTCTCAGAATACTTTTGAATCAGAAATTAACGGTCAGAGAGTGTCATCAAGTGTTTATGTAGAGGGTCCGACTTTAGTCACAGACGAAGGTATAAGAAAGTGGGAGTCCAAGATAACTGGACATGTTGACCTTTGTCGAATGGGGTGGACGTATCAATCACAGGGGAGATACTCTTCACAATGTTGTTATGACAGATAAACTGGATCAACCAGGGGAGAAATACATACCAGGAAGCTTCAAGGTACGCAGAGTTGTCTTTGATGCATACGGATATGTTACTAATGTATTAGAAGAACTAGATTTGACAGGTCGTCTAACTATTTCACCAGATGGAAGCGACTTTACGCTAAATCTTCCTGATATGAATGGTGATCAGTACGACTTTCTCATATCGCTCAACATATACGCTGGGTACAGTTCTTAAGAACGATGTTGTTTTAACGGCAACAGAGAAAGTTCAAAAGAGCTTACGCAATTCATATGCTTGCTGACTCAGGTGGACAGGGAACAGGTACACTAGCAAATAAAAATCAAAATCGTTAAGATTGATGCAGATGATAACCAGGTTAAGCTTGCCGATGCAGAGTTCAAAATTACCCGTGTATCTGATGGCAGAGAATATACTCTAAAACGGATGCTAATGGTGAAGCAGTGAGCGACTGGCTCAGTGCAGGACAGTACAAACTAGTTGAAAACAAAGGCTCCCTGCTGGTTATGAAGCTGATCCACAAGAAAGACTTGTTACTGTTCAGGACGGAGTTGTAAGCCTTCAGACAATAGAAAATGCACCTATGAAGGTTTCTGTAAATGTTAAGAAGCTATGGGTTGGAGAGAAGAAGCCTTCGGTCAAGGTTCATCTATATGCAGATGGTGTTGACACAGGCAAGGAGCTTACTCTAAACGAAGCAAATGCATGGACTGCAAGTTTTGCTAATCTTCGCAAGTATAACGGTGCTGATGAAATTAAATATACAGTAAAGGAAGAACGCGTTTCCGGTTACAGTACTGCAATAACAGGGGGATAGTGCTAATGGCTATGTGATTACGAATACACAAGATATTCCACGCATGCCTCCTAAGACACCTCCTACACCAAAGGTTCCTAACACATATGATGCAAATGATATGGCTTTATATGCAGGAATACTGCTTCTTGGAACCGTAGTAAGCTTTGGTCTGGCGAGAAAGAAAAACGCTAAATAATGGAATATAACAATGCATAAAAGCATGTACAGGCAGACGAAACAATTCGTCTGCCTATTTTGATATATATGTATTAATTATTTTGTTATGTATTTAGATTTAATAATGACAAATACTAAGTACTTGTGATATAATAGTTTTTACTCTTTAAACTTTATATTGATTCTGTGACTGATGGTCCTAAATTATAGCTATCAAGAGGTAGGAAGTGAGCCAAACTCCGCTGTCCCGCAACTGTAAGGCAAATGCCTAGCCAGATAACTACCCACAGAAAAGCTATTTGTTACGAGTGATGACGATTATACGAGCCGAATGATGCAGCAAGACTCATCTTTTCGATGAGCTTTTTATTTCAATTTTAATCGAAAGAGGAGGAAAAATGAGCAAGTTATTGAGAAAAATCTCTGTAGGAGTTTTGAGTCCCTAATAGTAGCACCATGAGTGGTAATTCCTACTATGAATGTATATGCAGGAGAGACGAATACAGAAAGTGGATCTGAGAATGTCACTGTATATGGTCAAGCACCTGTTAAAGGTGAATATTTTGACTATACGGCAAGGCTATCAGTAACAGTAGACAAGAATAATAAAGATTGTTTCGGTTGCAGATGATAAGACAGATTATGATGGTGCCCATGAACATAACCTACTGGAATAATGTAAAGAATGGCCTTAACGGTAAGAAGGGTTTTGTAGAAGCATTTAATGGACTTGATGAATCCAAAATAGATGGGGTTGATACTATTACCTCTGCAACATTCTCTTGGAATGCTGTAAAGGTGGCAGTTAAGGAGTCATTTAAACAACTACCGGCAAAGAGAGCAGCTATCGCTAAGATAAATGCCTATGTGCCTAGCAAGAATATTGATCAAGATGTTATTAAGACCGCAAAGAAAAACTGCATTATGGCTATCAATCAAGAGAGGAATATTGCAAATCTTGACAAGATTGTTAATGATGCTATTAAAGAAATTGACAGCGGAAAAGTTGTAGAAAAACCGGAAGAGGAACAGATAGAGGATGATGGAGACCTATATCCTTACACTCTAGATCAGGCTATAGCGTACTGTTCCTAGCGACTTAAGCATATTTACCGATGATAGTGTAAAGGCGCTGAAAGAGGTTAAAAAAGAAGCTGAAATGATTAAGGCTGATTCGAGCAAGAGTGAAGTTGCGAAGACAAAGATGGCAAGAAAACTCAAGACTGCTTTTGAGCCAGCTTGTTTTGAAGGATGGAATCTATAAGTACACTGGTAACGTGAAGTTCAGCACATTTAGAATGGTTAGCATGACATCATCGCAAAAGACGGTAAAATGAGCGTCGTGGCATATCTACCAGGCAAGGGCAGCACTCATATTCATGGGCTCTGCTGATGAAGCCGATAAGGCTGAGAAAGGGCAAGAAAGACTTGCTTATCAAGCCACTATTTGAGGGGAACAAATCCTGAAGGAAAGCAGCATATGCATTTGAATATCCTCTTCCATACCTTGAGAAGACATTTGATTTAGCTCAGAGAGCCTCAAGCAAGTGGTTCCATAGAATCCAGTATTTTATGTCTGCAAATATAGTAAAAACAGATAAAATTGATGATTCACTTACAGAGTACGAAAAATATAAAAACAATGATGCAGTAAGGAGCTTCGAAGATAAAGCAAAAGCTATAGCTGAGGTTACTACAGAAAGTAAAAGGCTATAGAAAAGGGCTAAGGCTGAGTTTGATAAGCTAACTGAGGCGCAGAAAGAGCTAGCTAAGGAAATCAAGAAAATACTTGATGAAAAAGATTGCTGCTTTTAGACAGGCTTCAGAATGTAGTCGCTTTTTGATATCGTCTACATAGAAGATATGAATAGAGGCTTGAAAAATACATTTGGACCATCAGGGTTCTAGTAATTGATGCAAATAAGACAAAGGGTCTAGTCCTATACGCAAAGGGATGCTGATTTTGACAAGTTCCTATCAGTGACTATAGACGGGCAGGAAATAGACTACGCTGACTTTACAATAGAGAGAAGAAGCATAAAGCTCTCTAGCAACAAGATATCTGAGAACACTAAGATCAGGAAGCCACATCGCTGAGAATAAATACTACGGCTGGATCGGTGAGTATGCATTTAGTGTTGTCGCTCAGAACACAGGCTTACCTAGCAATAATGCAAATGGAGCTCAGCCTGCTAGCAGTAAGCGGAAGTGCTAATGGCCCAGCTAGTGTCATGGTACAGAAACCTGTTAACACAGGTGATGTGCAAACTCGCGCTTACACAATTACTCTGATCGAGCATGCGCACCCTTTAACTGCAATGCGTAAGAGAAGAGCTAACTCAAATAGTGCTCTGTAACTATGTCTCAGGCCTACTCTCCCAAGCCTTTGGGGATGATGCAAATCATCCTTAATCAAACGAAACCCCTTTTAGGCTGAAGTATCGGTTTAGACAGAATTCGAGATAGCAAAGCCCCTATGGTAACATAGGGCTTTGTCATGCTATAAGCTTTATTGCTTTAATATTTACTTTTAGTATTGTTTATACAATACCCTGAAGCATCATAGCTTCTGCAACTCTCTCGAATCCAGCGATGTTAGCACCAGCGATTAGATTGAATCCTAGGTTGTATCTCTCGCAAGCATCAGCTGATAGTTTGAAGATATTAACCATGATTCCCTCTAGCTGTTTGTAAACATCTTCCTCAGAGAATACGATGTGCTGAGCGTTCTGGCTCATCTCTAGGCATGAGCATGCTACACCACCTGCGTTAGCGTACCTTTTGATGGTCCAACAACTACGCCGTTCTCCTGTAGATATTCGATAGCTTCGTTAGTTGTAGGCATGTTTGCACCTTCGCATAGGTACTTACAACCATTAGCAACCATTGTCTTAGCATCTTCGATGCGGATTTCGTTCTGTGTTGCGCATGGGATATACAGATCAGCCTTAACTTCCCAAGGCTTCTTTCCAGCAAAGAACTTAGCAGTTGGATACTTCTCAGCATAAGGTGAGCAGATGTTCTTTCCTGAATTTCTTAGCTCAAGAAGGAAATCTTCCTTTTTCGCCTGATACTCCATCCTCGTCAAGGATGTATCCATCTGGTCCTGAGATTGTGATAACCTTAGCGCCAAGCTGGTTTAGCTTCTGAACTGTTCCCCATGATACGTTACCGAATCCGGAAACTGCTACTGTCTTACCCTTTAGCTCTTCGCCACAGTGTTTCAGCATCTTCTAGCAAAGAATACGATTCCGTATCCTGTAGCTTCTGTTCTTCCAGCAAGACCGCTGTTTGCTGTTCCCCTCACCAGTCCAAGTTCCGTCGTAACGGTTTGTAGATTCTCTGTACTGACCCATCATGAATCCGATTTCTCTTCCGCTCACACCTAGGTCTCCAGCTGGAACGTCTGTGTCAGGTCCAATGTCTGTAAAGCTCTGTGATGAATGACTGACAGAATCTCATGACTTCAGCGTCTGACTTTCCGTTAGGATCAAAGTCTGAACCACCCTTACCACCACCGATTGGAAGGCCTGTAAGGCTGTTCTTGAAAAATCTGCTCAAATCCTAGGAACTTAAAGGGATTCCAGGATATACGCTTGGTGCAAATCTCAAACCACCCTTGTAAGGTCCAAGAGCGCTGTTGAACTCAACTCTGTATCCTCTGTTTACCTGTACTGCTGCTGTCGTCTACCCATGGAACTCTGAAGCTACAGTTCTTTCTGGCTCAATAAGTCTCTCAAGCAGTCCAGCCTCGACATATTCAGGATGTGCTTCAGAACAGGCTCGATAGAAGTAAGAACTTCTTCTATTGTCTGATGGAATTCAGGTTCGCCTGGATTCTTAGCGATAGCTATGTCGATGTACTTCTGAACTAAATTTGCCATTTCGATCTCCTCTTTCTTAAATACATACTGTGTTTTAGTTTTATGCAATGCTGTGTATACACAAGCATCTAACCTAAATATACCACTTTGATATTTTTCGTCAATATGAAATGGGACAAAAGGGGAACTAATTTAATTTAATTTTTCTGATAGTTCGTCAGCACAAATTTGATGCAAAAATCCTTGTGTTATAGGGATATTTTTTTATAATCAAAGCTATAGATTTTGTTATTAAATTTATTGGACACCTAAGCCATCTTGCAGTTTGACACAGAGCCTTTAGGTGGCTTATAATATTATGGAATATGATTACAAATAGGCGGTAGAAATGTATATTTTTAGAGATAATGTAGATGCTAATACGCATGACAATTTCATATCGCGAGTCAGAGATAGGAAATCTTCTTCAGTCGAGCAGATGGAGTCAGATTAAGAGCAACTGGGGCCATGCTAGAGTTGGAGTTTTTGATGGAGATGATCAGATTACGACTTGTCTTGTTTTTGATTAAGCATTTGCCTCTTGGATTTACGATGATGTACATTCCTAGAGGGCCTATACTTGACTATAGCAATGATGAACTAGTTAAGTTTTTCTTCAAAGAGCTAAAGCATTGGTCCAAGAAACATAGGTGTCTTTTTGTGTAAAAGTAGATCCGCCTGTGTTACGAGGTCGCTATCAGCGACTAGGTATTCCTGTGATATTCGACGCAGGTTCTGAGGCGCTAGAACATCTAGAGGCGACGGGACTTAAACATATTGAGCTTTTACAGTAGGTATGTCAGCAACGATACAGCCTAGATTTAACATGGTTTGTCTGCAGGATGAGATTCAGCGAAGACTACCTGAGTAAAAAGGGAAAAAGAATTATAAAACTGCATTGAAAAATAAGTTTTTACAGACAGTAAACGTTGATAAATCGGGACTTGATGATTTTTGAGAGGGTAATGAACTGTACTGGCTGATCGTCAGGGCGTTTCTCTAAGAGATAGAGAGTACTATGAGCTATTGCTAGATACATATGGGAAGATGCTTTTTGACACTTACTTATATGGATATTAAAGGTGAGTACGAGGAGGTCGCTTGCTCCGTGACAAATGCCTTGCTGATCTTGAGGCATGTCCAGAGACTGCACCAAAGAAGAAGTTTAAGCTCGAGGAAAATCTCGCTTCATACACTCGTAGAGTTAACGAAGAGAGGCTAATTTAGCAAAGTATGGAGACAAGCAGTGTATAGCAGGTGCTCTCAGCATAATATTTGGTGAGACTGCAGAACTTTTATATGCTGGTGCAGACAATGACTTTAGAAGGCTTATGGCTCCGTACAAGACCTGGTTTTTCGGCTATGGAGACAAGCTTCGAAAGAGGATGCAATTATGTAAACCTTGGCGGTATATCGGGTTACAAAGATGATGGGTTGCAGAGATTTAAGAGCTCATTCAATCCATATATTCATGAGTACTTAGGTGAATTTGATTTGCCTGTTTCGAAACTGCTGTATCAAACCGAGCAGATGGATGTTTGATAAGCGCAAAGGCGTTTAGTATGGAATTTAAGAGTACAGATGTTATTACTTTTGATAGAGAGAGGAGGGTGCTATGGAAAACCTAACAATAGCGGATAGAGATTTAGCTATGGAGGAAAGTCTCGAGAAAATTATCGAGCTAGTACTCGAGAAAAATACTTCTAGCACGTGATGAACTCCTCAAATATAATGCTGTTGACATCGCTGAGCTTCTAGAAGAAGTCATGGAGGATGTGGGCATTCAGGTCATGGTTATTCTTTTTAGGCTCTTGCCAAAGGATGTTTCTGTAGATGTTTTCTCTGAGCTCCATCAGATGACCAGGTCGAGATTGTCAGCAGTATTACCGATAGAGAAATTCACTACATTGTTCATGAGATGGACTTTGACGATAAAATCGATATTCTCGAGGAACTTCCAGCAAACATCGTTGATAAAATACTCGAAAAGACGCCAAAGAGCGAGAGAAGGCTGATCAATACCTTCCTTAACTATCCAGATAACTGTGCCGGAAGTCTGATGACTCCTGACTATATAAGTTTGCAAAAGGACTGGACTGTCAGAGAGGCGCTTGACCACATTAAGAGAGGCATAGATGCAGAGACCATCTATACTTGTTATGTAAAGGATAGAGGGCGTAAGCTCATAGGTATAGTTTCGCTTTTCGACCTTGGTTGTTTCAGATGACAATACCAAGATAAAGGATATAATGCATACGGAATTCGTATGTGAGAGTATATGATGACCAGGAAGATGTTGCAAAGAGAGATTTTTAAGAAATATGGTTTCATGGCTATTCAGTAGTAGACAATGAGTTTAGACTTGTCGGAATCATAACAACTTTGACGACATCTCGATGTCATTTGAAGAAGAAGCTACCGAGGATATCGAGCGTATGAACGGTGTCATCGACTTTGATAAATCCGACAGAACCTATCTTGATATGTCACCTTGGCGCATGTGATTAACAGACTGCCTGGCTTTTGATTTTGATGGTGGCATATGTGTTCACGGGTAAGATCATAAGTAACTTCGAGGTACAGCTCGGATTATACTAATTTGATAACATATATGCCTATGCTTATGGGTACAGGTGGAAATACAGGTTCGCAGGTCGCGACTTTGATTATTCGTGGACTTGCGACCGATGAGGTTGAGCCACAGGATTTTCTAAAGATACTTTGGAAGGAAATAAGAGTAGGAATTATTCTCGGTACGATTTTGAGCATTATCAACTTCGCAAGAATTTATTTCCCTAGAGGGAGTGCCTTTCTCACAGACAATTACTGTATGTACTTCAATGATTGGTATAGTTGTGTTTGCTAAGATTTTTGGGAAGTATGATTCCACTTATTGTTAAGAAGCTGAATCTTGACCCTGCACTCATCGCAAAATCCAGCAATTTCATCTGTATCGGATGCCGTTGCTCTATCAATTTACTTCTTGATGGCAGGAATCTTCGTATTCTAATTGTTTATAAGGACGTGTCCTATGAGTTTTTGAGGATAAAGACACTAATGCGATAATGCTTGATTCAAAATACTGCAAGTGCTTGCTTCCGGTGAGAAGAGGACTTTTCGAAGTCTGACTGCGAAATGTACTGATTATTGCGGGTTTTTCTGGTATGGTTAGAGCGCATATATGGCCAGCTTTTCGGCGCTGAGAAGTGGCGTAGGTCTAGTCAGAGTATTGACGACTGATTTAGGAACTATACCTATGCAGTGTCTTTTGCCTGAGGCTATATGCGTGAGCGAGGATGAAGCTTTTTAGTCATCTTGCTCTTTTGACGCTGCTTTGCAGTAGGACCAGGAATGGGTGTCAGCGATAAGACCGCAAGTCTGATCAGGCGAGTATGCGAGGAATTTTCAGGGACCGATAGTAATTGATGCAGATGGGCTCAACACCTTGGCCGATGAAAGATTTGGCTTGACCGATGTAATTAAAGATGCAAAGAATGTCTGTTGACACCTCATAAGGGTGAAGCTACTGGACTTTTTAGAGTGTGAGCCAAGCGAGATAAGAGTAGAAAATCGTATGGAATTTTGCAAGGCTATATCGATGAAGTATAATGCAATATGCCTGTTAAAGGGTAAGAATACATGTGGCTAGCCCTGATGGAAGACTTGCGATAAACACGAGCGGAAAATCCAGGTATGGCTACTGCTGGCTCAGGTGATGTGCTTACAGGAATGATTACTGCTTTTTGCAGGACAGGGACTTAAAGCTTTTTGACGCGACATGTCTCGGAACGTTTTTGCACGGAAAGGCTGGCGATGAAGCCGCTTTTGAACTTGGTCAAATAAGCATGATGGCTAGAGATATAATTGAGCACATACCAAAGGCTATTGAGTTATTGTAAAGTGCTGAAATAAATAGGTTTACAAAACTATTGTTTTGTCATATATGGAGGGAAAAGAATGGAAAACTATCAACTATGGGGAAATCATCGACTAGGATTAGGGTTGACGTAATCAAGGCTGTGTATAATGCGGATCAGGACATCCCGGAGGAAGTCTATCAGCAGAGATATTCTTACAGCTCTATACTTCAGAGATGAATATAGATCCAAAAGAATCCTAAGCTAAAGGGAAGAGATAGATTTGTTCTATCAAAGGGACACTTGCTCCAGTACAGTATCTGACTTTGGCAGAAAGAGGATATTTCCCTGTTGAAGATATAATGACTTTGAGAAAACTCAGGAAGCAAATTCCAGGGTCATCCTAATATGCAGAAGGTACCAGGCGTTGAGATGTCAACAGGTTCACTAGGACAGGGCTTTTCTGCTATGCGTGGGTATGGCTCGCATCAAAGCTGGATGATGACGGTAGCAGAGTGTTCACTCTTCTTGGAGATGGAGAGCTTCAGGAGGGCCCTAGTTTGGGAAGCCGCACTTATGGACTGGGTCACTATAAGCTAAACAATCTAGTCGCTTTTGTTGACTGGAATGGAAGCTGGATAGACGGTGAAAGATGACAAGGTAATGACAGTAAGAGCCAATTGATGAGAAATTCAAAGCTTTTGGCTGGCATGTTCAGGTCATTGACGGACATAATTTTTGATGAAATATTTGCTTTGCTGGATGAGACTAAGAAGGTTTCCGATAAGCCATCGATAATCATAGCTCGCACTCACAAGGGCCAGGGCGTTTCATTTATGAAGGACAATGCTGGATGGCATGGCAAGGCACCTAACGAGGAGCAGGCAAAGCAGGCAGTTGAAGAACTGAGGTCAGTGGTAATGGAAAATAAACAGGCGACAGAGGGGCATACGGAAAAAGGTTCTGGTTGAGCTAGGTAAAGAAAATCCAAACCTATTGTCATGGACGTAGACCTTTCTCAGGTTCAACTAAGACAGGAGAATTTGCTAAGGTTTATCCTGGAAAGATTCTTTAATATGAATAGCAGAGCAAGAATCTATATGCCTCAGCTGGCAGGAATAGCGCTTTCAGAAAGGTTGTTTGCGCATCTACTTTTGCGATGTTTGCGAGGAGAAGAGCTTTTGATTATCGAAATTCAATCGGATATACGTCAGCTAATGTTAAGATTTGTGCAACTCATGCAGGTATAACTGTAGGTGAGGATGGAGCGAGTCATCAGACCTTTTGAGGATCTTGCTTTGATAGAGAACTATTCCAGGCATGACAGATTATCAATCCATTTGATGGTGTAAGCGCTGAGAAAGCTGATAAGGCAGGCAGTTGCCTTTGATGGACCTGCTTATATTAGACTTGGAAGAGCATCGGTTCCTGTGCTCTATAGCGAAAACGATGCAGATTGAACTTGGAAAGCTAAGGTTCTTAAAGAGGGTAAAGGACCTTACAATCTTTCGCGACTGGCATCATGGTTTCAGAGGCTATGGACGCGACAAGAGCCTTGCGGATGAAGGAGTAGATGCCGAGGTAATCGATATTCACACAATCAAGTCGCATCGATGAAAAGGCAATTATCGAAAGTGCTAAGAAGACGGGTCCTAGTTGTAACAGCCGAGGAGCATTCAGTTATAGGCGGTCTCGGCGGTGCTGTGGCAGAACTTCTTTCTGAGAGAGCTTCCAACAAGAGATGGCTATGGTTGGCTAGCAGGATACTTTCAGGTGAGTCAGGAAAGCCAGACGAACTAAAAAGAAAAATATGGAATGACGGCGAGAACATATCGTAGAAGCTGTTAAGAAAATCTGCAACTAAGTAAGTTCAAATTTCCCCTTACATTTGTGTTGTGAGGAGTTTTTCTGTTGTATCAAAGTAATTCCCCATATAAATAGGCTGATTCCATGCTTTGGGCTTAGGGCTACTGATACTAGGCTTTGAAAGGGATTAACATGGCAATCAGACTGGGCGGAAAGCAGATTCGCGAGGATGCTGGCGCAAATAAATATAGTAAGCTGATTTTTGAGAAACGATTTGGAATTAAACTCGTAGTAATATTGGAGTGACTGGCACAGGAAGGCAAGTTGGTGCAAAGCCTTTCGCTGTTATGCTGACTGGGTTTTTGGCTAGCCTAGGTTTTTGATATATGTTATACAGAGGTTGGAGTACCGAGAGAAAAACGGCTCTTTTGTATGACAGCTTTGGCAATGGACCAAAGATTTTTCTGCAAAGGATTTGTCGATTTTATGAATTGATTTCTAAGAGCGAAAGAGTGATTGGAATATCGAATGTGAAAGTTTAGCTTTTGGTGAAAAATATACAGAAAAGAGATGTGCTCGCAGGCAAGGGGAACAAGTTGGGCTCTGGATCCATTGACTGGAGGCTTATATCTCCGACAAATATACAAGAGGATGACGCTTGATGAAAAAGGTTTTGTAAGGCTTCAGAGCATTGCTCGAGGGATTACAATATTTTTGATATTGATTCCTCGTCTGATTTTGATTTTATGCTTAAGGATATGGATGCACTGTTTGTTGTGGCTTTCACCATTACCATCGAGGATGATAAGAGGGGCTGAGAGGATAAAAGGAATTCAAACTTTGGCAGATCATATAAAGATAGTTTGGATTATAAATCACATGAACAGTGGAGTATCCAAAAGAGAAATTAAGAGAGTGTTTAGAAACGACAATATGTTGTTTATAGATGAGCTAGGAGTACAAAAATTTGTATGCCTGCAGAATACAAATGCACATATCCATGGGCAGATGAGGAGTGTCACAAGCAGTTTTGGGGAATTTTCACAAAGTTTCACTTAGATAAACGATAGAATGCTCTGTAACGGTTTTCCAAAAATGGCTATTTGTAGTATACTATTTGGGTAAATTATTTTTGATACAGAGGGTTTTTATCATGATAACATTCGATAATGTTACCAAAATATATAACGACAATGTTGGCTTGGAAAATGCTAGCATCCAGATTAATGATGGAGAGTTTGTATTTTGGTAGGACCAAGTGGCGCGGGTAAGTCGACATTTATCAAGCTTATCCTCAAGGAAGTCAACGCAGACTCCGGAAGCATTGTTGTGAACGGACAAGAGGTCACTAGCTAAGCAACAGAGAAATTCCTATGCTTGAGACGTAAGATAGGCATAGTTTTCCAGGACTTCAGACTTCTTCAGAAGACTGTGTTGAGAACGTTGCTTTTGCCCTGAGACTGTTCACAAGAGTTCAAGGCTGTTAAGAACCGATGTCCCTGTAGCGCTTGATATGGTTGGTGTGGAGATAAGGCAAGCAAGTATCCTGATGAGCTTTCAGCAGGTGAGCAAATGACGTGTTGCTATTGCAAGAGCAATCATTAACAATCCTGACCTTTGATCTGTGACGAACCTACAGGTAATCTTGAGTCCAGACACAGCTAATGGAATAATGGATCTTTAGCTGAGATTAATGAGACAGGTACTACAATCGTAATGGTTACACATGCTAAAGATATAGTTGATCGTATGCGTAAGCGTGTAGTTGCAATTGACTCTGGTCATATTGTGAGAGACAGATACGGAGATTATGGATATAGTGATAGTGAGGAGGTTCAGAATGCTGAGGATAGGCTATAATATCAGACAGGCACTCCAGCAGATATAGCGTAACAAGGGTATGTCAACTGCTTCAGTATTTGCGATAACTAGCCATGCTTCTCATACTAGGACTGTTCTTCGTAATTACAGTAAATATAAATCTCTTTACGGAGATGCTAAAGAATAGCTACAACGAGTTGAGGTTTTTCGAAATGATGATGTCAAGAAGTCAGATGCTGAAGACATCATGAAGAAAAATCGATGCAGAGCCAGGAGTTAAGTCTTCAGCAGCATCGCGACAAGACTGAGGCGAGTGAAGATAATGAAGGCCTCGTTGGGGAGAAAATAGCTATTTGCTCGATAGTTTAGGCGATAATCCTTTGCCAAGCTCCATCGTTGTAACTGTTGACTCTATGTCAACAGCAGACAATGATTATCAAGATGGTTAAAGGGAGCAGATGGCGTTGAGGACGTCAAGTACTATCAGGAGACAGTTAAGAAGCTTACCAAGATAACAAACTTCCTCAAGCTAGCGCAATGATAATAATGGTGTTTTTAATCATGAGTTTCTATAGTTGTCGTATCAAATACGATAAAGCTACAGTATTTGCAAGGGCGAAGGAAACAGAGATTATGAAGATATAGGAGCTACCAACTGGTTTATACGAGGTCCGTTCCTGATAGAGGAATATTGATAGGTGTTATTTCATCAGCAGTTTTCTGCTGTAGCAACATTCTTCATCTATCGAGAAATCATATCGCCGTAGGTAAGCAGTTTATGACTATTATGGAGTTTCCCCGCTTGTTCCGGCAGGATATCTATCAGTCAATCTGATTTTGATATTCCCAGCAATCGGAGTAAGCATAGGTGCGTGTGGAAGCATAGTTTCAGTGCGCAAAATTCCTTGATACGAAGTAGAGGATTTGGAGTTATTGATGAGAAAAATAGAGTTATAGCATTATCATTATCGCTGATGATGGCTTTTGAGTCTTTAGCCTTGCATATACGGGAAGCATATATGCGACAGACAAGAAGTCTGAGCTAAATAGCATAAAGGAAAAGCAGAAGGTCGCAGAAGCAGAAAAAGGCAAAATAGTTAACGAACTAGAACAATATAATACTAAGATTGTGAAAGCCTTAACACCGAAAATCACAAATGCACAGAGTGAGATGAGACAAAGGCTATGGCGAAATTGATGAGCTAAACGGCAAAAATCGATGAGATGCAGGCTAAGATTGACGATAGAAAAGCGGAATGTCTAAGAGACTGGCGCTATGCGTACAAGAATGGCTCTGTTGGATTTATCGATATAATCCTAGATTCAAGGAACTTCTGAACTTCTATCAATCTATCGTAGCTGCGAAAATCTATAAGAGCGATGAGAAGCACCCTAAATAGTCTGGAGAAGATAAGCAAAGAGCTAAAACCCGTTAAAGAAGGAACTCCAGTGTCTGCTCTAGCAGGCAATGGCAAGTTCACAGAGTGAACTTAAGGATAAGAAAGGGCGAGCTTGACAAGGTGTCTGCACAGCTTGAGGCTAAAGGCGCCTAAGATAGACGAGAATCTAGCAATGTTTAATCAGCTAGCTGAATCTCTTTCATCACAGATTGCGAGCAGAGCTAGCTGAGACAGCAACAGCAGGCGCCGGTTAATAACGGTGGGTGGTTCAGCTGGTGGAAGTTCCAGTGGTGGAGTTCGGTGGAGGAGCAAGCTATGTTGGAACTGGTGGAATGATAAGCCCAGTATCAAACTATGTTGCAACATCAGAGTTCGGTACCAGAGTTGGTCTTGAGCAATATGGTACATTCCATGGAGCTATCGACCTTGCATGCCCAATGAATACTCCAGTAGCTGCATCAGACCTCAGGTAGAGTAATGAACCCAACAGGTTGGTATCAGCAGGGGATATGGATGGGGAGTGTTCATTGACCACGGAAATGGAATAGTAACTGCATACGGACATACAGCGCACTGTTGTTTCTCCAGGTCAGTAGTGCAGAAGGGACAGATTATCGCTTACTCAGGAATGACAGGTTGGGCAACAGGTCCACAGTACATTTTCGAAGTTAGAGAAAACGGAATACTTGTAAATCCTCAGCAAATATGCTGCCTTCTAGAAAGTGAAGTAATGAATTTAAACAGCGCAATAGAGACAATATTAAATAAAGAGGAATCTCACGGCAGATGATGTCGCGGGAGTTCTTATCTGATAAAGCCAAGTCTTACATAGATCCTTGCTTTGCTAGGATATGTGTGAAGGTGTTGATCTTATTATGATGGCTGTTGAGACCGGACAGAAAATCTGTATCTATGGAGACTATGATGCGGATGGAGTGACATCGGTTTCGCTTATGATGGACGTTCTAAGAAGAATGGGTGCAGATGTCAGCTACTATATTCCTTCGCGTTTTGATGAGGGGTTACGGACTAAATTCAGATGCTATTGACAAGATTAAAGCGAGAGGAGCTGACCTAATTGTAACTATAGACTGTGGTTCGACTTCTGATGAGGTAATGCATGCTCAGGAGATAGGACTTGAGATTCTTGTAACAGATCACCATACGATTAGAGATGAAGTACCAGATCTGTAATTATCAACCCCTAGCCAGGCTGATTGTAACTATCCATTTAAGGCACTAGCTGGAGTTGGAGTTGCATTTAAGCTTGCTCAGGCCTTGTGTGAGACTGCGAATCTTCCTAAGGAGGTTTTGACACGAAACCTTGACCTTGTCGCAATAGGCACAGTCGGAGATGTAGTAGCCACTTATAGATGAGAATAGAACTCTTGTGAAGTTTGGACTTAGAGCCTTAAACCCTAAGCAAGAGGTGGGACTTAAGGCTTTGCTATCAGAAATTGGACTAAAGCAGGGCGAGATAAGCTCACAAAACATTTTCATTTGTGATTGCTCCTCATATAAATGCGACTGGAAGAATGGGAAGTGCATCTCTAGCATCAAGGCTCATACTCTGCGATGATGAGCAGAGAGCAAAGGAACTTGCAGGGCAGATAAAAGAAGCAAACAGCACTAGAAGAAGTGTCCAGGAGAAGCTTTTTAAGAGCTGTTTGACTGATATATCAAAGGAAGATGTAGATAAAGGATATCTTCTAGTAGAGCTAGATGATGCGCACGAAGGCGTGCAGGAATTGTAGCAGGAAAGCTTAAGGAAAAATATAATGTCCCAAGTCTTATCGTTACAAAGATAGGCGAGGGATGTAGTAAGGAACAGGACAGAAGCGTAGATGGAATAAGCCTGTTTGAACTATTAAATCGAAAACCTGAGCTATTTGTTAAGTTTGGTGGACACGCATGACCTGTGGATTCACAATTCTAGATGAAAACATTCCGTTTTTAAGACAGTCCTGAAGAGGGGGTTGATAGAGCAAAAGAGCAGGCTAAGGCAGAAGAAAAACAGTATGCCAGATTATGACGTTCAATTACAGGCGCTAATCTAAATGCAGATTTCTTCTCTCAACAGAGTATGCTTGAGCCATTTGGCAGATGCAATGAAGTACCGCTAATAAGAATTGATACGAATATTGATTTCGTTTCAAGGATGCAGAGAGACCTGAGTTTCTGCAGTTTACAGCGAACTTTGATGGAAAGCAAATTAGAGGTGTAGACTTTTGCAAATGCCGATGCAAATGAAGTGCTTTTTAGAAGAAGCAATGAAGACAAAGCAAAGGATCGCTTTGATTGGGAATTTAGATTTATCAAGCTGGAACGGAAAAACAATACATGAATTTTGTTTTAAGTCAGCAAAGATGGAGAACCAATGAAAAACAAAAGATTTGGGATAGTAATATTAACCGTATTTATTACATCGGCAATGTTAGTGGCAGGATTTTTTCTCCTACCTAAAAGCTCAGTGACACAGCTATGGTAAACTAGGAGTGAACTAGATGAGCAAAACAAGCTTCTAGAAAAATATAGTAGTTTATAAGTATAGAGGAATTTATATCATCAGACTTCCTTTTTAAGTATGATAAGGATAAGCAGGAGCAAGCTATATATAATGCGATGTTTGATGCCCCTGGAGATAAATACTCAAGATATCTAAACAAAGAAGAACTTGCGCTACTTAAGAGAAATCTAAATAATAGCTTTACAGGAATAGGTATAGGCTTTTGAGATTACAAAGGAAGGTATCGTTGTCAAGGATGTCATGAAAGACGCTCCAGCAGAAACTGCAGGAATCAAGACGGGCGATATAATTCTAGAGATTGACGGAAAGACATATACCACTACAAACTCTGTAAGGAAGGCGATAACTGGTAAAGTTGGAGATCCTGTTGTGCTTAAGATAAAGCGTGGAACAGAGAAAAAGGACATCAAGGTTATCAGAGGTGAGATTGAAGAATCTACTGTTGAGCAATCTTCAATTTCGGATAAGATAGGCTATGTAAAGATACTCTCATTTGGAAGCAATACTGCTAAGCATTTTTAATGAGGCCATAAATTCCTTTGAATCTAGTGGTAAGGAGAGTGTGATTATAGATTTGCGCTCAAATCCAGGTGGATATTTTGATGAGGAACAGAGGTAGCGGATGAATTCTTCCCTAAGTGCAAGATTACCCTATACAAAGGATAAGAAGGGTAATATCAAAAACTTTTAACTCCGATGAGAAGCATACAAAACTCAAGGTAGTACTTTTTGATAGATGAGAATTCCGCCAGTGCATCAGAAATTGTTGCGTCAGCCCTCATAGATAATAATGCTTCGATTTCTGTGGGTCAGAAAACTTTCGGTAAAGGTATTGTTCAGGAAACACGCTTGTTTAAGGATGAAACAGCAGTAAGTCTTACTGTAAAGGAATACTTCTCACCTAAGGGTACAAAAATACATGGTGTGGGAGTTACTCCTCAGTATCTTGTGACGAATAGCGATGGCAAGGATTTGCAACTAGAGAAGGCTATAGAGCTTGCAGGCTAATTGACTTTAGCACGGTAAAATGGTATAATTTCAACGCAATATTTCGATGTTTTATGCCTTGCTATTAAAGGCGAAAGGAAGAGACCATGGCTTACGAATCAAAGTACAGAAGAGAAGATATTGACGAACTATTCGATGGGATTTTGACATTGCGCGATAGAGGATTGCTATAGATTCTTTGAGGATATATGTACTATCAACGAGATACATTCAATCGCTCAGAGATTGCAGGTGGCTAAGCTCCTTTTCGGAGAAGAAAACATACAACGAAATAGAGAAGGTGACTAAGGCTTCGACAGCGACTATAAGCAGAATTAACAAGTGCATTGTTTATGGTGCGGACGGATATCGCAGGGTTTTGGATCTGCTCAACAATGATAGTTTAGGGTGCATTAGCACCCTATTGTTTTAATGATTAGGCGTATAAGCCCGTGCTGAGCACACAAAGTGTGCGAAGTATAATCCACCCGCTATGCGGGTGCGCAACGAAATGTTATACAAAAATCACCTTCGCGTTATAATGTGGTTGTTGAAGCTACATTGAAACGAAAGGAAGGTGACTTTATGGCGAATAAAACCAATAGTTTGTCACATACAAAATGGATGTGCAAATATCATATAGTATTCTCTCCAAAGTATAGACGAAAAATTATATATAATCAATATCGTAAAAGTCTGCAAGATATCATAAGAACTCTGTGCAGATACAAAGGAGTTGAAATAATAGAAGGACATATGATGCCTGACCACGTTCACCTTGTGCTAAGCATACCGCCTAAGATTAGTGTATCTAATTTCATGGGATATCTCAAAGGTAAAAGTGCTTTGATGATGTTTGAGAAGCATGCTAATCTTAAGTACAAATTTGGGAACAGACACTTTTGGGCTGAAGGATACTATGTAAGTACGATAGGATTGAACGAAGAGACAATTAGAAAATATGTCAGAGAGCAAGAGAAGCATGATCAAGCGATAGATAAACTCAGTGTGAAAGAGTACGAAGATCCGTTCAAAAGATAGAAAGCACCTTTGAGGTGCAGCCAAAGTGGCAAAGGCAATGTAGCTTGAACAAAGCGAAAGCTAGCGCCTTGAGACGCTAGCCTAGTAACTATTGGGCTTATAGCCCTAGAGCAAACCACCCTTTTGAAGGGTGGTTATGATTAGCTAAAAATCCCCATAGTTTGTCTTGGGATAAGTATAATGGAGGTTATTTTGCCAGAGATATATTTAAGAGAAGGAACAGTTTTGCATGGAGAGAAAAGTCATGGCTTAATAAGAACTGCACTAGCAAGCTATCTAAAAATCAAGAATGCGAATCGCTGAATATAGGCGAAATAGATAATGTTGTAAATGGTGCCAAGATAGAAGTTTACAAAGAAGGAAAGCCGTATTTTGCAAATTTAGATGTGGAGTTTTCAGTGTCAAATACAGGCCCTATGTGGATGTGTCTATTTGATAGAAAGCCGTGCGGAATCGATATACAGGAGGTAAAATCCTGCAAGTATGAATCTATAGCTGGCAGGCATTTCAGCAAGGCAGAATTTGAGTATGTGAAGCTCTGGGGAGAAGAAGGCTTTTGATATTTGGACAGCCAAGGAAGCTTTTTGGAAAAATATACAGGAAGGGGCTTTTTGCATCAAAGGAATCTGTGGTTGGTGAAAACCACGAGCTAAAACAGAGCCTTTGTGTATGAAGGAAAGAAGGTCTATATAAAGAGAATAGATATTATTCCTGAAATAAAGTGCACATATTGTCTTGAGACTAATGAAGATGCCAAGGTGGTGCTTCTATGAAGTCAATAAGTGAACTTGCAGCAGCAAGGGTGCTTCGCTCAAGATGTAGCGCCTCAGTTTTAAGAAAATATCTTAAGGACAAGGACTTTTCCAGTGAGGAAATAGAGCCGGTAATTGAAAGTTTTATAGAATACGGATATCTAGACGATCTTCAGTACTGCTGGGACTTTATCGCTCATGGAGAGAGAAAGGGTTGGGGAGAGCTTAGAATCAAGAGAGAACTCCGAAAGCGAGAGCTCAGCACTGATGATATATCGGTTGCTTTTGATGAGAAGACCGAGAATACTGAATCTGAAGACGGAAATGGTGAGGCAAATAGAGCGCTTACGGTAGCTCTAAAAGTTGTAAGGCAAAGCGGAATAGATATAGAAGGCAGGCTACCAGAAAAGCTTAGAAATAGAATAATCCGCAGGTTATCAACCTACGGATATGGTTCTTCAATAGTATTTTCTACACTCAGCAAACTCGATGAGCTAGCTAGAGATGAGATTTTTATTCGATTATGAAGTCTAACCTATTTATTGCTATTTGATGTCTTACTCTTTGCGAGGATGAAGACTGTTACAAATATACATGCAAATCCTACTGCTTCTATTCCAGTGAATGGAACGTTTAGTAAAATTACCATAAACACTGTGGCTGATACCGGCTCAATGCTAGCTAGCATGCTGGCTACGACAGGACCGCATCTGTCTCATTCCCATTAGATATAGAGTATATGATACTATAGTTCCAAGTAGTATAATTAGAACAAGAAGCGCGATGAACTTAGGATCTGTATTAAAATGGCTGTAAGAATGCTTTGCTATAGGTGCTTGTTACAGCTCCTCCGATGAGCATAGCACATCCAGTTACTGGAATCGCACCGTACTTCTGTATCAGCTTGATAGGGATGAAGGTGTAGAATACGATAGCAAATGCGACAAATAGTCCCCACATTAGACCAAGAGGTGTTATGTAGATGCGGTGAATATCGCCGTGAGTTGCGAGTATAATGTGCCTATCATGGCAGAGCATGATGGCGCTGACTTCCTTCTTTGTTGGGAGTCTTTTGATAAGAATGCATTCTGGTAATCATGCAGAAGACAGGACCCATATACTGGAGTATGGTTGCGGTTCCTGAGTTTGAATTATTGATTGCCCTCAAGATAAGAAACTTGATTGAACAAAATGCCAAACAGAGCAAATAGAACTAGCTGAAGCACAGAACGCTTATCTTTTAAGCATAGAAATCAGGTTTTTCTATTTGTTAGTAGGGTCGCAATGGTGAGGATTAGACCAGAAAAACCATGCGCATTGAAGACAGATAAACCGGAGTTATCCCGAAGTTCTTAAACAGAATTTCGGCACAGTGTTCGAAAAGCCCCATGCTATTCCTGCACAAATTGTCATGACCATGCCTTGTTTGAATCTATCCTTCATGTAATCCTCCGTTCAAAATTTACGTAACTTCTATAATGATATAAAAGGAGAAAAATGTCAAATAAGAATTTTATGAGAGAATTTTTTTAGAATCTACGATAGAAAGGTGAGTCATGGAGAAATCGTCTTCAAAAACCTCGGCATGCCGCACAATGATTTTACCATGCTATGTACTACGGAAGGTCATGTGCCACCAGCTGAAGTAATTGAAACTCTTTGCGTAACAATGAAATTAAGCGAGGATGAAAAAGGCAATCTTTAGAAGCTTCATCGTAGAAGAAGATGAATAGTGAAGTGCAATAATATTGCAAAAGAATATCTATGATTTTCATTTTTGTTTACACATCAAAGTGGTATATATAGATATGTAGAATTTAAATTAAATATAGCTGAATATATATTGAAGGGAGTGTAATATGACAAAAGGTAGACATATTTTCAGGATTTTTAGAGCAGGAAAGACAACTTTGATTAAAAAGCTAATTTCCGAAGCATATAAGGACGAAAAGCTTGTGCTTATTGAGAACGAGTTTGGTGATATAGGAGTAGACGGTGAGTTCCTAAAAGACTCAGGAATTCAGGTTAATGAAAATGAACTCAGGATGCATTTGCTGTAGCCTTGTCGGAGATTTTTGGTAAGGCTCTTGCTGAGGTAGTTCAGAAATACAATCCTGACAGAATCCTGATTGAGCCATCTGGTGTTGGTAAGCTTTAGCGATGTTATCATGGCGGTAGAAAATCTGCATAATGATGAGCTTGTACTAAATGGATTTACAACGGTTGTTGATGCTAAGAAGTGCAAGATGTATATGAAGAACTTTGGTGAATTCTTCAATAATCAGATTGAAAACGCAAGTGCTATTATTTTAAGCCATACAGCTGGTCTTGCCCAGGACAAGCTAGATGCCTGCGTTGCCCTTCTACGTGAGCATAACGAAACTGCGGAAATTGTTACAACAGACTGGGATGAGCTAGATGGCAAGCTAATACTTCAGACCATGGAAAAAGAGAGCTGGAATTGATGCGGAACTTGAGCATCTAAAAGCGGAAATGCATGAGCATCATCACCATCATGAGCATGAAGAGCACGAGCACCATCACCATCATGAGCATGAGGAGCATGAACATCATCATCATCATGAGCACGAGGAGCATGAGCATCATCACCATCATGAGCATGAAGAGCATGAGCACCATCACGACCACGAACATGGCGAAGGCTGCCGCTGTGGACATGATCACGGACATGAAGAGCACGAGCATCATCACCATGACCACGAACACGGAGAAGGCTGTGGATGTGGACATGACCATGAGCATGAAGAGCACGAGCACCACCATCACGACCACGAGCATGGCGAAAGCTGTGGATGTGGACATCACCACGAGCATGGACATCACCATGCAGACGAAGTATTCCAGAGCATAGGAATGGAGACAAGCCATAAGTTTAGTGAGGCTGAGATTAATGACTTCCTAGGTAAGCTCGGAAACTTTACAGAGTTTGGAACAATACTAAGAGCTAAGGGTATTGTTGAAAATGCAGAAGGTGGATGGATTCACTTTGACTATGTTCCAGGAGAGCCTGATGTTAGAACAGGAAGCGCCGTAACTACAGGAATGATATGCGTAATCGGTGTTGATATCGAGGAAGCTAATATCAGGGAAGCACTAGCTTTATAGGATAAAAAGTAAAAAGAGGACAAAATGGAAATTCCAGTATATTTATTTACAGGTTTTTTTAGAAAGTGGTAAAACGACATTCATTCAAGATATTCTCGAGGGTAGTGATTTCAATGCAGGTGAGAGAACTCTGCTTTTTAATGTGTGAGCAGGGAGAGGTGGAACTTGATGAAAGCAAGTTCTTTACAAAGGATAATATCTTCTGCGAATATATAGAAAGTTTGGATGAGCTAAACCCAGAGCATCTTTCGGAGCTACAGAAAAAGCATCGTGTTGAGAGAGTTGTAGTTGAATATAATGGCATGTGGATGATGCAGGACTTGTTCCGCAATATGTCAGCCAGAATGGATCATATCTCAGGAGGTTACATTTGCAGATGCGAGTGTTTTCACAAACCATAATGAGAATATGAGGCGCCTTTGTTTTCGATAAACTAAAGACAGCAGACCTAGTGGTCTTCAATAGGTGTGTGCATGGCTTTTGACAAGCTAGAATTCCACAAGATTGTAAGGGTTGCAAAACCGAAAAAGCCAAATAGTTTACGAGTATGGCCCAGACGATGTAGAACCAGACACTATAGTCGATGAGCTTCCTTTTGATATGAATGCAGAAATTATCGAAATTGAAGAGGACTGTTTTTGCTGAGTGGTACCGTGATGTAAATGACAATCCTGAGAAATATGATAAGAAAAAGTTAGAGTTCTCGGTAGACTTGCGACCGGTGGAGGCTTGCCAAAAGATAATCTAGTCTTTGGAAGACATGTTATGACATGCTGTGCAGATGATATTCAGTTTGCTGGACTTTTGTGCATTTGGAAGAATGCATCAAAAATCAAAAACGGAAGCTGGGCAGAAATCGTAGCCGAGGTGAGACTAGAGTATACAGATATTTATGGTGAAGAGGGGCCTATCCTCTACTGCAGTAAGGTGGTAGCGAGTCTTCCGCCTGAGCAGGAGGTGGCGACTTTCTAGAAGCCGATACTAGAATTTAGAGATGATAAAGGAGCTAAAATGAGCACTTACATAGAGCACTATTCCATATCATCACATGATGTGGATATAAACAATAATATAAAGCCTTCAAGCTTTGCGAGACTTATGCAGGAAACTGGAAATCACAACATGAGAGATAGAAGACCTACATATGAGGAGCTATTTGATAATGGTCAAAGCTTTATCGCAACGCGAATTCTCTACGAGGTTGTAGATCAGATTCATAGTTATGATGAAATCGATGTACATACCTGGGCGACGACAGGAAAGGCGGCAACCTTTGTCAGATGTTTTTTAGTTAAGCGAGGAGAGGAGATTGTTGCTAGGGGGCTATAGTGAGTGGGCTGTAGTAAATATTCATACAGGCAAACTCATCAGAACTGACGAAATTGACCTTTCAGACTACGAGTTTGACGAGCCTTTAGAGATGAATATTCCTTTGAGATTTAACTTGCCAAAGGACCTTGATTATGAGCTATGTGGAAAGCACCAGGTTATGTTCAGTGAGGTCGACAGAAACATGCATATGAACAATACCTATTATCTTGATATGGTATGGAACCATGTGCCAGATGTTGACAAGAAGAAAATGACATCATTCCTAATCAGGCACAGGGCAGAAGCGCCACTTGGATCAGAAATAGAGATTAAAAAGAGCAAAGGCTAAAGAACCGATAGATGTAGCGGTGGAGCAACAGAAAGCTATATCTTTAAAACTTCAGTAAATGGTAAGACAAATATAGAGGTAGTAATTTCATTTGCAAATCTATAACGATATAATTGAGTATCAAACCCAGACTTCGGTCTGGGTTTTTTTGTGCGTGAAGCTTGTTTGTATTTTTGGTGCAATTTGCAACAATGATATAAAAATTAAATGCGTATATGCATTGAAAAATAAACATATATAAGGGGTTGAATTTTATCGTATTAGGTATATACTAATGCTTTTATTAGGAGAGTAAATATATGGGACTTTTAACAGTTTTAGTTTTTTTGGGTGTAATGGTTTTGATAACAACCGAAAGAGTGCACCGAACTGCAATGCCCTTGTTGGTGCAGCAGTGCTCATGCTTGCAAAGTTTTTTAGCTTTGATGAAGCTCTTGAGTATGTAGATTTTAATACCATAGGCGTACTGGTTGGAATGATGCTGTTTGTCGCAGTTATCAAGGAATCGGGGATGTTTGAATACGTTGCTATCAAGTCGGCGAAGCTTGTAAATGCTGATCCTTGGAAGATGATGGTTATATTTGTCATAATTACAGCTGTGCTATCGTCATGCCTTGATAATGTTACTACGGTTCTCTTAGTTGGACCAATGACAATTGCTATATCCAATCTGCTTGAGGTAAAACCCAGTGCCTTACCTTCTCATGCAAATTCTTGCATCCAATGTCGGAGGTACGGCTACTTTGATTGGTGACCCACCTAATATAATGATCGGAAGTGCAACGGGACTTTCACCTTCCTTGACTTCGTCAAGAACACAGGTGGTGCAGTTGTTCTAGTTCTAATCGTACAGATTATTATGATGAAGTTCATGTATAAGAAGTCGATTACAGCTACCGAAGAGGCTAAAGGCTAAGGTTATGGCTCTCGATGAGAAAAAGGCGATAACCGACCTAAGGTTAATGAAGATAGGAATAGGCGTAATCATATACATAATTGTAGGGTTTTTTTGCTACATGATAAGCTTGGAATACAGTCTGCGGTAATTGCACTTTCAGCAGCTACTTTATGCTGATTGTGAAAGGTAAGAAAGTAGAGTCTTTGATAGAAGATGTTGAGTGGCCTACGATTTTTGTTCTTCATATCGCTATTTATAATCGTTGGTGGGATGCAAAAGACGGGTATCATAACAGCGATGTCAGAGGCTTTGATTGGATTCACAGAGGGGCATGAGCTTCTTACAATTCTCGTAATCCTTTGGGCGTCAGCAATCATTTCGTCGATACTTGATAACATACCTTTTGTTGCGACCATGATACCTTTGATTCTTGCTATGAAGGCTCAGGGCGTGGACGTTGAGCTTCTCTGGTGGGCTCTGTCACTAGGTGCTTGCCTAGGCGGTAACGGAACTCTTGTAGGTGCATCGGCAAACGTTGTTTTATCTGATATCAGTAACAAGCACGGACATCCAATCACGTTTAAGAGCTACTTCAAGGTTGGATTTCCTTTCATGATTGCATCGGTATTTGTTTCGATGATTGTACTTATTATAAAAGCGTATATATAGGGCTAGTTTGATTTATTGCATTTTGATAAAAAAGGTATATAATTGCTTTGTCAGGAGGCGTAATAATGGAAATAATATCAATACTTGTCTTTCTTGGCGTTATGGTTTTGATAACGACGGGAAAGATAGATAGCACACTTTCAGCGCTTATCGGTGCAGCAGTGATTTTTGCTCACCAAGGTGCTTAGCTTTGATGAAGCAATTAAATATGTTGATTTTGACACGATAGGCGTGCTTGTTGGCATGATGCTATTCATAGCAGTGCTAAAGCAGTCTGGAATGTTTGAATACATAGCTATCAAAGCGGCTAAGAAGGTAAATGCTGACCCTTGGAAAATCATGATAATCTTTGTGATTATTACAGCAGTTTTATCTTCTTGCCTAGACAATGTTACGACGGTTCTTCTAGTTGGACCTATGACGATTGCTATTGCAAGAATGCTAGAGGTGAATCCAGTACCATACCTTTTGATGCTTATCTTTGCATCAAATGTGGGAGGCACAGCTACTTTGATAGGTGATCCACCAAATATCATGATTGGAAGTGCGCAGGGCTTTCCTTCATGGACTTTATAATGAATACAGGACTTGCTGTTGTGCTAGTAATCGCAGTTCAGATTATCATGATGAAGTTTCTTTACAAGAAATCTACGGTGGCAACTGAAGAAGCAAGAGCAAAGGTAATGGCCCTAGATGAGAATAAGTCTATAACAGATGCTAGACTTATGAAGATAGGTATAGTTCTTATTGGACTCATAATAATAGGATTTCTCGCTCATGATAAGCTAGGTGTTCAGCCAGCTGTAATTGCGCTTTCAGCAGCTACAATTATAATGCTACTTAGCGGAAAGAAAGCTGAGCATGTAATAGAAGATGTGGAGTGGTCGACGATACTCTTTTTATAGCACTTTTTGTTATCGTAGGTGGAATGGAAAAAGACGGGCGTTATATCAGCTATATCAAAGGAATAATCAGCTTTACAGAAGGACATGAGATAATTACAATATTGGTAATCCTTTGGGCTTCGGCGCTTGTTTCATCGGTACTAAACAACATACCTTTTGTGGCTGCGATGATACCTTTGATTATTTCAATGAAAAATCAGGGTATGGATGTAGAGCTTCTTTGGTGGGCGCTATCATTAGGTGCTTGCCTAGGTGGAAATGGAACTTTGATCGGCGCTTCAGCTAATGTAGTTCTATCAGATATCAGTAACAAGCATGGTTACCCCTATAACATTTGCAAGCTATCTGAAGGTAGGATTTCCTTTTATGATACTTTCAATACTTGTATCAACTATAGTACTTCTTATTAAGGCATATATATAACAGGAGGCTAATATGGATTGGACAATTAACGACATTATAAACATGATGCTCAAGCAGCTAGGTGCGACAAGTGTTAAGACTGTGCATGCGAATATCACAGTGGCAAAATTTGAGATAGAAGACTACAAGATGAGTTATATGTATGAGGCTCGTGAAGATGGTAGCATCTACCTATCTCGTGTTTCTCCATATCCACTTCTTCTAGGAAGATTCTTTGGAGAACAGGATGTAATAGACTATATAAGAAATGATCTTGAAAAATTCAAGAGGGCTCAAAGTAGCCATAAATTCGAAGATTACCTTGCTTTTGTAAACGAGATAACAAAGGCAAGTAGACAATTGGAGAAGCTCTTTTTGAACAATCACGTAGATGCAGATAGCCTAAAGAATCTGCTAGATGACATAGACAGAGTTAAGCTTGATCTTGCCGAAGCTGAGAAGAGCAGTACAAGGCTTGACGGATAGGACTTACTCGATTGACTTTAGAGAATCGCTCATATTGATTCTGTGAATCTTTATGTGCATGAGCAGTACTACTATTACGGCAAACGCCATTGTCATCATGAATGAATATAGATAATCAAGGGCGCTTACAATCACAGGGAAGTAAATTATGTCAACATTGATTTGACTTATTATGAGCTTAAGCAAGAGCTTTCCGAGTGGAAGTCCAAGGAGAGAACTCATCAGTGTCAAAAGCAGATTTTCTCTAGATACATATGCAGAGGTTTCGCGAGGATAAAAAGCCGAGAACTTTGATTGTAGTACTTCGCGCTTACGCTCAGTGATGTTTATATTAGTAATGTTATATAGAATCACAAATGCTAAAGTTCCAGCGCTGACAACTATTAAAACTATAATTGCGCCTAGACTCTGCATCATCTTATCGACGCGCTTTCTAAACTCATCAGTTTGTGATACTGATATTACATTATCGTAATTTCGAATTTTTAGCAAACTGCCTCAGAAATATTTAAATCTTACTATCGCCCTCAAGACCAGTCTCTACAAGGGCGATATTTAATTTTTGCTTTTGCCAAAAGACAGAGTGGTAAGTTTCAGGAGAAATGTAGGCGTAGTTATAGATATAGTTATCAAAGATATCACTTAGCTCAAACTCATAGCTCTTTAGATTGTCATCTACAAGTCTTAGCTTGTCTCCTTTTGATAGCTTGTATAGCTTTTGCATATTTTTTTACAAAGTACAATTTTGCCTTTTGCCTGGAAAACTTAATCTTACGGTCTCCGTTGTGAAGGTCTATAAAATCTCGAAAGTCGTCTTTTGATGTTGTGATAAGTTTTAGGAGCCCGCCGATTTCTTTACCTTTTGTTTTATCCCCATATTTCATCGACTGCTGATTGCAGAACTTAATTTTCTCGGCATGCCCGTTGTCTCTAGCGAATTCGGTGAATTTTTCTTCGGCATCAGATGTAAGAGGAGTATTGAAAACTACGCTATAATCATAGCGTTCGATTTCTTCATATTGAAGATCTGTGAGGTCGCTCATTGAACTTCTCATACCAAATCCAGCGACTAAAAAGTGCTGTACATCCACTTATGCCAATCAAGGTCATCAAAAGACGGCCTTTATATCTAAAGACATTTCTAAGTGAAATTTTATAAATGAAAGGAAGTCTATTCCAAACGAATGAGCAACGCTCGAGGAAAATTTTTCTTCCTGATTTCGGTGCGCGTGGCCTGATGAGCAAAGCAGGAAACTCACTGGTTTCCTTAACGCAGGTTGCAACTGTGGCAAAGCCAGTAGAAAAACAAAGCGACAATCAAGGCGAAAAGACCCTAGCGTGCGATCTGCTGTAAACTCTAGCTTATCAGCAAATAGATAAATAGTATTATATGCGCGCCAAATTGCTTGTGGCGTGATTGTCATTCCACCAAAAATATCCCAAAGCAACTCCAATCACGGTAGCTGTAGATGAGTAGAAAAGATATATGGAAAGGATAGCTAATGGACCATAGCCTAAAGCTTTGTAAACACCTAGTCGCATGCGGTGCTCATCTATCATTCTAGTCATGGTTGTCATGCAAACAAGGGTCGCAATCGCAAAGAAAAAGGCAGGAAAAATTGTAGATATGCTTGCAACGATACTAGTATCGTTTTCAAATGAAACGTATCCTGCATTGCTTTCGCGGTTCTAGAACATGGTCTGTAAGGTCATCGAAATCGCCCTTGTATTTCTTTTACCTTGTTCTTGTATGCATCTGAATAGATTTTATCGTAATTTCCACATGTGACATAGGCATCGGTGTATACGGGACTGAGAAATGCAGATTTTTCAAATAAACAAAACCTGATATTGTTCCATTTCCGATTGAGGTGGAACCTCTTTCAGAATTCAAATAAAGAGGTGAGTCGCATAGACCAACAACCTTGTATTTCTTTTGATTTCAGCATCTGCGAAGTTTGGGCTTCGTTGTCTCCTGAAACAGTTATGGTTTTTCCCAATCAAAGTTTTTGCATTAGGGAATGCTTTCATCAAGCAAGCACTCATCATCGTGCTTTGGCAAGTGTCCGCTTTTGACTAGAGGTTTATTTATCTTTTTGGAAGCGACATGCTGTGAAGTACTACGGAATTTTTCTTCTGAAGTATTGAATATGACATCGAAGCTATAGGCAAACTCTGCTTCACGAGCGGATTTGTTTTTCTTATTTTTGCTCACTAAATCTTGGTCTATACCTTGGTTAGAGCGTAGCCAAAAAGTCGTATAAATTTGCATCCTTAAGGTAGCTATCGCAAGTTGCTACCATGGCATCAGTCGAAACTTTTTAGACCGCAGTAAAAACCGGTGCCAAGAGCGACAATAGCGAGGATGGCAAGGGTATCTACCAAGGGATTTCTTGATTTCTCGGAGTATATTTAGGAACAAACATATTACCACTCTATTTCTTCAACTGGAGTAACATGAGAATTTATATATGACTCTGTGACTTTGCCAGCTCTGACTTTGATAATGCGGTCAGCCATAGCGAGCAAGTGCCTGGTTATGAGTTATGATGATGACGGTCATGCCGTTCTTGCGACCAGTATCTTGTAAAAGTTTAAGTATGGATTTTTCCTGTTAGATAATCTAGAGCTCCAGCAGGTTCGTCACAGCAAAAAGCTTAGGATTCTTAGCAAGCGCACGCGCGATAGCAACTCTTGCTGTTCGCCACCAGAGAGCTGGGATGGGAAATTATCGAGCCTTTTCGGAAAGCCCAACGGATGTGAGAACATCAAAAGGATCAAGCGAGTTATTACATAGCTGAGTTGCCATGGAGACATTTTTCTTGAGCTGTCAAATTAGGAATCAAATTATAGAACTGAAAAACGAAGCCGACATCGTGTCTGCGGTAGTGCGTCAGCGCCTGCTGGAAAAATCTGATATGGTCTGTCCATCTAGGCGAACAGAACCGCTCGTAAGCCTCGTCCATGCCGCTGAGGATGTTTAGAAGCGTAGTTTTCCCTGCACCGGATTCTCCAAGAATTACTACGATTTCACCTTTCTCAATGGAAAAAGTTATGCCTCTAAGGGCCTCGATTTCTAACTCGCCCTGTGCGGTACACCTTCTTGACATCATCAAATTCTATAAAGCTCATAAAGTCCTCGTTTCTCATCGTGAAACTATTGAAAATAAATATAAACTAGAGCGTGATTTTTGTTGTGCTTATTATATCACAAACTTACAGACTGTTTTCTTCATGAAAAATTTTTAATCAAAGGGTTTTAATCGATTTATAAAGAAGCAAAAGCTGTGCTATAATATCAGAACGACTAGTGATTCTAGTAGGAATATGAATGAGCAGAAGGCCGTCCTAAAAAGATGATAAGGTG
>BNJU01001361.1_pt1 | contig 44254 bp, 59 predicted proteins | sample 8539281 | NCBI WGS metagenome assembly BNJU01 (sample SAMD00202456, study PRJDB9452) | human saliva metagenome | isolation source: human saliva | place: Japan
CTGCTCAATGAAGAGTTGGAGAAATTATAGAAATAAGTAGAAAACCAGTCAAGAGGCTGGTTTTTGTTGTGGAGAAAATCTAAAAATTCAACTGTATAAAACGTTGACCAAGTGACAACTTTGGATTATAATTAAGGGGAAAACACAAATAAAATTGTCTTTTTAGAAAGGGAGATTATGGAAGGAAAAAAATTTTGTTGAAGGATATTCTAGATTTCGATGATAAAGAACTCTCAAGAGTTAAAATAAAGTTTAATAATTGGACAGGGGAGAATCCAGGATACTGTCAATAATTTTGTGTAAACACTCAAGCAGAGTTACGAAGTGTTAATCAAATAAGCTTTCCAGTGTGTCAGAACATTGGCCAAATCCTTTATGGATTCGTTGACTTTGTTTGAAATTATAATCTTCAAACAGGGTAACTAAATAACGTTCCAGAGCCTCCTCATTAGGGAAAGAACCTTCTTTTTCGTTTGACGTTTGATTTCTTTGTTGAGAGACTCAATGAGGTTTGTCGAATAAATGCTATGCCAAATCTGGTAGGGAAACTGATAAAAAGTTAAAAGATTGTCCGTATTCTCTAGACTTTCCATGACTTTCCTATACTTTGGCTTCCATTCGGCGATAAAGTCCTCTAAAGCTTGTACTGCCATTTCTAAATTTTCAGCACGATAAATCCTTTTAAATTGCCCCAGAATGACTGCTCTATCTACTCGTTTGACTTTACTAGCCAAATTTCGACTGATATGAATTAAGCAACGTTGTTGCTTGGCTAATGGATAAGCCTGACTGATCATCTGCTCAAGTCCCTTGAAGCTATCTGTGACTATGAGTGAAACCTGTTGAATCCCTTGATTTTGAAGCTTGTCTAGCAGAGTCGACCAAGAAGCATTATTTTCATTTGGGGCAATCTCATATCCAAGAACAGCTTTCTGTCCTTCTGGTGTAATGCCAAGTGCGATATGAATACATTCTTTACTAACGGTTCCACGTCTTAATGGAAGATAGGTTCCGTCAAGAAATAAGACAGAGTAATTAGCTTCTAAGCTTCGCTCATGAAAGGCAGCGACATTCTCCTGAGTTGCTTTTGAGATATTAGAAATTGTGGCAGGACTATAGTGATGACCATACATACGCTCGATGATATCACTAATTTCTCGAGTCGTTACACCGGTTTGATAGAGTTTAATCACCATTTCTTCTAAGTGATCATCACGACGTCCATAAGCGGGGATCAAAGCTGGACTAAAGTCTCCATTACGATCTCTGGGAATGGTTAACTGAACAGTCCCATATTTGGTTTCAAATTTCCGTGAATAGGTTCCATTACGACTATTACCAGAATTATAGCCTACTTTATCGTAAGGCTCATAGCCTAAAAAGGCCGACAATTCTGCTTGAAGCAGATCATTCATAGCTGTTTCAAGGGATGAACGGAAAAATTCATCAATATCTTGCTTTTGGGCTAGAAAATGTAGCAATTCTGTGGTAAACTGTGTCATAGGAATAAATCTCTTTCTAGTAATGTTTTGCAACTCTACTATAAACGGATTTATTCCTTTTTGTGTTTACACAACTTATTTTACACTACAAACTGGAATAATTATGGTATAATGTAAATTACACCTTATGTATTATTCGTTACTGAGAGTTATTGCTATTCAGTTGATAATTTTTAATTATGTATTTCATTTGAAAAATGGTTTACATTTTTACTTACTTCAAACCAACCAATTGATTAGTGAGCAGTTTATTTTTCTTTTGAGGAGGAAATGATGTATAAGATTTTAGTCATTGATGATGATAAAGAAATATTAAAAGCTCATGAAGACCAGTCTAGAGCTTGAAAATTATAACGTAACGGTCTGTCAAAAATTACAATTACCTATTAGTTTTGAAGATTTCAGAGGTTATGATTTAATTCTTTTGGACATTATGATGCCAACCATTAGTGGCATCGAATTCTGCCAACAGATCCGCAAAGAGATAAATTCTCCAATAATTTTTGTTAGTGCTCTAGACACTGATGAGGGTATTATTCAGGCTCTAAATATAGGTGGAGATGATTTTATTGTAAAACCATTCAGTCTGCAACAATTTATAGCTAAAGTTAATTCTCATTTGAAGAGAGAAGAACGAGCAAAATTAAAAGTCGAAAAGGAAGCACGAAAAAGACGCAGTATACCACCGATAGAGATATATTTGGAGGAACGTATGTTGTATGTTGAGAATAAACCTTTATCACTAACGTATCGAGAATACAATATTCTAGAGTTACTTTCACGAAATCCTTATAAAGTTTTTTCAAAAGAGGAAATATATGAGCAAGTGTATGATGAAGAATCTTCTGCCTTGTTTCGTTCTATTTCAGAGTATATTTATCAGATTAGAGTAAAATTTTCAAGTTTTGGAATTAACCCAATAAAAACAATTCGTGGGACTGGTTACAAATGGAATGTTTAAAAAGTATTCAATAAAAAAATCGTGTTTGGCGTGCAGTTATGGAAATTGTCTTTGGAATCTTTATTACTGTTTTACTGATTTCCATGATGTCAACTTCTTTTTACAACTAAATATTGTGACCTCTCATAATGTTGGAGAAAAATATTTTATTACTGAAAATGAGTCAGTCAGACAGATTACAAATTACATGAAATCCTTGGGATTGGATTATGCTATTTTTGATAAAGAAACAAATAAAAATAATTGAAGGAAGTACACATCCAAAGAAACTTATTTGTTTAAAGAAGTCGTCAATAAAAAGACTAACCTATCTCTCAATACGGTACATTATGACTTTTTATATAAACAAAATTATTATATCGTTATCAGATATAATGAAATACCAGAATTTTTCCAGCCATTTCTTCAGAAATATTTCGTATAACATGTTGACTTTTTGTTTGCTTGGATTAGGAATTATTATTAGTATTGTTGCAGCTTTAACGAAGTTTGTAAAGGAAATAACTTCAAAACTTTAAGGAAATTAAGCAAATAGCTAATATAATAGGGGAGAGATAGCTTGTCTGAACAGGAATGCTATTCTAAAATTATTGAATTTGATGATATTCTAAAAAGTTTACATAAAAAGGCAATGATTTGAAAAAAATTTAATCGAGAGAGAAAAATCAGAAAAAGCAAGATCTCATCATTTCAGATAGCTGCACTCTCTCACGACATAAAAACCCCTTTAACTGTTTTAAAAGGAAATCTAGAGTTACTAGAATTAACTGACTTATCTATCAAGCAACAAGATTTCTCCCTTTCTATGAATAACAGTATTTCTGTCTTTGAGGGATATTTTAATTCCTTAATTTCCTATACTCGTATGCTCTCAGAAGAGAATCCAGTTGAGTTAATTACAATTGATGAACTATTAAGTGACCTACATTTTGAGGTTGAGGATCTTTTGAAGATAAATAAGGTTGCCTATTCCCTTAATAATACTCTTACAAGTACCTCTTTTTATGGAGAGGAAAGTTATTTAATAAGAGCACTTTCGAATCTCTTAGTTAATGCAATCAGGTTCACTCCTTTATCAAATAAAAGAATTGAAGTCACATTGTCTGAGTCAAGCGACAAAATTTGTTTTGAAATATGGAATAATGGACAACCCTTTAGTGAAAACACTTTGAAAAATGGTGGAAAGTTGTTTTATACAGAAGATTATAGTCGAGGAAATCAACATTATGGGATTGGACTGGCTTTTGTCAATGGCGTTGCTATTAAGCATGGTGGAAGCCTACAATTAGTTAATCCAATCAGAGGAGGGGCTAGTGCAATTCTATCTGTGAGGAATAATCTCCTCCAATAACTATAATAAAATTTGAAATTATATTCGATTATTTGAGTTTTTTTACTATTTGTTAATAGTACTGCGGTTTACAGTACTCAATATATTCTGAATGTATATCAAGGAAATATCCAGAAGATAAGTTTGAGCTTTATTTTTAGAATTTTTAGCATACTAAAAGACCACCTTATCTGGTATTTCTTGACATAAAGTATTACAATAGTGTGGTATCACCAAATTTTAATGACTATAGTTGAAATATAGTCATAAAGTTTATCAACTGAAGTATGTTGACTATAGCTAACTCCGTGAGAGGACGAAATCTGTTCTCTCTTTTTGATGTTCAAAGGGATGAGAATGAGTTTTTAAATTATTAAAGTCCCAAAAGCCAAAAAGCTCTTCGCTTGATGGCTTTGATGAGATGTTAATCCTTTCTAGCTTTGTATTTGGAATTCGAGCGGATAACCGAGATATTCTTCTCAATCAGGTTGAAGAAGACCTCTGCATTTTTCTCAGCTTTATAATTTTTGTAGTGGATAAAATCAGCGTAGAAATTATGGATTCTTTTTCGATTAAGGTATTATTTTTCTGAACGAATTCTGAACTAGAGATGGCATAATTATAGTGTAAATATATAGGATTTATAGATGAAAGTGAGGAATAGATAATGAAAAACACAATTAAAAGACTTCTGATTTGAATTTAAAATCAACTAAAATGAACATATTTACTGTTTTGTGATTGGATATATTTTTAAGTTATATAGTCTCAAAGAACGTCAAAATGATCTGTTAAGCTATTGGAATGATTTTTTAAAAATATTGCCGGATCTGAGTTATCAGGCTAAAATGTTTTATATGAGATATAATGATGTTAATGATCATGTCAGAATTCGGGTAAATTGTGATTCAATAGAAAATAATTTTTCTTTATATTTGGCCACTGTTGAAGACTTATTCTCCCAAAATTAATTGAAAGCGGAATTGTTTCTGAAATAGAAGTGAGCAGCTATAAGCCAGAAGTAAATAGGTATGGTGGACCTAATCTAATTGGTTATGCTGAAAAATCTTTGTAAAGAATCTCTGTTATTTATGGATAAGACCATAAAGTTATCGGATAGTGATAGAGTGATTTGTGCTACTTACTTAGTTTTATACTACCTAAATTACTTCTTTAAGGATGAAACGATATGTCTTTTCTTTTCTTATTAGAGAACTACACTGGAAAATATAAAAGAATTTAAAAACTTACCAATAGATTTATCTATGGAATATATGAAGTTGATGAAAGGAGAATTTTCAGAATTAGATAAATATAGTTTTTTTCCCAAGAGATGAAAGAATATCTCATAGCTTATGTAGAAGAATATAATCGTTTAAACAATTTAGATGGCATCTATAATACTAAATTTAATATACTGGGAAGCTTTCTGCATTTTATCAATGAATCGATTACATGGCATTGATAGAGATTTTTGAAGAGAAAGTATATTGCTTTTGCTTACTATACATTATATGCTCAACAATATTTAAAAATAGAGGTGATATAAATGTTAAAAATACAAAAATTTAACAAAAATCTATGGGAAGAACACTGTATTGGATCATGTCAATATGAATATTCCAAAAGGAAAAGTTTATGGTCTAATTGGTCCAAATGGTGCTGGGAAATCAACCATCATGAAAATTTTAACAGGTTTAATTAATAAAACAAGTGGTTCCATTATTTTTGAAGGGCGGGAATGGTCACGCAGGATTTTGCAAAAAGATTGGAAGCATTATTGAAGAACCTCCGCTCTACAAAAATTTGAATGCCTACGACAATATGAAGGTGGTTACTACTATGCTAGGAGTTCCAGATAATGTTATACTTCCTTTATTAGAAAAAGTTGGTCTTGGAAAAATTGATAGGCGTCCAGTAAAACAATTTTCTCTAGGAATGAAGCAGAGGCTTGGGATAGCAATCTCTAATAAATTCGCCTAAATTGCTTATATTAGATGAGCCTACTAATGGTCTTGATCCTATTGGAATTCAAGAGTTGAGAGAAATCATAGAATCATTTAAGGCGGAAGGGATGACGATTATGATTTCAAGTCATATTCTATCAGAGGTAGAACACTTGTCCGACTATATTGGTTTTTATCTATGAAGGGAAGATTGTTTTAGAAAAAGAAGTACGATGGTTCAGAAAAATTTAGAGAAATTATTTAATAATCTTATCTTATCTGAAAGGGGGCAAGGTTAATCGTGAAGAAAATTATACTGTCTAATCTACTGAAAATAAAAAAATTCAAGCATCTATAAGTTGATCTTTATTTTTTTCCAATTATTGCTTGCACGCTCTCTCTATTATTCTCTGCCCTAGGAGGAGAGAGTATTTTACGGCTGACGTCAGAAACCTCATTGAATCAATGGGGCATCATTTGGATTAATGTTATTATTGCAGTTAATTCAGGATTGTTAAATAAACTAGAAAAGGACTCTAATAAGTATTCAATCTACTTATCCAAAGATGTTGATTTAAAAAGGTAGAATACTCTAGAATTATTTTTGATTGGACTTGTGAGTCTAGTAACTAGCTTCATTTTAGGATTAATGCTTGTTATTATTAGTTTAGTATTACCAACGCCTAGTATTACCACTTTAGGTAAAGTTTTATTGACTATTTTATTGATTTGGTTTACTACATTATGGCAAATTCCATTTAGCTTATGGTTATCAAGAAAAAAACGAATTTATACTTTGTTATAATCATTAACACTACCGTACCACTGATTATTGGGACAAGTTTTTTCTCTTTTGGATGAATGGTATTATTTTTCCATATGATTGGTCAATGAAGTTACTGGAACCGATGACAGGGATGAGGATAAACGGTATTCCTTTTGGAACAGATTTTGTTCCAGACTATTCACAAGTATTAGTAGCTATTGGATTAGGAATTCTGTTCTTCATCTTATTGACTGAGTTGGCTGCGATATCTTTCAAGAGGCAGGTGAAGTAGTAATGAAGTCTTATATAAAATCTAATTTTATAAAGATCAAAAACACATCATTTTTAGTAGTTCACAGCTTATCAGCCGTATTATTCCCGATGCTTCTGTCCTTATACTGGATTCAACGTGGTCATATAAACGAAAATACGGCTTTGTTTTCATATTTTCAAATAGTTGGAGTACTTCTTCCCTTTGCCTCCAGTATTGTGAGTGTTCAGCTAAAAAACTTAGAGGAGGAATCTGGAAAATTCAAATATTTATTGGGATACTCACAGTCTAATTACAAACCATTTTTTGTAGAATTGGTATTTCTGTGGCTGTGCTACAGTATCGTCTTATTGACGTCCTTCTCTTTGTTTGGAATTATTATGATTACAAATGGTATAAGAGTGAATCTGCTCTTCGTTCTTTTGGCTCTTTTATTTTATATTATTCTTGCCTTTATCATTTATATATTGAATCATATTATTAGCTATTTATATAGTACAGGAGTGGTATTGGGAATTTCCATGATAGGTGTAATTATTGCAGCTTTCTGTGAAACAAGTCTTGGTGATAGGGTATGGTTCTTAATTCCCTGGTCATGGCTTTTGAGAATATCAGACATCTTATTTAATCAACAGAAAATAGGTGTTACTCAGCTATTTGTTATGGTTATTATTTCTCTTGTGTTATTCTTCTTTCATAAATATGTCTTTCAGAATTGGAATCAAGAACGATTGTCGGATGGTTAGAACTAACTATTCCTTGAATTTCAAGTTTTATAGTTAAAAATATACTCGTGGTGCTAGTTAAACTCAAAATACAAGAAAAAGCCCGAAAGGACTATACTGTAAGTGACGAAACAAACAGTAGGTTGTCCCAATGAGCCACTTACAGTATATCTCTAAATCCTATCATTTACAATGGAAGAGGATGAGACCTTTGACATAGTATTTCATCCGGTTTCTAACTGTTATGTTGAAGATGTGCAACATATTTTTAATGAAGCATATAGAGTTCTAAAAAGAGGTGGTATTTTTTTCTTGCTGGTTTAAATAATGAGATAAATTACATTGTGGATGAGGAAGAAAAAGAAATTGTTTGGGAAATGCCTTTTAATCTCTAAATTGTCAAATTAAGTTAGACTTTTCAAGTAACTCAGAAAAAAACTTGGTAGGGTGATTGATAATTCAATGATTTCCTAGAATTCTATTTCTTTTTATCAGCTATAGCTGATAAATAATTTTGAAAATATTAGTAAAATCCATTTGTTTCGGTAATCCATTTCGTCTTAATAAGCCATTAAAATGTTCATTGAGACCTCGTTGACCAGAACATCCTGGATCCGCAAAAGAAAATATCAATGTCATGTGCATTCGAATAGACTTCCAATTAGAAAATTCTTTTCCCGCAATCAAACGTTATTGACTTAAAAAGATGGCTGGGAACTTGAGACAACCATTGGTTGATGGAAACCTCAATATCACTTGCTTTCCGTCCATTAGTTTTTCAGTGTGATGATGACTTTTGAGAGGCGTTCTACTAAGGTAATGACAGCACTTTTGTGTTTCTCGCCAACAATGGTATCCCCTTCTAGATGACCAAATTCTGTCATAAAATTAGGATAAATAGCTGCTCTCTCACGTAAATCTCTGCGAAACGCTTGTTTTCCACGTTTTTCGCTATAACCATTTGGTTTTCTGTTGCCTTTCCAAGGGAGATCCTCTTTCTTTAAAAATACCACGGTCTGCTAGTCGATAGAGAGTTCTCATAGAACAAGAAACCCTATCTGGATAAGTTCCTTTAATGACATCAAGGCTCCAATTTTGTTCTAAATGAGTTTGGATAAAATCTTTTTCTGCTTGCGTAAGCCTTGTTTTATTCCGACCACAGCGTTTCTTATTGACTTTATATCGCTTATAGTAACCATAAGCAGAGTGCCCCTCTTTCAGATAGTTGATGACAGTGTAGATTGTCTGTTTTGATCTTCCTAGTGAGTTCGCAATATCTGAAATTTTTATGTCTTCTTGATAGTAAGCCTCTATCATTACGAGTTCATTTGAGGTAAGATGAGTATAGGTCATTTATGTTAGTTCCTTTCAGACAAATGTGGTGTTTATCTGAGCCTAACATAGATGGCTTTTTCTGTCTAGCTTAATTTTACAAATTGGGAAAGAAAAAAAGTTTTATGGTATTTTAAGAGACCAAATTTCTGTCTCTGGGACTATTACAGGTGTACAGAGCTCAATGGGGACGATTGATACAAAGTTAACAGAAGCAGCAACGACTATTAATACAGTTATCAGCATGTTAGGCGGTTTTTACCAACCGTTTAGGGATGGTATGGAGGATGCTTTTTATGGAACAGTAAATCTAACAGGTATCGTGCGTTCTCAAAAATCGGTTGGTGCTGTCTTATCCACTATGGTTGCTCGGTTTATTCAGTTCCAAAGTCAACTATCTACTTTCGCATCAGGATATGCAATAGATGCTTTTTCTGAAAAGTTATCGACAACTGTTAAAGTTATGACTAACGTTTCTCATGTTATTGACGATTGTTTTTGGCGATGAATAGCTTAGTATTTTTTTAAATATCACAGCCTTTTTATTTCGTATTTTCTTTAGCCATCAGTTGTGTTAAAATAATTAAAAACAAAGGAGTCTTTTATGTCAGAAATTAAGATCAAACGCGAGACAGGTTTTGTAGGGATTATTGGGAAATTTCCAATCTTTATCAATGGTCAGAAAGTTGGCGCAATCAAAAATGGAGAAGAGGCTGTTTTTCCAATCGCAGCTAATGAAGCAGAAGTCCGTGCTGGATCTGCTCCTATGAAAACCAAGCCAGTGACAGTTAAAGCAGGGCAAACCTTGCTGATTGAAACTAATTTTACTAATTTTTCCGTTTATTTGGGAACTTTAGTGGTTGCTTTTCTATTTGGTGGATTGCTCCGTGTGATTCTCTTGATTCTTTGTATTAGCTTCCTGTTCCTTCTTCCTTTCTATTCTGCTAGAATTACTGAATAAGTCTATGACCAGCTGATGCTGGTTTTTGTATGTTATTTTTGAAAATGTAGCTAATCTTTTGACAAGATTTCTGAAAAGGGTTTACAATAAAACTAACAAATTATAAAGCGAGGTATGTTTATGGCAAAAATGAATGCTGCGCGTTGGTATGGCGCTAAAGATGTTCGTATTGAAGAAGTGGATGTACCAGAAGTCAAACCGCATCAGGTTAAGATTGCGGTCAAGTTCACAGGAATCTGTGGAACTGACTTGCATGAATACTTGGACGGACCGATTTTTATTCCGACAGAAACAGAGCATGTCTACTCTGGTCAGAAAGCGCCTGTAACCTTGGGACATGAGTTTGCTGGAGAAATTATTGAGGTCGGCAGTGCTGTGACACGGGTCAAAGTTGGAGATCGGGTGACAGTTGAGCCTATTTTGGCTAAGCATAATCTTGTCGGGGATTACAATCTGGACCCCAATCTAAACTTTGTCGGTTTGGCGGCAGACGGTGGTTTTGCCAAATACTGTGTTTTGGATGGAGACATTGTTCACAAAGTTCCAGATAGTCTTAGCTATGAGCAGGCAGCCTTGACAGAACCAGCTGCTGTGGCTGTTTATGCAGTTCGTCAGTCAGCTCTTAAGACGGGCGATACAGCGGTAGTCTTCGGTTTGGGACCAATCGGACTCTTGATTGTTGAAGCTTTGCGGGCGGCCGGTGCCTCTAAGATTTATGGTGTCGAGTTATCTCCAGAACGCCAAGCCAAGGCTGAGGAGCTTGGGGCCATTATTGTCCGACCAGAAGAAGGTGAAGACGTAGTAGCTGCTATTCATCGTTTAACTGGTGGCGGGGCAGATGTGTCTTATGAAGTAACTGGAGTGCCGGTTGTGCTGGGGCAAGCTTTGGCTGCTGTTCACAAGGCCGGGGAATGTATGGTGGTTTCTATTTGGGAGCGAGAAGCCAGCGTCAATCCTAATGAATTTGCCATTCAAGAAAAAACGCTCAAGGGTATTATCGCTTATCGGCATATTTTCCCTAAGGTGCTGGAGCTGATGGAGCAGGGCTATTTCTCTGCTGACAAGCTTGTGACCAAGAAGATTAAGCTAGAGGATATTGTGCAAGAAGGCTTTATCGAGCTGACTCAGGACAAGGCGCAGATCAAGATTTTGGTATCGCCAGAATAAAATCTTTGCTTAATCATGAGACGAAAATCAGTCAAAACTGGCTGATTTTTCTTTATGGTTTGTGCTGTAATAAGTAAAGTTTTAGAAAGAGGTTGGGATGTCAAAAGTTTTGAAAGGTTCATTCCATATTTTTCTGAAAGTCGCTTTAAGCTGATTCCTTGTTTTCTTAGTTCATAGATTCGAACTTTATCCTCATAAGTTAGTTTCATTTAAAAACCCCCAAAAGTTAGATTTTTTCTGTCTAACTTTTGGGGTGTGGTGCAATTCAACTTCTTTTTATTTGGAGACCATTTTCCAGAAAAAATCAATGATATAAGTCAGTCCGTAGGTATAGATGACGAGGGTGATGGGCTTGCAGAGAAGGATAATCAGCATGTACTTTTTGAAAGTCATCTTGGTCAGAGCCGCCAGCATGCAGAGAAAGTCAGCTGGACTGATAGGCCAAATCATCATGAAGATAAAGAAGCGCTCAAAAGCGATTGCCCATATCCAGCCAGCCGATGTATTTATCATAGGTGCGCTTGCTGACAACAGACTGAACAAAAAGCTGGACCATACATGCGAGCCAGGTGAAATATAATGGCGCAGCCAATGACAATGCCGATATAGTTATAAATGGTGCCGACGATATGGCCGTAGATGAAAACGCCAGCGATAGAGGTCAGGGCGCCAGGGATAATGGGCACGACCGTCTGCAGAATCTGCAGGAAGATAAAGAGGGGTGGACCCCAAATGCCCGCCTGCTGGATAAAGGCTGAGAGAGTTTCCTTGGATTGGAGGACGCCAGCGAAATAGGCCCAAAGACAAAAGGCCACCGTTCCTAGAGCGCCAATAGCGGACGACCAGTTGATAATCTTTTGCAAAAGAGGGGAAACAGCCTGCATCTGCCTGTTTTTTTCTGCCATACAAACCTCCAGAACATTTATACTATCACCACTATAATATCATCTTTTTCCTTTTTGTAACCCTTGAGGCTGAAAGGTGCCAAAAAGCCTGAAAGATGATATAATGATGTAATTAGTAAATCATAAGTTTTTCAAATAATCGTTCAAAATCAAAAAAATGCGTAAGAGGAGAGCCTATAGTGGAAGAATATCTAAATTTATATCATCAAAAATTGTGGGAAATTGCATATGATAATCTCATAAGAGTATTTTTCCCACCCTCATACAATTATTCTCTTTGTATTATTTTTAATTATTTGTTCCTTAATTTGTTTCTTATTTTTCGGAAAAACACGTACTTTACTATTTGTAGTTAGTTATTTCTTCTTGTTCCTTTTGGGAGGAGTCGCAGAGTATGTGAATAGCTATAGCAAAATTATGAATCCATCTTCTCCATACAACAATTCTTTTAGCATTGCTTCATTAAGACATGAAACTCGTTCTTCCGATGCTTGAGCATGTAGATGAGATTCCCCTAGCTAGTGTCGATGGAGAGCTCAAGAGAAGATATTATATTGTTTGCAGTGTCAGATCCTACCTACTACGATGGTCTTTTTTTAATGATATAGCAATGTTATTAACCGGTGAGTATAAAAATAGGAAACAGATTTTTCTAGTTGCATTAGTAGGCTATGAAGAGAAAGATGGTGAATGGCAATCTGTTGATATTCGCATTGCCCCTGGGTGATGAAGAAAAGGATTTTCAGAAATTTTCTAAGGTTCTTCACATTAAAAAGGTGAAGCAGAGGGTGCTACCGGTATTATTTCTCGATCTTCAAAAATTTTTATGAATTAAAAAGTTGCGAGCGAAAGAAAAAGATGGCCACTGGTCTGACTGAGCTATAAATTTTTGTCCCATTTTTAAAATGAAGCTTCCCGCTTGGGGAGCTGTTTTTATTCTTGGAAAAATAGAAAAGTAGAACATCACCTAGTCACTCTAGAAGAAATAGGACCATGAGTGCCAAAAAGCCCATTTTATGCTATAATAATGAGAATACGAATTTTTGGAGAGAGATGTGGCGATTGAAGATTATATGCCGGACTTTGCGGTCGAGGCAGTTTACGATTTGACAGTAGAGAGTTTGAAAAGACAGGGCATCAAAGCAGTTTTGGTGGATTTGGATAACACCCTGATTGCTTGGAATAATCCTGACGGGACCCCAGAGATGAAGAAGTGGCTCCATGATTTGCGGGACGCGGGCATTCGGATTATCGTGGTGTCCAATAATAACCAAAAACGGGTCAAGCGGGCTGTTGAAAAGTTTGAAATTGACTATGTCTACTGGGCGATGAAGCCTTTCACTTGGGGTATTGACCGAGCACTCAAGCTTTTTCATTTTGAAAAAAATGAAGTGGTCATGGTGGGCGATCAGCTCATGACGGATATTCGGGCTGCTCATCGGGCTGGGATTCGTTCGATTTTGGTCAAACCACTGGTTGAGCATGACTCTATCAAGACCCAGATCAATCGGGCGCGTGAGCGCCGTGTGCTCAAGAAAATTACTGAAAAATACGGCCCAATTCAATACAAAAAAGGAATTTAAGCATGGAAGAACTTCTCTGTATCGGCTGCGGAGCCACTATTCAGACAGAAGATAAGGGCAAGCTAGGCTACACGCCTCAGTCAGCTCTAGAAAAAGGCTTGGAGACAGGCGAACTCTATTGTCAGCGTTGTTTCCGCCTGCGCCATTATAATGAAATCAGCGATGTCCAGCTGACGGATGATGACTTTCTGCGGCTTCTCCATGAGGTTGGAGATAGTGATGCCTTGGTCGTCAATGTTGTCGATATTTTTGACTTTAATGGCTCGGTTATTCCTGGCCTGCCTCGCTTTGTTGCTGGAAACGATGTTCTCTTGGTTGGGAATAAAAAGGACATTCTGCCTAAGTCGGTCAAGGATAGCAAGGTGACCCAATGGCTGACGGAGCGCGCTCACGAAGAAGGCCTGCGTCCAGTCGATGTGGTCTTGACCTCTGCTCAGAACAAGCAGGCAATCAAGGACTTGATTGACAAGATTGAGCACTGTCGTAAAGGGCGTGATGTTTATGTGGTCGGCGTGACCAATGTGGGCAAGTCCACTTTGATTAACGCCATTATTCAAGAAATCACGGGCGACAAGGATATTATTACGACTTCGCGCTTCCCGGGAACAACTCTGGATAAAATCGAGATTCCTTTGGCGGATGGCAGTCATATCTATGATACGCCGGGCATTATCCATCGTCACCAGATGGCTCACTATCTTACTGCTAAGAATCTCAAATACATCAGTCCCAAAAAGGAAATCAAGCCCAAAACCTACCAGCTCAATCCTGATCAAACCCTCTTTTTGGGTGGTCTAGGCCGTTTCGATTTTGTGGCAGGCGACAAGCAGGGCTTCACAGCTTATTTTGACAATGAGCTCAAGCTCCACCGGACCAAGTTGCAAGGTGCTAGTGACTTTTATGACAAGCATGTCGGCAGTCTCTTAGTGCCGCCAGTTGGCAAGGAAAAGGAAGAATTTCCAACCTTGGTCAAGCATGAATTTACCATCAAGGACAAGACAGATATCGTCTTCTCTGGTCTGGGCTGGCTTCGCGTCAGTGGTCCTGCCCGAGTAGCTGGCTGGGCGCCAGAGGGTGTGGCGGTTGTCACTCGGAAAGCTATTATATAATACTCAAGAAACAAAGGGGAATAAATCTCCTTTAATAAGAAAGGAAAAGGCCATGAGCAGTGGGGAGTAAAGCAGATCCTAACTGTATCAAGCCTTATGAAGAACATGACACTAACATCAAAACAACGGGCCTTTCTCAACAGTCAGGCGCATAGTCTCAAACCGATCATTCAGATTGGGAAAAATGGACTCAATGACCAAATCAAAACCAGCGTCCGTCAGGCACTGGATGCGCGAGAACTGATTAAGGTTACGCTCTTGCAGAATACAGATGAGAATATCCATGAGGTTGCTGAGATTCTGGAAGAGGAAATCGGAGTGGATACGGTGCAGAAGATTGGCCGGATCTTGATTCTCTACAAGCAGTCCAGCAAAAAGGAAAATCGCAAACTCTCTGTCAAAGTCAAGCAAATTTAAGGAAAAATTTCTGTGGAGATGTCAGCCTATGGCTATTGAATTACTGACCCCCTTTACCAAGGTGGAATTAGAACCAGAAGTTAAAGATAAAAAACGCAAGCAGATTGGCATTTTAGGTGGAAATTTCAATCCTGTCCACAATGCTCATTTGGTCGTGGCGGATCAGGTCCGGCAACAGTTAGGCTTGGATCAGGTTCTGCTTATGCCAGAGTATGAGCCGCCCCATGTGGATAAGAAAGAGACCATCGATGAAAAGCATCGGCTGAAAATGCTGGAGCTGGCTATTGAGGGTATTGAAGGCCTAGGGATTGAAACCATTGAGCTGGAGCGCAAGGGAATTTCCTATACCTACGACACTATGAAGCTCCTGACAGAGCAACATCCAGATACGGACTATTACTTTATCATCGGTGCGGATATGGTGGACTATCTGCCCAAGTGGTACCGGATTGATGAGCTGGTTGAGCTGGTTCAGTTTGTCGGTGTTCAACGGCCGCGCTACAAGGCGGGGACTTCTTACCCTGTCATCTGGGTGGATGTCCCCTTATGGATATTTCCTCCAGTATGGTGCGGGATTTTCTGGCTCAGGGACGGACTCCTAATTTCCTGCTGCCTCAGCCGGTCTTAGACTATATCGAGAAAGAAGGGCTTTACCTATGACCTATGAAAGCTATATCAGTATGAGTCGTGAGGCCTTACTGGCTAAGATGGAAACAGTCATGCCTGAGAAACGCCTGCGGCATTGTCTAGGTGTGGAAAAGGCTGCCCGTGAATTAGCGGAGCGCTTCGGTCTTGACGTCGAAAAAGCGGGTCTGGCAGGACTCCTGCATGACTATGCTAAAAAGGTCTCGGACGAGGATTTTCTGGCCTTGATTGATAAATATCAGCTGGATCCTGACCTGAAAAACTGGGGCAATAATGTCTGGCATGGTATGGTGGGCATTTACAAGATTCAGGAAGATTTAGGCATCGAAGATGCAGAGATTCTCCGAGCCATCGAGATTCATACAGTGGGGAGTGGCACCATGTCTGAGCTGGACAAGGTGGTCTATGTCGCTGACTATATCGAGCACAACCGAGATTTTCCGGGAGTAGACAAGGCCAGAGACTGGCTCAGCGGTCGCTCAATCAGGCTGTGGCCTACGAAACAGCAAGGACAGTGGAGCATTTAGCTCACAAAGGAATACCCATCTATCCCGCAGACCTTGGAGACCTACAATGCCTTTGTAGGATATTTGAAGGAAATAGAAGAATGAAAACAGCTCTAATCATTATAGATGTACAAAATATCTTAGTGGAAACAGGTTTTCAGTCTGATAAAATGATGGATAAAATTTCCTTTCTGCAGCATCAGGCTAGGAGTAAAGGTATCGAAATTATCTATATTCAGCATATTGAAAAATCCAGAAGACAGTGCATTGGAAGATTGGGAGTTGTCTCTCTCTTGAAATCGAAAAGTCAGATGAAAAAGGTCTTTCAGAAGAAGTATAATAGTATATTTAAAGAGACTGGTTTGAAAAGATTACTTGGATAAAAGAAGATATTGGTCGTCTAGTTTTATGTGGAATGCAGACAGAATATTGTGTAGATGCATCAGTTAAAGTTGGATTTGAATTTGATTATAAACTTGTCATTCCAGAAGGTGCTTTTACAACTTTTGATGGAGAAGACGCTTCGGCAGAAAAAAATAAATACTTTTTACCCAAAAAAATTTGGGACGGACGTTTTGCGGATGTTCGAGATTACAAAAACATTTTTTTAATTAAAGAGGAACTATGAAAGAACAAGAATTATTAGAACTGGTCGTGAAAGCGGCCGATGAAAAGCGTGCAGAAGATATTGTGGCGTTGGACTTGCAAGGTCTGACTACTGTGACAGATTATTTTGTCATCGTCAGCTCGATGAACAGTCGTCAGCTGGATGCAGTCGCTGAAAATATCCGTGAGAAAGCTGCTGCGGCGGGTGTTTCTGCTGGTCATGTTGAGGGCGACGCAGCAGGTGGCTGGGTTCTCTTAGACTTAGGCGGCGTGGTCGTCCATGTCTTTTCAGAGGAGATGCGGGCGCATTACAATCTGGAAAAGTTGTGGCACGAAGCGACTGGTGTGGATGTTGCAGCCTTATTGGAAGAAAAAAACAAGTGATTTTTTGCCCTTAGGCAGAAAGCAGAATTCGGCTCAGTCAGCCTGCTGGCTGGGCTGTTTTTGAAAGGAAAAGTATGGCAACTTATGAAACCTTCGCGTCGGTTTACGATGCGATTATGGATGATTCATTGTATGAGAAGTGGACGGATTTCAGCCTGCGTCATTTTCCCAAGGATAAGAAAAAACTGCTGGAGTTGGCCTGTGGTACAGGCATTCAGTCTATTTATTTTAAGCAGGCTGGTTTTGATGTGACGGGGCTGGATCTGAGTCAGGAAATGCTGGATTTGGCAGAGAAGCGCAGTAGAGAGGTCGGTTTGGACATTCCCTTTATCCAAGGCAATATGCTGGATTTGAGTGGCGTCGGTCAGTTTGATTTGGTAACTTGCTATTCAGACTCGATTTGCTATATGGAGGACGAAGTCGATGTCGGTCAGGTTTTCACTCAAGTCTACCAGCATCTAAATGAGGGCGGCCGCTTTATCTTTGATGTGCACTCGATTTACCAGATTGACGAGGTTTTTCCGGGCTATTCTTATCATGAAAATGCTGAAACTTTTGCCATGGTCTGGGATTCTATGCGGACGAACCGCCCTCATTCCATCGTGCATGAGCTGACCTTCTTTGTCCAAGAGGAGGATGGGCGTTTCACGCGCCATGATGAGGTGCATGAGGAGCGGACCTATGAGATTCTGACCTATGATATCTTGCTGGAGCAGGCTGGCTTTAAGAATGTCAAGGTTTACGCGGACTTTGAGGACAAGGAGCCAACTGACAAGAGCGTTCGTTGGTTCTTTGTGGCGGAGAAATAAAACCTAGCAATATGTTTTGAGGAGTTGAATTTGGAAAATAAATAGACTTTAATTTTTATACAACAGAAAAATCGGACAGATGATGTTTTATCAATTAAGCCGGAAATAGAGGGCAAAATTAAGGTGAGGTATACAAATAATAAAGAATATTACTATAACAAAAGAAGATGTTGAAGAATATCAATTTTTGGAAAAATTACCTGTAGAAAATTATCAATTTAGTCGCTCAGGATATGGCGCCTATAATAATGTTATCTCTGTTGAAAAATACTCATATTTAGAAAAATAAAATAAAAGTTTGTTTTGAACATGGCAAGAACGTTATTTTAAATCAAGAGAATTTTAAAATTGAACAATCCGCCTTATTTGAAAAAGGCTAATGACGTCTTTGAGTATCTTAAAAACTTGCCAATTTAAATAATATAAAATCTGATGATGGTAGTTCTCTCTTAGGTAAGAATTATGAAAGAGTTACTTTTGTTTCACAACAATCTGTCTTACATCGTTTCCTATCAGCATCAAGTACAAAAGCTGAATCGGAATCTAAATCTGATAATCAAAGTCTAATATTTCCTTTTCGGTTGTAATAATAGTCAACTCATTGCGACGGAAAGAGCTTTGAAAAATCAAATTAGCTTCATTGAGGGACCTCCCGGAACAGGAAAAAAACTCAAACAATTTTAAATATTTTTGTCGAATATTATTTACAGAAATCAGACAGCTTTTAGTGGTGTCAAATAATAATTCTGCAATTGCTAATATTAAAGAGAAATTATCTCAACCAGAGATAGCTTTTAGATTTTTGACAGCTACGCTGGGCAGTAAAAATAAAGAAAAATTTTTAAAAAAATCAATCTTCTCATTATCCTAATTATTTACCAGATATTCTTGAAAATAAAGAAAGAAATCTAAAGTTTGAACTGGTTAAAAAGCTTTTTCGCTAAAAAGAAGAAATAGCAAATATAAAAATCACAGATCTCTTTTTATTGAGATAGAATATCAACATTTTTCAAGATTACATGTCTGATAAGGATCTCTTTGAAGTAGATTTATCAAAGTTATCTCCAAAAGTTCTTTTGGATTTATTGTTAGAGTGTGAAAAAAATTTTTGAACAAAATAGAAAAATCGGTTTTATATTTAAAATAAAAAGTATTTTTAAATATAAAATAAGAATTTTAGTTTTTATAAGCAAAATCCAAATTTTTTTAGCTGCAACGATTCAGAAGAAATTCTATGAGACTGAGTTGGAAAAACTTAATAAAAAGTTATCAAAAACTCGAAAATGATTATAAAAACGAATTTGGGCGATGAATATATAGCCAATATGATAGAATATTCAAAAATCTATTTTTGAAAAAGTGCTTTGTTAGAAAAAAATATTCCTGGGGCGCCTCGGAAAAGTAAATAATACAGATAACTCTGCAAAGAATAGGCTAAATTTTTTTCTAAAAAAATTTTAAAAGATTATCCTATAATCTTAAGTACAACATTTTCTGCCAGAAACTGTGTAGCTGATTCTATGTTGTACGACTATTTAATTATTGATGAAGCCTCACAAGTCGATATTGCTACAGGAGCATTAGCTTTTATCATGTGCTAAAAAAATGTAGTAATTGTTGGAGATCTTAAGCAATTACCAAATATTGTTACAAGGAAGCAAAAGAAAAAGTCAGAATGTTTACGAAAAGGATTTGAAGATAAAACCTATATAGCTTTAAAAAGAGCCTTTTGGAAGTAATGGTAGAATTATTTCCTGAAGAGCCAGCTACCTTATTGAAAGAGCATTATCGCTGTCATCCTAAAATTATTCAGTTTTGTAATCAAAAATTCTATAATGGGAAATTATGTATTATGACTAAAGATCATGGCGAGAAAGATGTACTTATTGCTTATAAGTCTGTAGCGAGGGAATCATGCACGCCAGCACTCAAATCAGAGAGAAATTGATATCATAAAAAGAGGTGATTGATTATTATCTATTAGATAATAATACTACAGGGATTATTGCTCCATATCGTAATCAGATTGAGTTGTCTCAAAATCAACTGGAGGAATATATTAGTGAAACTGTACATAAATTTCAAGGTAGAGAATGTGAAACAATAATCCCTTTCTACAGTAGATAATCAAATAACACATTTTACTGATGATCCCCACCTATTGAATGTGTCTGTTTCAAGAGCTAAAAATCGACTTATTTTTAGTTACTTCTGGTAATAAACAAAAATCAAATATGAATATAACAGATTTAATAGACTATATTGCATATCAAAAATTGTGATATCAAAGACAGTATGGTTAGATCAGTATTTGATTATCTGTATAAACAATATGAAGAACGTAGACTAAATTATTTTTAAAAATCGGAGCAAAACATTCAAAAATATGATTCAGAAAATTTGATGTTTGAATTACTAAAAGAAATTCTTACTTCATATTCAGAGCTTGACTTTATCACACAGTACCGATTAAAACATTTGATAAAAAGATTTTTCATTGCTGTCATCTGATGAAGCAACATTTGTTAATCAGAGTCGAACCAGTGTAGATTTCCTGATATTTAATAAGGTTACAAAAGTTCCAGTTCTAGCAATTGAAGTTGATGGAGTTAAAGTATCATAATAATCCTGACCAAATGAAGCGAGATTCGATGAAAAATAATATTTTCAAAAATTATCAACTTCCTTTACTAAGGTTAGCAACAAATGGTAGCGGCGAAGAAGAAAAAAATAAGGATTGCTTTGGCTGATTATAAATCAACTGACGAAATCATTCAGTCAAAAGATATGATTAACAATATTTAAATAGTAATAATTCTATATTCGAGGAGGAATTAATGCCTATCACCGGTATTATCGCAGAGTTTAATCCTTTTCATAATGGGCACAAATATCTGCTGGAGCAGGCTTCTGGTCTGAAAATTATCGCTATGAGTGGTAATTTTGTTCAGCGAGGGGAGCCGGCTATCGTGGACAAGTGGACTCGGGCACAGATGACTTTGGAAGCTGGAGCGGATCTGGTCCTTGAGTTGCCTTTCTTGGTCAGCGTTCAGGCGGCAGACTTTTTCGCTAAGGGGGCAGTAGACATCTTAGAGAGGCTGGGCATCGAACTGCTGACATTTGGGACCGAGGAAGTGCTGGATTATGAGAGTATTTCCAAGGTTTATGGTGAAAAGGCAGAGCAGATGGAGGCTTATCTGGCTGGACTGCCTGATTCCCTATCCTATCCTCAAAAGACCCAGGCTATGTGGCAGGAGTTTTCAGGGCTCAATTTTTCAGGCTCTACTCCCAATCATATCTTAGGCTTGGCCTATGCCAAGGCTGCGGCGGGAAAGGCTATAAAACTGTGTCCGATTCAACGTCAGGGAGCTGGCTACCATTCCTTATCAGCTAATCAAGAATTTGCCTCTGCAACTGCCCTTCGTCAGAATCTGGATCAGCCGGACTTTCTCAAGAAATTCACTCCAGCCTATCAATTGCTTGAAATGGCACCCAAGGTAACCTGGTCGGACCTCTTTCCTTATCTTCGATACCAGATAGTGACCTGTCCGGATTTAACGGACTTTTATCAGGTCAACCAGGAGTTGGCCGTTAGGATTAGAGAGGCCTTGAAAAACAGTGAGACTATAGAAGAGTTGGTTGAGCAGGTGGCGACCAAGCGCTATACCAAGGCTCGGGTCCGGCGTCTACTGACCCTATATTCTGGTCGGAGCTAGACGAGAAGAAGTTCCATCAGGAATCCATATTTTAGGCTTTTTCCGAGCAGGGGCGCCAGCATTTATCCCAAGTTTTAAGGGAAATGTTGAACTGATCAGTCGTATCGGCAAGGAGCCATGGGACAGTGTGACCCAGCAGGCTGATAAGGTCTATCAACTAGGCAACTCTGCACTTAGGGAACAGAATTTTGGACGGGTTCCGATTATGAAAGATAAGTAAGGCTGAATGTTCAGCCTTTTTGCTTTGTTTGCGACGGTAAATAAAAATGGTATAATAAAACAAAACAAACTTGTTTTTCACTAAAGAGCATGATTTGCTTTTTAGTGGTTTGACTGTAGGTATGAAAGGCCAGTGTTCGGTCAATAAAAACATTGCTGTGCTGATTGAATGATTATCTTTCATATCTATGTCTCAAAGGAGGAAAACTCATGAAATTCAAAAAGATTACCTTTATGGCCCTCACAGCTTTACTGACGCTTAGCTTTAGGGGCTTGTAGCTTGATTGGGCAGAAGCATTCTCAAAAGAATCAGGGTGGGACTGAGAATAGCTCCCGTGAGAGCCAAAAGAATACTTCTTCTGATGATATTGAAGAACTCTTGGAGAAAGCAGAAACTGCGAATGAAGATCTAACTTCAATGAAAATGAAGGTAAAACTATCTATCACTGTAGATGGTTCCAATAAAACTCAAACGATGAGCGGAGACCTTCTCTATGATAAAAGCATGGATGAACTGGCCAAAGGGCATTTAGTAATAGATGGAAAAGAGAGCGGTCAGGAGAGTTATCAAGAAGCGATTATGCCAGGCGGAGAGGATAAACTTTTGTATACTCGTTCTTCTAAAAATGGAACATGGTCTAAGCAAGAAATGGGAAGCAGGACAGATTATTATGTTCAGCCCGATTATTTTCAAACTCATGGATGGCTTTTATCAAATGGCTGATGATGTCACTGTAAAGGAAAGCGGTGATGAATATATCTTTAAATTAAGCAGTAAAAAACGCTGACTTTACTGGGGGCTCTTTGGTGAAGAATTCAAACTAGAGCTGTCAGGTGTTACTCAGGCGGATATGGATAAGAAGTTAGAAGTACGCTTGGATAAAAAGACCTTATTCTTAAAAGACTTTAAGCTAGGTTTATCTTATAAAAGGTGAAGAAAGGTAGTATGGATGTTCAAACAGATACTCAATATTCTGACTGGAATAATGTAGAGGAAGATGAGTTTAAGGCGCCTCAGTAAAGCATAAGCAAAACTATTAGCTGAGAAAGAAGGGAAAAGCCATGCCTTTATTGTTTGCTTTTCGCTATCGTAGAGGACTCTATTTGACCATAGTCATCTTGGCATCTGTCTTTTTAGCCTTAAGCCTTATTTTCGGAACTTTAGCTTACTTTATACTATTTTCTTTCGAAAAGGCCATGCCTGGAGCAGGAATACGCTCGTTCAGTTTGCCTTTTATACTTGCTTTTTTCATGACTGTTGTAGTCGAAATCTTTGCAATAGTCCATGCGGGTCGCAAGCTGAGCAAAAAGTGCTTTGTTCTTGCAGGAACAGAATGGGGCTTGACCGTGCGAGGTGTTTTGTTGAAAAGGCATAGCTTTGCTTGGAATCAGCTGGAAAGTGTCTTTTACCAGCCGGCTTTGGGGCCGAACTTCTGATGGGCAGGCTTCTTTTCGACTGGGAGTCAGGTACTATCGGAGAGACTACCTATATGTCAAGCCTTATCATGGCAAGTCCGTTCGAGTAGATGTCACTTTTTTAGATGGCAGAATAGAGGATGTTTTTGCCTGCTTAAGCAGGTGCAAACCGGATTTGCCTATTGTGAAAAATTATCAGTGATATTTTTGATGGATTTCGGTAAAGGACCGCTATGACAGAACTACCGGTTTCAGGAAATAGAATTTACCGTCCAGTTGCTCTTTTAGCGGCTGGATTTTTTATGGAAGGAAAACTGAAATCAATTTTGTCTTGATTTCAGTCCAGCAGAAGTTGAAGAATGCAGGCTGAATCTTCTAGAAGCTATCATTTTTTCTTAGTGATTTTTCTGATTCCCTGTGTTATAATAAGAAAGATTAAAAATGTAATTTATCAAAAGGAGAATCTCCAATGGGACGTAAATGGGCCAATATTGTGGCAAAAGAAAACGGCCAAAAGACGGCGCGAACTCAAAAGTATATGCTAAGTTTGGTGTGGAAATCTATGTAGCAGCTAAAAAAGGTGATCCAGATCCAGAGTCTAACACAGCTTTGAAATTCGTTATTGACCGAGCTAAGCAGGCTCAGGTGCCGAAGCATGTCATTGACAAGGCCATCGATAAAGCAAAAGGAAACACTGACGAAAACCTTTACTGAAGGCCGCTATGAAGGATTTGGAGCCAAACGGTTCTATGCTGATTGTCGATACCCTGACTTCAAATGTCAATCGGACTGCAGCCAATGTTCGTGCTGCTTTTGGTAAAAATGGCGGTAATATGGGAGCTAGCGGCTCTGTATCTTATCTTTTTGATAATAAAGGCGTGATTGTCTTTGCGGGTGACGATGCCGACAGCGTCTTTGAACAGCTGCTGGAAGCGGATGTGGATGTTGATGATGTTGAAGCAGAAGAAGGAAGCATCACTGTCTATACAGCGCCAACTGACCTTCACAAGGCTATCGTGGCTCTGCGTGAATCTGGCATTCAAGAATTCCAAGTAACCGAGCTTGAAATGATTCCTCAGTCTGAAGTAGAGTTGACTGGTGAAGACCTTGAAACCTTTGAAAAACTTTTATAGCGTTTTTAGAAGACGACGAAGATGTCAAAAATCTATACGAATGTAGATGGATTCTAATTACAGTATAATTATAAGAGCTGAGTTTATATCGGCTTTTTAGTTTGAGAAAAATATTAATGAGATGTTACAAATATATCTTTTGTATTGGCGTTTTGTAAACAAAAGTGTAGGGTTTACACTAATAGGCAAATATGGTAAAATAAATTTTAAATTATAATGTTTTTAATTAGAGATGCTTAACTTTCTTAACAGACTATCTTTTATAGTTTTGGTAACTAATGGTTATCTTTTCAAGACAAATAAGATATAATTAGTAGCTCTTTTTGATGTTATATTTTATATTATAAAAAGGAGAAAAATCATGCAAAGAGTTTTTCGATATTTATTTCTTTCAGTCTTGGTTGTTTTTCTTACTGGTTGTAGCTTTACTAAAAAGCAAGTGAGAATGGAGTTTCTGGTAATAACGATGTAGATGTTAAAATAAAAAGGCGGTACTTATGTCTTGCCAAATGATGAGTCTTCAGATTCAAAATATCTTGCTTTAAATGTTGAAATTAAGAATAAGAGTGATAAGAAACTCCGCCTTTCTGAGGGAGATATTACACTATATAATTCTGATGATGAAAAATTAAAGTCACTTAATGTTTTATGATTCAAATGATAAATTTAAAAACAATGTCATTTGAACAAGTTTCTAAAAAACAAGAGTATCAGCAGCTATGTTGTCTTTGAAGTAGATTCGAAAGAAAAGTACGAACTTCATTATTCTCCTCTCTATACTGATATAGATGCGAAAGAAAAAGAAGATGTCACTATTAAAGTTGATGCTGCTAAATATCCTGATAATGTTGAAAAATTGAAGACCTTGCTAAACAATATATTGATCAAGTTTTCTTAAACGGAGCTGACTCAGCTAATGCGGGAAATGTTAGCAACAACAACTCCCTCATTTCGACCCTACCCCATTAGCAGATAAAAAGATGATAAGAAGAAAAATAAAGATGCCGATAAGGGAGATGAATTTGTTCTAGGTGGAGATTTAGCTAAGGCCAAGAGTGATTTTACAAAAGCTTTCACAACACAATTTGGAGAAGAATTCACTTACTACAAACCTTCTGAAGCAGAGTTACGTACATTTGTAGATGCCTATGCTAAGGCGAGATGCAAAAACGTGCTAAGATTAGCTATCAAGTGAAGAGTTTCTTCCCTGAAAGCGCAATTGTCTATGTTCGTCCTGAGACAATTGGCTTGGAAAATATCCGAACTTATGATCTAATTTCAAAAATTTGCAGATGAACATAAGACTGATTACTCTAACTATAATGATGCATACTCTGCTGCTGAAAAATACATCTTAGAACAAGCTCCCAAGTCAATTTGACAGCATTCCGTTAGTGACAAGTAAGTACATGGAAAATGAAGGCTATGAACTTAAAATTAGTCAAGAAAAAAATGGCAAGTGGGTAGTTGATACGTCTGATAGTATTGGCTACAAATCGCTTGTTCGAGCATTTAGTGGAAATTCTTATTAAAAGAAAAATGATTCTTTAATCATATAAAGAGTCATTAATAGAAAGAAACGAACAGATTTATCAAAAGCAGATTCTTGCTGATAAATTTGTTCGTTTTACGATACAAAAACTTCCTATTATAGAAATATCTTATTCTAATTTTTCAATAACTGGTACTTATTTTGAGTTTATTTTTAGAAGGAGTCTGCCATGAAAAATTTTATGATAAACTGATGCAAACGCGGCATTATCTTCATCAGCATCCAGAGCTGTCTGGGCAGGAATTTGAAACGACAGCTTTCCTAAAAGGCTATCTGGAAGATTTGGAGATAAGGATTTTAGAATCCAATCTGAAAACGGGCTTGGTTGCCGAGGTTGGCTCTGGCAAGCCGATTATTGCCCTGAGGGCTGATATCGATGCTCTGCCTATTTTGGAGCAGACAGGTCTGCCTTACGCCAGTCAGAATGCAGGGCGTTATGCACGCTTGCGGCCATGATTTTCATCAGACCAGCCTTTTTAGCAGCGGAGCTGCTCAAGGCTATGGAAGGAGATTTGAGAGGGACGGTTCGTCTGATTTTTCCAGCCAGCTGAGGAAACTTCTCTGAGGAGCCAGTCAGGTACTTGCGACTGGTTTGCTGGACGATGTGTCTGCGATTATCGGCTTTCACCATATGCCCCCAGCTTAAGGCGGGGCAGCTGGCTTAAAGCTGGAGCCATGATGGCTGAGGGTTGAGAAGTTCAAGGTTGAAGTAGAAGGTGTCAGCAGCCATGCGGCTGAGGCCAGATTTGGGTGTTGATACAGTATTGACCTCGAGCCAGTATGATTCAAAAATCTGCAGGCTCTAGTGGCCCCGCACTGTGTCTCCTTTTGAAGCAGCCGTCTTGTCTGTAACTCATATCGAAGCAGGGCGACCCTGGAATGTACTCCGCAGTCAGGGCTTTTGAAGGACAATCCGCAGTTTCAATCCATCCTTGCAGCAGCGTCTCAAGGAAGACTTTATCCGAATTGTAGAGAACACAGCGGAGAATTTTGGAGCTCAAGTCAGGATTTCTTGGGACCATACTCCTCCAGTGACCTATAATGATCCCGGGTGGCCGAGCTGCTCTATGAGCACTCACAGAATCTTGCTGAGGTCCTGCCCTGCCAGTCCATCCTCAGCTGGAGAAGATTTTGCCTTTTTATCAGGAGAAGCTTCCGGTGTCTTTGCCTTTATCGGCTCAAATGGTGCGGAAAAATGCTCCTGACCTCCATCACGACAACATGGTCATTGACGACGAAGCTTTCAAAGTTTCCGTTCCTTACTATGTGGAGAGCGCCCTCTCTCTCCTGCAGCACTACAGGTAGAAAGTCTAGTGAATGGCTGCCTCAAAGCTGATAAAGAAAAGCTATCACCTCCATAAAAATATATAATGGTCAAGCTTCTCCTTATTTGATATGATAAAGAAAGACTTTTTAGGAGGAATTCGAAATATGAACCTGAAGAAAACCTTGAAATACTTCTCTCTGGCGGCTGTCAGTGCCTTGGCCATTGGTGCCCTAGTGGCTGCTCATCATCAAGTGAAGAAAACAGAAAAATAAAGGTAGAAGTCGGAACAGTGGGAACGACCAAAACCATTTTCATACGAGGATAAAGACGGTAAAACTGACTGGCTACGATATCAGAAGTCCTTCGTGCTATCTTTAAGGACTCAGACAAGTATGAGTCAATTTCAATAAGACCAAGTAGGGCTTCTATTTTCTCAGGTCTGGACAGCGACCGCTACCAGATCGGTGCCAATAATATCAGCTACTCTGAAGAACAGGCTAACAAATATCTCTATGCTAGTCCATATGCGAAAAATCCAACAGTTTTAGTTGTCCGTAAAGGTGAGGGCATTAAATCGCTGGATGACATTGGCGGCAAGTCTACTGAGGTTGTTCAGGGGACTTCAACAGCTCAGCAACTAGAGGGACTATAACAAGGAACATAGCGATAATCCGACAAAAAATCAATTATACGGACGGAACCATTCAGCAAATCTTGGCCAATCTGAATGACGGCCGTACGGACTATAAGGTTTTGAGCGCATAACTGTAGGAGTCTATTATCAAAGACCAAGGCTTGAAAAATCTGGAAGTGATTGAGCTTCCAAGCGACCAGCAACCTTATGTCTATCCGATTATTGCAAGCGGTCAGGAAGACCTACAAAAATTTGTCAACAAGCGAATCAAGGAACTCTATGAGGATGGTACATCGAAAAAAACTATCACAAAATTCTTTGGCGGTTCTTACCTGCCAGATGCAAAAAGACATCAAGTAAGAAATCCCATCAAGTCCAGTCTGCAATTTGGCTGACTAAACTTTGATACAAAGAAATACGATAAGGGCAGGAGAGCTTATTTCCCTCAGCCCTTTATCTACTGTTAATAGGGAGTAACACATGCCTTTCTCAACTGAGACTGAACAAATCAAGAAATTTGAAAACGACGAGGTTGCCCAGCACTATTTTGAAGTGCTGCGGACCTTGATCTCTAAAAATCAATCTTTGCCCAGCAGGTTGGCCTGCAGGAAGTACTAACTATTTGGGAGAGATTTTTACAGCTAGCAGGTGCATAGGTCATGATTGACGATAGCTATACTGCTCCATTTGTTTTGGCGGAGTTTCTTTCTTCAAATCCTGCTGCTAAGACCATTATTTTCTACAACCACTACGATACAGTGCCAGCAGATGACGACCAGCCTTGGACTAGCTGATCCCTTTACACTGTCGGTTCATTACGGGGTCATGTATGGGCGAGGAGTGGATGATGACAAGGGGCATCTTACTGCCCGTCTGACAGCTGTTCGCAAGTATATTCGAGAGCACGGTGATTTGCCGGTCAATATCATCTTTATGATGGAAGGGGCAGAAGGTCTGCTTCGACAGACTTGGATAAATATTTGGCTAGCATCGCAAACGCCTGCGAGGATCAGATTTGCTAGGTCTCGGGAGCAAGGCAGCCGCAACAATCTAGGACAGCTGGAAATCTCAGGCGGTAATAAAGGGTGTTGCTGATATGACGGTCAAAAGTGCAGATGTAGACATTCATTCTAGCTTCGGCGGTGTTATCAATTCCGCTTCTTGGTATTTACTCAATGCTCTATCCAGCTTGCGCAGTCCAGACGGTCGCATCTTAGTTGAAGGCATTCATGAGCAGATTCAAGCGCCAAATGAACGGGAGCTGGCTCTGATTGAGGAATATGCTCTGCAGAACTCCTGAAGAGTTGAATCAAGTCTATGGCTTGAAATTGCCGGTTTTGCTGGACGAACGGAAGAATTTCTCCGTCGCTTTGCTGAGCCTTCGCTGAATATTGAAGGCTTCGGATCAAAGTTATCAAGGCCAAAGGGGTTAAAACCATTTTGCCTTCAGATGCTCGAGCTAAGATGGAAGTTCGTCTGGTGCTGGTCTGGAGCCAGAGGATGTGTTAGACAAGATTCGTCGACAGCTGGATAAAAATGGATATCCGGCGGTTGAACTGACCTATACCTTGGGAGAGATGAGCTATCGCAGCGACATGAACGCACCATCCATTCTTAATCTTATCGAGGCTGGCTAAAGATTATTACCAGAGGGCATCTCTGTTCTGCCGACTTCAGCTGGAACTGGTCCGATGCACACGGTCTATGAGGGCCTTGAGGTTCCTATGGCGGCTTTCGGACTAGCAATGCCAACAGCCGGGACCATGGCGGAGATGAGAATGTGAAAAGTGCTGACTACTACACGACATTGAGCTCATTCAAGAGCTGATTGGCAGTTATCGTCAAAGCTGACTAGCGGGAAAAGGAAGGCTTATGCTATACTCTATAAAAAGACAAACTGAAAGCAGGCTAGCTATCTTTTACCTCTTTTATTTCTAGCCATGCTCTTAGGCGTCTTGGTTGGACTTCTCTTGACCGCTCAGGAAATATGTTTTACGCTCCGGCTTTTACAGCTTTCTTTGGCGGAGTTCTGTTCATCTTCTATACAGAGAAAATAAAGACCTTCGGTCTGATCAGCGGCTTAGGCTGTCTGTTGGGTCTCTTCTTTTTACTTAGCCGACATGGCTTTGGAGCTTTTCTACCAGGTTTGATTTGTGGTATTTTAGCGGATCTGATAGCTCGGTCAGGCAGCTATCAAAAGACTGTTAGAAGCTTGCTGTCTTTTATGGTTTTCAGCTTTAGCACAGCGGGTCCTATTTTCCTAATGTGGCTGGCTCCCAAGCAGTATGAAGCTAGTCTTCTTGCCAGAGGCAAGACTCTGGCTTATATCGAGCAAGTCATGCTTAAGCCAGAACCCAGCTTGGTCCTCTGGTTTGTAGCCAGCATTTTACTGGGCGCTTTACTTGGAGCTCTATTAGGAAGAAAAATCCTTAAAGTTAGACATTCCAAGTCAGCTTCGGTCTAAATACCATTGAAAATATAACTAAGGAGAAAATATGAACAATTTACTCGTACTCCAGTCGGACTTTGGTCTGGTAGATGGAGCTGTGTCAGCCATGATCGGAGTGGCGCTAGAAGAGTCGCCCACTTTGAAAATTCATCATCTGACTCACGATATCACCCCTTACAATATCTTTGAGGGAAGCTATCGTCTCTTTCAGACAGTGAATTACTGGCCAGCAGGAACGACATTTGTGTCGGTAGTGGATCCGGGTGTGGGCTCCAAGCGTAAGAGTGTGGTAGCCAAGACGAAAAAGGGCCAGTACATCGTCACGCCTGACAATGGCACCCTGTCTTTTCATCAAAAAGCATGTCGGCATTGAGGCTATTCGGGAAATTTCTGAGGTGGAAAATCGCCGCAAGGATACGGAGCATTCTTATACTTTCCACGGCCGTGATGTCTATGCCTATACGGGTGCTAAGCTAGCCAGCGGCCATATCAGCTTTGAAGAGGTTGGACCGAGCTCAAGGTCGAAGACATTGTCGAAATTCAGGTAGTCGAAACCACGCTTGCAGATAATTATGTCAGTGGAGCTATTGATATCCTGGATGTTCGTTTCGGCTCTCTCTGGACCTCTATCACCCGCGAGGAATTCTGCACCTTGAAACCGGAATTTGGTGACCGCTTCGAGGTTACCATCTACAACAATGACATGCTGGTTTATCAAAACCAAGTGACCTATAGCAAGTCCTTTTGCGGATGTCGCATCGGTCAGCCTATCCTCTATATTAACTCCCTCTATCGGGTCGGCTTAGCGATTAACAAAGGTTCCTTTTGCTAAGGCCTATAATGTTGGCGTCGGTGCCCAATGGCATATTGAAATCAAGAGAATTGAAAATTAAGGAAGAAGAAAATGAAAAAAATAATACAATCAGAAACGTAGTCGCAACAGGAATTGGAGCAGCCCTATTCGTGGTCATCGGAATGATTAATATTCCAACGCCTGTACCCAATACCAGCATCCAGCTCCAATACCCCCTACAAGCTCTTTTTAGCGTCATCTTTGGTCCAATTGTCGGTTTCCTGATGAGCTTCATTGGCCACGCCATTAAAGACGCTATGAGCGGTGGAGGACTTTGGTGGTTCTGGATTGCCGGCAGCGGGGTCTTCGGTTTATTGGTTGGCTTCTTTAGAAAATTCTTCCAAGTGGAAGAAGGAAAATTTGAAGTCAAGGACATTATCCCGTTAACTTGAGTTCAGTTTGGAGCCAATGCAATCGCTTGGCTAATCGGCCCGATTGGTGACGTGATTGTGTCTGGTGAGCCGGTTAATAAAGTCATTGCTCAAAGTATTGTAGCAATTCTAGTGAATTCTGCGACAGTAGCAGTCATCGGAACTGTCTTGCTGACTGCTTACGCTCGCACCCGCACCCGCGCAGGAAGTCTCAAAAAGGATTAATCCTAGTAATTTCTATCAAAGAATAGCTGCCTATACGACTGGGCGGCTTTTTTTGCTAGTGGTGAATCATACAGTTGTCCACTCAGGAACTGGAAAATGTAAAGCAATTCATGACTTCCTAAATCTACTTACAATATAAGACGATAGATTTAGACGAGCTAAAAGACAAGAGCAAATGTTAGAACAGCTCTTGCCGATCTGAATTTTGTAGATTTTTCTAGTCTTTTTTTGAAAACGCTTTAAATTTGTACTATAATAGGAAATAGGAGTCGGTAAGTTCGTTGTCAACGAATCAAGATTAACCAAAGATTTGAATAGTTTAAAGTCCTTGGTTTCTTATGTGACTCAGCTAGTTCCAACGTGTTATTTATGATTGTGCCTATAGAGCAGAATCAGGTGCCCTGACGGCTGGATGTCTGGACCTCTAAGATATAGATATGCTTTGGGTAGAAAATATTTCAGTTGAGTTGGTTGTGACTTGCAATTTTTTCACTTCTTGATTCCTAAAAGAGAGCCCTTTTAATTTTTAGTCTCAGGGATTATCGATTCCAATGTGTATTTTAGGTAAAATTGGTCAGTTTGGCTGGATGGCCTTCATGATGACCATTGTTGTTTTTGTTCTACTTGTTGTGATGACAAGTGCTATTTTTAATAAAGGCTTCAATTAAGAAGCCTAGGAGGACATGTGGTATGAAATTTTTCTTAGATACAGCTGATGTGGCGGCTATCAAAGGCGATTAATGAATTAGGTGTTGTGGATGGCGTAACAACTAACGCAACAATTATTTCACGTGAAGGACGCGATTTTAAAACGGTTATTCAAGAAATCTGTGAGATTGTAAGTGGTCCTGTTAGTGCAGAGGTTACTGGCTTGACAGCACCTGAAATGATTGCAGAAGCACGGGATATTGCTAAATGGGCTGATAACGTTGTTGTCAAAATTCCAATGACAACGGAAGGTTTAAAAGCTGTCTCTGTCCTTTCAAAAGAGGGAATTAAAACGAATGTTACTTTGATTTTTACAGTTTCTCAAGGACTCATGGCTATGAAAGCTGGAGCTACCTTCATAAGTCCTTTTGTTGGACGTTTGGAAGATATCGGAACAGATGCCTATCAACTGATTGCAGATTTGCGCACGATTATTGATATTTATGATTTTGAAGCTGAAATCATCGCAGCTAGTATTCGTAATGCAGCGCATGTTGAAGCTGTTGCAAAACTTGGTGCTCACATTGCGACCATTCCGGATAATTTATTTGAAAAAATGACGCAGCATCCACTGACTACCAATGGGATAGCCCAATTTATGAAGGATTGGGAAGCATTTAAAAAATAAGTTTTTGGGGTAGGTACAGAAATAGAAGTCCTGCCCCTGACTTAATTTCAAGCAGCCTCAGCAGCCTAGAAGACACTGCCTCTTTGTCAACGGAACTAGGTTTCTAATAAGCTAAGATTTGGAGAAGACCAAACTGGTCTTCTCTTTTTTGATGTTTAGATTTGTGGAAATTGCTTCTGAAATTCTGTAAGATAATAGAAGAAAAAGCGCTTTGAGAAGTATTTGGATCAATTGGAAGAAGAGTGATAACTTGTCCTTCTCGCTTAAACTTTCCAGCTCTGCTATTTTTCAAACAAATATTTTGCCCAACTTTTCTTCTCGCGTTATAATAAATAGATGAATTAAAAATTCAGAAAATTTTATAGAGAAAGAGAGTTGAAATCTTATGGCAAAAGATATTCGCGTCCTACTTTACTACAAATATGTTCCGATTGAGAATGCTGAGAAATTTTGCAGCTGATCATCTGGCTTTTCTGTAAATCTATCGGTCTTAAAGGCCGTATCTTGGTGGCAGATGAGGAATCAACGGAACGGTTTCTGGTGATTATGAAAACCACTCAAAAATACATGGACTATGTTCACAGTCTACCAGGCATGGAAGACCTTTGGTTCAAGATTGACGAAGAAAATGAGCAAGCTTTCAAGAAAATGTTTGTTCGCTACAAGAAAGAAATCGTGCACTTGGGCTTGGAAGACAATGATTTTGACAATGACATCAACCCGCTGGAGACGACAGGAGCTTACCTATCACCTAAGGAATTTAAGGAAGCACTCTTGGACGAAGACACTGTTGTCTTAGACACTCGTAACGACTATGAGTACGATCTGGGTCACTTCCATGAGCTATCCGTCCAGACATCCGCAACTTCCGCGAATTGCCGCAATGGGTCCGTGATAACAAAGAGAAGTTCATGGACAAGCGCGTGGTTGTATACTGTACCGGTGGTGTTCGCTGTGAGAAATTCTCAGGCTGGATGGTGCGTGAAGGATACAAGGATGTCGGTCAGCTTCATGGTGGTATCGCGACTTATGGCAAGGATCCAGAAGTCCAAGGTGAGCTTTGGGACGGTAAGATGTATGTCTTTGATGAGCGTATCTCCGTTGATATCAACCGTGTTGATCCAGTCGTGATTGGGAAAGACTGGTTTGACGGTACTCCTTGCGAGCGCTATGTCAACTGTGGCAATCCAGAGTGTAACCGCCGCATCCTGACTTCAGAAGAAAATGAAGACAAGTATCTCCGTGGCTGTTCTCATGAATGTCGTATTCACCCTCGCAACCGCTATGTTGCTGAAAACGGCCTGAGCCAGGCAGAAGTAGTAGAGCGTTTGGCTGCTATTGGAGAAAGCTTGGAAACATTGGTGGCTCAGTAATTTAATTGTGAAGATAAAAACTTTAGATGTTTCAAGCGTCTAAAGTTTTTTATCATTATCTAAAGGTAAAAGTCTTGTTGGACAGAGGTTTGGAAAAGCTGACTATTTCCGCTGATTCTTGGGACATCTCGGAGCATCACTTGATTTCTTCTTTCTTTATTCAGGTTTCTGATGTTTTTGTCCCTTCTTTTTGATGTGATATAATGGGCTTAAATAAATGGGAAAGGAGCAAGTCTATGTCTAAAGCTATCATGGAAGAAGTGGCAGCCTATCTGCGTCAGCATGCAGATGAAGAGCTGAGTCTGACCGATTTGGCTCAGTATTTCCAGTATAGTCCTTCTCATCTATCCAGAACTTTCAAAAGAAAAAGATGGGCTTTTTCTATCCAAGCAATATGTGGAAGCTCTTAAGATGGAAAAAAAAGGGATTCAGGAGAGTTGTAGAAGGCCAGCAAAATGTGACTGAGACCTCTATGGAAGCTGGTTATGATAGTCTAGGCAGTTTTTCCAATACGTTTTAAGCAGCATACTGGACTTTCGCCTAAAAATATTATCAGGAATCAACCAAGGCTTATGATTTTTATAGTCAAACAGCTGGATGAGAAAGGGAGCTTTTGTTGCATCAGGATCCCGACTGTAAAAGTGGCAATCGGTTGACTGTGGCGCTATCTTATCCTGAGGGTATGAACCTCGTATCAGCTGTGTCGGGCTTTTTAAAACCACATACCTAAAGAAAGAGCCAGTTATCGGAGTAGCACTTAGTCAGAAGAGGCAGTTTACTTTTTGAAAATGTACCCGATGGTCCTACTATCTTTTTGGCCTGTGAATTGCTGGAGGATTTACGCCTGTCTAAAAATTATGTCTTGAAGCATAACTTTCGCTGGGGCAGCGATGAGCCTCTCACTTTTTCAGGCGATAACATCTATCAAGAGGAAATCAGCATGCGCAGGCCCTTGCCCAGTGATCCACCAATTACAGTTAATCTTCCAGTTTTAATCATGACGTTCCCTAGCCAAACAAGCGCAATTGAGAATAAGAAAATTTTTTTATCCTAATTGATAAACTGATACTAGAGTTTATTCTCAGATATAAAAAATTGGAGGAACAATAATGAAATTAGACGTGTTTTTAAGTTTTAATGGTCAGGCCGAAGAAGCTTTTCGTTTTTATGCAGATCTTTTTCAGACAGAGATAAAGGGACTTGTCCGAGCCAGTGAGATGATGGATCCCAGCAAACCTTCCTACAGAAAAAAACAGGATAAAGCTTGCCTGGATTGCCTTAGATACGGGAAAAACTTAACCCTGAATAGGTGAGGATGTAGGCATTTTTAGCGATCTATCTATTCCTAGCAATCATCAGCCCAATCAATGGTTAGTTCTGAGCCCAGACAGTAGAGAAGAAGCCGATGAGCTCTTTGCTAAGCTTGCTGAAGGTGGGCAAATTCTCTATCCTTTAGAGGAACAAGCTTTCGCAGAGTTTTATGGCCGCTTGATTGACCGTTTTGGTATCGGCTGGGATGTGATGAAATGAGGTAGAAGGATGGCTTATAGTGAATCCTTAGCCCAGCAAGTCCGTGCCATTTTAGCTACTGAACTTCCTCCTCATGTTTTTGAAGAAGAGGTAGAAGAGAAGAAGATGTTTGGTGGTTTGGCTTTTATGGTTCGAGGTAAGATGACCGTTACTGTGAGTTCGAGAGGTCAAGAGCTTGTCATGGTCCGCATCGGTAAGGAAATGGAAAAGCAGGTTCTGCCTAAAAATGGTGCTAGTGTGACGTTAATGAAGGGCAGGCTTTACCATGGCTATATTGATTTAGATGGCGAAGGACAAAAGGAACTGCCTTACTGGATCAAGCTAGCCTTGTCCTACAATCAGGAGCTGACACAGCAGGATAAAAAGTAAGAAGTGCTCAGAATGAGTTTTGCTTTCTTAGAAGTTTATTCATTGCCTTTTTACGAAGTTCAAATATATTCTTAGAATCTGTATTGATGAAGCTTTCAGTCAGAAAGTCTCTTCATGGATACAGGTTTTTCGTCTTTTTCTTCCAAAAATGTTATACTAATACCAGAGTCCGTTTTAAGAATGGAGTTTATCCTTAAAAGTCTTGGAGAAAAGCTAGTTTGTACCTGTATTGAGTTTTGATTTTGCATTTTCTCGCTTTCTGAAAGGCTTTTGTAGTTAGAAAGGAGCATGGTATGAGTATTTCTTTTTACATTCAGAACCGAAAGGGGTTGTTTAGCTATAAGGCCGTGGAAACACCCTTGTCTTTGGTTTCCTTAGTAGAAGGGCTGGAGGTCATGGGCCTCGAGGGCGATAAGGCTTATCAATCCTTGGATCAGGTCGGAACTTTTCTGGCTGTCTACTGGGAAGGGGCAGGCCGTGGGTTTGAAGTTTATTATCTGCCAGACCGGGAAACCTACCAGGTCCGCGTCTTGACACCATCAACTGTGGGTGATTGGAAAGGGGCTATTCTCTTCATGAGTCGTTTGGCTCAGAAGATGAAGCAGGATATTGTCGATGAATACGGCAATACTTACACGGCTGACAGGGATTTTTAATATTGATTTTTGAAGCGGATATTCTCTATGGTCTGAATGATGCTAGAGTTGCAGCTGCGCTATGCATGTTTTTTGAAGGCTATGCTCATGATTTTGTATATCGCAGGAAAAACTTTCGGAACTATTCAAAGCTGAAAGATCCTGTGGAGGAGTTTGGCAGGCAGATGGCCGAGATGCAGCAGATTCAGAGTCAATTTTCTACTCCTAAGTATTATAAGGATCAGGGTGGGAAATACCTGGGTTCTTATGTTCTGGCAGAAGGAGTGGAGACAGTCCTTCCGACTCAGCCCATGCCCAAGGGCTACCTGATTAAAGAGATGATTGAGAACGGTGCTAGTCAAGACATGGAATGGCATCTCCATATCCTGATAGAGGATGCCAGCAGTCCACAGGGCTATAAATACTTGACAACAAAGGATTTTAAAAAGCTTTTTGGAGAAGATTCCAGAGACTCACCGTACCTATCTGGATTCCAGTCAGATCCGGATTCAACCACTCAATCGGCTGGAACTGGAAAGCCATTTTTGAATCAGCTTCCCGATGGAGAACCGAAGTTTTAAAGGCTAGGAAAATCTACTTTTTGAATCTTAACAGAGCTGCCAAAAGGCAGTTTTTTTAGGACTGTCAGCAGTTCTCACAATTTTGTGACTCTTTTCGTTTTGATAACATTATTGAAAATATCTTGAAAGTTTCAAAAAGAAGCTATAGAATAGAGGTCAGTTTATAAAAAGGAGAACGAAATGAAAGAAAAACACATGCTAATCTTGGGCTGGGTGGCCACTTTTATGTCTGTTATGATGTATGTTTCCTATATCCCACAGATTATGAATAATCTAGCTGGCAATAAGGGTGACTTTATCCAGCCTTCAGTAGCTGCTCTAAACTGTACTCTCTGGGTCATTTATGGTCTATTTAAAGAGAAGCAGGACATTCCTTTGGCAGCGGCTAATATGCCGGGCATCCTATTTGGCTTGATTACTGCTGCACAGCCCTTATGTAAGATGAGATTGGGAGTTATGCCCGAGTCTTTTTGTTGGAAAAATCATTGGATAAAGTACTCACTTCACTTGTAGCTATAGAGTCTGCCTATGGCTTTGGCTATGTAGAAAATATGCAGGCAGCGTTCAGTAGACAGCCTTTTTATGATACAATGGTAAGATGAAGTCAGTAGACATCTGCTGGCTGTTTCATCAGGAAGAAAGGGGTAAGAGAGCAAGCCTATGATACTTGAAGAATTTGACCAAAGTCGCAAGGCCATCATCAACCCAGAAAACTTGAATGAATCCATAGAAGGCTTTCCGGAGACGGCTGTTTCCTGCTTTGCCAGAGAGACTTTTGCGCGGATGTTGGCGGATTTTTGAACATGAGCTGATTACGACGACTAGCATGGCTATATTGAAATTCCTATCTATCGTATTTTTGCAGATGGACGGGAATTAGCTCTCTTCAATGCACCTGTTGGAGCTTCGGCCTGTGTAGCTATTCTGGAAGACTTGATTGCTTTTGGTATGAAAGAAGCTGGTGCTGTTCGGTACTTGCGGTATCTTGGATGAGGAGATTAAGGAAACGTCCGTCATTATCCCGACGGAGGCCCTGCGAGATGAGGGACTAGCTATCACTACCAGCCAGCTAGCCGTGAGCAGGAAGTCAATCTTGGCTTGAAAAGATTTTCTGACGGCTTTTCTGGATGAGCGCGGTATTTCCCATAGCAAGGGCAAGGTCTGGACGACAGACGGCATTTACCGTGAGACGGTAGCTAAACTCCGCCAGAGAAAGGCTGAGGGAGCTATCTGTGTGGATATGGAATGCTCAGCTGTAGCGGCTTTAGCAGCTTTTCGAGAGATAACCGTCTGCCAGTTCTTCTATGCAGCCGACCACTTATCAGAGGAAGCTTGGGATATGCGCAACCTGGCCAATCATGCAGACTTAGACGAAAAAGATAAGATTGCCAATCTAGCGATTCAGATCGCTCTGGCACTATAGAGAAATAAGATGAAAAAACCAATTATCCAATTTGAAGACTTTAGCTTTCAATATCAAGCCCAGTCTGAGCCGACCCTGAAGCAGATTAATCTGACTATTTACGAGGGGGAGAAGGTTCTGATTGTCGGTCCGTCTGGCTCTGGTAAATCAACGCTGGGCCAGTGCCTCAATGGAATTATACCTAACATTTATAAAGGAGAGGCCAGCGGTCAGCTTTTGATTAAGGGGCAGCCAGCCTTTGAATCCAGCATTTATGATAAGTCCAATCTAGTCAGCACGGTCTTGCAGGACACGGATGGCCAGTTTATCGGGCTTAGCGTAGCAGAAGATTTGGCCTTTGCGTTGGAAAATGATGTGATGGAGCTGTCGCTTATGCGCGAAAAAGTCCGAACCTGGTCAGAGAAGCTGGATTTATCAGAGCTTTTGCAGCATCGGCCCCAGGATTTATCAGGCGGTCAAAAGCAGCGCGTTAGTCTGGCTGGAGTTTTGATTGACGAGAGTCCTATTCTGCTTTTTGACGAGCCCTTGGCCAATCTGGATCCCAAGTCAGGGCAGGATACCATTGATTTGATTGACCAGCTTCATCGGGAGACGGCAACGACGACTCTGATTATCGAGCACCGCTTGGAAGATGTTCTTTACAGACCGGTAGACAGAATAGTGCTTGTCAATGACGGACGCATTCTCTTTAATGGACAGCCGGATGACCTGCTCAGAACCCAGCTGCTAGCTGAAAATGGCATCCGCGAACCGCTCTACATTACGACCCTGCGCCAGCTGGGCGTTGAAGTGGAAAAGACTGAAGGATTGTCCCGATTGGATCAGTTGCAGCTGGCAGATGTGACCTTTGAAGGCAGAGATTGGTCTGACTCTGACAAAGAGCCTCAGGAGCCCTTACTGGAACTGGAGCACGTTTCCTTTTCTTACCAGAGCGGCGGCAAACCTATTTTGCAGGATATCAGTCTGAAGATTTTCAAGGGTGAGCGGATAGCCATCGTTGGTAAAAATGGAGCTGGTAAGTCAACTCTGGCCAAGGCTCTTTGTCAGTTTATCGAGACTGAAGGAAGCTATAGCTGGAAAGGTCAGGACATCAAAGGAGACTCTATCAAGGAGCGGGCTGAGCGGATTGGCTATGTCCTGCAGAATCCTAATCAGATGATTTCAGCAGCCATGATTTTTGATGAAGTGGCTCTAGGCTTGCGCTTGCGCGGACTGGCAGAAGCAGAAATCGAAGAGCGGGTCCATGCAGCTCTTAAGACCTGCGGACTCTATGAATTTCGTAGTTGGCCGATTTCGGCCCTGTCTTTCGGCCAGAAGAAGCGGGTGACTATTGCGTCTATCTTGGTGCTGAATCCGGAGATTATACTCTTGGATGAACCGACAGCTGGCCAGGACCAGCGCCATTATACCGAGATGATGGAATTTCTAGATGAGCTCAATCAGCAGGGACATACTATTATCATGATTACGCACGATATGCAGCTGATGCTGGATTACTCAGTTCGGGCAGTGGTTGTGGTAGATGGTCAGATTTTAGCCGATAAGGCGCCTGCTCAGGTGCTGACAGATCAAGAGTTGATTGCGGCGGCTCATCTAAAGGAAACGTCAATCTTTGCTCTGGCTGAGAAGATTGGTGCCGACCCTCTGGCTTTGACCGAGTTTTATATGCAAGGAGGACAAGCATGCTTAATCAGCGAAAATTAATCGGCTATCATGCAGGCGAGACGTTTCTTCATAGTTTGTCCGGTGCCAGCAAGATGCTCTTCTTCGTTCTGGTATCAGTGGCAGCCATGATTAGCTATGATACTCGCTTTTTGCTGGGGCTAGCCCTGCTGTCTCTCTGCCTCTTTCGGCTGTCCCATATCCGCATCCGAGACATTTCATTTGTTTTAGTCTTTGCGGCATCCTTTGCTGCTCTTAACTTAGTGATGGTCTATCTTTTCGCGCCTCAGTATGGTGTCGATATCTACGGATCCAAAGATGTCCTCTGGACCGGATGGGGAGCCTATAATCTAACAGCTCAGGAGCTGTTCTACCTCTTTAATCTCCTGCTCAAGTATGTTTCGACCATACCTCTGGCAGTTATTTTCCTCATGACAACCCATCCCAGTCAGTTTGCTTCCAGCCTACATCAGCTTGGTATTTCCTATAAAATTGCTTACGCGGTCAGTTTGACGCTCCGCTATATTCCAGATTTGCAGGAAGAATTCTTCCTAATCAGGATGTCCCAGGAAGCGCGTGGGCAGGAATTATCCAAGAAAGCCAAACTGACTCAGCGCGTGAAGGGAAATCTGCAGATTATCATTCCGCTGATTTTCAGCTCACTAGAGCGCATAAATACCATTGCCACAGCAATGGAGCTGCGCCGTTTCGGAAAAAATTAAAAACGGACTTGGTACACCTATCAATCTCTAAGCAAACGAGATATGCTGGTGCTGACACTGGCAGTCGCCTTTCTATTGCTTTTGCTTTTGCTCTCTTCGCAGATCAATCACGGCCGCTTTTTATAACCCGTGGAGGTAGGATGGAGGAAAGTGAAATATGGATATCTATGCTTATCAAAAACCTTTGGGGAAAATAGAGGACGCGCCAGACTTGAAGAAAGCCTTTATTAAAGTTTATGAAGAAAAAACACACCAAGAAGTAGTTCGATTTTGCCAAGTATATGCTGCTCATCTTTCGGAGCTAACTGCTTTTGCATTTACAAAAGAGATGAAAACAGGCTTTTTATCTCTATGGATGACTGGCTAGCTGGGAGAGTTCTTATCATGCTGCTAGAAATCTGAGCTTTGAGATTTCACGTTTAGCAAAGGAAGAAGATGTAGTTAAAGTGAGATTCTATCGAACGATGGCTCAGCTTGTGGCTAGTCCCCATGTTAAATATCATGGCCTTTGGGCAGCAGATTTTGCTATTACCTTGATAAACAAGATGTATCCAGGTGATTTTGAAGCTGTTAAAAAGGAACGTCTGAAGCAAATTGAATTATTGAAGATGACATAAAAAACCAGGCAATCCTTGCCTGATTTTTTTCTTATAATGGTCTTTTATTTGGCATGCCGGCTTTGCGGGGATATTTGTTGGGTGTTTCTTTCTTCTTTTCCACCACCGTAATAAAGCGAGGGTCACCGTTTGGTAAAGCATAGCTGAGGTTGTCTTGGACCTTGCTAAAGAGTAAGTTGAGGGCATTTTTGGCTTCTTCCAGTTCTTCTGGAGCATTGGAAGCCTTGAGTGCTAGGAGCTTCCCGACAACTTTCAGATAGGGAATGGTCAGTTCAGACAGGATTTGCATGCGAGCGACTGCCCGTGCAGTGACCAGGTCAAATTGGGCCCGAAAGGCCTTGTCCTGAGCAAAGTCTTCTGCACGACCGTGGTAGAAGTGAACCTTGTCCAGCCCGATCTCTTCTGCCAGCAGTTTGAGGAAGTTGATGCGTTTGTTGAGCGAGTCAATGATAGTCACATCCAGCTGAGGATAGATGATTTTCATAGGGAGACTAGGAAAGCCGGCCCCGGCTCCGATATCTAGTAGCTTAAGCTCTTGATTCTCAATCAAACCTTGCAAAACGGGTGCTATTGAATCATAGAAATGCTTGAGATAGACTTCATTTTTCTCTGTGATAGCTGTCAGATTGATTTTTTCATTCCATTCGACCAAGAGTTCAAAATAACGCTCAAACTGGTCTTTCTGGCGGTCGGTCAGCTCGATTCCCTGCTGGCTCAATAGCTGGTAAAATTCTTGCGGTGTCATAGTTTCATCCTTGTTTGTCAGTATTCATCCTATTATATCATAAAAGGAGACCCCGGCATTCTGCCGATGTACTGACCCCAAAAAGTTAGACAATTAATTTATCCGGAGGATTTAGTTCTGTATTGCACAGGACTAAGTCCTTTTAGTTTGACTTTGATTCGTTTGTTGTTGTAGTAATCAATGTAGTCCACAATAGCTTGTTCAAGGTCTTCTAAAGACCTAAAGTGCTTCTCATAACCGTAAAACATCTCCGATTTCAAAATGCCAAAGAAGGACTCCATCATGCCGTTGTCTGGGCTGTTGCCCTTACGTGACATGGATGGCTGAATTCCCTTACTCTCTAGGAACCGATGATAAGAATCGTGTTGGTATTGCCAGCCTTGGTCGCTATGGAGAATCGTATTCTCGTAGTGTTTCTCTGTGAATGCCTGTTCCAACATGATCTTCACTTGTTCTAAATTTGGTGAACAAGAAAGATGATAAGCAATGATTTCACTGTTATATCCATCCAGAACAGGGGATAAATAGAGTTTCTGCCTGCTTGCTGGAATGGCAAACTCTGTCACATCCGTATAGCATTTTTCCATTGGCTTGGATGCTTCAAATTGGCGTTGAATGAGATTGTCTGCTTTCTTGCCAATCTCTCCTTGGTAGAAAGAATACTTACGCTTACGACGAATTCGAGCCGCTAAACCAAGGACTTTCATCAGACGTTGGACCTTTTTATGATTGACTACAAAGCCACGATTTCTTAGTTCAAGAGTCACTCTCCGATAGCCATAATTTCCTTTATGCTCACTATAAATTGACTGAATTTCAGCTTTAAGTCCTTGATTCTTCTCTGGTTTATCTAGCTGTTTTAAGTGATAGTAGTAAGTTGAGCGAGCTAAATGTGCTGTTTCAAGAAGTAAATCTAATCGAAATCCTCCTGAAACCATTCCTCTAACTGTCTCTGCCTTTCTCGCTGTAAGGCTTCGTCCCTGTCTTCTAGCTCTTTTAACTTTTTGGGTAGGCCACCTCGGTACGTAGACGCTCATTCTCCTCTTGAAGTCGCTCTAGTTCTGTCATTTCTTCCCAAGTTTTCTTCCGTTTACGTCCCATTTTAGCTGGCCTTCCTCTTGTTTTCTCAACAATAGTATACCCGTTTTTCTTGTATTGTGCCAGCCAATTTGGAAGTAATCCACTACTTGGGAGAGCATAATCCAGAGATACGCTTAGTTGCGAATGACCTTCAATCAAAACCTTTATTGATGATTTCTTGTTTTTAATTCAGGAGAGTAATAATAATTCTTTCCTTTTTTGACATTTTCTATTCCGTAGCGATCAATCAATCGGACTAAGTACTTAAGATTTGAAAGGTTCATTCCATATTTTTCTGAAAGTCGCTTGAAGCTGATTCCTTGTTTTCTTAGTTCATAGATTCGAACTTTATCCTCATAAGTTAATTTCATTTAAAACACCCCAAAAAGTTAGATTTTTTTCTGTCTAACTTTTGGGGTGC
>BNJU01002981.1_pt1 | contig 44228 bp, 36 predicted proteins | sample 8539281 | NCBI WGS metagenome assembly BNJU01 (sample SAMD00202456, study PRJDB9452) | human saliva metagenome | isolation source: human saliva | place: Japan
TTTAAACTATCCTTAAAAATAAGAGTATACTATTTTTTTGTAAACGTTATCAAGTCTAAAAAAATTGTGAGATTATCAAGTTTTTAGAAAAAAATAAAAAGGGAGGAAATTATGAACAAGTTTTCAAAAACTTTGAGAGATAATTGGATATTTCTCTTAATGGTTTTACCAGGGACACTTTGGTTGATCTTATTCTTCTACATCCCAGTATTTGGAAATGTGGTTGCCTTCAAAGACTACCATATGACTGGTGAAGGATTCGTCCACAGTATTATGAATAGTAAATGGGTGGGACTAGACAACTTCAAGTTCTTGTTTAGTTCAAAAGATGCCTTTGTTATCACTCGAAATACTGTTCTTTACAACCTTGGCTTCATCTTTATCGGTTTGATTGTATCGGTTGGTATCGCCATTATCCTTAGTGAACTTCGCTCTAAGCAAATGGTTAAAATCTACCAAACATCTATGTTGTTCCCTTACTTCCTATCTTGGGTTATCATCAGTTTCTTTACAGATGCTTTCCTAAACATCGATAAAGGGGTTATCAATCACGCTTTGGAAGCTCTTGGAATGAAGGGAATTAACTTCTACGCAGACATCAGTATCTGGCCTTACCTTCTCCTCTTCCTAGGTATTTGGAAGGGATTTGGATACAGTAGTGTTATGTACTACGCTACAATCATGGGTATTGACCCAACTTACTACGAAGCAGCGACAGTGGACGGTGCTAGCAAATGGCAACGTATCCGCAACGTAACCATCCCTCAGTTGACACCGCTTGTGACAGTATTGACCATCCTTGCAGTCGGAAACATCTTCCGTGCAGACTTCGGTCTCTTCTATCAAATCCCTCACAACGCTGGTCAGCTCTATAGCGTAACAAACGTATTGGACGTCTATGTCTTTAATGGTTTGACTCAGACAGCAGATATCGGTATGGCATCAGCAGCCGGTCTCTATCAGTCAGTCGTCGGTTTGATTCTGGTTATCCTATCAAACTTACTTGCAAGACGTGTTGATCCTAACTCAGCACTATTCTAGAAAGGAGGAGCATATGGCAAAAAAAATTCAAAAAGAAAAAATTGATAATGTTGGCATACACTCCTTCAGCAAGAAAGCAGATATCTTCTTTAGTATCATTTCTGGTTTGCTGGCCTTCTCTTGTATCTTGCCTTTCATCTTTGTCATCATTATCTCAATTACAGATGAGAAGAGTATCGTTCAATATGGATATAGCTTCTTCCCATCACAGTTTGGATTAGATGGTTTTGAGTTTTTGGCTCAGTTCAAAGATAAGATTTTACAAGCGCTCTTTATCTCAGTATTTGTGACAGTTGTCGGTACATTGACAAACGTCTTTATCACGACAACTTACGCCTATGCCATCTCACGTTCAACATTTAAGTATCGTAAATTCTTTACAATCTTTCGCTCTTCTTAGTATGTTGTTCAACGCTGGTTTGGTACCAGGCTATATCGTAGTGACTCAATTGCTTCACCTTGGTGATACTATTTGGGCCTTGATTGTTCCAATGCTTCTATCACCATTCAACATCATGTTGATGCGTTCCTTCTTCAAGAAAACCATCCCAGAAGCAATCCTCGAATCAGCTCGTATCGATGGAGCTAGTGAAGCTCGTATCTTCTTCCAAATCTGTTTGCCACTGTCATTACCAGGTATCGCAACGATCACACTATTGACAGCGCTTGGCTTCTGGAATGACTGGTTTAACGCTCTTCTTTACATCAAGAGTGACAACTTGTATCCATTGCAATATTTGCTTATGCAAATTCAAAACAACATGGATTACATTGCCAAGTCAGTTGGTATGTCAGGACAACTTGCAGTTGCCTTACCAAAGGAAACAGGTCGTATGGCCATGGTTGTAGTTGCAACCCTACCTATTGCGATTCTCTATCCATTCTTCCAACGCTACTTTGTAAAAGGTTTGACTATCGGTGGTGTTAAAGAATAGGGAAATTTGAGAAACCTTGTTTCTCCCCTAGCCCTGATTTTTCTAGTTAAGAAAAATCAACAATCTCAATCTGTTAATAACTTTAAAAATAAAAAAAGGAGTTTTTATAATGAAAAACTGGAAAAAATATGCTTTTGCATCTGCTAGCCTTGTAGCTTTAGCTGCCAGCCTTGCTGCTTGTGGAAACCTTAAAGGAAACAGCCAAAAAGCTGCTGACTCAGCATCAGGTGACAAACCTGTTATCAAAATGTACCAAATCGGTGACAAACCAGATAACTTGGATGAATTGCTAGAAAATGCAAATAAAATCATCGGAGAAAAAGTTGGTGCTAAATTGGATATCCAATACCTTGGTTGGGGTGACTACGGTAAGAAAATGTCAGTTATCACTTCATCAGGTGAAAACTATGATATCGCATTTGCAGATAACTACGTCGTAAACGCTCAAAAAGGTGCTTATGCTGACTTGACAGAATTGTACAAGAAAGAAGGAGCTGACCTTTACAAAGCTCTTGACCCAGCTTACATCAAAGGTAACACTGTAAACGGTAAGATCTATGCAGTTCCAGTTGCAGCCAACGTTGCATCTTCACAAAACTTTGCTTTCAACGGCCCACTTCTTGAAAAATATGGAATTGATATCTCAGGTGTAACTTCATACGAAACACTTGAACCAGTATTGAAACAAATCAAAGAAAAAGCTCCAGATGTAATGCCATTCGCTGTTGGTAAAAACTTTATCCCATCAGAAAACTTTGACTACCCAGTTGCAAACGGACTTCCATTCGTCATCGACCTTGAAGGCGATACTACTAAGATCGTTAACCGTTACGAAGTTCCTCGTTTCGTAGAACACTTGAAGACTCTTCACAAATTCTATGAAGCAGGATACATTCCAAAAGACGTAGCAACTAGCGATACTTCATATGACCTTACTCAAGATACTTGGTTTGTTCGCGAAGAGACAGTAGGACCAGCTGACTACGGTAGCAGCTTGCTTTCTCGTGTTGCTAACAGAGACATCCAAATCAAACCATTTACTAACTTCATCAAGAAAAACCAAACAACTCAAGTTGCAAACTTTGTAATCTCAAACAACTCTAAGAACAAAGAAAAAGCAATGGAAGTGTTGAACCTCTTGAACACTAACCCAGAACTCTTGAACGGACTTGTTTATGGACCAGAAGGCAAGAACTGGGAAAAAAAGTTGAAGGTAAAGAAAACCGTGTTAAAGTCCTTGACGGATACAAAGGAAACACTCACATGTCAGGATGGAACACTGGTAACAACTGGATCCTTTACATCAACGAAAACGTTACAGATGAACAAATTGCACAATCTAAGAAAGATTTGGAAACTGCAAAAGAATCTCCAGCGCTTGGATTCATCTTCAACACTGACAACGTGAAATCTGAAATCTCAGCTATCACTAACACTATGCAACAATTCGATACAGCTATCAACACTGGTACTGTAGACCCAGAAAAAGCTATTCCAGAATTGATGGAAAAAAACTTAAATCTGAAGGTGCTTACCAAAAAGTATTGGATGAAATGCAAAAACAATACGACGAATTCTTGAAAAGCAAAAAATCATAAGAATAATTGATTTCGTGTATTCATTCCTAAAAAGAGCGATCACTGCCTTATCTGGTTTTTCCAGATAAGGTGGTGATTCTTTTTTTAGTATTTGCATATAATTATCTGCATTTTGTTCAGAGTTTTGCTCTTACATTTAACATAGGTTATAGTCATATGAAAAAATATCATCCATTCTTTAAAATAAGTGCAATTTTATCCTACCTATTTTTCGTATATGGACTTTCTCAGTTGACGCTTATGATCCAAAATTACTGGCAATTTTCTTCTCAAATTGGCAATTTTTTCTGGATCCGAAACCTTGTCAGTCTTGTCTTTATTGGCATCATGATAGGGATTTTAATCAAGACAGGCCATGGTTATCTTTTTGTCATTCCTAAGAAAAATGGTTGTGGTATGGACTACTAACAGTTCTTGTAGCTGTGCTTCATATAACGTTTAATTTCCAAACAGCTAGACATGTACAATCAACTTCTGAAGGGTGGGTTGTGTTGATCGGCTACAGTGAGACAAATTTTGCCGAATTGGGTCTCTACTTGACCTTATTTTTCCTAGGTCCTCTGATGGAAGAGTTGATATATAGAGGCTTGTTCCAACATGCCTTTTTTAAAGATTCGAAATTTGGGCTTGACCTGATTCTTCCTTCGGTTTTGTTTGCTCTTCCTCACTTTTCAAGCTTTCCCAATTTCCTAGATATTCTTGTTTTTTCGTCATCTGGAGTGTTTTGTGCGGGTTTAACTCGCTATACAAAGAGTATCTATCCTGGTTATATCGTTCATATTATCAATAATATTGTCGCAACCTTACCATTTTTGGTAACCTTTCTTCATCGAATATTTAATTAAAACAAGATCTGAAAATGGGTCTTGTTTTCATTTTTCGGTCAAATAAATTGCATTCGCTTTCTTGGGGGAGTATACTGGTATAGTTGAATGAAAAATTCTGATAATTTAATCTTAGAAAAGAGAATCTTATGGCAAAACCTATTCATGTTTTACTTTATTATAAATATGTTCCCATCGAAAACGCAGAGCAATTTGCTGCAGATCACCTGGCCTTCTGTAAATCAATCGGTCTCAAAGGCCGTATCCTAGTCGCTGATGAAGGAATTAACGGAACCGTTTCAGGTGACTACGAAACAACGCAAAAATACATGGACTATGTTCACAGCCTTCCAGGTATGGAAGATCTCTGGTTCAAGATTGACGAAGAGAATGAGCAAGCCTTCAAGAAGATGTTTGTTCGCTACAAAAAGGAAATCGTCCACCTTGGTTTAGAGGATGATAACTTTGACAACGACATCGACCCACTTGAAACGACAGGCGCTTACTTGTCTCCAAAAGAATTCAAAGAAGCTCTTCTAGACGAAGATACAGTTGTCCTTGATACTCGTAATGACTATGAGTACGACCTTGGACACTTCCGTGGGGCTATCCGTCCAGATATCCGCAACTTCCGCGAGTTGCCACAGTGGGTCCGTGATAACAAAGAAAAATTTATGGACAAGCGTGTCGTTGTTTACTGTACAGGTGGAGTCCGCTGTGAGAAATTCTCAGGTTGGATGGTTCGTGAGGGCTACAAAGATGTCGGTCAATTGCACGGCGGAATTGCGACTTATGGGAAAGATCCAGAAGTTCAAGGGGAACTTTGGGATGGGAAAATGTATGTCTTTGACGAGCGTATTGCAGTCGATGTCAACCATGTCAATCCGACCATTGTAGGGAAAGATTGGTTTGATGGAACACCGTGTGAACGCTATGTCAACTGTGGAAATCCATTCTGTAACCGTCGTATCTTGGCATCTGAAGAAAATGAAGATAAATACCTTCGTGGCTGCTCACACGAATGCCGTGTTCACCCACGCAATCGCTATGTTTTAGAGCATGAATTGACACAAGATCAAGTCATCGAGCGTTTAGCAGCGATTGGTGAGAACTTGGATCATTCTGAAGTTGTATAAAAGTAGGACAGTCCTTAGGGGCTGTTTTTCTATGCTTTTGACCAAAAAATCTTAAATTTGTTTCTGCATCTTTCAGGAAAATGGTGTATACTATATGTAAACGATTTCAAAGGAGACCATTTATGGTGAAAACATTTTTTATTCCCAATAAACAAAGTATTTTAGGACAACAGGAGATTTTAACAGCTAAGTCAGTCTTGGCCCTAGTAGATGGCTTAGAGTCACATAGTTATGACGCAGTCTATCTCCGTCAACCACTTAATCGCCTCGAGTATATCGAGTGTGGAATCGTAGGCAAGTCTCAATTTCTCTTTAAAGTTCGTTATGCAGATGCTCAAAAAGGCTACCAAGTAATCATTCCTGACTTGATTACAAGAGCTGACTGGGAGATTGTAGAAGCTCTCTTACAAGCCTTGTCTAGCAAGGTTGGTGAAGCAGTTGAAGGCTTGGCAGACTTTGACTTGGAAAACTATTTCCAAGAAACGGTCAAGAGCTATCTAGCGGATAAGGGTGCTCGTATGGCCTTCTGCCAAGGGATTCTTTCACCTGTTTACTTTGATAAGAAGGATTTAGAAAGTTTCCTAGAAGAAGATGGATTGACACGTTTTGAAGAGTTAGTCAAGAAGGTTCAAGGTTCAGATGCTTACCCTGCCAGCGCAAAATTTTATCCAGATGGAGAAGGTAAGGTTCATGGTATCTACCACCTAGCTCAGGGAGTAAAAACTATCTTACCAAAAGAACCTGTGATTCCAGCGCCTTACGTTGAACAGTTAGTAGGCAAGGAGCTTGTATGGGAGATTGACCTAGTGAAAATCTCTGGAGATGGTTCTAAGCCTGAAGACTATGAAGCAGTAGCTAGACTGGATTACCAAGCCTTTTTAGAAGCTCTTCCAAAGGACCTTTGTCAGGATTTGGATGCCAACCAAGTAGAGGTAGGACCAGTTTCAGGAGAGGATTTTAAAGCCTTAGCAAATAGATAAAAAAGAAATTTGGGGTAAAAGTCCAAATATAAATATAAAGTTAAAAAGCGAACAAGATTAGTTTTCTGATTATCAGAATTCTGTCTTGTTCGCTTTTTTGTTTCTAAAATTTTATAGTAATGATCCTCTAAAGCTAATATCTTTCTATCTCGCTACCTTTTTCTTACATAAAAGCTAGGATTCGTAGATATTCAAAAACCAGAGTCATTTCTGCTAGGAAGAAGAGAAATAGGATACCACCGTTAACTAGAAATGCCAAGAGAAGGCGATAGAAGGGATCAGTTTGGCTATCTTTACTTGGTCTTGAGATGGTATAGAGGTTGGCAAGAAGTACCAGACCCAATGCTAATGAGGCAGAGAAGAGCCGCAAAGCGTAGACTATTAAAGAAGGCAAAGAAACTGGCAATACCTGTGAGCAGGAGAGGAAGGGCGAAGAGTCTGCTGTACTCTTGCAAGGATTTTTCCAGTGTCCAGTCATTGTCCTGATTGACAAAACGTTTAACTACAAATCCACCCATAAGGATAGAAAAGAAGAATAAACTTGTCGCTACCAAGATGGAGAAGATAGAAAAGAGATTCAGTGAAGGGAACTGCTCGCTGACATGAGAGTTGATAGCCGCCATATGGCCGTAGTAGTTATGCTTGATATGATAAATCGCACAGAAGAAACTAAGAGCAGAAAAGATAGTCAGCAGGGCAAAGGCATTATAACTATGTTTTTTATCTGTATCAATGCTTGTTGTCGGTTCTTTAAGGGCACCTTGTAGCCAACACCAAAGATCAGCCAGTTCTTCTTTGAATACTGCGAATAGTGCTGTTTTGGCAGATACAGAATCTGGTAAAAACGGGCTTTCCAAAGATTGACTTTTCTGAGAAGCTTCTTTAACAGGTTCTTCTGACTCGTCTATCTTTTCTGATTTTTCAGCGAGCTCTTCAGTCTCTACAGTTTCCTCACTAGTTTCCTTATCTTCTGGATTGGCTTGAGGATTTTCCTCAACTACTGGCGCCTCTTCTCTTGTCTCTGAATCTTCTTCAAGGAGAACTGAGTCGGATGGGCTATCTTTTTTATCATTGTTGGCTGTTTTCTCAAAATCAGCACTTTCAAACCATTCTTGAGTCATAATAGACCTCCCTTTTTTTGATTAATTTTTGAGTAGTAACTACTAGTTGTCTTTATTCATGATTTCTATAAGAAAGCAAGCGATCTTATTATGGGAAATAGATACTTTGATTAGATTTTGCGACGAGGAGATCTTGCGTATCTTTTTTTTCTGTTTTGTAAGGGTTCGCTAATGCTTCACCTTTACTACCTCCCGTAGGTATGTCACGTCTGTCTCGATGCCAACGATAGATATCACCATGTTCAGCAGAAAACTCAACATTGATTCGATCAAGTTCCTTTTGAGATAACTCGAGTGAGATATCTTTTCTTGCCTCGAATTCCACTCGACCATGCACTTGGATATCGTCTGCCTTGATATGTTCATGATCTGCTTGGATGCGGCTATCTGTTAGACTGGTTTCAAATACATTGACAATTCCAACTGTGGTTAGTTGGCTATTTTTAATCTCGCTATCAGTGATACGAAGGAGATATCCATTTGACAGAATCTTGGCATTGCTGAGTTTTGCATTAGCAATTGAAAGGATACGACGGTTTACCTGGGCAGTTAGATTTTTTAAGTCTTTTCCTCTTGGTAATGAGAGAACAACTTCATCATTGCGGCTAGAAATTCCGCTTGCGATAAAGAGAATACCCTCGATACTAGAACCTATAGAGCGACGTGTAGTTGACTTGGTATCAGTTATTTCAAGATTTTTCTCTTTGATAGAGTGTTGAAGATTTTCTTTTTCAGAGATGGTTGGATGATACTGGATGTGAATCTTATCATCGCTTGACTCTGTAATGACTAGCGAATGTTCTGTTAGTGAGATGTTTAGATTTTCAATATCTTGGTCAAAAACGAGTTCTTCCATTCGACTTTCAAATACTGGATTTTGAGACATTGCAAGGAGGCTTCTGACACCATCTGTTTGGATACCGATGATCATCATGGAAAAACCAATGATACTGGTAACAACACCAAAGATAAGAAATCCTTTTGTCCATTTACGCATGTCTTTCACCTCTCTTTCCTCTATTAAGAATCCATTGGATAAGTCGAAGGACTAGTAATCCAAAGAAACGGGTCACATAGGAAGTTGCTAGCAAGACCAGGGATGAAGCTCCGATTGCCAGTAAACCTCCACCAAAAATCAGAATAAAAGCAGATGTAGATTCAGCCAGAACGTAGAAGCTTTCAAATAGGAGAACGCCTCCTAGGATTAGTCCAGCTACTGATACAGCAAAGAAGGCAATAAGTACGCTGACAGCGGCGATAAAAATGCCGATGATAGCCATGAGAAGAGCAATTCCGACCGGAATTCCGATAGGAGCTGCAAGAAGGGCTAGTAGGGCGATGCGTAAAATATGGCGGTTGTTCTTACTGGAATTTTCTTCGTTGATTTTCTTATCAAGAAGTGTAGTCAGGACATCATGGGCAGCTTCTTTTGGACTACCGAGGCTAGCGATAAGCTCTTCCTCACCTTCTGGACCCAGCATCATCAAAGAGTTCTTTGAAGTAGTCCATGGCTTCGATGCGATCAGATTGAGGAAGCTTCATCAGATAGGCTTCAAGCTGATTCAAATATTCAGTTCTTGTCATGGCGAATGCTCCCTTCTATGATGCCGTTGATAGTGTCAGTGTAGAGTGTCCACTCTTCTCTGAGTACAAATAGTTGCTCCTCCCCAATCTCTGTCAAGGAGTAGTACTTTGCGCATCCGACCTTGGTATTCGCGAGAGTATGTAGTCAGATAGCGGTTGGTTTCCAGTTTTTTTCAAGATGGGGTAGAGGGTAGATTCCTTGATTTTGGCAATGAGTTTAATGGTTTGGCTAATTTCATAACCATAGGAATCCCCTTGTTCTAGGATGGCCAAGATGAGAAATTCAATCAAAGCCGATGATGTTGGAAAATACATGGGGCACCTCCTTTTTCATTATGTAAAAATTTTATATATAATTATTCTACACATACATCATACATCTATTTGTAAGCCCTTGTCAAGCAATATGTATAAAAATTTTTATATATAAAAATCTCCTAGTAAAAACTAGAAGATTGGAGGCTGTTTTGCATTACTTTGAGGCAATGCTTATCTGTAATCCTTATCATAAATGGGCGGAAGATAAAAATACTTGTCTTCAATCTTGATTCTAGCACAGAGGATGCCGTTTTGATAGATATATCCGTTAAATGGAGGATAGCTATCCAAGTTTTCTAGGATATTCTTAGGCAAAGATCTGAAATTGTAATCCCTCAGAGCCCCAGAACCAATCAATCTTTCAGTCCGATAAGCCTTGATTTCTTTTTCATATTTTTTGAGAAATGCTTCTCGTTTGCTTTCAAAGAGAGCCAAATCTCCGTCATCTAACTCGTAATAGCGTTCGTAACCTGCAATCCAAGAAATATAAACACACAGTAAAGATTTTTCTATCTCAGGAGAGTAGCCAATTGTAAAGTAATTTTCTTTGTCGACCTGCCGATTTTCTACTGTGATAGTCTGTATAAAGTTAGTCATGATAATCTCCGTTTCAAGAATGAACTAGAAAGGCTTCTCATTTAAAAATCTTTTAGCTCATCAAAGATTTCTATAAATTTTTCTTTGTCCATCCCTAAATCTTCAGGTAGTAAATCTAAGATCTCGACCAGGGCATCATAGATATCCTCTCTCTCGATTGTTTCAATAAAACAGTTACGCTTGTCCATTTTATTGAAACCTTGAGTATACTCTCTTATGAGGACTTCTATGTGTTCCATAGTGTCCTCGTTGGGGTTTTCTAGAAGCTTTCTAACACTTGCTCTAGTTTTTCTATATAGAGATGCTGCTTTTTTTGCGTTTGCTGTTGAAATATTCTCTTGTCCATCCCATGAGCGAAATGGATTGTCTAGGTTTTGGGCTAGCCATTCAGCTTTTCTTGGTTTTGTTATCCAAAGATTCAGTCCCTTGTCTTGCTGTTTTTTATAATATTTTTTGGCTACTTTAGCGGCCTCTTCTGGTAAGCTGCTCATCCAAAACATGCTTAATCGAGGTAAATCTTCTGGTTTGGGAATATCTTTTGCAGTAAAGCCAAACAAATCCACAGTGGAAAATATGACTAACTCTTTTAACTCTGATAATTTGTGGAAATTAAGAATATGACCAGGTTTCCCCCACAATCTTAATTCCCTAAGCCTTGGATAGTTATTCAAGACTTGCGCAAAATCTATTTCAAGGATGTTAGAACAATGGATGGCTCCTAAATCTTTTAATCCCAGCACCTTGGGTAGAGAGTTGTCAAGGTGTAATCGTAAGCTGGCTCCATGGTCTTTTACAAGTATCTGACAATTGTCGCTCATGTCTCCTAATAAGAATAGTTCCTCTAAATCATCGTTCAATTTAAGTTCCTCTACACCTGTCAAATCAATGGAAAGTCGATGTATGGATGTCTTAGAAAAATCCAGTTTTGTTTGTCTATGATTTTCAAGAACTAGTTCTGTAATAAAAGGAGTCGACTGCAAATACTTATATAAATTTTTGTGCCATCTCGTTAATGCCAACTTAGATAAACAAGGAAAGACCTTTAATTCTAATGCGTCTTCAAAAGGCGTCCACTCGTCATTGATATTGTGTTTAGAAATACGGCACTCATTTCCTGCAAATGAAACTTTTTCCTTGCTTTTATCTGCTTTCTTAAATAAATCTCTTTTTTCTTTTGGTATTTCTTGCCATTTCAGTTGCCTATAAATATCGTAACCATTTCCCCAAAACATAGCATATGTGTTTGTGCTTTCGGTTGTTAATGGTGTTGTATTCCCAATAAAAATATAATTTGACGGTACATGAATATCAACATTACTAAGATGTAAGTCTCTATCCCAGTACATAAAATCAATGTACAGTGGCTTTAAGAAAGATAGTTCTTCTTCTGTAAGAGGTTGATCTCCTGACCAGTCTAATGACAACAGGACAGCCTGAGGCTTTCTCCCCCTCTTCGATCTTGGTTATCTGGCAAGCTATGTATTTTTTTAGATGGGTATTGTAAACACAATAGACGTCCCCTGCTTTTGCTAGCATATAAATTTCTCCTTACATGATTCAATGGTCCTTGGTTAATCGAGATTTTTAATTCAATCAAAATTTCTTAATGGCATTAAAACAATCATAAATGCAGACATTTATAATTTCTACTCTAGCATCGCATCAACTATCAATTCCCAAAGTAATAACCTTTTATGTACCCAAACAGTGCTACTCTTAATAAATTGTAACCGGAGTCTTCCTAGCTTTATTATACCATTTTTGCGTGTAGGAACAGCAGTATGCTTGGTAAATCTATACTTTTTAAAATGTTGTGAAGATACAAAAAACCAGACTCAGTCTGGCTTGAAAAGTATGTTTATCTGTGGTAAATTCTAAAACCTTTTTAGAGGATTTTCTTAGTTTTATCAACCATAAAGAGGGCGATTGTCATGATGATATCAATTACTAGAAGAATCAGTACCGCTGGAACCCAAGACTGGAACATGTTAAAACTGTAACCAAAGAGAGTTGGTCCAAAGGCAGCTAGAATGTAACCACCGGTCTGGGCAAGTCCAGATAATTGGGCAGTTTTTTCCGGCGAGCTGGTTTTGATGGAGAAGCAAACCATGAGATAAGGGAAAAGAGCGCTACAGGCAGTACCAATCAAGAGATGGGCAACCAACCAATACAAGAAACTGTTGCTCGGGTATAGAAGCATGGCAATTCCTAACATACCAGCCAGAGAGATGATTGTTAACATGATTTGACGGTGACGATTTGACAAACGCGTCGTTAAACTTGGAATGGTCATGGAGAAGGGAATGCTAATTAGAGAAAAGATAGAGGCGAGAAGTCCGGCATCCGTATGAGCTAGCCCTGCACTGATGGCCATGGTTGGTAACCAGGTCATACTGGTATAGAAGAGTAGGGACTGCAACCCACCAAAGACAATAATAGCCCAAACTTGCTTGCTTTTTAGGATATTCTCTTTTTCTTTTTTCTCTTTATGCCCTTCTAGGAAATGATTGTGGCCATGGTTAGGAAACCAGACCAATAAGGTTAGCAGGCAGACCATGGACAGGCAGAGAATCAGCACCTTCCAAGATGTTGCCTGAGTAATGGGTACAGAGAGGTAGGAAGCTAGTGCTGTCGCGATTCCCATAGTCGTCACATAAACCGTTGTCAGGAAGCTAATCTTTTGTGGGTAGTTTGCCTGAATCATACTAGGAAGAAGTACGTTAAAAATAGCGACACTTGCTCCGATGAGTAAGGTTCCCAGATAGAGAAGGGGAAGATTGAAGATACGAATCACTGAACCGACGGTTAAGACGAGGAGACTATAGGTGAAAAGATGCTCAAGTCCAATTTTTTGAGCCAAACGCGTCGCAAAAGAGGAGAAAAGAGCAAACATCAAGAGAGGAAGGCTGGTCAAAACCCCAAGTGAACTGACCTCAACTCCTAAACCTTGAGCAATATCTCCCAAAACAGTTGGTAAGGCCGTAAAAGGAGCTCTTAAGACCGCTCCGATTAAGATAATTCCTAGAATAAAAAAGAGTGATCGTTTGTTCATGTGAACCTCAATAAGCTGATTTTAATAACAGCTTATTTTAAGGCTTTTTCCAATAGATGTCAAGATGGTGTGAGAAAATCTGCTCCTTAGTTGAGCGAAATCATGGGGAAAAAAGAAGGATAGATTTACTAGTTTTTTTCTGGGATTCAAATAAAAATAGGAAAGTCTGGGAATTTGTGATAAAATAGTGAGAGAGAATTATACATTGGAGAAAAACTGTGTCTGAAAATAGGAAATTTAGCGTCTTGATGTCAGTCTATATCAAAGAAAATCCTGTCTTTTTAGAAGAGGCTGTAAAAAGTATCTTACATCAAACGCTCAAACCTAGTGAAGTGGTTATCGTTGAAGATGGTCTGCTGACACCTGAACTATATCAAGTTTTGGAGGAATTGGAAGTACAGTCAAGCATTCCAATTAAACGATGTCCGCTTGAGCAAAATCGTGGTCTAGGATTGGCACTCAAGTATGGTGTTATACAGTGCCAATATGATGTTATTGCCCGAATGGATACAGATGATATTGCTGTCGAAGACCGTTTTGAGCAACAGTTTGACTTGATGGAAACAGAAAATTTGGATCTACTAGGCGGTCATATCGCAGAATTCATCGATCAACCTGATGAAATTGTTTCTTACCGTCGTGTGCCGATTAAGCACGAAGAGATTATCGCTTACCAACGTATGAGAAGTGCCTTTAATCATATGACGGTTATGTTTAAAAAAGAGATGGTTCTCAAGGCAGGTAACTATGAAGATGGGCTCTATATGGAAGACGATTTGCTCTGGCTCAATATGATTAGTGCTGGTGCTCGGACTGGGAATGTGGATCAGATTCTTTGTAAGGTGCGCGTGGGAGCGGGGATGTTTGAACGCCGTGGTGGCCTTCGCTATCTCAAACTCTATCGCCAAGCACGTCAAAGAATGCACGCGCGTGGACAGATTTCTTATGGCGAATATCTGAAAAGTGTTTTAATCCAAGTTGTCGTTGCCCTATGTCCAGGCTTTGTCCGACAGTTTATATTTTTAAAACTATTGAGAAAAAGTAAATAGCTAATCAGTTAAAAAAACCTCTAGTAATTACTAGAAAATGTGATTTTGTGTAGGAGGATACCATTCACATGAATAAAAAAATGACAGATTATGTAATTGATCTGGTTGAAGTGTTAAATAAACAACAGAAACAAGTCTTTTGGGGGATTTTTGATGCTGCCAGCATGATTTCCTCAATCATTGTTTCTTATATCTTGTTTTATGGATTGATCAATCCAGCTCCTGTGGACTATGTCATCTATACAAGCTTGACCTTCCTTTTCTATCAAATCATGATTGGATTCTGGGGGCTCAATGCTAGCATTAGTCGCTATAGCAAATCACAGACTTTATGAAGATATTCATCGGAGTAAGTGTCAGCAGTGTCTTGTCTTATCTTCTTTGCTATGCCTTCTTGCCACTTTTCTCTGTACGTTTTATCGTTCTCTTTATCTTGCTCAGCACCTTCTTGATCTTGCTCCCACGTATTACTTGGCAGTTGATCTATTCAAGACGTAAAAAGAGTGATGGAGAAGGGGAACACCGTCGTACCTTCTTGATTGGTGCAGGAGACGGTGGAGCTCTCTTTATGAACAGCTACCAACATCCTACGAGTGATCTTGAGTTAGTGGGTATTTTGGATAATGATGAAAAGAAAAAAGGTCAAAAACTAGGTGGAATCCCAGTCTTAGGATCTTATGAACAGTTACCAGAACTCTCAAAACGTCATCAGATTGAAAAAGTTATCGTTGCGATTCCTTCTCTTGATCCATCCGAGTATGAGCGTATCCTAAAAATGTGTAACCAACTTGGCTTGAAGTGTTATAAGATGCCCAAGATTGAGTCGGTTGTACAAGGATTGCATCCTCAGGTAGGTGGTTTCCAAAAAATCGATATTACTGACCTTTTGGGACGTAAAGAAATTCAACTAGATGAGTCACGCCTAGGATCAGAAATTACTGGAAAAACGATCTTGGTGACAGGTGCAGGAGGTTCTATCGGGTCTGAGATTTGCCGTCAGGTTAGTCGCTTTAATCCAGAGCGCGTGGTTCTCTTGGGTCATGGGGAAAACTCCATTTATCTGATCTATCATGAATTGATTCGTAGCTTCCAAGGAATTGACTATGTTCCTGTGATTGCAGACATCCAAGACTACGATCGCTTGCTTCAAGTATTTGAGCAGTACCAACCAGCCATTGTTTACCACGCTGCTGCCCATAAGCACGTGCCAATGATGGAACGTAATCCAAAAGAAGCCTTTAAAAATAATATCCTCGGAACTTACAATGTTGCCAAGGCAGTTGACGCCGCTAAGGTACCGAAGATGGTTATGATTTCGACCGATAAGGCCGTTAATCCACCAAACGTAATGGGAGCTACCAAACGTGTGGCAGAGTTGATTGTTACAGGATTCAACCAACGTAGTCAGTCTACCTATTGTGCGGTTCGTTTTGGGATGTTCTTGGTAGCCGTGGTAGTGTGATTCCAGTCTTTGAGCGTCAGATTGCAGAGGGTGGTCCAGTGACTGTGACGGACTTCCGTATGACTCGTTACTTTATGACCATTCCAGAAGCTAGCCGTTTGGTGATCCATGCAGGAGCTTATGCTAAAGATGGTGAAGTCTTTATCCTTGATATGGGCAAACCAGTTAAGATTTATGATTTGGCCAAGAAAATGGTTCTTCTTAGTGGACGTACTGAAAATGAAATTCCGATTGTAGAAGTGGGGATTCGTCCAGGTGAGAAACTCTATGAGGAATTGTTGGTATCTACTGAATTAGTTGATAATCAAGTCATGGATAAGATTTTTGTTGGTAAGGTTAATGTCATGCCACTTGAAGTTATCAATCAAAAGATTGAAGAATTCCGTGCCTTGCAAGGTTCAGAGTTGAAGCAAGCTATTATCGGTTTTGCTAACGAAACAACTCACATTCATTAAAAAAGTAAAAAGGTATGATTCTGTACTGCCCCCAAAAAGTTAGACAATTAATTTACCCAAAGGATTTAGTTCTGTATTGTACAGGACTAAGTCCTTTTAGTTTTACCTTAATTCGTTTGTTGTTGTAGTAATCAATATAGTCTACAATAGCTTGTTCCAAGTGCTCAAGTGACTGAAACGTATTCTCATAACCATAAAACATTTCAGACTTAAGAATGCCAAAGAAAGATTCCATCATACCGTTATCTGGGCTATTTCCCTTACGTGACATAGATGGTTGGATTCCCTTATTCTTTAAAAAATGATGATAGAAATCGTGTTGGTATTGCCATCCTTGGTCACTATGGAGAATTGTATTTTCGTAATGGTTCTCTGTAAAGGCTTGTTCTAGCATAGCTTTCATTTGTACTAAGTTCGGTGAAGTAGAAAGATTGTAGGAGATAATTTCGCTGTTAAAGCCATCTAAAACTGGTGATAAATAAAGCTTTTGACTGCTTGCTGGAATGGTAAATTCTGTCACATCTGTGTAGCACTTTTGCATTGGTTTGGTTGCTTCAAATTGACGTTGAATAAGATTGTCTGCTTTCTTGCCAATCTCTCCTTGGTATGAAGAATACTTCCGTTTACGACGAATTCGAGCACTTAAACCAAGGACCTTCATTAGACGTTGCACCTTCTTATGATTCACTACAAAACCACGATTCCTCAATTCAAGAGTCATTCGACGATAGCCGTAATTCCCTTTATGCTCAGTAAAAATAGCTTGAATTTCAACTTTAACATCATAATCTTTATCGTTTTGATCGAGCTGTTTTAAATGATAATAATAAGTTGAACGGGCAAGCTTAATAATCTTTAGAAGAATCTCTAAAGAAAACTCTGTTACCAATCCTCGGACAATTTCCGTTTTTCTTCTTGCTCTTTTTCGTCCCTCAATCGGAGTTCTCTCAACTTTTTTTAGAACAGCATTCTCCGCTCTCAGGTATTCATTTTTCTGCTTGAAGACGTTCTAACTCTGTCATCTCTTCAGGTTTCTTCTTTGACTTACGTCCCATTTTAGGTGGTCTCCTCTTATTTTTCTCAACAATAGTATACCCGTTTTTTTCTTGTATTGTGCCAGCCAATTCGAAAGTAATCCACTACTTGGAAGAGCATAATCCAGAGACACCCTAATTTGTGAACGACCTTCAAGAAGAACTTTATCAATGATCTCTTGTTTTAGTTCAGGAGAATAGTAACAATTCTTTTCCTTTTTTTGACGATTTTTTTATCCCATAACGATCAATCAATTTAATCATGTACTGAAGATTAGAAATATTTATCCCAAATTGATTTGAAAAGCTTTCTAAAGCTCTCTCCTTGCTTTTTGAGTTCATAGATCCGAACTTTATCTTCATAAGTTAATTTCATAATAAAACACCCCAAAAGTTAGATTTTTTCCTGTCTAACTTTTGGGGTGCAGTTCATTCCTAGCTTCATGTTAGAGGTGAGTGGAATTATACCTTTTCTTGATAACTGCTACTCCTTTACCAATTTTTTGAACAAACTTGTCATTGTTGAATATTTATGGTAAACTAAATTTATACTATTTGAAAATCAAAGTAAATGAGGTCTGCGTCGTTTTATTGTACTTAGATATGATTTATAACGAACTTTCTAATTTGCTCTTTCATTTTCATTTCGTATGAATTAAAAAAAATAGGGAGTAACTTATGATTAACGCGTATAAGAATTTCTTTAAAGGTTATGTAGATTTTACAGGCCGTTCAACACGCTCAGAGTATTGGTGGATTTGGTTAACAAACATGATCCTCCTTGTCCCTTTTTACTCAGTATATTTTAAGGCACTAGCAAATCCAAGAAATGAGGCTGCTCTTATGGCCTTGGGTGGAATTGCTATTATCTATATGATCTTCGGTATAGCACTTTTCTTACCTGGACTTGCATTGACAGTTCGTCGACTACGTGATGCTGGTTTCCACTGGGCTCTAATCTTTATTATTTTTATTCCGATGGTTGGACCTCTTGTTCTTTTAGTTTTGTTAGCCATGCCAACGAAACAAGTAGAAGTAGTAACCATCAATGAAACTGAAGAAGTTGTAGAAGTTTCACCATTCGAAGAATCAGACAAAAACTAAGAAGTTCAGGTTTTACAAGTGAAACTGTTTTAGAGTTTTCTTTATATTGTTAAGCAAATATCTAACACTCCCATATCTAAAAATAGATTTGGGAGTGTTTTAAAACTATGTGGATGCTTGCTGGTATACCATTGTTAAAAAGGAGAAATATCTTGTTTAGGGCTTATATAAATTTTTTAAAAGGTTATGTAGATTTTGTAGGACGCTCAACACGTCCAGAGTATTGGTGGGTTTGGCTGATGAATCATATCTTGTTTCTACCTCTGTATATATTCTGTTTTCGAATGGCCTGGAATGATGCTGGAGAAACAGATCCTATTTTAGGAGTAGCAATCATAAGTATTTATATGATTTAGGTATAGTGTTCTTTACACCAAGTCTTGCTGTAAAAGTTCGTCGGCTAAGAGATGCAGGCCTTCACTGGGCTTTCATCTTCCTTTACTTCGTTCCAATGGGAGTATTTGCTCTATTAGTTCTGCTAGCTATGCCAAGTAAGGAAGTAGAAATAGTAACAATCAATAGATCTAAAGAAGTTGAAAGCGAAGAAGTTTCCCCTTTTGAATAATTGGACGAGTACGGGGAATGTCATTCTCCTCATTAAAATCAGACAAAAAGCTCCCAAACCTAACTTTTAGGCTGGGAGTCTTTTGTTTAACGTTTTAATTGTAGATGGTGTAAAATGTCTGTTGGGTGGTGAGCAATCCAGTCAGGATGATAGTCCATGAGGTCTTTCTCCTCACCGAATCCCCAGGTTACCGCTAATTTTTTAATGCCAGTTTCTTGGGCGCCAATCATATCAAACTTGGTATCTCCGATAATAATAACTGTTTCGGGAGCTAGATGATGAGTTTCTAGAGCTTGACGGATGACATCTGCCTTGTGTAGGGCTTGAGGGCTTGAACCATAAATGCCATCAAAAAAGTGGTCAATCCCAAAATTGCTAGTCATGTCAACTGCGGTTGGTGTATTCTTCGTAGTAGTGATATAAAGAGGATAATGCTCAGCTAGTTCTACAAGTAAATATTTGATATGTGGAAAGAGTTGGGCTTCGTAAACACCCTTTTCCTTATAATAAGAACGATAGAGCTGGATGGCTTCCTCTATCTGCTCAGCTGGCAAACAACTAGCAAAGCTGGTTTCTAGTGGGGGCCCCATAAAACCTCGAATGGTTTGGCACCAGGACTAGAAACTCCAAGTTGGTCAAAGGTATAGGTGAAACCATTATGGATACCGATAGAACTATCAACTAGCGTTCCATCTAAGTCAAAAAAGATAGCAGATATAGATGACATTGATTCTCCTCATAATGATGAAATTATTCGCCGAAGATTTCTTTTTGAAGGCGACGACCTGTAGGTGTGGCAGCGAGCCCCCCTTCAGCAGTTTCACGAAAGGCAGTTGGTAAGCTAGATCCTACTTGATACATGGCATCGATGACCTCATCAACTGGAATTTTCGATTCGATACCAGCCAGAGCCATGTCGGCTGCGATGAAGGTAAAACTTGCTCCCATGGCATTCCGCTTGACACAAGGAACTTCAACCAAACCTGCAACGGGGTCACAGATAAGGCCGAGCATGTTTTTGATAACGAAGGCGATAGCCTGGCTCGCTTGATAAGGCGTTCCGCCTGCAGCTAGGGTTAGGGCAGCGGCACTCATGGCTGAAGCTGAACCGACTTCGGCCTGGCAGCCACCTTCGGCTCCTGAGATAGAAGCGTTGTTAGCAATCACGAGTCCAAAAGCACCCGCAGCAAAGAGGAAGTCTAGTTGTTGTTCATGAGTTAGACCCAACTTTTGAATAGCAGCTGTGAGGACTGCGGGAAGACAACCGGCACTACCAGCAGTAGGTGTCGCACAGACCAGCCCCATCTTGGCATTGTGTTCATTAACGGCGATAGCATTACGGGCTGCAGACAAGACAGTAAAGTCTGATAGGGTCTTTCCTTTTTTGATGTAGTGGTCAAGCTTAGCAGCGTCACCACCTGTCAAACCGCTACGAGATTTCTTTTCGCTAAGACCAAGCTCAACTGAAGCTTTCATGACTTCAAGGTTGCGCTCCATAAGGCGAAGAACTTCTTCGCGTTCTCGACCGGTTAATTCAAACTCGGTCGTAATCATGAGTTCCGCAACATTTCCTTGAAAATCAAGTTCGGCTTGTTCGACTAATTCTTTGATAGAGTAAAACATATTTTCTCCTATTGAAAGAAATTGACATTATGCAAATGAGGAATTTTACGAATTTCTTCGATAGATTCTTCACAGTTACGACTATCAACTTCGATAATCATGATGGCTTTCTCACCAGCTTTTTCACGTGTTACATTCATTTGGGCAATGTTGATGCCAAAACGAGAAAGAGCCTCTGTTACATGAGCAATCATACCAGGGACATCCTGATGAACGATGATAATGGTAGGAGTGTTCATGTTGAGAGATACGGCAAAGCCATTTAATTCTGTCACCTGGATGTTACCACCACCGATTGAGATTCCTGTTACACTGATAGTCTTGCGGTCGTTCTTTACAGTGATTTTAGTGGTGTTTGGGTGGGGAGCATTGCTGTCCTTTTGAATAGTCCATACGATTTTTATACCACGTTTGTGGGCAATTTCCAGACTGTTAGGAATTTCAGGGTCATCTGTATCCATTCCTAAGATCCCAGCGACGAGGGCAAGATCGGTCCCGTGTCCGCGGTAGGTTTTTGCAAAAGAATTAAAAAGCTGAAATTCGACTTCGGTTGGAGTATCATCAAAGATAGATGAAACAATTTTCCCAATTCGAACAGCTCCTGCCGTGTGACTACTAGACGGTCCAATCATGACTGGCCCAATGATATCAAAGACAGATTGAAAACGAAGTGATTGCATCTGTTTCCCCTTAAAAAGATTCTTAACTCTATTATATCAAAGATTAGATGCAAGCGCTCAATTCCATGATAAAATATCTAAAATCCCCATAAAGCCTATAAAATCAAGCCTTTTGTAACAAAAAGAGGCTATTTAAGTGAAATAAAACATAGTCTTGTAACATTTCTACATAAAACCGTCAAGAAACAGTAATAATAGTAGGGTATGATGGAAATATAAGAAAGAAGGAGAATCTTTTAATATGAAATCAACAACTAACAAAAATTAAAAATAGGACTTGTAGGAGTAGCAGCAGCGCTTGCTTTCCTTGCACCATCACTTACTTTTGCACAAGAAACAACAACTTACACAGTAAAATCAGGTGACACTCTATCAGGAATCGCTGAAAAATACAATACAACTGTTGAAAAATTGGCAGAAAAAAATAAGATTAAAGATATTCATTTGATCTATGTAGACCAAGTATTGGTGATTGATGGTGAAGCACCAGCAACTTCAACTACTTCAGCTGCGACAGCAGAAGCTCCAGTAGCAGCTCCAGTAGCAGCACCTGCAGCTACTGAAACAACAACTTATGAAGCACCAGCAGCAAGCGTAACTGTAGCAGAAGAAACTGTTGCTACAACAGAAACTTCAACTGTAAGCGGATCTGAAGCAGAAGCTAAAGAATGGATCGCTCAAAAAGAATCAGGTGGTAGCTACACAGCTACAAACGGACGTTACATTGGACGTTACCAATTGACAGATTCATACTTGAACGGTGACTACTCAGCAGAAAACCAAGAACGTGTAGCAGACGCTTATGTAGCAGGACGTTACGGTTCATGGACAGCTGCTAAGAACTTCTGGCTTAACAACGGTTGGTATTAAAATGATATAGAAAAGGAAGTCTCAATGGCTTTCTTTTTTGTTTACAAAGATGTTAACTTCTCGTTCTAGCTCTGATAGTAAGTGTTCATCTTCTACTAGTTTAGCTAAGGAGAGTCCATTCTGTATCAACTGAGCATCATTATCACAAATGCCGATACGAATATAGGAAAACGCAAGTGTATCATACTGTTTGCTTACTTTTGCCTCCTCTAAGAGAGTGTAGCAAAGTTGTTTGCAAAGCAACTTATCACCATTGTAAAGATAAAGAGTTGAGAGATTCAGAAGCAACATCATACGAAGTTGAAAGACAGGACTATAGTGTTTATAAACCTCTAGTCGTTCTAGAATTTTTTCAGTAATCTGATGAATATACTCCATAGGAAAAGCAAAGAGAATGGTATTAAGGACTTTGAGGTCGCTCTCATACCAGGTATCTTGTTTCTCAATATTATCCCATAGTCTGTTTACAATGTTGTCAATCTTACTTGACAATTTTTCTATCCCATTTTTACGGATGTAGATAACGATTTCGAGCATATCTTGTAACTGCTGGATGGGGAAATCATGGTGTGTTTTTAGATAATGTTGGCATTTTTTGAGTAATTTACTTAAGTCGTTCGTACCACTAATAGAAGCCATTTTTAGAAAAGTCTGCATGATAGTTGATCGTTCGCTCGGGTGGTAGAGATGACAAATATATTCAAACTCTTCAAAACTCATATTGATTTGCCGGAGAAGAAACTCCATATTCTCATATTTTGGAGTTGTTTTTCCACTTTCGATTTTTGATAGGCTAGTTCTTGAGAGAACCCCTCCACAGACCTCTTCTTGAGTCAATCCTTTTGATTCACGGATTTCTTTATAAACATTTCCAAAATCGTAGCGCATCTTCTCCTCCTTGTTCGTGAAAAAAGTTAACAATAAATAGAATTCTATTAAACATATTGTATCATAAGAATATAGAAAGTAAATAAGGGGTATCATGTAGCTAGAAAATAAAGATTGGAGGTTGTTTCAATGTGTAAAAATAAAGATCTATTTGTAATCATTGTCTTTGTGGCAGGGGTTATGTTGATTCTAGCAACCCCAGTGTTATTTAGAGTTGTTATAGAACTACTGTCAAAATTAAATCTGCATTGAGTAGATTCATTAGTATCTCAAATCTTTACATGTTTCATCAATTTCTTTTTAGTTAGAAGTCCGTTTTTTTCATTTACCGTATTTATATTCATAGAATTTCTAATCAAGACATTAAAGTGGACACCATGATAAGAAAATAAGAAAGGTGATTTTTATCTATAGTAGGTAGAATCTAAAAAAAATAAATTATGACTCATTTAAAATTTTTATATCAAATCCGTTCTTTGTTCATTGGTATTGTTTATCCTTTTAATTCTTCTTATTAAAAAAATATATTACCCTGCTCTAAAGATAACTATTGAAGTTATTCTGTCATTTTTCGATAGGTAGTCTTTGTTATTTCATTTTTTTGTAAAACAAATCGAGCTGCTTTCCTGCCAATTTCGGTTGTTTTATTTTTTTGCTGACTCTCTATTTGCTGGGAGTATAGTGTTTTTAGCAGAAACTTTGTCAGTTTGCATTTTTTTCTTGGAGAAATTCTGACGCTTGAAATTGCTACGTTTGTATTAGATTTATACTGGAGGAGTTAGGATTATTTTTTTGCCTTGTGGTAACTAGATATGGATATTAAAATGGAAAAAAATTTTGTTATTATTTTTATATGTCTATTTATATCATTCATAACTTTTTAGCCTATGATTTTTGTTAGCGAAGAAATAAAAAAAGTTAATTATTTGGATTAATGTTCTGTTTTTGATTTTTAATCATAGCAATGATGATTTATGCAAAAATTAAAAAGATGAGGATATTGTAAAATTATGATGCGTAAACTAATTGTTTTTCTTACTAATGCTCCCTTTTTTTAGACTTGTGGTTAGAGTTGCATGTCTTAGTGAATAACTTGCCATTGAACCTAGATATTCCCCTTGATTTTATGATCAGTCTGGGTCTTACTTTCTGTAGTTTGCTTATCTCAAAAAAATAGTTTTAGATCTACTATATGCATTGAAAGATGTATACAAGAAAGAAGATCTTATTACGATTTTTCCTTTTATTTTTAGTAAGAAAGAAGAAAGTAAATGCGAGATTCTCACCCTATTTTTCATTCCATCGTAAAAGCTTGTCTACGGATGATTTAAGATCTAGGATTATATGGAGTTTCTTTCTTGAGATAGCCATTATCCTAACCTTTATTTTAAAAATCCCTTCCGTCCTCATAGTGCTTACTACAATATTTTTCTGGACTATAATGGATATTAACCATCTTGTTTTTAATAAGACGGAATTTCTTTTTAGTCAAAACAAATGGCAAAAAGAAGATTCGTTTGAAAGTGATTTGACGAAAACGTTAAAGGATAAAATACAAAAATCAGAGCTAAGTTATTCTGATTTAATGTCTCTTCGGCTGTATGATGCGATTAACCAATCTACCTTTTTAACGGATAGTGAACTCTTTGAGGATATTTTGAAAAAAATCGAAGATTCTCAGAACACCCTTCTGTGTACAGGTCTTGCCGAGTTACTGATGTATGAAATATCTATTAGTAAAAAAATAATAATTGGTCAGAAAAAGGTTGATAAAATTAGAATCCAGCTCATCAGAATAAATCAATTAGATTTTTTTCTATTATACAAGTTGGTTAAAAGATAATGTTAATTTCTGTACGAACAGAGAGTATGATAAGATGAAATCTAGAAGGATATTTATTAGCAATAAGAAGATAATCTAGATTCGTCCTGTAAGTTCAATAAGTGAATTTATTTGAAGATATTTCAAGTAATTAGGTTTACAAATTTGTTCATTTATAAAATATGATTAGGCAAAAAGAGCATCTTATCTAGGTGACGAAGAGATGATGTAACTTAATGCTACTCAATGGTTTACTTTATTTTTGGATAAAGGGTGCAGTAAATGGAGTACTTACCTATTATGGAGACGGAAGATGATTCGACTAAGTGATAAAGTTAGACTAATATTTGCTATTTTAGGAGCAAGTGCCATATTGGTTAGTATGTATCTTATACCTTTTTATTAAAACTGAGAATAAAGTTTGGGAGCTATTTCTATTTATTTTTAGGTGTTTTGTTAATTGTAATTTCATTACTAAGTCCCCAAAAAAATTAAATTTTTGGAAAAGCGTTAGTGAGAAGGACAGGATGATAGTATTATGATGGTTGTTTTTAATTTCAGTGGTTGTGGCATTTCTGTACTATGTAATTACAGAATATTTTAAGAATAGTTATATTGATTGTATGCTATTTCTAACTTTGCTGATTTCTCATTTGATATGGGATTATCCATAATATCTATAGGGAATTTATACAAATATCATGAGAGCCTAAAAAAGAGCTAAGATAGCTCTTTTTGTAATACTAATATTTTTTATTTGATGAAACATTCGTGGTAGCAAGATTTGTAAAACTCGTAAGTTTATAGTTTTCACCACACCTGAGATTGTGGGTTGATGACTATTTGTATTGCTATCTTGGCGTATTACTATTAGGTATTATTATACTTGATCTCTGTATTGACATTATTTCCCACCACTACCAGATGAATATTGCTCGGCGCAGGTGGCAAGAGATATGGATTTCCATATGATTCAGAGTAGGTTGGAGTGTAGTTGCTATCTTCTAGATTGTGGGTTCTACTCTCTGAACGCTGCAGTCGTTTCAGTCTGGGTTGAACTTTTGTTCTTCTTTTTAGTCAGACTTCAATTTGTTTTTAGAATTGCAAATTAATTCTTGAATTGGTTTATCTTTTCTTCAAGAAACGGTTTGATCGTTTACCAGAATTGATGTTTTTTAATGATTTCTATAGTATTTTGTAAGGAAGTAATAGCTGTTTCAGTGTTTGTTTATCTTGAAACTGGCTATCCAGAGAATCTTTTATATCTAGTTTAAAGCTTTCACATACCTCAATGATTTGTGACTTTATCGGCGGTAAGTAAGAAAGTCTGCTAGTGTTTTTGCTGTATCGTGGTTGGTTTCAATTCTTGGGATTTTCCAATCTTCTCATGGTTTCAGAATCAATGTGAAGTTTTTAATAGCGTTTTTACTTGTTCAACATCTTGATGATTCTTTTGATGGTTGACGAGAGCAGCATTCCCTCTCTCTGCTTAGATTTTCTTGATGAGAGGGACTAAACTGTCAAAGTCCAATATGCAATAAGTGTAATAATAAAAAATAGTATTTTTTGATTTTAGAATATCTTTGGTTGTTCACATTAGTCCTACGCACATGGATGATGAATTGTATATATGGAATCATGTGCGCATTCCTCCTTATTACGTATATCATTTGGTTGATTTAAATAAGTTTATAAAGAGAATGAAGATTTAGGTATGAATTGATTTCTTTGTATTCTTATCTTCATGTATTTACAGAAGAGGGTGATGGTGTCATTACTCTTTCTTGTCTTCTCTAACTTAGCGTGTTATAATGAATACTGCTTAAACGACCTTCAATCGAACAAAAGCACACGACCTTCAATCGTGAACTAGTCATTTCGTTTATCTTTATTACGTCGTTAACTCAATGAGATACAAGCTGAGCTTGTCTGATTTATAACCTCAATCAGTCTCCAGACTGATTGAGCAGGCTGAGAGATTATGTACTGCGACTCGTTGCCCTAGTACTAAAAAGCAAACAAGGGCCTTATAAAAGAATTCTGTTAAAGTCATAATAAATAGAATTTTGAAGGGTATGAATAAACGAATAGATGGGAGAACTACATGAGTAATAACTCTAAAACACGTGTTGTCGTGGGGATGGTAATTGGTGTTGGTGTCCCGGTGACGGCTCTCACTCAAGAGCAGACTACGACGTGATCGAGGTATCTTCAGAAGAACTGGGATGACACAGATAAGCAACGTCTGTGCGGCGACCGAGGATATAAAGTGTGGCTGCGGTGGCTTGAACCAGTTAGCATTCACTTACTACTCTGTCAATTTTGAAAAAGTACTGGGACCGCGTTTTTGATATTTCCCTGGCAGAATACCATTTGGGGCACTGCACGCCGAATCCAGACGTTATGTGCAACAAGGAAATCAAGTTCAAAAGGCACTGGACTGTGCCGCGACCTTGGGTGCTGACTATGTAACGACTGGTCGCTGTGCACGTGTGGCGCGTGATGAGGATGGCATCGTTCATAGCTTCGTGGCGTCAGACAATGGCAGGACCGGACCCTGTTCCTCCAGCCAACTTTCGCAAGAACAACTTCAAAAACCATGTTTACTAGGGCATTTGGGCACGGTACGAAAAATGGCTGAAAAGCCCAGGACTTGCGGCTGCTAGAAGAAAGACTCGACTGGGGATTTGCTTTATCGGAGAAAAGAACTTTTAAAAAGATTTCTCGGCAACTACCTACCAAGCTGTTGAATAACGTATTGACTGTGGATGGACGTGATATGGTGGCTGTGCGGTCTGATGTGATATACGATTGGCAGGTCAGCGTGAGCGGCTAGGTATTGATGTGGACAACACTTGGCGGTGACGACTTCGCTGGTTTGTTGTTGGAAAGAACCTGAGCAAAGATATCCTCTATGTCGGTAAAGGCTTCTACCATGGATTCTAGCTCATGTCCTTCTTAGAAGGGCGAGTCAAGTCCACACTTACTCGTGACATACCAGAGAATTACGCTCAGATGTACGGCTAAATTCACTACCTCAGCCGGACTCGAGGAGAGCTGTACATGTCAAGGAGACAAAACAGGGTCATTCCGCAGAATTACCAACGCGCCATTACACCAGGACTGTGACGGTTGTCTTTACGATGAGTGAAGAATGTCTCGGTGGTGGTTTGATTGATAGTACCTACCCGCGATGGCAAGGTTTGTCGTTATGTCTAACTTCAGGTTAAAGAGTAAAAGCGATGAGTTCTCAATTTTTTATGCATTTGTGGCATTTTCGCTATAATATGAACCCAATTTCAAATCTTCCATAACACATGGCTGTGTGAATGATGATCAAAAATTTTAAAGAAAAATTGCTTTTAAGTCTTTTGATTGCTGTTATTGTAACTGTTTTCTTTTTCAGGAGTTCACATTTTAAGTATTTGGAGTACAATTGTTTCTTTCAGATTGCTGATTGGAATATTGGTAGGTAGTTATCGGTTATCATATGATTAATGTTAATCATTCACCCAGCTATAAAGGAATGGGCAACAAGCAGTAAATTCAGATCAATATTATATTTCTCCTCTTGCAATACCACTTTTGCGGATAAGGTACAATTACAACGCTTCCCTTTGAGAAATTAAGCTCGGAAAGTTGCAGAATCAACTGATAACCATTTGCTTTTGCTTCTACTGTAATAATCACTTATCTCCTGTTAGGTGCAAAACAAATTGGGCTTCTTGGGAAGAATTTGATGAAAATTATAACGAATGATGGGACTTTTACTATTCTCGATAGGAATACAATGATTATCGTCAGTGTGCGAACCTTGCTCAAACGGTGATTTACGTAACCAATAGTTTGATTGATAAAATAACTTTAACAATAGTCATGATGGTCAAAGCTCACTTGGATATTGCAGGCACATGTACTTCTTGAGGTTTTGACTGTTTTGTGTCGTTTAGAGGAAAGGATAAAAATGACTCAACCGACTTTCGGACAAGGTGGGAACACAGTTTGGCGTTCGGGCGACAACCTTGATTCTCAAATAACAAACTACAGATACAAAGATAAGAGACAAGTATTGCACTATCGGTAGTTACGATTCAAGTCAATGAAGCACGGAAGACATGATAGTCCGTGAGTGGGGAAGGGCTTGGGTTAGCCAAAGCTCAGAAGCTGGGCAGCTAGCTTTTGTGGTTGAAAAATCGTTTTGAAGAAGACGGCGTCTGTTATCCTGACATCGAGGTTCATTGTTTGGTGGACTTACCGAGAGTGCCATTGACCATACAGGAGAAGATGAGAAAATGCAGCCCGCAATAAGGTGGTTGATTTAGCGGACAAACGAGGGATATTCAGCTGGTTCAACCTTTTAGGGCAGCCCTGCCCTGATTGGGACAGTTAACTAAGACACGTCTTGAGGAATAGGAGAAAATGATGGTTAGCTTATTGCCCTTGTTCATAGTGGCGTGATTATTTGCTCATTCAGCGTTCGGAAATTGAAGGACAACCAACGTTTATCCAACACAGGATATTCCTGGTGAATTAGGGTTGAAAATTGAACTTCCGCGAGATGGGCTCTTAGAAATGTATTGAAGCGGGGAATTTGGAGCTAGAACAGCAGTTCGCTCAAACTTCTTCACGAAGATGATCAACTGGATACTCTAAGGGATACCCAATGTTTACTCGCTTAGTTTATAAAAACAGAGTGGGTTGAAATACAGTATCAGATTAGATCCTGAAGAGCACATACGCACTTTAAATGGGTTACCATGGATCAAGCTCTGGGAGAAGTTGGTTCCTTATTTGCAGAAATTTTGAAAGATTGAAATGACATAATTTTGAAGAATACGATATTATTGTAATCGGGGTGCTGGGCATGCAGGGAGTACAAGCCTCTCCTAGCAAGCTAGCCATATGGGTTGCAGGTCTTGCTGCATTAATAACATTAAATGTTGGCTTTCATGCCATGTAATCCCTCTGTCAATTGGTTCTGTGGGGGATTGTCGTGCGCAAGTCGACGCCTTGGTGAAATGAAGTAAGACCATTGACAAGACTTACATCCAGATGAAGATGTAACACTGGGAAAGGTCAGCTGTTCGTGCCCTTCGTGCACCGAGCTGACAAGGAGCTCTACTCTGAAATGCCAAGACAGTTGAAAGCCAGAAAATCTAACCCTACGTCAAACTATGATTGATGAGAGATTTTGGTGGAAGATGGCAAAAGATTGTCGGTGTGCGTACTGCGACCCATCAAGTATGGAGAGCTAAGGCTGTTATCGTGACAGCAGGACTGCCCTCCGTGAAATCTCATCGGAGACCTCAAGTACTCATCGGGTCCAAATCATAGCCACAACTACAATGATCTGGCTGATAATCTCAAAGGAACTCCTTGTGCTCGAAATCGGTCGTTTCAAGACGAGGAACCTTGCTCCACGTGTCAAGGCACCTCTATCGCTATGATATTATGAAATCCAGCCAGGAGACAGAAGCACCTAATCACTTCTCCTTACACTTCGTGATGAGGACATATTAAAGGTCAAACCGTGCTGTTTGACTTATACCAATAATTTCGTCACAGATTATCAAAACAACCTCCATGCGCCTATGTTTACAGGTGTGAATGTCGAGGTAGGTACTCATTACTGTCCATCGATTGAGGATAAAATTGTGCGTTTGCGGACAGGGAACGCCACCAACTCTTCCTTTGAACCGGAAATAATACAGAAGAAGTATGTCCGGGTCTCTCAACCAGCCTTCCTGAGGATGTGCAGCGGCTGACTTGGTACATTCCGTCATCAAAAGGTTTGGGAAAATGCAGAGATGATGCGAACTGGTTATGCTATCGAGTACGACATGGTCTTGCTTGTCATCAATTGCGATGCAGCTCACAGAAACAAGAAAATCAGGACTTTTCACAGCTGTCAGACCAATGAGACGTCAGGTTACGAAGAAGCAGCTGGTAAGGGATTGTCGCTGGTATCAGTAAACTGAAAGTCAAGGTAAGCCTGAGTTGATTCACAGAAACGGAAACGCGGCAGTTATATCGGGTGATAATTGACGACTTGGTAACAAAGGGTACCATTAACCTTACAGGCCTCTTCAGCCAGTCGTGCTGGTACCGTCTCATCCTCCATCATGACAATGCCCGATATACACGATTGACAGAGATGGGACGCGAAGATGGATCTTGGATGATGAACGGTGGGGCACGCTTGGAATAAAGAAAAATCAATTGACAATGAGATGAAGCGCCTGAACATCGTAAACTTAAGCCGGTCAGGAAACTAACGCCAAGGTCGAAGCGATGGGATTAAAACCATTGACTGATTAGAGTCACTGCCAAGGAATTCCTCCGTCGTCCAAGTCTCTTACAGATAGTTGCTTTATCGGACCAGCTGCTGAGGACTTGGATGACAAGATCGTGAATTGATTGAAACAGAAATCAAATACGAGTTTGTTTCAAAATAAAAGCGGATCAGGTTGCCAAGATGAAACGCATGGAAGAAAAACGCATTCCAGCCAATATCGACGGGATGACATTGATTCTATCGCCGAAGCCCGTCAAGTTCAAACTTATCAATCCAGAAACCATCGGTCAAGCTAGCCGTATTTCAGGTGTAAACCCAGCGAATATTCCCATTCTTGAATTCATCTAGAAGGTAAAACAAGTATTTCTAAAAACTTAGAAAAAAAATGACTAAAGACAAAGTGCTAATTCTGTTTGCAGAATTCGAGCTTTTAGACCACTTCTTCTTTCGAATAAGGAAAGAGATGATTATGCTGACGGTAGAGAAAAAGTTTTGAACCACTATAAAATGCTTCCTATCATCGTTTTTATGAGTTGAGCGCTTCCTTAATCTGTCAAAAGGATTAGACAAATGGCTACCACAGGCTGACAAGCACACGGAACTTTTGATATAGACAAATTAAAACATAGGAAGAGATGAATGAACGTATATGGCAGTTAAGAAAGAGGAACAACTCCATCTTGGACGGGAATTCAGGAGTTGGTTGGAGGAGCCTTCGAGATGAATCAAGTCCGTTTGCTCACCTACATTATTGAATCCCTAATCTAGACACTCTGGTTGTACTTGTATCTGTAGTTCTTCCTTTTTGCTAGGACTAACTGGCAGGCAGGCACAAGATTTTTTTATATGGGATGGGCGATGCGCAGGGGTGGAGAATATCTACCTGAACTATTTTGGAACAAGTGGTCTTCCTCTATTACTTTACAGTATCTAAGCAAGGTAGTATTTGTTTGCAGCCTTTACTTGGCTTGCTCTAGTGGGTGCTGGAATTTTCTTTTCCGTTCAACTTATACCTTGACGAGAGGAAAACAGCAGTCACCAACAAGTGTTGACCATCTTTATCTTCTTGCTGGAGGACTTAGCTGGCGGTGGTTATGCCACCATTTTGGTACCTTCCATTCTGTTTTACATCTTAGTTTAGTAACAAAATTGTTGGTGAGAGTATAGTATGACAAGGTTTCGTGCGTATTGGGATGCTTCAAGCTCTAGCATTTTTTCTTTGCCCCACTAACGTGCAACACATAATATCTAAGTCATTCATTGTTAACCTTTAATATTGGGCGTGGTCGCTTGGTTCATAGGCTCTATCAATTCTTTACGCTGCTCAAGTTTTCAATCTCTTTTATCCAATTGGTTTTATACGGCTTATAATGGGAGTTTCAGGGAATACTAGTCAAATTCTCTATCAGTAGATAGTTTAGGTTATGTCCAATCCAGCCTTGCTGAACAACCTCCTTTTTTGGATTATTGTATTGGTCTTGGAGGATTAAGATTCGTGACCACAGGGCTTTCAGTCTAAACCAAGCAAGCAATACGTCTTGTATCTATTTTTAGCTGATGGCTATCCTTATCGTTACTAGGTTGAAATTTTCTCTACCGAACCGATTCACGGTATTCGATCTAGCTACTTTTCTTCCTTTCTTGTCCATTTCTCTGTGCAGGCTCCAGATTCGAACTGCGTAGGAAGAGGCCAATCGCCGTAAGAAGACGTCGAAGTTCCTCCAATGTGGGCATAATATTTCTTCAGCAATGTCTATTTGCAAGTGTGGCTTTGTAGCCTTACCTATGCTCCTCTGGTAGCCCGTTATGTTTCTTCACTCAGAGGAACAATATCAAGAGAACGAGGCTCATTATCAGGAGACTACGGTTAAAGGACAAACACAGGCAGCAGATCGTATTTATCTGTGGGATGATCTTACTAATGTTATAAGACTGGTGAACGTTTAGCTGGCCTAGTCAGTTGCTGTCCACAAAATTATATACTGAGCCTGGAATGCAAATCGTCATGTGGCAAACTTGTCAATGATTTTTCGTGATAATCAGCCTAAAGTGATTGTGGTCAGCCACCGAAAACTATGACTCTCTCTGGACGTAGTAGAACAGCTTCTGGCAGAAAGTTGTCCATGAGTTCAAAAGTAGATTCAAAGACTTTGACTTTACAAATTAAAATAAAATAATCAATATCTGAGTAACTCGATAATATGAATTTTGCTACTGAGATATTGATTTTGCTATAGTATTCGCTGCTTTAGATACTGAAAGAGAAATTTGAAAAGAGCTACTGAGATGTGATTAGCCATTAGAAGAAAGGCAAACTCTGAGTCCAACCTGTATTCGTCCCGAAAAAGCGTGACAGTGGGCGCGTCATTTTTGATGTAGATAAAGATTGATCAAAAGCCTTGCACAAGGCTGCCCAAGGAAAAAGTCATAGATGTTACTCGCTGGTCCGAAAAAGCGTCTTAATACTCTGGAGTTGAACGTATTGTGAAAGAGATTCACAGTCGCTTTTCCTCCAAGATTGTAAAAATCTGTGAAATCCAAATATCATCGAGCACGGTATTGGAAGCTAAAGATATGCCTTGGCAGAGGAATATATCACTTATCGAACACAAAGGGATTTTGAGGCGCTCAAAAGCAGCAGGTATCAACTTCAGTGTCCATAAACTTCTCCCAGCAAAGACCAGGCAGTTGTCAATGAGAATGCAATACAAGATAGTGATATTTTTAATACGGAGTTTGACGGCGAGGGATTGTTGGAGAAATCAATCGGTCTTCAAATGCTTCTAAGCATGTGGCGAATGCCAAAAAGGATATCCACTATCACGATTTGGACTATAACCTACACTCCCGATGACCTCTCTGTCTGATTGATTTCAAGGGCATATTTGGAAAATGGTTTAAGATTGGGAATGCTGGTGGGAGAGGTCTAAAGTCTATTCAGACATGCACTCTCAGATTTCGCAAATCATCATAACGTTGCTTCTAGTCAGTGGGGTTGTTCAGCAGACCGCATCGATGATGATCTTGGCTCCTTATGCAGAGAAAAATTACCAAAAGCACCTCAAGATGCGGGAGGAATGGGTCCTACCTGATGAAACGCGAAGAATATGCTTGGGAAAACCAAAGCACATCTATGCTGCCATGATCTCTGAAGTGAGATTAATACCCTCTTTACATCAAATGGCCAAACACCCACTTTACTTCTATGGTTTCGGTCTGGAACCAATCGTTTTCGACAATAAATTCAAAAGCAATCTTTAGAACATTCGTATCAAGGGCTGGGTTTAGAACACCCGTAGCTATCTTCCCTAAGCTGATCTTCACTCTTAAAAGGACTTAATCCTGGGGAAGGGTTCTCTAACTACGATATCAAACAGTTGGCTCATGAGTTGTGCAACTCAAAGCGCATGTCCAGATGTATCTTATGATGAGATTATTTGAGTTGACTGAGTTCTTTCAGGTCCCGATGGGATGTCGTTCATTTGCTTCAAGGTTGGAAGGATGAAAATGGAGTAGAGTTAATTCTGGGTCGTATGAATCCTGAGTGTCGTGACGGTCAATGCCTCGTGTCGCCCTCGAGTCTGAGGCGACGTGATAAGTTCTAGGAAATTTTCAACAGGCATGATAGACTACTGAAGATGCACTTGGTCTATCGTGTAGAGAGAACCAAGGAAGCCACTCCAGCTAATGCGCCTATCCTCTATCAATGCAGACTTTTGGCAGTCGTCTTGGGAAAGGAAGAGTGATGACGGACTCTTTAAGAATCGTCGTGCTACTGTTTCGCTTGGCTACACTGGGCTTTATGAGTGGCGACGGTATTCTTTGGTAACAATTGAAACTAATCCAGAGCCAAGAATTCACTTGATATCATTGAGATATGAGACATCAAGAGTAGAAGAAGTGGTCAGACCAAGTATGGCTATCACTTCTCTATTTACTCAACACCATCTGAAAGGTCAAAGCAGACCGCTTCATCTTGGATACAGAGAAATTTGGCTCTATTCGAGACATTACAGATAAAGAGTACCTAAAATTCCTTCCATTATGATGTGCGTAAGATCAACACCGTTTGAAAAATTAGACTTCAGAAAGGTTTATCCAGAAGCGGGTGCATCAGATGCTGTATCCACTACTGTAATCAGTTCTTCAACAAAATCCGAGGCAGCAGGGCTGTTGCTGGAGGACTATGCTCTATGACCGTGAGTTTATCTAAGACTAATCTCGATCAGATCGTTGCTAGAATGTGATTTTGAAGGGATTTTTGAACCAACTGAGAGAGATTTACTTGTCCTAACTGTGGAAATAATGATCCTAAAACAGTAGATGTTGTTAAACGGACCTGGCTATCTTGGAAATCCACGCAGTACGCATGATCGAATGGTTAATGCCGTCAGGAAATTGCGCGTGTCGACATATGAACAGTTCTACTATTAAAACAGCAGGGACATGAGTAAAAATTAGAAAGAGATAGAATGAGAAATATCAAATTGAGCATGATAAAGGCAAAGCCCTTGGTTCCAACGAGTTCCGAAAAACATTCAAAGGTGGAGTCAATAAAAAGACCAGTGGCTAGCTAGCCAGAGCAATTTTTAAATAGGCAAGAATAAGAAAAGATGAGTCCGCTCTCCTTTTTCTCAGCTAATTAAGATGATGTCCCGCAGACCAAGATTGGCAGATAAAGAAACAATTTGAGATGATGGCAGGTTGAGCAGACTGATCAGCCCACGACGGTGGCATTTTGGGATGTTGAGGTTTTCTTACGAGGATTGGCTGAAACTAACTAATAAAGAAATGGGAATAGAAGCTTGCCTAGAAATCGCGTCATCAATTCAGTTCGTGTTTTGATGAATCAGAGTACGTGCTTTAGGTTTTTGAATTTGCGTTGGAGACTAAAGTGAGGGTGTTGAATGAGCATGCTGGCATACAGCTGTTCCATTCGTCCATCTGAAGAGGTAGGGCTATGTGAGTCCCTGCATGAGGTCTACAAGTTGCTAAGGAAAAGAATATCCATCGGGCTCTGGTGACTTGTAGCACAGAAAAATCAGCAAGCCAGAGCTGTATCTTAGCTAATGGTAGGGAGAGTTGGAGGATGTTCAGATGGAACAGGCGCTACTGGATAGAGTTGGGTAGAAACATGACATGGAATACACCAAAACCAGGCGAGTGGAAGAGTGAGGAGCTTAGTCAGGGACGTATTATTGATTATAAGGCTTTTAACTTTGTGGATGGCGAAGGGGTGCGCAATTCGCTTTATGTAGCAGGATGTATGTTTCACTGTGAAGGTTGCTACAATGTAGACGACCTGGTCTTTCAATGCAGGAATTCATATACGCCAGAATTGGAAGAACAAATCATGGCAGACTTGGCCCAGCCCTATGTTCAAGGGATTGACTCTTACTAGGAGGAGAACCATTCCTCAATACAGGTATTCTTTTGCCCCTTGTAAAACGCATTCGAAAGGAATTGCCAGAAAAAGACATCTGGTCTTGGACAGGATACACCTGGGAAGAAATGATGTTGGAGACGCCTGATAAACTAGAACTTTATCCCTGATTGATATCCTGGTAGATGGTCGATATGATAAAAAGCAAGCGAAATCATCGCTTCAGTTCGCAGTCTTCCAACCAACGGATTATCGATGTGCAAAAATCTCTCAAAAGTGGAAGGTAGTCATTTGGGACAAGCCAACGATGGGAAAGAAAAAGCTATGAACAGGTGAAGAGAAGAATGAAGAAAAAGAGTTAATAGAAAGACTAGTATCAGAAATAGAGTCTGGAAAAAGTAAAAACACTGGGCTATCTACGCCACGGCGCTTCAGGAAAATCAACTTTTTGCGCCAAAATTATCACCAAGCTGGATGCTGAAAAGGTAAAGTTGCTAGAGACAGATCCTATATTACTTCTCAGGACGACATTTAGTGGTACTAAAAGAGCACCAGACAAAAGGTGACAGCATGTTTACCAGCTGCAGCGCATGAGCTGTAGAGTTTACAGAGAGATATTCGGCTCTCTGCAAGGCGGGTATGGATCTTTGACAATCGAAGAACCTTGGAAATAGTGAGATCTTATCTGGAGCAAAACTGATTCTGATAGTAGAAGGGATGTCTGGGTTTTTTACCCAAAGGAACTCTTTGACACCATCTGTTTTCACACGGATGAAGAACAGAATTAAGGGCGTCTATCTCAGAGATACAGTGAGAAATCGATGGTCATGTATATTAGCTAGTCAGCAGATGAGACGAGGGCCAGACCACATGCTATAGAAACCGAGGTCAAAAGGCTGATATCTTGATAAATCAATCAGAATGATAAATTTCAATTAAAACCAACATTATATGAAGAAAAGTCAGATAATCCAGCACTTTAAATATGACATTTATGAGTGGAACCAAGAAAACAGTTTTCATCTAAAAATTACCTGTCATCCCTTGCAAATCGCGAGAGGCTGTGTTATTCTATTATGGTGCTGTAAATTACAGCTTTAGCTGATGCAAGAGGTTGCGACACGCTCGGTTGCATTGCCACGCAACGCGCGTCAGTTTTTCTTGTGGAGCTAGCCTATTATCTTAAATAGACGAAAAAGGAGAAAAAGATGGCAAAACACATGTATCGTTTGAAACGCTTTCGAACACTCACGCTTGAGACAGTCTGCAAAAATCATAGAATCGGCCTACTCGTTACAGGGTGTACAGTTGATGGGTCCAATCCCACTTCCAACTGAGCGTAGCCTCTACACATACAATCATTCGTACGACTCACAAAGCACAAAGACTCGCGAACAATTTGAAATGCGTACACAGCAAACGTTGATCGATATCGTTAACCAACTCAAAAACAGTTGACGCTTTGATGAAATTGGATCTTCCAAGTGGTGTAAACGTAGAAATCAAACTTAATCTTACAAGCTTGATAACGAGCATAAAAACGCTCGTTAAAAACTTTTTGAATAAAAAATATAGAAAAAGGAACTATTTTCTCATGACAAAAAGGAATCTTAGGGAAAAAGTGAATGACTCAAATCTTCACTGAAGCTGGCGAATTGATCCCTGTAACAGTTATTGAAGCAACTCCAAACGTTGTTCTTCAAGTTAAAGACTGTTGAAACAGACGGATACAACGCTATCCAAGTTGGTTTTCGATGACAAACGCTAGTATTGAGCAACAAACCTGCTAAAGGACATGTAGCAAAAAGCTAACACGGCTCCTAAGCGCTTCATTCGTGAATTCAAAAACGTTGAAGGCTTGGAAGTTGGTGCTGAAATCACGAGTTGAACTTTCTGACTGGAGATGTTGTTGACGTAACTAGTACTTCTAAAGGTAAAGGTTTCCAGGTGTTATCAAACGCCACGGACAATCACGTGGACCCCATGGCTCACGGTTCTCGTTACCACCGTCGTCCAGGGTTCTAGTAGGGACCTGTGCCTAAACTCGCGTATTCAAAAGGTAAAAACCTTGCAGGACGTAGGTGGCGACCGTGTAACAATTCAAACCTGAAGTTGCTCAAGTTGTTCCAGAAAAGAACGTTATCCCTATCGAGGTAACGTACCAGTTTTAAAGAAATCTCTTTATCACTATCAAATCAGCAGTTAAAGCTGGTAAATAATGGAAAGTGACAGTCAAAATGGCAAATGTAACATTATTCGACCAAACTGCAGTATACAAGCGGGCAAAGTTGTTCTTAACGATGCAATCTTTGGTATCAGAACCAAACCAATCTGTTGTGTTTGATGTCATCATCAATCAACGTGCTGGCCTTCGTCAAAGGGACTCACGCTGTTAAAACCATTCCAGCCGTTTCAGGTGGCGGACGCAAAACCATAGCGTCAAAAGGAACTGGACTTAGCTCGTCAGGTTCTATCCGCTCTCCACAATGGCGTGGTGGTGGAATCGTCTTCGGACCAACTCCACGTAGCTATGCGTACAAACTTCCTCAAAAGTTCAGTCGCCTTTGCACTAAAATCTGTTTACTCAGAAAAGAAAGTTGCTGAAAACAAATTTGTGGCCGTTGATTCTCTTGAATTTACGACTCAAAAACTGCTGAATTTGCAAAAGTTCTTGCAGCTTTGAGCATCGATTCTAAAGTCCTTGTTGTTCTTGAAGAGAAACGAATTCGCGATCTCTGAGCTCATTAACCTTCCAGACATGAGAGAGATTGCGGCTGCTACAACTGCGAAATGTTCTTGACATCGCAAATGGCGACCAAACTTCTTGTTACCTCCAGCAGCTATCTCTAAAATCAAGGAGGTTCTTGCATGATGAATTTGTATGATGTTATCAAAACCTGTTAACTATCACTGAAGCTCAATGGCTCAGCTGAAGCGGATAAATACCATGTACTGAAGTTGTCATCTCGTGCACTGGGCACTTTTGATCAAAGCAGCTGACTGAGGCTGCTTTCGAAAAGATGTTAAAGTTGCAGGTATTAACACAATCAGCGTAAAACCCTAAAGCTACTTGATATTTGGACGTTACACTGGTTTTTACCTAGCAAAAACTAGCTATCATCACACTTACGCTGAAGTTCAAAAGCAATCAGGTTGTTTGCTGCTGAAGCTGAATAATCTCAAGGGAGGAAATATCGTGAATTCGTGTTTATAAATAACGTAAACGGTCGCCGTAATATGACTTCTTTAGTTCCTTTAATCTTAACAAAAGCACACCTGAAAAAAACTTTGCTTGTTGCTTTGAAGAACTACTAAGGCTGGTCGTAGCAACAACGGTCTGTCACAGTTCGTCTGGTGGTGGACACAAACGTTTCTACCGTTTGGTTTGTTTTAAACATGTAAAGATAACGTTGAAACGATTGTTAAAACTATCGGTACGATCAAACCGTTCTGCAAACATCGCTCTTGTACTACTGACGGTGTGAAAGCATACATCATCACTCCAAGGTCTTGAAGTTGGTCAACATGTCTCGTTTCAGGTCTGAAGCAGATATCAAGAAGCGGTAACTCTTCCTTGCTAACATCCAGTTAATTTTTGGTTCTAACATTGAAGTTGAAACCAGGTCGTGGTGGTGGTGGTTCTGAATGCTGCTGGAGCTTCTGCTCCAAATATTATTGGGACAAAAGAAGAATACGTTCTTGTTCGTCTTCAATCCAGGCGAAGTTCGTATGATTCTTGGAACTTGATAATGCCTGGTTAGCAGGTGTTGTCAGAGCGAACAACATGGACTTGCTGAGCTGCTTGGTAAAGCAGGACGTAGCCGTTGGAAAATTATCCGCCCAACAGTTCATTAGTTTCTGCCGTATGAACCCTAATGATCACCCACACAGTGGTGGTGAAGGAGTAAAACGCCAGTTGGTCGTAGCTGCATCTACTCCATAAGAGCCAAACCTGCTCTTGGTCTTAAAACTCGTAACAAGAAAGCGAAATCGACGCTGTCGTTCCGTCGTCGCAGCAGAAATAATTAAAACTGATCGCTTAAGCAACTAGGAAATTCCGCCAGCTCGGTAGCGCTCCATGTGAAGCGCAAGCCGCCTGTGGTACAACATTAAAGGGAGAAAATATAAAATGGGACGCAGTCTTAAAAAGGACCTTTCGTCGATAGACATTTGATGAAAAGTTGAAGCTCAAATAACGACGAAAAGAAAAAAGTATCAAAACTTGGTCGTCGTTCAACGATCTTCCCAAGTTTCATTGGTTCTAATCGCGAGTTTATGATGGACGTAAACACGTACTGTTTACATCAAGAAAGAAGACATAGTAGGTCCCGCAAGCGTTGAATTTTGCACCAACTCGTGCCCACAAAGGTCTGGGTTTTCAGACGACGAGGCCGTAGAAATAAGGAGAACATAAGTAAGCGGGAAATTGCTTGGCTAAAACGTGGCTCGCACAGTACGTGTTTCACTCGTAAAATCACGTCTTGTTCTTGACATCCGTGGTAAGCGGCAGCCGATGCGTCATAATTTGACATTCCTCAAACCGGCTACTTTGAAATCATCTTGAAAGTTTTGAACTCAGCTTCTTAGCTAACGCTGAAAACAACACTGGTTTTGGATAAGCTAACTGAGCGTATCTGAAGCATTCGCAAACGAAGGACCAACTGCTGAAACGTTTCCGTCCACGTGCGAAAGGTTCTTCATAATCAACGAAACGTACAGCTCATCCTGTAGCTGTTGCGAAATAAGGAGGAGGGTAAAATCGTGGGTCAAAGTACATCAATTGGTGGCACGTGTCGAGCATCATCATGATTGGGATGTGCCAAATGGTATGCTGAGAAAAGAATACGCGGATTGCCTTCTTGAAGATCTTTGCAATCCGTAAATTCGTTCAAGAACTTGCTGTTTTAGCTGTTTCAACTATTGAAATTGAACGCGCAGTAGCTAGTTAACGTTTCACTTCACACTGCTAAACGGTATGTGGTTATCGGTAAAAGGTGGTGCAGCAACGTTGATGCACTGCGATGCTCAAACTTAACAAATTGACTGGAAAACGATTACCGCATCAACATCATCGAAAGAATCAAACAACCTGTTGGATGCTCACCTTGATAGTGAAAGATTGCTCGTCAATTGGAGCAACGTGTTGCTTTCCGTCGTCGCACAAAAACAAAGCAATCCAGCGCAATGCGTGCTGGAGCTAAAGGAATCAAAACTCAAGTATCAGGTCGTTTTGAACGGTGCGAATGTCGCCCGTGCTGAAGGATACTCGAAGGAACTGTTCACTTCACCACCTTCGTGCAGATATCGATTACGCTTGGGAAGAAGCAGACACTACATACGGTAAACTTGGTGTTGAAATATGGATCTACCAGTGATTGAAGTTCTTCCGCTCGTAAAACACTAAGGAGGTAAATAACCAATGTAGTACCTAAACGTGTTAAAGCTTCGTCGTGAATTCCGTGGTAAAATGCGCGGTGAAGCTAAAGGTGGAAAGAAGTAGCATTCGGTGAATACGGTAGCTCCAGCTACAACTAGCCACTGGATCACTAACACGCCAAATCAGAGCTGCTCAGTATCGCCATAGAGCTCGTTACATGCAAACGTGGTGGTAAAAGTTTGGATTAAACGTTCCCACACAAATCATACACAGCGGCGCTAAAGGCTATCGGGGTTCGGCATGGGGATCTGGTAAAGGGGCACCTGAAGGTTGGGTAGCTCAGTTAAACGTGGTAAAGTAATGTTTGAAGTTGCTGGTGTATCTGATGTAGGATCGCTCATGAAGCTGCTACGTCTTGCAAACCACAGGTGCGAGTTAAATGTAGAATTCTCGTAGGCACATGAAACGGGAATAAGGAAGGCATGAAACTTAATGAAGTAAAAGGAATTTGTTAAAACTTTCGTGGTCTTTCTCAAGAAGAACTCATGAAGCTGAAAACGTGAAAAGATATGTTTGAACGTCGTTCTGCAGCTGCTCACTGAGTCAGTCTAGAACAAACTTGGCTCGGCTTGAAGAAGTTACAAATCGCTCGTATCAAAAGCAGTTCAATCTGAGCAGGAAATAGACTAAGGGAAGGAGAAATTTCAATGGAACGCAATAATCGTAAAGTTCTTGTTGGACGTGTTGTATCTGACAAAATGGACAGAGACAATCGCAGTTGTAGTTGAAAACAAAACGTAACCGCAGTCTATGGTAAACAGCAATGACCAACTAGCTAAAATACAAAGCACATGATGAAAACAATGTTGCCAAAGAAGGCGATATCATTACGTATCATGGAAACTAAATCACTTTCAGCTACAAAACATTTCCGTCTTGTAGAAGTCGTTGAAGAAGCGGTTATCATCTAATCAAACCTGAGGAAAACTGAAATAGTTAAACAAAACTCGTTTGAAAGTCTTGAACAACAACTGATGCCGCCAATCTTGACTATCAAAAGTTCTTGTTAGTTCTAAACGTAAATTGCGAACATCGGTGATATTATTGGCATCTATGAAACAAGCTACTCCTGGTGGTGCGGTTAAAAAAGGTGACGTTGATAAAGCAGTTATCGTTCCGCTACGTCAGGTGCTCGTCGTGCTGATGGTTCCTTACATCAAATTTGACGAAAACGCGGTTACCATCGTGAAGATAAACTCCTCATGGAACACATATCTTTGGTACGGTGCGTGGTGCGTAGAGGTGGCTTCATGAATCGTGTCACTTGCTCAATGCTTTAATTGATTGTTCAAAGAATTAAAACAAGTCTAGGAAGTAGACGAAAGCGCAGCAAGTTGGTGATTGAAACTGACGAAGGATGCCTGGTACAAACAAGCAAGCAGCCTGGGTCTGGTACCAGCAAGTGCCCAGTGGGCGTAAGAGGCAAAAGGAGAAAAAAATGTTTGTAAAAAAGGCGACCAAAGTTCGCATGTCGCTGGTAGATAAAGGGAACAGAAGCTGTTGTCCTTACTACTTATCAAAAATGAAACAAAGTTATCGTTGAAGGTGTTAACATCGTTAGAAACACCAACGTCAACTAACGAACTTCACTCAGGTGGTATCATCGAGAAGAGCGTATCACGTATCCAAACGGTACAAGTTTTGGACAAAAACAGTGTAACTGGTCGTGTTGGTTACTAAATTTGAACGGTAAAAAGTTCCTTTACAACAAAATCAGGCAGTGCTTGATTAATCACGAAGGAAAAGGAAACAATGGCAAATCGTTTAAGAAAAATATCTTAATAGTGGTTCCACTGCTTTAGAGGCATTCAACTACTCATCCAGTGATGGCTGTGCCCTAAGTAGATAGATCGTTTTGAACATGGGTGTTGATGACTGTGTCAAACGCTAAAAGCCTTAACTGCTGAAAATTGGCATATCTCAGGTCAAAAACCACTTATCACTAAAGCTAAAAATCAATCGCCGGCTTCGTCTTCGTGAAGGATGTTGATCTGATGCAAAGATTACCCTTCACGTAATTGAACGTGGCATTCTTGGATAAATTGGTTTCCTTCACTTCCACGTGTTACGTGACTTCCATGAATGTTCCAACACAAAGTCATTTGGACATGAGCTACACTTAATTAATGAAAGAACAATTGATCTTCAGAAATCAACTTTGATGACGTTGACAAAACTCGTGGTCTTGATATCGTTATCATCTTCTGCTAACACTGACGAAAAAGTCACGTGCATTGCCTGGTGACGGAATGCCTTTTTGCGAATAATATAGGAGGTATATTATTGGCTTTAAAATCTTATGATTATAGAACAAACGCCCGGCAGTTCTCTACTCAGCATACACTCGCTGAACGTTGTGGACGTCCACCTCAGTT
>BNJU01004563.1_pt1 | contig 44201 bp, 50 predicted proteins | sample 8539281 | NCBI WGS metagenome assembly BNJU01 (sample SAMD00202456, study PRJDB9452) | human saliva metagenome | isolation source: human saliva | place: Japan
TCCGACGCCGCGGTCACACCCGTCAACAAGAAGAACCCCGTCTCAAGGCCCGTCAGGGCTGACGGCCAGATCCACCTCCGCAGGGGCGGGATGCGCGACAACGCGCATCCCGCCCTCCTCCTCAGCATCGACCCCAGTCGCCGAAGAATGGCGGCACTTCAATCACAATCAGCCTCACCCTGCAACGACGCGGGAAACCGATGAGGCGGAAGCACCTGTGACCTCACCGCCAACTAACCGGAAATATTCACGTAACACGTAAGGCGTTGCCTATAGCGTCCGTCACACGCGGACAAACTCGCGCTTATGCGCCCGCTCCGAACCGTCTCTGGGAGGTCCGATGCACCTCACCCCGCGTGAGCAGGAGAAGCTACTCATCGTCGTCGCCGCAGACCTGGCACGAAGACGCAAGGACAGAGGGATCCGGCTCAACCACCCTGAGGCAGTCGCGTACATCACCGCTGAAATCCTCGAAGGAGCTCGAGGAGGGCGCACGGTCACGGATCTCATGGCCTACGGGACCACCCTGCTGACCTACGACGACGTCATGGAGGGAGTCGGAGATGATCCGCGCGGTCCAGGTGGAGCGACCTTCCCCGACGGAACCAAGCTCGTCTCCGTCCGACCCGATTCGCAGGAGGCTGCCATGATCCCGGGAGAGTACCGGCTCGCGAGCGGCACCATCACCATCAACGAGGGCCGCCCACCCTCACCCTCGACGTCCTCAACACCGGGGACCGCCCCATTCAGGTCGGCTCGCACTTCCACTTCGCCGAGGTCAACTCCGCACTGTCCTTCGACCGGCAGGCCGCTCGCGGCTTCCGCCTCGACATTCCGGCCGGAACCGCCGTTCGCTTCGAGCCGGGCGACTCCAGACCAGTCCACCTGGTGGCGCTGGCGGGAGCGCGAAGGGTCTTCGGGCTGGCAGGCGGACGAGACAGCCCCGTCCAGGGCTGAGAAAGCACAGGGAGCACATCGCGAGCAAGGAACTCAGCCGTCAGGGAGCATGCCGCTCTGTACGGCCCCCACCACCGGGGACGCCGTCCGCCTGGCCGATACCGACCTCTTCGCCCAGATCGAGCGGGACCTGACCCACCGTGGCGACGAGGCCGTCTTCGGAGGAGGCAAGGTCATCCGCGACGGAATGGGCCACAACGGCCAGCGCACGCGAGACGAGGGTGTCCCCGACACCGTCATCACCAACGCGATCATCATCGACCACCGGGGTCTACAAGGCCGACGTCGCCATCCGCGACGGCGTCATCAACGCTATCGGCGCCGCGGGCAACCCGGACATCATGGACGACGTCGACATCGTCATCGGCACCTCCACGGAGGTGATCGCCGGCGACACCGCATCCTGACGGCCGGAGGCATCGACTCCCATTCACTTCATCTCCCCACGCAGGTCGCCACCGCCCTGGCCTCAGGGCGTGACCACCGCATGATCGGAGGAGGAACAGGACCCGCCGACGGCACCAACGCCACCACGATCACTCCCGGGGCGTGGAACCTGGCCCGTATGCTCCAGGCGGTCGAGGACTTCCCCATGAATATCGGCCTGCTGGGCAAGGGCCACGCCTCGACCCGGAAGCCTCTGGCCGAGCAGCTGCGCGCCGGTGCGGTCGGCTTCAAGATCCCACGAGGACTGGGGCGCCACGCACGCCGTCATCGACGAGGCGCTCAAAGGTCGCCGACGAGTTCGACGTGCAGGTCGCCATCCACACTGACACGCTCAACGAGTGCGGTTTCGTCGAGGACACCCGCCGCGCGATCGGCGGACGGGTCATCCACACCTTCCACACCGAGGGCGCCGGCGGCGGCCACGCCCCCGACATCATCACCCTGGCGCAGGACCCCAACATCCTGCCGTCCTCGACCAACCCGACGCTGCCCTTCACACGCAACACCGCCGAGGAACACCTCGACATGCTCATGGTGTGCCACCACCTCAACCCCGCCATCCCGGAGGACGTCGCCTTCGCGGACTCGCGCATCCGCCCGGAGACGATCGCGGCCGAGGACGTTCTGCACGACCTGGGCGTGTTCTCGATGACGTCGTCGGACTCCCAGGCCATGGGGCGCGTCGGTGAGGTCGTCATCCGCACCTGGCGGGTGGCCGACCAGATGAAGAAGGCGCGGCAAGCTCGCCGGGGACCCGGAGGACGGCGACAACCTGCGCATCAAGCGCTACGTGTCGAAGTACACGATCAACCCGGCTCGAGCCAACGGGATCGCCGGGTCGTGGGCAGCGTGGAGGTGGGCAAGTGGGCCGACCTGGTGCTGTGGAACCCGCCTCTTCGGGGTCAAGCCGTCTTTGATCCTCAAGGGGGGCCAGATCGCCTCAGCGGTCATGGGCGACGCCAACGCCTCGATCCCCACCCCCGAGCCCACGCTCATGCGCACCATGTTCGGCGGCCACGGAGCGGCACCGGCGTCGAACTCGATCACCTTCATGTCTCAGGCGGCCATCGATGCGGGAGTGCCCCAGAGCCTGGGGCTGCGCAAGAAGGTCTGTCCGGCCCGCGGGGTCAGGCGGCTGACGAAGGCGGACATGGCCTTCAACGACGCCACTCCGGCGCTCACCGTCGATCCCGAGACCTACGAGGTCACCGTCGACGGCGAGAAAGGTCACCTGCGAGGCCCGCCGAGGTCCTCGCCATGGCCCAGCGCTACTCCTCTTCTGACCCCTCATCCTGGAGCCTTCATGATTATCGAGTCCATCTCAGGCAATATCCACGACCTGCCCGGCGAGGACCTGGAGGACGTGCACGTTGAGCGTGGTCCTCCCCTGGCCGACCTCACTAAACGCATCCAACGAGTGCGCTCGGACCACGGCACCGAACTCGGCATCCGGCTCGCGCCGGGCGCGCCGGACCTGCGCGAGGGAGACATTCTGCTTCGCAACGAGCGCGGAATCGTCGTCGTGCGCCTGGAGCCCACCGACGTCCTGGTCATCGCGCCCGCCACGGTGCGCGAGATGAGAGTCGTCGCCCACAACCTGGGCAACCGGCACCTGCCTGCCCAGTTCTTCGGACCCGCTGAGCCCTTCCCGGGGCTTGAGGGGCATGACGGCGTCATGGTCATCGAGTACGACCACACCGCCGAGCACCACCTGGAGCACCTGGGGTGCGTCACGCGCAGATGGAGCGGTCCATGCCCGTCCCCTTCCGCCATGCCGAGCACACCCACTGGCCCCTGCGCCCCGGGTGGGGAGAGCCCGCGTGCTGGCAGCTGCCGCTGGCCCAGCTGTGCGACTCCGCGCTGCCCACGGGTGCGTTCTCCCACTCCTTCGGGCTGGAGACATACATCTGCGAGGGCGTCGTCGACGACGAGGCCTCCTTCGTGTCCTGGCTGCGCGCGCTCGTGTCCACCCAGCTGACCTTCTCCGAGGGGCTGGGGCTGCGGCTGGCCTTCGAGGCAGTGGTGGCGGACGACTGGGAGGCGATCGCGCACCTCGACGAGCTCCTCGTGGCTCAGGCGGTGCCGATCCAGGTGCGCCGGGCCGGGGGTGACGATGGGCGGCGTCTGCTCACCATCGCCCGCCTGGCTCTGGAAGGCACCGACGGCGACAGGCTGCTGAGCCGCTACGCGGCACTCGTGGACACGGAAGGCTGCCGCCCCCACCCCGCCATCGTGCTGGCGATCGCCGGCTACGCGCTCACGGCACCACCGGCAGCGGTCACGGCGACATACCTCCAGTCCAGCGTCATCTCACTGACGCAGAACGCCGTACGAGCCATCCCCCTGGGGCAGGACGCCGGTCAGCGCGCCATCGCCTCGGTACGCGACGACGTCCGCGCCGCGGTCAGGCGGATCGGGGGCCTCGACGAGATGGATCTGGGGGCCGCCGCGCCCGGGATCGAGATCAGCCAGATGCGGCACGAGCGCCAGCGCGCCCGCATGTTCATGTCCTGAAAGACCTTCCTGAAGAGCTGTGAGGAGAATCGCATGTCAGCAGCAACCAGCCAGGAGCACGCGGACGCGCCTGGGCAGCCGGGCCCCGTTCCCAGCACCACGGTCCGGTCCGTATCGGAGTGGGTGGCCCAGTGGGGGCGGGCAAGACCCAGCTCATCGAGCGCATCACCCGAGCCATGAGCCAGGAGGTCTCCATGGCCGCCGTCACCAACGACATCTACACGATCGAGGACGCCAAGATCCTCGCCGCTCAGGGGTTCTGCGGTGGACCGCATCGTCGGGCTGGAGACCGGGGCTGCCCGCACGGCCATCGCGAGGACACCTCCATGAACGAGGCGGCGATCGCCGAGCTGGTGGAGCGCCACCCGGACCTCGAGGTGGTGTTCGTGGAGTCGGGAGGCGACAACCTCTCGGCCACCTTCTCCCCCGAGCTCGTCGACTTCTCCATCTACGTCATCGACGTCGCCCAGGGCGAGAAGATCCCCCGCAAGGCCGGTCAGGGGATGATCAAGTCCGACCTGTTCGTCATCAACAAGACGGACCTGGCCCCTCACGTCGGCGCCGACCTGGCGGTCATGGAGGCCGATTCCAAGGTGTTCCGGGGGGACAAGCCCTTCTGCTTCACCAATCTCAAAACCGATGAGGGCCTGGAGCAGGTCATCGAGTGGATCCACCACGACGTGCTCATGACGGACCTGAAGTCGTGAGCACCACCGGCGAGCTGCACCTGCGGATCGCCCGGGACGGCGACCGGAGTATCGCCGTCGACCAGTACCACCGGGGAGCACTGAAGGTGTTCCGCCCGCTGTACCTCGATGGGACCGGACAGGTGGCCTACTACGTGGTCAATCCCGGAGGCGGGTACCTGGACGGCGACAGCTACCTCACCGAGGTCAAGGTCCTTCAAGGGGCCTCGGCAGTGCTGACGACCCAGGCGGCCACGAAGATCTACCGCACCCCCACCTGCCCGGTCCGCCAGGACACCCGGGTGAGCCTGGCTCCGGGGGCCGTGCTGGAGCTCGTTCCCGACCAGGTCATCGCCTACCGGGGGGCCTCCTACTGGCAGACCACCCTGGTTGAGATGGACCCGACGGCGACCTTCATGTCCCTGGAGGTCCTCACCCCCGGCTGGGCCCCGGACGGCTCGGCCTTCGGGTACGACTGCGTGCGGATGCGCACCGATATCCGCGTCGGCGGCCGGTGCGCCGTCGTCGACAACCTGCGCCTGATTCCGGTGAGGCCGGGATGGCGGGTCTGGGAGCCCTGGAGGGACACAGCCACCTGGCCTCCTTCACGGCGCTCGACGCCCGCATCGATGCCGCGCTCGTCACCGAGATCGGCGAGCTGCTCGAGGTCGACGGCGTGCGCGGCGCAGTGACGCGGGTGCCGGGCCCCGGGCTCATCGCGCGGGCACTGGGCGATGACACGACCCGCCTCACCGCTCTCATGCTCGACATCAGCGAGCTTCTGCGCGACCGGTGGTTCGGCGCGCCGAGGCTCAACCTGCGCAAGTACTAGCGACAGCCCGCTCGCCTGGGCGGCGGGCACCTCCCGAGTCTCTACCGATCGGAGCCCCTCATGCCTGAGTCATCTGTTCATCAGTCCCACCGCCCGGCTGACGGACCGGGCACCTCGGCCGTCCCAACGGTCGTCTCATCCGGCGTGAGCGCGCTCGGGCGCGGGGTGGGACAGATCTTCCTCCAGCCCCATGCACTCACCGGACTGCTCATCGTGGCCGGCATCGCCGTCTACTCACCGCTCATGGCCCTCCAAGTGGTCCTCGGGACGACGGTGTCGACGATGGCGGGCCGGCTGCTGGACCTGCGAGTCTCCGATGGGCTCCAGGGCTACAACGGGGCGCTGGTGGGAGCGGCGGCCTGGGCCGCTATGGGCGTCTTCTGGCCGGCCACGCTGCTCACCGTGGTCGGGGCGGCGGCATGCCCCGCGGTCCACCGTGCTCTGGAGCGCGCCCTCGCGCCGCTCGGGCTCCCGGCGCTCACGGCTCCCTTCTGCATCGTCTCCGGCCTGCTGACCGCTCTGCTCAGGGCGATCGACGCGCCAATGGTGCCCAATCCGGCTCCGGTCAGCGGGTCGACGGCGTGGCTGGTCCCGGAGGCGGTGCTGACGGGAGAGTCCCAGGTGGTGCTCGTCGACTCCTGGGTCGGCGGTGCGCTGATCCTGGCCGGGCTGTTCATCGCCGGTTGGAGAGTAGGAACGGCAGCGCTGCTGGGCAGCGTCGTCGGAACGGCGGCAACGCTGGCACTCGTTCCCGCCGGCCGGGCGGCGCACGGTCTGGGCGGATACTCTCCGTGCCTCACCGCGATCGCGATCGGCGTCGTCCTCCTGCCTCCCGGGAGACGGGCCTGGATGCTGGCGGTCGCGGGATCGGTGCTGACCGTCGTCGTGGACCGGGTTTTCACGGCGATCCCGGTGCCGACCTACACCTGGCCCTTCATCGTGACCACCTGGCTGGTGCTCGCCGTCGTCAACTGGCGCGAGCGCCGACTAAGCTGAGGCCATGGCTCACTCACGGCGCAACCCGACTCCGCCGCCCACCTGGTCCTGTCCTGTCCTGCCCCGACCGTCCGGGAATCGTCCACGCGGTCACCGGCACGCTGGCGCGCCGCGGCGGGAACATCACCGAGTCCAAGCAGTTCGGGGACTCCTCCACCGGCCTGTTCTTCATGCGGGTCCAGGTGCTCACCACCGTGCCGCGCGAGGAGCTGGAGAAGGACCTGGCCGAGCTGGCCCGGCGAGTACGAGATGGAGTGGAGCCTCGATGAGGTGGGGCGCGCCATGCGCACCCTCATCATGGTCTCCAAGGAGGGCACTGCCTGACCGACCTGCTCTTCAGGGAGCGCAGCCAGGGGCTGCCGGTCGATGTCGTCGGCGTGGTGGGCAACCACGAGACGCTACGGGACGTCGCCGAGTTCTACGGGGTGCCCTTCCACCACATCCCGGTCACCAAGGGAGACCAAGGAGGCCGCCGAGGCCGAGCTGCTGGGGCTGGTGGACTCCCTCAACGTCGAGCTGGTGGTGCTGGCCCGCTACATGCAGATCTCTCCCCCGCCCTGTGCAAGCGGCTGCACGGAGGCGTCATCAACATCCACCACTCGTTCCTGCCGTCCTTCAAGGGGGCGCGCCCCTACGCCCAGGCGCACGAGCGCGGGGTCAAGCTCATCGGGGCGACAGCGCACTACGTGACGGCGGACCTCGATGAGGGCCCGATCATTGAGCAGGACGTGACGCGGGCCGGTCATGAGGACTCGGTGTCCGTGCTGCAGGCCAAGGGGCAGGACGTCGAGCGCCGGGTCCTGGCGCAGGCCGTGCGCTGGCACACCGAGCACCGGGTGCTGCTCAACGGGCACCGCACCGTCGTCTTCGCCTGAGCACACTGCCGGCCTGCTGGAGCACCCCAGAAAGCACGCCGGATCCGAGCATTCTCGGGTCGTGAGGCGAGAGCGCCGGGCCGGCCGGAGCAGGAGATCCCTCGGACAGGCTCCGGCGACCCGTGGGTTGTTGTATCGGTGGTGTGATGCTTGGTGGATTCGTGCGAGGTCAGGTGGCGCGGATTCATCTGAGGTGGACGCTGCCGTGACTGCGAGCCAAGGTGTTTCGCTCAGGTGGCACATGGCCATCTCAGATGGATGATTCTGCGATCTCCGGCAGCAGTTCGGGGCGATCGGATTGAGCCAGGCTTGATCTGCGCCGGCTCACGTAGCCGGATGCGAGCGGACCTCGTGTAGCCGACGGGCCCACCAGGCTTGATGATGGCGTGGCTGACCGCAGGTCATGAGGGCGAGGGGACCTGCGCGTACACGGCCGTCCCGAAGGCACAGGACGCGCCATTAGCCGAGCCGTCAGGTTGAGGTTGTCACCCGGTCCGTAGGGTGCTGTTCTGGGTTTTCCACAGGCTTCGAGGACGCTCTGGTGGTGGGTGTGTTTGCGCAGGTAGAGTCAATATGCCGCCCGGCCGGACAGGAGTGCTCGGTGGGTGGTTTGGTGGAGTTGTTTCGGTGGCGAGGAGGCTTCCGCGATGAGTACGTCCCTACGGCCCCCTGCGCCCGCAGGCGCGCAACGATCAACATCCGGTCGTCGCCGGCCTGGTTCCCGCCTTGAGCGGAGCCGGGCGGCGGCTGGGCTGGTGGCGGTGTGCGTGCTGGCCCTGGGGTTGACGGCCTGCTCGTTGAAGGACGCCAAGGCGGAGGCGAGTGTGAGCGCCAGTGCCAGCGCCTCGGCGGCCGTCGCCCGCGCCGAGAAGGGCGTCGCCGACGCCAACGCCTCCGCAACCGCATCTCGGGAGGCCGCCCTGACTCCTGACCTCAAGGCCCAGCGCGACGCCGCTCTGGCCGAACCCGCTCCCACCAAACCTCTGCACATAGATGAGGAGTCCGCACGAGGTGCCACGGGTAGCGTCTACTACTTCCTCGATCTCTACCGCTACGCCTTCATGACCGGCAACACCACCGAAATTGAAGCCATGACCGAAGATGGCTGCGTCTTCTGCAAATCAGTCATCGACCGGGCGAACGACCTTCACAAGGACGGCGGCTGGGCCGACAAGTGGGATCAGAACATCACAAATATTAGGTACTACGAAAAAATAGAAGGGTATGATTACAGTCGAATTGAAGCGACTATAGATTACGGAGAGATGACCTCTCATCTTGGGGGGACCTGGAAGAATAATATCACCCCTCCAACCAAAGATCAGAAAGTGCGCTTCGCAATTCGATACGCCAATGGGTGTTGGAAAATTCGGGAAGGCGAGGTGCTGTCGTGAATCATGCACCCTCTTTCGTTATGGCCCCGTTAACCATATTGTTGACACTATTCATTTCAGTTCAAGTCAGCACACTTAATAGCGCTCACGCTAACGGGAAGGATGGAGAATCTTCAGGGGTCGACATGCAATTAGGCGCAAGCAGCTCGGGTGACTCAACTCAATTCACAGGAGACAAGAAGGTCACAATTACTACCCCGCCATCGCCAGAAGAAGGGACATCTTCATCTGATTCTCCAACTGTTCAAGCCTCGGACCCGTCGATGTGGGAGGAGCAGCCCCACCAGGACTGCGTCAGCGGCGGCGGTCACATCCCGGACATGGACTGCATGTACAACAGGATGTCCCAACCCGGCGACCCCCAGAACGATGGGCCCACCGGGGCCAGCCCCCGCACGGTCACGCTGACCACCCGCCAGGCCGCTACCCTCATCGCCCAGGGCTCAGGCATCATCCGCCAACCCCCAGGACCCAAGGTCGTCATCTCCAAGGCCTTCATCGTCTACACCAACCCCACCGCGCGCCACCAGACCACCACCATCCTGGGCACCACCATCGACGTCGAGTTCACCCCCACCTCCTACACCTGGAACTGGGGAGACGGAACCACCACAACCACCACCGACCCCGGCCACCCCTACCCCCCACCAGACCGTCACCCACCACTACCAGCACACCGCCACAGCCGTCACCACCACCCTGACCACCACCTGGACCACCCGCTACCGCCCCACCAGAGACACCACCTGGCACACCATCGAAGGCACCATCACCACCACCGAGACCTCCACCCCCTACGACCTCGTCCGCATCACCTCCTACCTCACCGACGACGCCGAAGAAGCCCAAGGCCACTAACCTCCTGAAACACCACCCCCGCACCGACGTTCCCTTCACGAACGACGGCGGGTTCCAGGATGGATGCGCCACTCGAGGGAGGGGTGTTTCGCGTCCGGGACTCGGTTTGGTCTGGGCGTTCGCCGGAGCGCGGTGACACACACGACCACGGCCGGTCCGCATCCAGCTCACCCACTCGCGTTACCACTCGTCCATCTGATCCGCCCCTCACCCCTTGGGAACAACACCCCATCGCCGTTCCCACACTCCGCCTCTAACCTCAAGGCATGAGCTTCCGCCAGAGCAGTGTGCGGGTATATGGAGTGACACCCCCATATACGCACCATCTCCCAGCCCCTTCGCCCTACCGTGCCATGTCCTACTCGTCCCTACTGAATTCCATACAGGGAGCCAACGACCACATCGCTTCCACACGGAATACGCTCCTCTTCTGGCTCAGGATCCCGCTGGCCATCGTGATACCGCTCATCACGATCGGTTTGCGCATCACATGTGATGCATTCGGTATGCGCTCCTTCTTCTTCCTCCTCCCATACGCCATCGGCTTCCACGTCGCTACATTAGCCGCCACATCGAACAGGCCATCGCGCCTTGGCAACAGAATCACCACACCGGCAACAGCGACAGCTTTCTTCAGTCACTTGATATTCCTTATTCTCCTGTCCTTGTCGCTGCCCGATCAGCACTTCATCCCCTCACGTATTCCTTCACCCCTTGAGAGCCTGGGACTCTCTTCCGGCTCCTCCGACATCCTGGCAATGGCGAGCACTATTGGAGTCGGTATCTCGGCTGCAGCCTGCCTCGCCTTCGCCATCATGGAGAAGCCTTCAGCCACGTACATGAGCATCGCCCCCAGTTCCCCGCAGCGTTGAATCCATCCATCGCCATTCAGAGCCGGCTCCCCGTCGACGCCGGGCTCCCGCGAGCGTCAGGTAGAGGCGTAGCCTGACGGTATGACACTTGCAGAGATACTCATCGACGCACTGTCCAGATCCCGCGAGCGCTTTGACCGTGCCCTTGCCGACGTCACGCTGGAGCAGGCCAATACTCCCCCGGTCCCAGACATCGCTCCGCGTACGAACTCCTTGACCTGGTTGGCCTGGCACACGGCCCGCGAGATCGACCTCCAGATCTCGCTCATGGCGGGCCAGGAGTTCGTCTGGTTCACCGGCGGTCACCGGGAGCGCTTCGACCTACCCCTGCCCGACGACACCCAGGACTGGCGCCACACGCCCGAGGAGGCCGCCCAGGTCGTCGTCGACGACCTCTCCGTCCTGACCGCCTATCTCGATGACGCCTATGCCATGGCGTACGGCTACATGCGATCCCTGGCGCCGGAGAGGCTCGACGACATCATCGACAGCTCCTGGGACCCGCCCGTCACCCGGGGCGCGCGCCTGGTCTCGATCATCGACGACGCCGCCCAGCACTCCGGCCAGGCCGTCTACACCCGCCGCCTCCTGGGCCTGCCCGGCTAGGCGCAACCCGCCCGGCACCACACGTTCGCCCCGACCTGGTGGTTCAGGTCGGGGCGAACGGCTCCCACATGACAAGAGACTGCTGGGCCCGTGCGGGCCGGTGGTGCGGGAGGATCAGGCGGCGGGCTTCACCGCCTCGCCGCGGCGCAGCACGGTGACGGGCCGCAGGTCCGCGTCAGTGACGACGACGTCGGCCCACAGGCCCGCCCGCAGCGCCCCCACGGACGAGTCGCCGAGGATCTGCGCGCCCTGGACGCTGGCGGCGTAGACGGCGTCGACCAGGTCGACTCCCCCCTGCCAGGTGGTGCGCACGACGTCGATGAGGTGGGCGGTCCCCCCGGCGATCGCGCCGCCCTCGGTGAGGCGGGCGACGCCGTCGGCCACGGTGACCGGCTGGGAGCCGAGTACGTAGTCGCCGTCGGCCATGCCGGCCGCGGCCATGGCATCGGTGACCAGGACGACGTTGTCGCGCCCCAGGGTCTCGAACATGTCCAGGACGATGGCGGGGTTGAGATGCACTCCGTCGCCGATCATCTCCAGGACGCACTCGCCGCGCTGGGCGGCCGCCAGGAACTCGGGCACGGGGCCGGGCTTGCGGTGGTGCATGGGGCGCATGCCGTTGAACAGGTGGGTGGCGGTGGAGCGCGGGGTGCGGACCGGCTTGCCGGCCTCGAGGCGCTCGGCGATGCGGGCGGCGGCGTCGGCCAGGGCGGCGCGCACGGGGGCTGCCTCGGAGTCGGTGTGCCCGAAGGAGGGCAGGGCTCCGCCCTCGATGAGGGCCGCGTTGACTCCGTCGTCGCCAGTGATGCCGGGCTTCTCCGGGGCGATCGTCATGGTGACGACGTGTCCACCGCCGAGCTCGATGAGCTCGCGGGTCAGGGCGGCGTCGGGGTCGATGATGTAGGTGGGGTCCTGGGCGCCGCAGCGCTCAACCGAGACGAAGGGGCCCTCGAAATGGATGCCGGCGAGCTCGCCGTCCTCGCACAGCCCGGCCAGGACCCGGGTGCGCGCGCGCAGGACGTCGGGAGCGGCCGTCACGCAGGAGGCCACCAGCGAGGTGGTACCGAAGCGGCGGTGCTCGAGCACGGAGACCATCGCCTGCTCGGCGGTCTCGGCGTTGGGGAAGGACTCACCGCCGCCGCCGTGGCAGTGGACGTCCACCAGTCCCGGCAGGAGGTAGCCGCCCTCGGGGGCGGCCTGCGCCTGCTCGACGACTCCTGCGAAGCCAGCCCTGGCGGCCTGGTCAACGGGGCCGACCCACGCGATGTGAGCTCCCGACAGGACGACCGCCCCGTCGTCGATGATGTGGTCGGGGGTGACGACGCGCCCCCGAAGTGCGCGGACCTGCACGGCTTCGTTGCTCATGAGTCGGATTCTGTCATTACTCCAGACATCAGACAACCTTGTTCTCGGCGTCTTCTCCCCCACACTACGCGGGCTGAAAGCCGGTTCCGCTCTGCTCACCCGGCCAGGCGCTGCTCCATGCGGGACACGGCCCGGTTGACATCACGCTCCACGCGGGCCGACGGTGCCACCCCCGCCCTTCCACAGCAGGCCCTCGCCGACCGGGCGCACGGCGACAATCTGCCCACGGTCGACCAGGATCGGGCGGAACATGCCGTTGCTCGCCGGGCAGATGAGGCGCTCGCCGTCGTCGTCGGTGAGGCAGGAGCGGTCCTTGTAGCCCACGTGCAGTTCGTCGAAGGAGCCCAGGAAGTGCGTGGCCTGCGCGGCGGTGCGGTGAGCGGACAGGAGGTCGGGCAGGTCGGCGCGCATGTAGAGCAGGCCGGCCTTCGGGGCCGACTCGCCGGGGCCGAGCACTCGCAGGCCGCCGTTCGCCCCGCCCTCGACGACCGCCCGCGCGAGCGGGAGGCGGGTTCCGGCCGGGTTGCCGGCGTCATCGGCCGACGCCGCGGTCTGCTCCTTCCCCAGCTCGACGGCGTCCTCCAGGGCGCGGGTGGCCTGCGTCTTGGGCAGCGTGGTCCAGCGGGCCAGGTCCTCGGCGCTGACCGGGCCGTGGCCGGCCACGTAGCGGTAGGCGATGTGGGCGCAGGCGGCGCGGTGGCCCGCCCCGCCATGGGCGACGTCGGCTCCTGCGGGCCCGGAGTCGGCGTCGGGCAGGTGGCGCGCGTCCATGACGAGGTGCTCGTTGCCGGACCGCGGCCCCTGAACGAGGATTCCCTCGCGCTGGAGCCGCACCAGGAGGTGACGGCGCCGGTAAACAGAGACGTCCTCTCCACGGAAGGCCTCCATGAGGCCGGCCTCCTGCCAGGCCGCCAGCAGCACCGAGCGCGTCAGCGCCCCTGGTCGTCGATGAGGCCGAGGGCCACCTCGGCGGCGCGCTCGCACAGGGCCGTATCGACACCGTAGTCGGCCTCGCTGCGCCGGACCCAGGCGTCGGTGCGGTGCATGAGGGCGGCCCGCAGCCAGTGGTGGTCCGCGGCGGTGGTGATGTGGACAGTGCCGCGCATGGGCCAGGAGCGCACCAGGTCGCCTCGCGCGAAGGCGGCCTCGACGTCGGCCGGGGTGGCCGCGGGGGGGGCGCGCACGAGCAGGGCGTGCGGAACGGCGGAGACCTGCTGGCCCTGGATGGCGAGCTGGCGGGATACTGCCTGGACGACGTCGGGCGCGGCAGTGGCCGGGATGAGGCCCTGGGAGATGATGCGGGCCAGGCTCACCTCGATCGGCAGCGGCGCGGAGGAGTCGCGGGCGGCGGGCACGGCTGCCTCCTCAGAACAGGCGGGAGGTCGGGTCGTCCATGCCGCGCATGGCGTCGTAGTCGAGGGTGACGCAGCGGATGCCGCGGTCCTCGGCCAGGACACGGGCCTGGGGCTTGATCGTCTGGGCGGCGAAGACGCCCTGAACGGGGGTCAGCAGCGGGTCGCGGTCCAGCAGCTCGAGGTAGCGGGTGAGCTGCTCGACGCCGTCGATCCCGCCGACGCGCTTGATCTCCACGGCCACGGATCGGCCCTCAGCGTCCTTGGCCATGATGTCGACCGGGCCGATGGCGGTGGGGAACTCGCGGCGCACCAGGCGGAAGCCGGCGCCCAGGACCTCGATCTGCTCGGCCAGGAGCTCCTGGAGATGAGCCTCGACGCCGTCCTTGGTGAGCCCGGGGTCCACGCCCAGCTCGTGGCTGACGTCGGAGATGGTCTCGAAGACGCGGATGACGAGGCGGTCGTCGGTCTTGGCGGCGCTCACCTCCCAGACCTCGTGCACGCCGTCGGCGGCGGCCTCCTCATCCGGATCGGTGACGGCCAGGCGGGCCGGGGCGCTCATCCAGTTCAGGGGCTTGTAGGAGCCGCCGTCGGAGTGGACGAGGACCGAGCCATCGGCCTTGAGCATGAGCACACGGGTGGCCCGGGGCAGGTGAGCGTCCAGGCGGCAGAGTAGTCGACGGAGCAGGAGGCAATAACGAGGCGCACCCGTCCACCCTAGCGGGGCGGGCCCGGGCTCGGCTCGACACCGGGGCCGGCGGGCCTGAGCATCGCGTCACCCGCCTGCCACCCCTCCGCCATTCGAGCACCGTACCCGACCAGATCAGGGACCATTTCTTCGGCGTGATCCGGAGCCAGGAGCCGTAGCACCAGGAGACCGTGACCCCGCCGTCGAGAACGTACTTCGTGATCGAGGACTGCGATGTCCTACAGATGACTGGGGGCGGACCTCAGTAGTCTGCAGGAAAACGCAGTCCTCGCGGGAGAAGGACGTCGCCGATCCGGTCAGGAGGCCGTGGCTCCACCCCGCCGGCCCGGCGGAAGCGCCAGCGAGGCTCACTGGCGAAGGCCTGCGCGGGGCTCAGTAGAGGCTGGGTTGCTCGGGGGGGAGGCGGACTCCACCCAGGCGATCAGCGCCGAGTGCGACTCCTCCATCATGGCCAGGTCGAAGCCCTCGGGACTGCGGGTGGCATCCACGCAGTGGACCTCGACGACGCGCCCCTGCTCCCGGCGGCGCCGTACCTCGGAGAGCTCCAGGTTCAAGCGGCTCCATGAGCGCGACGGCCTGGTGGAGAAGGACACGAGGCGGTACCACTCCAGGGAGTCGAGCCGGAAGGAGGCGACCCCGCTCAGCCAGCGCTGCGCCCCACGTGGACGCAGGGCGCACTCGAAGGAGCCGACCTGTCCGGCCAGGTAGCGCAGGCGGGCCAGGAACCCGCCGATCAGCAGCACGAGGACGAGGACGACGAGCGCCACGACCATCCACACGTGCTGCCCCATGCCTCAGGCCTCCGCGTCCTGCTTCACATGGTCGGCGGCGATCGTGATGACGTCGTGGTCCACGGAGCAGAAGCCGCCGGACACCTCGACCCTGTGCATCTCGCCGTCGACGGGACTCAGACGCACAGGCCCGGATCCCAGGACCGCCACGAGGGGTTGGCGGCCGGGCAGGATACCCAGCTCCCCGTTGATCAGAGGCACGGAGACCTGCGTCGCCTCACCGGCCCAGGCCTCGCCCGCCGGCGAGACCACCTCAACACGTAAGGCCATGTCCCCTCCTTTCCTGCGCCCGGCTCTCCCCGGATCCTAACGACTCAGGCCGTGAGCTCAGCGGCACGACGCTCCAGGTCCTCAATACCACCGATGTTGAAGAAGGCCTGCTCCGGCAGGTGATCGTAGTCACCGTCGCAGATGCGACGGAAGGCCTCGATGGTCTCCGACAGCGGAACGGTGGAGCCGGCCACGCCGGTGAACTTCTCCGCCATGTAGGTGTTCTGGGACAGGAACTGCTCTATGCGGCGGGCGCGGGCCACCGTCACCTTGTCCTCCTCGCCGAGCTCGTCGACGCCGAGGATGGCGATGATGTCCTGGAGCTCCTTGTTCTTCTGGAGGATGGACTTCACCCGGGTGGCGACGTCGTAGTGCTCCTGGCCCACGTAGCCGGGCGCCAGCAGGCGCGAGGTGGAGGTCAGCGGGTCCACAGCCGGGTAGATGCCGCGCGAGGCGATCTCACGGCTGAGCTCGGTGGTGGCGTCCAGGTGGGCGAAGGTCGTGGCCGGTGCTGGGTCGGTGTAGTCGTCGGCGGGCACGTAGATCGCCTGCAGGGAGGTGATGGAGTGACCGCCGGCGGAGGTGATGCGCTCCTGGAGCTGGCCCATCTCGTCGGCCAGGTTGGGCTGGTAGCCCACGGCCGAGGGCATGCGCCCCAGCAGCGTGGAGACCTCGGAGCCGGCCTGGGTGAAGCGGAAGATGTTGTCGATGAACAGCAGCACGTCCTGGTGCTGGACGTCGCGGAAGTACTCGGCCATCGTCAGGGCGGACAGGCCACGCGCAGACGCGTGCCCGGCGGCTCGTCCATCTGGCCGAAGACCAGGGCGGTCTTGTCGAACACGCCGGCCTCGTCCATCTCGACGATGAGGTCGTTGCCCTCACGGGTGCGCTCCCCCACGCCGGCGAACACGGAGACACCGCCGTGGTTCTGGGCCACGCGCTGGATCATCTCCTGGATGAGGACGGTCTTGCCCACGCCGGCGCCGCCGAACAGGCCGATCTTGCCGCCCTGGACGTAGGGGGTGAGCAGGTCGATGACCTTGATGCCGGTCTCGAACATCTGCTCCTTGGACTCGAGCTGGTCGAAGGCCGGGGGCTGGCGGTGGATGGGCCAGCGCTCGGTGATCTCCATCTGCTCGCCGGGGGCGAGGTTGAGGACGTCGCCGGTGACGTTGAAGACGTGGCCCTTGGTCACGTCGCCCACGGGCACGGAGATCGGTGCTCCGGTGTCGCGCACGAGCGAGCCGCGCACGAGGCCGTCGGTGGGCTTGAGGGAGATCGTGCGCACGATGTTGTCGCCCAGGTGCTGGGCGACCTCCAGAGTGATCTCGTGGGGCTCCTCGCCGGCACTGGTGGCCTGGACGGTCACCTTGAGGGCGTTGTACATCGCCGGGATCGCATCAGGCGGGAACTCGACGTCGACGACGGCGCCGATGATGCGGGTGATGCGTCCCCGTCCCGGGGGTGGTGGTGTCAGCCATGTGCGTTCTTCCGTATCTTCCAGAGCTGAGAGGGGGTCCTGCTCGGTGAGGTGAGTCTGTGTGGGGTCTCGACGACGTCGGGGCTTCTCGGTCTACTCGGCCCCCAGGGCGTCGGCACCCGAGACGATCTCGGTGATCTCCTGGGTGATGTCGCCCTGGCGCGCCGCGTTGGCCAGGCGGGTGTAGGTGATGATGAGGTCCTCGGCGTTGTCCGTGGCCGTGTGCATGGCCTGCTGGCGGCTGGCCAGCTCGGAGGCGGCCGACTGCAGCAGGGCGTTGCGGATGCGGGAGCCCATGTAGCGGGTTAGGAGGGCGTCGAGCACCTCCGAGGGACCCGGCTCGAACTCGTACAGCGGCATGGAGCTGCCGCGCTTGGCCGCCAGCTCCTTCTCCAGGGCCTCGTTGCCGGCCTCGTCGAGCTCACCGGCCCCGGCGACGTCGACCACCTTGAGCGGCAGCATCCGGCGTACCTCGGGGACCTGGGAGACCATCGAGACGTAGCGGGTGAAGACGATGTGGACCTCGGCCACGCCGCCGGCCTCGGCCGGCTGGAGGAAGTAGTCCAGGAGGGTGGTGGCGACCTCCTTGATGGACTCGTCGCTGGGTCGGTCCGACTGACCGGTCCAGGAGAACTCGATCGGTGTGCCGCGGAAGCTGAAGTAGCTATGCGCGCGCCGACCGAAGGTGAAGATCACCGGCTCCTTGCCGTCCTTGACCAGCTCCTCGATGAGGCGGCCGGTCTCGCGCAGGATGGTGGCCGAGTAGGCGCCGGCCATGCCGCGGTCGGAGGTGACCACGAGGATCGCCACGCGGTTGGTATCCGTACGCTCCTGGGTAATGGGGTGCTCGAAGCGGGAGTAGGAGCCCAGGGCGGCCACCGCCTGGCTCAGGGCGTGGTCGTAGGGAGAGGCCTCCTGCGCGTTGCGGCGCGCCTGCCCGATCCGGGACGAGGCGATGAGCTCCATCGCCCGGAACACCTTCTGGAGGGTCTGGGTCGATCGAATGCGCTGCTTGTAGACGCGCTGGTTTCCTGCCACGTCAGCCCCTCTTGACCACGAGCTGCTCGGTGGTCCTCTCGGCGGCGGGCTCCTCCTCGGGCTCGGCGACCTGGGCGCCCAGCATCTGCTCACCGGAGGCGAAGGTGCGTCGGAAGGCCTCGACGGCCTTGACCAGGGCCTCCTCGGTCTCGTCGGTGAGCTGCCCGGTGGACTCGATGGTGTCCAGGATGTCGGTGTTGCGCCGCAGGTGGTCCAGGAAGGCCGCCTCGAAGGGGAGGACGTCGGCGACGTCGAGGTCGTCGAGGTAGCCCTTGGTGCCGGCCCAGACGCTGGCGACCTGCTCGGCCACCGGGTAGGGCGTGTACTGGGGCTGCTTGAGCAGCTCCATGAGGCGCTCACCGCGGGTGAGCTGGGCGCGGGTGGCGGCGTCCAGGTCGGAGGCGAACATGGCGAAGGCCTGCATGGACCGGTACTGGGCCAGGGTGATCTTGAGGGTTCCGGCGACCTTCTTCATGGCCTTGACCTGGGCGGCACCACCCACGCGGGACACGGAGATGCCGACGTCGACGGCGGGGCGCTGGTCGGCGTTGAACAGGTCGGACTGGAGGAAGATCTGCCCGTCGGTGATCGAGATGACGTTGGTGGGGATGTAGGCCGAGACGTCGTTGGCCTTGGTCTCGATGATCGGCAACCCGGTCATGGATCCCGCGCCCAGGTCGTCGGAGAGCTTGGAGCAGCGCTCCAGCAGGCGCGAGTGCAGGTAGAAGACGTCACCGGGGTAGGCCTCGCGGCCCGGCGGGCGGCGCAGCAGCAGGGAGACCGCACGGTAGGCCTCGGCCTGCTTGGACAGGTCGTCGAAGACGATGAGGACGTGCTTGCCCTGGTACATCCAGTGCTGGCCGATGGCCGAGCCCGTGTAGGGCGAGAGGTACTTGAAGCCCGCCGGGTCGGAGGCCGGTGAGGCGACGATGGTGGTGTACTCCAGGGCGCCGCGCTCCTCCAGGGTGGCGCGCACGGCGGCGATGGTGGAGCCCTTCTGGCCGGTGGCCACGTAGATGCAGCGCACCTGCTTGTCGGGGTCACCGCTGTCCCAGGCGGCCTTCTGGTTGAGGATGGTGTCCAGGGCGATGGCGGTCTTGCCGGTCTGGCGGTCGCCGATGATGAGCTGACGCTGGCCGCGGCCGATCGGAATCATCGAGTCGATGGCCTTGAGCCCGGTCTGGAGGGGCTCGTGAACGGACTTGCGGGACATGACGCCGGGGGCCTGGAGCTCCAGGGCGCGGCGGCCCTCGGCCTCGATCTCGCCCAGGCCGTCGATGGGCCGACCCAGCGGGTCGACGACACGGCCCAGGTAGGCGTCGCCCACCGGCACGGAGAGGACCTCGCCGGTACGGCGCACGACCTGGCCCTCGTCGATGCCGTCGAAGGACCCCAGGACGACGACGCCGACCTTGCGCTCCTCGAGGTTCATGGCCAGGCCCGCGGTGCCGTCCTCGAAGGTGAGCAGCTCGTTGGCCATGACGCCGGGCAGGCCCTCGACGTGTGCGATGCCGTCAGCGGCGAAGACGACGTGCCCGACCTCCTCGGCCGCGACTTCGGCGGGCTTGTAGGACTCGGCGAACTCGTTCAGGGCCGAGCGGATCTCCTCGGGCCTGATGGTCAGCTCTGCCATCTCGTCTCCTTGCTGGTTGCGTTCTAGGGGCCGGCGGCGCGAGGCGTGAGCGACGACGGCACGGGGTGGGGTGGTGAAGTTGTGGGGACCGGTGCAGGAGGCGGCGCTGGGCGCGTTGCCCGCTATCCGGCCAGACGGGTGCGCAGCTCGGCGACGGCGCCGCGCACGGTGTGGTCCAGGACGTGGTTACGGATCATGACACGCGCCCCACCGATGACCTCGGGGTCAACCTCGCAGTTGAGATCGATGCGGGTGCCCAGGCGGCGCTCCAGGATGGTACGCAGGCGCGACTCCTGGGCCGTGGTCATGGGGACGGCTGTGACGACGTCGGCGATGGTGCGTTGGCGCATGGCGGCGGCCAGCTCGACGACGCGGCGCAGGTTGCGCAGCGGCCCGCCCTCGGCGCGGTGACGCACGCACCAGCGCAGCAGGCTCATGGCCGGGGCGCTGATGTGGGCGGCGAAGACCGCCTCGGCCAGGCGGACGCGGGCCTCGGTGCGGGTGCGCCGGGAGGGCGCTAGGCCTCGCGCAGCTCGCGGTCGTCGGCGATCCGCTCGTGGACGTCGAAGAGCTGCTGCTCGATCTCACCGACCGCGCCGTCGGCGTGGGCACCGGCGAGGATCGCCTCGATGCCCAGGTCATGGAGGGCGGAGATGAGGTCGACCGGCTTTGGACCAGCGGCCGCGGACCATGGCGCTGAGCAGGTCGACGACGCGCCCGTCCACAGTTCCCTCGAAGAGTCTGCGAGCCAGTACCGCCTTGTCCTCGGACTCGCGGCCCGGGTCGGTCAGGGGGCTCTCCAGCGAGTTGACGGCGACCTGGTGGGCCAGGGCGAGGATCTGGCGACCCAGCTCCTGACCCTCGACGCCCGCCGCCGTGAGCACCGGGCTCCAGGCCTGGCTCACGGTCTCACGGGTGGCTCCGGTCCCGGTTCTCACGGCTTCTCCTCCGGGGCGGGCTCGGAGGCGGGGCCGGTGGTCACCGCTGCGTCGACGCCGTCGACGGGAGGCATGGCCTCGAGATCGTCGAGGAAGCGGTCGATGACGCGCTCGGACAAGGCGGTGTCCTTGAGCTGCTCGCCGACGATGCGCTCGGCCAGGGTGGTGGCGAGCATGCCGACGTCAGTGCGCAGCGAGATCTGCGCGGCCTGCTTGTCGGCCAGGATCTGGCGCTGGGCGCCCTCGACGATACCGGCGGCCTCGGCCTGGGCGTCGGTGCGGGCCTGGGCGACGATCTCCTTGGCCTCGCTCTGTGCGTTGTCGCGGATGCGGGCGGCCTCGCGGCGGGCCTCGTCCACGAGCCGGGCGGCGCGCTTCTCAGCGTCGGCCTGGTCCTGCTCGGCCTTGTCAGCCAGGTCAAGGCCCTCCTGGATGCGCCGGGCGCGCTCGTCCAGCACGGCGTAGAGCCGGGGCAGGGCGTAGCGGCCCACCACCAGGAGGATGAGCAGGAGGACGATCGCCGCCCAGAAGATCTCATAGAGCGGAGGCAGAATGAAGGCGGTCCCCCCCTCCCTGCCCGCTCTCGGCAGCCAGGGGAAGCATCACTTGACGACGAGCGGCATGACGAAGCCGATAAGGGCCAGGGCCTCGACCATGCCCGCACCGATGATCATGTTGGTGAACAGGCGTCCGGCCACCTCGGGCTGACGGGCCGTGGCCTCCTGGGTCTTGCCGACCAGCAGACCAATGCCGACGCCCGGGCCGAGCGTGGCCAGGCCGTAGCCGACGTATGCGAGAGCAGCGGAGGTCATATGTGGTTCCTTCTTTCTGGCGCCGATGGCGCAGGTGGGGTCAGAGGGTCGTGAAGAGCCTCAGGGACAGGTCGGTGACGTCTAGTGGGCCTCGATGGAGAGCTTGATATAGACGGCGCTGAGGATGGTGAAGATGTAGGCCTGCAGGACCGCGACGAAGACCTCGAACAGGGTCACCGCGATCATGGCTGCGCCGGTGAGGAAACTTGCCGCCGAAGACGCCTGTAGGTGCAGGAGCAGACTGGTGGTCCCGAAGAAGGTCATGGCGAGCAGCATGTGCCCGGAGACCATGTTGCACAGCAGACGCAGGGTGAGCGTCACCGGCCGAACAATGAAGTTCGAGAGGAACTCGATGGGGGTGATAAGCAGGTACATCACCTTGGGCAGCCCCGGAGGCAGGAGCTGGGAGGCGAGGAAGTGACCGATTCCCTGCTCCCTGATTCCGGCACCGATGAAGGTGATGTATGTCAGGGCCGCGAACACCAGGGGCACCGCCACCACCGAGGAGGCGGCGATGTTGAGTCCCGGGATGATGCCGGCGATGTTCATGGCCAGCACTCCCAGGAAGAGGGTCCCCAGCAGGGGGGGCGAAGCGGCGTCCGTTCTTATTGCCCAGAAGCATGAGGGCCACATTGCTGCGCACGAAGTCGGCGATGAGCTCGAGCACGGCCTGGCCGCGCCCGGGGACGGTCTTGAGCCGGCTGGCGGCCACCCCCACCGTCAGGCACAAGGCGACCCCCATGACGACGCGGACGAGGGTGAGCCTGTTGAACTCCAGGAACGTACCCTGGCCAAAGAGCGCTTCGGGGAAGAAGTCCTCGACGCCGGGTGAGTGAGGGTGCTGAGTGAAGGCGGGCACCGCAGTCAGCACGATCACCGCAACCAGGACAACCAGGAGCACCCAGTACCACAGCGGTTTGACGAACGGCTTGGCGTCAGCCGTCCGCGGCGCGGCGACGTCGTCGACTGCCGCGTCGCTCTCGGTGACGGTGTTGATGGACAGGAGATCCTCCCGATGTCTCTCACGCTTCGAAGTCTGGCTTGATGTCTGCCCTGAACAGGCCTGCTAACCACTGGCAATGCTAGCGCCTAGGAATGGTTCAACGAAGCAAAATCAGCAGGTGCATCCCGATTCATCGTCCTTGCTGCCTCCCAAGGATGAACCTACGCCTCGGTCAGAACCGGCCCGTCGGCCCTCCCTTCATCGGCTCCACAGCAAGGATTCGTGCTCGCGCCAGGACGGTCACCTCGGCGAACACGCTTACCAGCACAGCAACGATGAGTGAGACCCCAATCACTCGAATGTCCAGCCCGATCACCCGACCGCCGAGGAGAGCCAGGGCCAGCAGGGAGATTCTCGCGAGGTAACCGCCGCCCATCCAGGCAGCCATGAGTCCCATCCCGGAGCGCACCATGCGGGCCAGAACCCACCACGTGGAGGCCAGGAGCAGCACCGTCGCCACCGCGGCCACCGGAAAGGTCCCGGTCGGGCGGGCCACGCCTCCGGTCATGCCGCCACCTACGCACCAGAGGAGCTCAAGTGCCACCAGAACCCCGGTGGCAATCGTCAGGATCCGACGCAGCCGGGCAACAGAGTCGATCAGGACGGCGGTGTTGTGACTGGTCCCCCCGGTCGGTCCCGGCTGCTCGTCGGCAGGTTGCTGCGACATCGGGCCGGAGCCGTGTGCTGTACTCATGCGTCCGTCTCCTCGGGATGGTAGGCCGGAGCCGTTGACACAGCAGCCGACACGACGGCTCCTTGTGGCGCCTGCCCCTGGGCCGGGCGCGTCACCTCACCGGTTCCCGAGACATTGCGGGAGATGACGATCCGCTGATCCTGGCGCCGGTGCAGCATCGAGTGCAGAGCGTGGCGCACCCCGGGCATGAGGTCGACGGTGACGACGAAGGCGAACAGGACCGCGATGCCCGCCCCCACCATCACCCAGGGCAGGGGAAGAAGGCCATCGCGGCTACGGGGAAGGAGGCGACGGCGGCCCACAGGTACATCACCAGCACGGCGCGGCGATGGGAGTGCCCGGCCGCCAGGGAGCCGGTGGTGCATATGCATGCGGTCGGGGTGGGTGGGACTCAGGCCCTTTCTGGCCCGACGCACGATCGCCATGATCATGTCGGTCAGGGGCAGCAGGAGGACCGCCAGCGGCAGGAGGATCGGCATGAAGGCGGGCAGGGCGCGCGAGCCGTCGAAGCTGCCGGGGTCGATCTGCCCGGTGACGATGATGGTGGAGGCCGCCGAGACCAGCCCCAGCTGCATCGCCCCGGAGTCGCCCATGAAGATGGTGGCCGGGTTGAAGTTGTGGGGCAGGAAGCCCACGCACACGCCGATGAGCGCGGCCACGATCGTGGCGGCCAGGGAACTGTAGGAGCCGGGGCTCGTGGCGCGGGTGAGGACGTAGGTGTACATGAAGAAGGCGGTCGAGCCGATCCCGATGATGCCGGCCGCCAGTCCGTCGAGTCCGTCGACGAAGTTGACGGCGTTGATGGCGGCCACGACGACGATGACGGTGGAGATGAGGGACAGGCGCGAGGAGCCGATCGTCAGCCCCGCCACGGGGAAGGTGAGGAGCTGGACGCCCTGCCAGGCCATGACGCCGGCGGCCAGGATCTGGCCGGCGAGCTTGGTCATCCAGTCCAGCTCCCACAGGTCATCGACGACGCCGAGCAGGCACACCAGTCCCGCTCCCAGGACCACCGCCCAGGCGCTGGAGTCGATGACGTCGGAGAGATAAGGGATCGTGGAGGCCACGGAGATCGCGGAGAACAGGCCGAAGAACATGGCCACGCCGCCCAGGCGCGGGATGGGCGTGGAGTGGACGTCGCGTGCCCGCACGGGGGTGAGCGCGTTGCCCACCAAGGCGATGTGCCGGATGATCGGAACGGCCACGTAGGTGGTCGCGGTGGCGATGGCCATGACCAGGAGGTAGACCTTCACGCATCCACCTCCGTCCTGTCATGCGTTGCGTCCGCCGTTCGTTCAGACAGGTCGACGCCGGCCACCCGTTCCAGGTCCGCGAGCGCCAGGACCCCCTGGCGCAGGATCCGGGGCGCGCGGGCGTGTGCCCCGGCGAGGGAGACGATGGTGGAGGGGACCGGGCCGGGCGTGGCCCCTCCGTCAAGAAGCAGGATGTCCTCGCACCCGACGGCGCCGGTGCCCGCGACCCCCCTGCGTGAGCTCTTCGACGCACCGGACCCGTCCGGGGAAGGCGGCCCGCGCGGCGGCGGCATCGGTTGCGGGCGGCGCGCCGGTGGGGTTGGCGGAGGTGACGGCCAGCGGGCCGCTGCGGCGCAGGAGGTCGAGGGCGAGGTCGTGGGCCGGCATGCGCACGGCGATGGTGCCGCCGGTCTCACCCAGGTCCCAGGTCAGGGCTCCCTCGGCGTCGAGGATGAGGGTCAGCGCCCCCGGCCAGAAAGCCTCCGTAAGGGCGCGGGCGACGTCGGGCAACTCGGCAACGATCCCGGTCAGGTCGGCGGGGTCGGCCACGAGGACGGGCGGGGGCATCTGGCGTCCGCGCCCCTTGGCGGCCAGCAGCCGCTCGACCGCTCCGGCCTCAGCGGCGTCGCACCCGATGCCGTAGACGGTGTCCGTGGGCAGGATGACGAGCCCGCCCGGCGCGCAGGTGCTCGCAGGCCGGTTGGAGGAGGTCGGGGTGGGGATGAGCGGTGCTCGCGGAGGGCTGCGGGGGGTGGCTCACGTCCCGCATCCTGCCACGGATCGGGCCGGCGGCGGGACAGTGCGGCGGTGTGGGCCCAGACGCGATGTCAGACCGTCACCTGCCCCGGCCGCCGTCACTCGCACGTCCCGTCCTCGTTCTCGGGCCGAGCCCGCTCTCTACACGATGCGACGAGCCACGGCCCAGCGGGTGAGCTCGTTGCGGTTGGACAGCTGGAGCTTGCGCAGAACCGCGGAGACATGGGTCTCGACGGTCTTGACCGAGATGAACAGCTCGGAGGCGCACTCCTTGTAGGTGTATCCGCGGGCGATGAGGCGCATGACCTCCCGCTCCCGCGCCGAGAGGCGATCGAGCTCGGTGTCGGCCACGGCCACCTCGCCGGCCCCCGCGCCGAAGGCGTCCAGGACGAAGCCGGCCAGGCGCGGGGAGAAGGCGGCATCCCCGGCGGCCACGCGCCGCACGGCCTGGGCCAGGTCCTCGGTCGAGATGGCCTTGGTGACGTAGCCGCGGGCGCCGGCCCGGATGACGCCGACGACGTCGTCGCTGGCGTCCGAGACGCTCAGGGCCAGGAAGCGCGTCTCGGGGACGTCGTGGCAGGAGGCGACGACCTCGCCCCCTCCCCCGCCGTTGCCGCCGGGCAGATGGACGTCGAGCAGGACGACGTCGGGCCGCAGGGCGTGGACGGCTGCGATGGCGCCCTCGACGTCGTCGGCCTCGGCGATGACGTCCAGGTCGGGGGCGTGAGCGGTCAGCTCGGAGCGCACCCCCGAGCGGACCAGGGCGTGGTCGTCAACGACCAGGACTCGCAGGGGCGAGGCCGCCGGGGCGGGCTGGTGGTCGTCTGTCGGGGTGCCGGCGGGAGTGTCAGCCATGGGGTCTTCCTGGTGGTGACGTCGGTGCGATGAAGGAGGAGCCGAGTGGGATGGAGCCAACGATAGACGGGCAGCGGGATCATGTGGGTAGCGACAGGGCCACCTCCGTGCCGGTGGCCATGCGGCGAACCCGGGCGCTGCCGCCGTGACGCTCCATGCGGCCGATGATGGACTCGCGCACGCCGTGGCGGTCATCGGCGATGGCGTCAAGATCGAATCCGGGGCCGTGATCGCGCACGAACACCTCGAGGCGCTGGTCGCCGGCCTCCACGTAGAGGGAGACCGGCGGGGCACCGTGGCGCACCGCGTTGGACAGGGCCTCGCGGGTGGCGGCCACGATGACCTCGGTGTCACGGTCGGGAGAACGGTCGCCGACGCACACGACGTCAACGGCCACGCCGTGGCGGTCCTCGACCTCGCCGGCCAGATCGGTGAAGGCGTCGGCCACGGAGGTGCCCGGCGCGGGGCGGTCGGTGTAGAGCCAGGCGCGCAGCTCGCGCTCCTGGGATCGGGCCAGGCGGGCCACCGTCTCGGGCTCGTCGGCGCGCTTACGGATGAGGGTGAGGGTCTGGAGGACGGAGTCGTGCAGGTGGGCGGCGATGTCGGCTCGCTCGGCCTCACGGATCTCGGCGGCGCGGGTGTCGGCCAGGGCCCGGTTGGTCCGCAGCCACAGAGGCGCCAGGACCACGCCGATCCCTACCACGAGAGCCCCTCCGGTGATGAGGCCGGAGATGAGCTTGTAGGGCGAGCTGTCCGCGGCCACCCACACCAGGATGCCGACGACGGCCAGGCACACCCCGCCCGCAACCCGCAGGACAGCGCCAAGGTTGCGGTCCGGACCGACGAGGTTGTCCATCTGGGACCAGGACAGGGCCGCTCCGGCGATGATGACGATGATGATTCCCACCGCGCCGACCTGGTCCAGCAGGCCGAATCGCCATGCCGCCAGGAAGAGGGCCGCCAGGAGGAGGGAGCCGCCGTCGATGACCGTCTGCGACAGACCGGAGACGGAGCCGCTGTCAGCCCCATGACTTCCCCGGCCTCCAGCGCCTTCTCCGCCCTTGGGACGAGTGGCCAGGCGGGCCCGGGAGACCGGTGAGGCGGACTCGTCCCCCGCCGGGGCGCTCTCCCCGGGCAGCGTCGCCCACAGCAGGGCGTAGAGGAAGGCGCCCGCGCCACCCGCGAGGGCAAGAACGGCCATGGCCGCGCGGACGTAGCGCACGGGGACGCCCAGGTGGAGACTCAGACCCGCGCAGACGCCGGCGATGCGAGCGGGCCGGCGCAGCCGGGCGACCTCCGCGGGCAGGTCGGCCGGGACCGGCCCCAGCTGACGGGGTGGACGACGCAGAGGGGGTCGTCGCTGCGGTCGCGGCGGGGGGCTCCAGGAGTAAGCGGGCCCGCCGGTGGTCGGCCCGGGCTGCGCACCCCACTGCTGAGCTGTTGTCATGGCACCATCGTGGCACGTCGGGGTCCCCGATCCGATGGTCCTCCGGGGGATTCGGGGGACGATCGGGGATCATTCAGGGGGTCCCCCGATCGTGGCGCGGGACGCGGGAGCGAAGAATTGGTGGCATGAATGACATGCCCACTCCCTCGCCTGACGGCGACTCTCCCGCCGGCTCCACGTCCTCCGGTCCTTCCGACTCCCACGGCACCGGCGGCTCCCAGCACCGCTCCCAAACGGGCCCGCAGCCCGGGCCCGGCCCCTCCTACCAGCAGTACGGCGGGCCCCAGGGCGGCTCGACGCGCCGTTTCTTCGACTCCCTGCGCGGCTCTGGCCTCATGCGCACCAACGAGCGCTGGATCGCAGGTGTGGCCGGCGGGGTCGCCTACCGCTTCGGCCTGGATCCTGTTCTGGTGCGCTGCGTATGGGTGGTGCTCTCGATCTTCGCCGGTGTCGGACTGGTCCTGTACGGCGTGGCCTGGGCCCTTCTGCCCGAGGAGTCCGACGGGCGCATCCACCTGGAGGAGGCGCTCTCCGGCCGCTTCAACGCCGGCCTGGCGGGAGCCATCGGTATGACGATCGTGGGCATGTCGACGCTCGGTAACGGCCTCATCCCCAGCTGGTACATCAACCTGTGGGGCCTCCCGGGAATCGCCGCCCCCGTGTGGTCCTTGTTCTGGCTGGGGCTGACCGTCCTGGCCGTCATCTTCGCCGTCCGCCTCGTCCAGAACCGCCGCGGAGTCCGGAACACCGCTCCGGCCCCGCAGGGCTCACCAGCCCTGGCAGACCACTCAGCACGGCGCCGAGCAGTCACCGGGCAACCATCCTGGTGACCAGACCGGCCAGGCCGCACCCGGGGCCTTCCCCTCGGCGACCGGCTCGCCATCGGCCTCAGACTCCTCAGCCTTCTCCCCAGCAGGCTCTGGCGCCCCGGCCTTCAACCGCCCGGCGAACGGTCCGAGCTGGCGGAACCGTTCCTACCGGCAGCACCCGCCCTACCAGCCGGCGCCCATGCCGGCCCGCCCACTGCGCCCGCGCCGTCCCGGTCCCGGTTCCTCGACGTCGCTGGCGATCCTGGGGCTGGGGCTCCTGACCGGAGCAGGCATCTGGTACGCCACGGCGACCCACCGCGTCGGCCTGCTCCAGGGCCAGTTCATTCTCATCGGCGTCCTGGTCGCTCTCCTGGGTGCAGGCATCTTCATCAGTGGTCTGCGCCGTCGGCACGGCGGCTGGATGACGGTGCTGGGCTGGCCGGCCCTCTTCATCATGGCGATCCCCGCTCTTGCCACCGCCTCGGTCGTCCCCTCGAGCCTGGCCCACATGCCTTTCAAGGACCTCACGGATTCGGCCACTTTCGCCTCGAGCACGGTGACGTGGAAGGAGCTGGCGTCGTCGGCCAGCGGCGGCAGCGTCACTCGCAGCAAGGACGTCGGTGATCTCACCTTGGACCTGCGCGGCATGCCCGTTGAGGAGGCCGGCAGGCTCTCCACCATCACCGCCCACCTCGACGTCGGGACCCTCCGCATCAAGACCGACACCAACCAGCGGGTGACGGTCAAGACCGACGTCGACATGGGGACGATCGAGTCGCGGGTCTCGAGGGCCTGGACCGTCAACGGCAAGCAGATGGGGACCGACGACGAGAACCTACCTGCCTATGACGTGGCCGGAAAGGCCGTGCCCGCCTACAGGGAATCCCATGGCGGCCTGAACGTCGCGTCCACCCTGACCTCCCCCAGCAGCGAGGACGGGCGACCGGCGATCACCATCAACGCCTCGGTGGACACCGGGACGATCAACGTCGAGGAGTCACGGGGCACCGTCTTCTGGTACGGCGACAACGAGGAATCCGTGTGGATCGTCAGCTCCTGGTACGACGAGAAGGGCAATGTCCACGAAGGCACCCTGCCGGTTCCGGGCATGAGCCACCAGGCCATCAAGGCTGAGGACGCCGAGGCCTGCATCCGCACGGCCCACGGGAGCGTCAACGAGGACAACCGAAGCGAGGATGTCGGCTGGGGCAACCTGTCCGGCCTGACCTCCGCGGAGCGCACCGCCTACGACTCCTGCGTGCAAAAGATCCTGTCCGGACAGAGCACCGCACAGTCCAGTGCGAGCCCAGCCTCCTCCGGAACGGCCACGCCGGCGCCCTCCCAGGCTCCCCCCAAGCAGCCCGCCACGGCCACCCCGGCGGATGCCGGCTGATCGCACCCGCGCCTCCGCACTCGTTTCAGCCACCAGAAATCTTTCCCGGGCATGTCCCGGCCCCTATCCAAGGAGACCCCCAATGAGCAGTACCTCGTCCACGACGTCGCCCGACGACGCCAGTAAGAACAGCACCGAGGCGACCAGCGAGGACGCCACGAGGCCCTTTCCGGCTTCCGGCGACACCCGACCACTCACCATGCCGCTTCCCACCTCCGACGGTGCCGCTACTGATGTCCTGAGCACCGAAGGCGCACCGAGCGGTACCGATCAGGTCGCCCGTACCGACGATGCCGACGCTAAGAGCAAGGCGGCAGCGCCAACTGATGTACCCACCTCTCCGGCCGCGAGCTCAGCCCAGAACCAGAACGGTTTCTCCACCGCCTTCGATACCGACCCCTTCGGACGGGAAGGTAAGAGCGGCAAGGGCCGCGTCACGTCCGCGGACTCGGCGCCCGCGTCGTCGACGCCGGGCCCGGTGTGGAGCGCCGGGACGGTGACCGGTCAGGACCAGCGACCTCAGGCCCCCCAGGACATCAAGGGGTCCACGCTCCTGTGGGGGGCCTTCCTGCTCCTCATAGGTGGGCTGCTCATCGCGGCGGGCCTGGGGCTGCGCTTCGACTTCACGACGACGGCCATCGCCTGCCTGGCCGGGCTGGGGGGCCTGCTCGTCGTCGCGGCCCTCGTCCCCAAGGGGCGCCGCAGTATCAAACCCTGATCAGACCAGCTGCACCGCCCGCGGACGCACCTTGATTCTCGTTGACCGCCCCTCAGGCGTGAGGACGCGAGGTTCACAGTGCGTCCGCGCGGGCGTACCATGCAAGGAGAGCTCACCGGAACCGAGAACCTCCACCACTCCGACGGACAACGAGGGACATCGATGGTTGAGACAGCTATTTCCATACTCATGAGCCTGGTCCTGGGCGTGACCGGGATCGTGCTCGTGGTGCTGGGGCGCCGGATGGCGCAGCACAGGCTCCCGCCGAACTCGTGGGCGGGAGTGCGCTACGAGATCGCGCAGCGCTCCGAGAAGAACTGGTACACGATGCAGGCCCGGTGCGCGGTGGCGACTATAGGACTGGGCGTGGTCTTCATCGACTCGGCTCTCCTGTTCGTCATCCAGGCGGTCCTGCATGAGACGGTCTCGATCCTGGTCCCCATGGCCATCACGCTGATTCAGATGGTTGCCGGTATCGCGTTCCTTCACGTTCAGGCCCGCAGGTGCGCTGCGATGCTGACGAGGAACGCATGAACCGGTCCCCTCAGACGCAGGCGAGGGAGCCGGTAGGGGACGTCGGCGTCAGGGCTGGAGCGCTCAGCCCTGGTAGACGATCTTGGCCTTGACGTCGTCGACGGCCTTCTCGCCGAGGTAGTGGCGCACGATCTCCAGGCCGAAGTCGATGGCGGTGCCCATGCCGCGGGAGGTGATGACGGGGCCGTCGGCCACCACGGCGGCCTTGGCTGACCTGCGCACCGTGCTCGGCGAGCACGCTGATGAAGCCCGGGTTCGACGTCGCCTGGCGGCCCTCGAGCAGACCCAGCTCGGCCAGGATCGAGGGGGCGGCGCAGATGGCGGCCACCGACCGGCCGGCGCGCACGCGCTCGGTGACCGCGGCCATGAGCGGCTCGACGGCCTTGAGGTTGGGGGTGCCGGGGATGCCACCTGGCAGGACGAGCATGTCGTAATCGGCCAGGTTCGCCTCGGCCAGGGTGAGGTCGCAGGTGACGACGATGTTGTGGGAGGAGGTGACGGTCCGCTCAGGGGTCACTGAGATCATCGTCGTCGGGATTCCGGCGCGGAAGAGGATGTCCACGGTCGCCAGCGCCTCGACCTCCTCCAGTCCCGGCGCGATGAAGACGGCGACGGCCTTATCGGTCCTCTGGTCGGTGGGCGCGTGGAAAGCGGGCATGTCTCCTCCAGGAAGGTCGGCTCAGATGCGTGTGGCTGCCACCGTCACCCTACGCGCCCGCAGCATCGGCCGGGAAGGCAGGCCCCGGCACCATGACTCAGCGCTGGCGCAGGAGGTGCTGCTCGGCGTTGTCCAGGATCGGCTTGGCGGTCTCGGGCGCGTAGACGCTCAGACCGCCGTCGGACACGGGCAGCTCGACGGCGCCGTCGTCACCGACGGTGACCGGCTCGTGCCCGCCCAGGACGCAGATCCACTGCTCGCCGGCGTGCCGAGCCCCGACGTGGAGACGCTTTGGTGGCGGCCCTGCGGTCGGACAGGACGACGGCGAGCCCGGAGCCGGGGTGGGCATCGTCGCCCTCGCGCGCGAAGCCGATGAGGTCGGGCCCGTCGAGGTAATCGTGCTGGGGGCCGTGGGCCAGTGCGCGCCGCATGGTCATGAGCAGCGGCAGCTCGGTGACGGCCGGCAGGTCACCGGTCTCGGGGGTGCCGAACAGGTCGCCCCAGAAGACGCAGGGGGTCCCGGCCTCGCGCAGCAGGATGAGGGCGTAGGCCGAGGGCTTGAACCACGACTCGATGGTGGAGGCCAGCGACTGACCCGGCTGGGTGTCGTGGTTCTCCACGAAGGTCACGGCGCGGGCGGGATCGGATGCCACGAGAGTGCCCTCGAAGAGGCGGGACAGGTCGACGTCGCCGTTGGAGGTGGAGGCGGCGTGCAGGTGGAAGTGGAGGGGGATGTCGAACAGGCTCATGAAGGGAACGGCCTCCAGGTAGCCCTCCAGCTCGGCGACGTCGCGGGTCCAGTACTCGCCCACGGCCGGCAGGGCGCGCCCGGTGGCGCGTCGCAGCTCGGGCAGCCAGCGGGCGAAGAAGTCGGCACCGACGTGCTTGAGAGCGTCCAGGCGCAGGCCGTCGACGCCGGTGGTCTCCACGTACCAGCGCCCCCAGCGGTCCATCTCGGCACTGACGGCGGGGTCGGTGACGTGGACGTCGGAGCCCATGAGGTAGTCGTAGTTGCCGAGCTCGTCGTTGACGTTCTCGTTCCACTGCTTGCCCTCGAAGAGCCATACGCCCTGCTGGTGGCGGGCCTCGTCCCAGTCGGTGCCGTGGAAGCAGTCCAGTCCCAGGTGAAGTCCGAGTAGGCGCCGTTGCGCCCCGGAAATGTGTAGCGGGTCCAGGTGGTGATCTCCTCGGCATCACCGATGGGGCGCATGCGGTCGTGGGGGTCGACCGGGGTGGCGCGCACGACCTCGGTGTCGTCACCGCCCATGCGGTGGTTGAGGACGATGTCGGCCACGACGCTGATGCCGGCGGCGTGCAGGGCCTCGATGGCGGCGAGGTAGTCCTCCTTGGTGCCGTACTTGGTGGGGACGGTGCCCTTCTGGTCGAACTCGCCCAGGTCGTAGGTGTCGTAGACGCCGTAGCCGACGTCCTCCACCCCGGCCTGTCCCTTGTAGGCGGGCGGCAGCCAGGCCGAGCTCACGCCGCAGTCGGCCAGGAGGGAGGCGTTGTCCGCCAGGACGCGCCAGTGGGTCGAGTCGGCGGGCAGGTCCCAGGCGAAGGCCTGGAGCAGGAGGGGATTGACGACGTCGTCCGGGTTGGCGGGGCTGGGCTGGGCGCGGTTCTCGGTCACGGATCCGATGCTGCCAGCCCTCCCCCGACGGCGAAAGCCGAATGCGTGATCGAAAAGCCCGTGCGTCCACGCGCAGGATGTCCCCACAGGTGAGCTGAGAACTCCGGTCGATTCCTCCGAGCACACCACACGTGATACCAGTGTGGTATCACCTGCTACTGTGGGCGCATGGCGATGACACTGCGTTTAAGTGAAGAGGACGAGCGTCTTCTGACACTTCTTGCCAAGGAGGACGGGGTCAGCCGCCAGGAGGCGACGATCCGAGCGATCCACGAGGTGGCCGCACGCCGCGGACATGAGCGGCGAGTTAAAGAAGCGTCCGCCCGTATCCGTACCCGGTATGCCGAGGTCCTGGAACGCCTTGGTCGCTGAGCAGGCACGGATGATCGAGTATCTGACGCTTGAGGACGCCCTGATACTCATTGAGGACCTCGCCGTCGGACCGGTCCGGGATCTCGGTCTGCTCGACTCGGCGCTGCACCGCCCTACAGCCACTCTCTGGGGACGTGACGCGTACGCCACGATCGATGAGAAAGCTGCGGCCCTGCTCGATTCCCTGGTCCGTAATCATCCCCTGGTGGATGGAAACAAGCGCCTGGGGTGGTTGGCCACGCTGGTCTTTCTGGACATCAACGGCCACTGGATCGAGGCTCCCGACGATGATGCCTACCAGCTGGTGATGGCCGTAGCGGCTGGAGAGCTCTCGCTCAAGGGGACCGCTGAGGCCCTGTCTCAATGGCGCAGCCACGACTCGGAAGAGATCAGATAGGTGCGAGCAGGGCGGCGACGTCGTCGAGCTGAGCGGCGATCTCGGTGAAGTCCCGGTCCAGGTCAAGGGTGCGCACGTGGAAGCGGTGCCCGGTCTCGGTCCAGGTCTCGCGAATCGGCGGGTCGACGGCGGTCTGGGCGTAGAGCAGCATGCCGGCGACCTCGCGCCCGCCCTGTCGGGGATCACTGGCCTCGTGCATGACGTAGCTGTAGATCTGGTTGCGGTTGGCCGGGGGCAGGATCCGCCTGTCGTAGCGGGAGCCGAGGATGCGCCCGTAGCACTTGGTGTCGATGATGAGGGTCCGCTCCGGTCCGGTCAGGACGATGTCGGTGTGCAGCCCCGGTAGGAAGACCGGGGCGTCCTCGATGCCGCCGCTCACCCAGGGCGCACCGGCACGCAGGTGGGGGTGGTGGCGGCGGAAGTAGGCCAGGACGAAGCGCTCGTACAGAGCGCTCAGCTCCTGGGTGTCGAGGAAGTCCGCGAGGCTGACTGCGCCGTCGGCGCCGCTGAGCAGCCGCTCGTCCAGGACGAGCCGGCACACCCCCCATGAGCAGTCGGTAGGAGCGGTTACCGCGGTGGAATCGCAGGCTCTCCCAGTGCAGCTGCCTGAGGTCCCCGGCGCTCATCACCTCGACGCCGCCCATGACGAGCAGCGTGGACTTCAGGCGCGTCCTGCGGGCCGGGGCGATGTCGCCGTGCAGGATCAGGCGCAGGGCGGCGGTCTTGAGGAGCCGGTTCATGAGGGTGTTCTCGGTGCGCTCGTCGTAGCCGCAGCGCACCAGGCTCCTGCGGCGGGCCCTGAGCCGCATCGTGGCGGCCGGGTCGATGCGTCCCCGTACAACCGTCAGGTCCTCGGTGAAGGGCTGATAGTCCCGCTCGAAACCGCGTCGGCGCCGGTTGTCCAGCCCACCGGCCAGGATCGCGGCGAGCATGTCGTGGACGTGCTCGAAGTCCTCGGCCGCCAGGCGCCGGTGCTCGCCGGTCTCCAGTGCCTTGAAGGCGTAGGCGAGCATGTAGTAGACGTTCTTGAGCAGCACAGTGCTGGGACCACGCTCGTGCGGTCGGCCGGCAATCCCGTCCTGCGCCCGTCCGGGCAGGGCGGCCGTCATGGCAGGATGCTCTCCAGCTCGTGAATGCTCTCGTCCATCGCAGCGGGGTTGTCGAACCAGTACTCGCGCACCAGTGGCTCCAGCTCGTAGCGCACCATCGAGGTCACATCCGCATCCATGCCCCCAGGGTTCTCAGGGTTTCCCGCAGGCAGGCACAGGTAGGAGTGGCCGATCTGGAATCCGGGGCCGAGGGCCTCGTCCTCGGCGATCCGTTGGTTGAGGCGGCGTACGACGTCGACCAGCGCCTCCAGCCTCGAGCTGCCCACTGCCTCGACGTGCCTGAGGAACCCCGGGTGGTCGAGAGCCGGCCTCATCTCGAAGAAGGCGAAGCGGCGCCGCAACGCGTAGTCGATGAGGGCCAGGCCCCGGTCAGCGGTGTTCATCATGCCGATGATGTGGAGCCGCTTCGGGACGGACAGCAGCTCCCCGGACACGGGCAGGCGCAGCGCCTCCCCGCGGTGCTCGGCCTCGATGAGCATGAGCAGCTCGCCGAAGGCCTTTGGAGATGTTGGCGCGGTTGATCTCGTCGATGATGAACACGTAGTCCCGCCCCGGATCGGCGGCAGCGCGCCGGCAGAACCTGGCGAAGACGCCCTCTGCGGCCGCGAACCCGCCCTCGGCCGTGGGGCGCAGCCCGACGACGACATCCTCGTAGGCGGTCGACTGGTGGAACTGCACCACCTCCACCCGCGAGTCATCCGTCTCTCCCATAAGCGCGTACGCCAGGCGCTTGGCGGCGAAGGTCTTGCCCGTGCCCGGAGCGCCCTGGAGGATGAGATTCTTCTTGCGTCGCAGCAGCCCGAGCATCTGATCCAGGTCCTCGAGACTGAGAAAGACCTCGTCCAAGAAATCGGTACTGGTGTAGTGCTCGTCCGCCTCATCGAGATCGTTATTCCCGAGCCGCTCGTCCGCGGACGAGGAAGAGCGCGGGTCCTCGATTCCGATCAGTGCGTTGAGCTGGTCCGGTGTGTACTTCGTGTTCTCTGTGAGGCGTTGCAGCATCAGTCTGCCGATCCGCTGCTCAAGCGGCCAGGAGCCGACATGCGTCCACTCGACGTCACGCACCGCCCGGAAGGATGATCGGTCCTCGTCATAGCGATAGTCGGAGCGAACCACTCCGCGCCCCACGATCTCATTGAAGCTACGGCGGACGTAGACGATGTCGCCCGGTTTCATGGCATGGATGTAGTCCCACACTGAGTCCGCGGCCCTACGCGGGCGGCCGCCCCAGTCCCCGTAATGGGTGTAGAGCGCATCCAGGAGCGACTCCTTGTCGGGGAAGGAGGCAAGATCACCAACCCGGTCCCAGTTGAGCGCCATGATCCCGGCCGTTCGGAACTCCTCCCATCTCGCCGCGCCCTCGCCCGGGGTGTAGAGCCAGTACCCGCGCTCCCGCTCCTGGGCGCTCTCAGCCCCCTCGGCCGACGCCGTCATCGGCTCACTCATGGTTCCTCCTCATCGCCCGTACCCGCAACGCTGCGAGCACGTCCAGGGAGAATAGTAGTGCTGCCTCGTCCCATCAGTACCAGCCGGGTACGTGCCGCTCCAGGCGGGGAGATCCGACGCCGTCGGCGCCGGAGTTCCTGCTCCCATACGCACAGGATGTCCCCGTTAAGAGATCCCGCTCAGGCCGGTGCTCGCAGCACCACGATGCGCTCGGAGAGTCTGCCCACCAGCGGCAGCCGTACCAGGGGCGCGAGCACGGGGTGGTAGCGCGCAATGGTGCTGGTGAAGGGGACGTCGTGGAGGAGCGTGAATCCGGGTGCGGCCCTCCGGTGGAACTCGGCGGCGCTGGAGCAGCCGTAGGTGTAGCGCGCCCCCGCGTCCTCGACCGAGCGCTCCCGGCCGTACTTCTGGAACAGGCGGGGCATGACCTCGATGAGAACCGTCGCACCGGGCAGCCGTGCGGCGATGATGTCCATAAGAGAGCGCACCTCGTCCTGCTCGAGGTACATGCTCAGCCCCTCGATGATGACGAGCACGTCGCCGCTCGCCTCACCCTCCCCCAGCTGGTCGGGCCAGTCGGGGTCGAGGGCGGACGCGGCGATCGTGCGGTGACGCTCACTGTCCTCGAGCAACCGACGTCGCAGCTCGATGACGTCAGGGAGGTCGAGGTCGTACCAGGTGACGTGCCCGTCGTCGAGGCGCTGGAAGCGGGTGTCGAGCCCGCAGGCGATGTTGACCACCGTGCAGCCGGGGTGAGTGGCCAGGTACCCGGCCACGAGCGGGTCGAGCGTGAGCGTGCGCAGCACGACGCCGTCGGCCATGAGCCGGTCCTGTCTCGCCATGGTGAAGTCGTAGTCGAGCCGGGATACGAGCTCGACGGCGGCGGGGTCCGTGAAGCGCGGGCGGTCGGAGAGCGTGTGCTCCGCCCTGGCGTGGAGGGTCAGCAGCATCGTCTTGCTGACGCTGGTCAGGTCCGCTGTCTCGTATGCGCTCATGCGGTCAATTCTGCGGTGCCGGCGATTCGGGCACCAGTGCCGTCAGGAAACGGAATACGTCTCCGAGCCCCACGCCCAGCCGCGCGGCTCAGTCCTCCTCCAGGACACCGTTCCAGGCCAGGAAGTCGATGGTGCGGCGCATGGCCTCCTCCCAGTTGGCATCACCGAAACCGTGGGCCGCTCCGGGAATGGTGACGAGCTCGGCGTCGGGCAGGGAGCGCACAGCAGCCCGGGAGACCTCGATGGGCACGGAGCGGTCCTGATCCCCGTGGACGATGAGCACCGGACGCCGGTATGAGGCCAGCTCGGCCCCGACCTCCAGGTTCCAGCCGTCGACGGCGTAGGCGCGCCCCAGGCGGGTGCCCGCCCAGTCGAACTCCTCGGGCACTGCTGCCAGGGTGCGGAAGGCGGCGCGCAGGTTCTCCCCCAGTCTCAGCGCCGGGTACCACAGGGCCAGCGCGGTGATCCGCTGGGGGTGGCGGGCGGCCGCGAGCGCCGCCACCGCTCCCCCCAGGCTCAGCCCGAACAGGGCGACCCGGGAGGCGTCCACCTCAGGCCACGCGCAGGCGGCGGCGAGGACGGCCTCGAGGTCGGCCAGCTCGGTGAGGGCCGACATCGCGGTGGTCTCGCCTGACTGGCGCTCCCACCGCCCCCGCGGAAGTCGAAGCAGACGGCCACGGCCCCGGCGGCGGCGAAGCGGCGTGCCATGGGGGCCACGCGGGTGTGGGAGCCCTCCATGCCGTGACAGCAGACAACCAGAGGCGCGGGGGCCGACGACGCCGAGCGCGGGAGGTAGGCCAGTCCTCCGATCCTCTGCCCCTGGGCGGTGAAGGTGACCTGCCGTGAGAGGTAGGGCTGCGTCGTCGTCACGTGCTCTCCTTGCTGTACGGGACCGGCAACGAGAACCGGCCCGGCGGCCATCGTAGACGGGCCACCGGGCCGGGTGAGGACGCGAGGACTCAGCGGTAGGCCTCCCAGGAGGCGCTCTCGTCGTAGCGGGCCACGAGGACCAGGCCGGACAGGGCGTAGGGACCGCCGATGTAGGGCATGACCTGGACCAGGGCTGCCGCCACCTTCTGGCGGGAGGAGCCGGCCCGGATCGCCCCGGCCACGTGCGGGCGCAGCTGGGTGGAGGCGCCGATGGCGGCGATGGCGATGAGGCTGACAAGCTCGCGCTGGGCGACGTCGAGCCCTCCCCGGGTGGCGAAGTCACCGAAGGCCGAGGAGGTCAGCAGGTGGGGCACGAACTCATCGAAGGGCTCGGGCAGGGAGGAGAAGACCTCCTTGACCTCATTGCCGTACAGCGGGGTCTGGATGGCGGCTCCGGCCTGCTCCCGGGCACTGGGGTCGATGCCGTCAACGGTGCCGGCACTCTCCAGGGGCAGGGAGATGCCGCGCTCCTCGAAGACCTTGTTGGCGATGTCGATGGCGTTGAGCGTCTTGGGGAAGCCGATGTAGGGGGCGCACTGGTAGATGGTCTCGCGCAGCTGGAGCGGGCTGGCACCGATGTTGAGGGCCGCGTCCACATGAGCCTTGAGCTGCGGGAGGGTCTGCATGGCGGTCAGGACGGTGATGGTGAGCAGCTCTCGCTCGACGTCGGTGAGGACTCCTGTGGAGAAGGCCTCGTCGAAGATCTCGTTCTGGAGGATGTCGAAGAGCTCTGGATCCGTGGGATGCGGTTGCGGCTCCACGCCAAAGAGTCGGGTGAAGGTCTCACGGGCCTGTGGTGTCAGCGCCATGGAGGGCTCCTTACGATTCGCGGGCGGCTCGACCCGAGCATGTCACGTCGGCTGCCCGAACGGCAGGTTCTCCCACATCCCGCCGGCGGCTCTCCGCGCGAAGTGAGCACGTACGTCGGCTTGCCGATCCCCCCCTAGTCTTGGCCCAAGAGGCGGCCTGCCTCAGTTTCTTCACGTATCCGGCGGCCAGGGCCGGCAAGCCTCCGGGCCATGCGGATGACGCGGGCGGCCTGTTTCTCGAGCTCGGCGCGCGTCAGGCCCACACCGCCGTCGTCCGACTCGGCCTGCCCAGCCGATGGCCGAGCGTCGCTCCCCCGTCCGAGCGCGGCCAGGACATCCTCCCGGTCCGGTTCGCCTCCGGGCATGAAGAGCTCGTTGCCGGCCTTGATGGTGGCGGCTGCGGTGGCGCGCGGGTGCTTCATGTCGCTGTGGGTCATGCCGTCGACGACCCAGTCGGTCATGACCAGGCCGTCGAAGCCCCACTCCTGGCGCAGAATGACCTCGAGCAGCTCGACCGACTCCGAGGCATGGACGCCGTTGATGAGGTTGTAGGAGGTCATGACGGCGGCGGGCCGGGCTCGGCGCACACAGATCTCGAAGGCGCGCAGGTAGAGGTCGCGCAGGACTCGGGGACTGACCCGGCTGTTGGAGTTGAGGCGGTTGGTCTCCTGGTTGTTGCAGGCCAGGTGCTTGATGGTCACGCCCCGCCCCGGGTGGGACTGGACACCGCGGGTGATGGCGGTGGCGATGAGCCCGGCCAGCAGCGGGTCCTCGGAGAGGTACTCGAAGTTGCGTCCGCACAGGACGCAGCGGTGCAGGTTGAAGGCGGGGGCGAGCCAGAGGTCGACGCCGAAGCGCTCCATCTCGGCTCCGACGATGTCGCCGAGGCGCTGCGCCAGCGCCGGGTTCCAGGACTGGGCGAGCGCGGTGCCGATGGGGATGGCGGTGGTGTACTGCTCGCGGATCTCGGTGGGTTCGCGGGGTTCGGAGGCGTCTGCGATGCCGAGGGCCTCGCGTCCGGCGTCGTCCATGAGCTCGAGGAAGGTGGCGGGCAGGCTGGAGTCGCCCAGGGAGAAGGGGCCGTCGGCGTCGACGCCGTAGGTGGGGGCCAGGCGCAGGCCGGCGGGCCCGTCAGCCATAATGATGCTGGGCAGGCCGGGGATCCGGGTAGTGGTCTGTCCCGCTGCACCGATGACGGTGGTGGAGGCCGCCCCGATGACGGAGCCGGACTCCTCGCCGCGGCGGTAGTCCCCCAGGACGGTATAGATGAGCTCGTCGTCGGAGAGCCCCCGGGCCAGGGCGAGGGCCTCACTGAAGCCCTCCGGAGCGGACTGCTCAATAGGCTCGGCGACGTCCGGCCGGCGCAGGTGGGCCGGGTCGACGGCGAGCACCGGCACATCGGCCGGTACATCGAGGGACGCCGGAGCCTCGGGCCTCCAGTCGGTGAAGCCGGGTTCCCCCAGGTCGCCGGTCAGGCATCGGACGGTCGCGTCCTGGGCGAGCTCAACGACGGCGACGGGGCTCAGCTGCCGGCTGGAGGCTCCTACTCGCATCAGGTAGCGCCCGGCCTCCAGGATCGTGGCACGGGTGGACTCGTCGTAGGAGGCCAGGTCGGTCAGGTCGATGTCGATGGTGATGTGCGCCGTGGCGCCGGGAGCGATCTCGTCGGTCTTGGTGAAACCGGCCAGTGCCTGGAGTGGCTGGTCGAGGCGGCCGGCCGGAACACTGACGTAGACCTGGACGGTCTCCTTGCCCGGGCGCTCACCGGTATTGGTGACGTCGAGGTCGATGCTCACGCGCGCCCCGTCAAGGCTCACCTGGCGGGTCTGGATGTCGAAAGCCGTGTAGCCCAGCCCGAATCCGAAGGGGAAGAGCGGTTCCTTGCCGACCGAGTCGTAGAAGCGGTAGCCGACGTAGATGCCCTCGCGGTAGTGGGTGTCATCAGGATCGCCGAAGTCGCCGATCTGGTCGGCCTCATCCCATGCGGCCCAGGTGGTGGCGAGCTTGCCGGAGGGGTAAGCCCGTCCCAGCAGAACGTCGGTGAAGGCGTCGCCGATGGTCGCGCCGAGCTGGGAGAGCAGAAGGATGTTGCCGACGTCGCCCAGCGGGCTGAGGTCGACGACGCCGCCCACATTGAGGACGAGGAGGAACCTTTTGAAGCGCTTGTTCAGGGTAAGGATGTCGCGGATCTCGGTATCGGTGAGCCTGAGTCCCCGGCCTCGGGGGTGCGGTCGCTGCCCTCACCGGAGGTTCGGGCCAGGACGTAGACGGCCATCTCCGGGTCGGTGCCGGCGTCAACGTCAAGGGGGATCGAGTACTCCGGCTCGGGCATGACCGAGCCCATGCCGATCATGATGGCGGGGACGCCCCGCTCAGCGGCCTCGGTCCTGATATCGGCGATGAAGTCCTGATGGGCCTGGTCGCGAACGCGGTCGTAGGCCTCCAGCCAGGGCCGGGAGACGATGGTGAAGCCGGCCGCCTCCAGACCCTCCTCGATGGTGGTGACGTGGCGGGAGTTGACGTCGCCGCTGCCGGTTCCGCCCTTGATGGTGCGCCGCGCACCGGAGCCGAACAGGGCGATCTCGCCTGGCTCCGCCAGGGGAAAGGCGCCGTCGGAGCGAAGCAGCACCATGCACTCGGGGGCCAGGGCGCGGACGGCGGCGAGGTGGTCGATCTCGTAGGCTTCCATATCGCAATCTCCTCTTGTCATGCCGACGGCAGTGCCACGTACACGCCTCCGCACTGAGTGAACGAGCTGAGTTCACCTCATCATCGCGGTGCTGTGATGCCTACGATAACGGAGCAGACACCGGATCCGGAAGTGTCTTCGGACAATGTTCAGTGCTCTGCGGAGCGGAGGAATCATGAGGATGTTCGGGGCAGTCAGTGGGAGCAGAATCGCCGTCGGCATGGCCGGCGTCGGCCTGACGGTAGGGGCCTTCGGCCTCTACTCCCGCAAGCGCTATAGGCGCTCGGCCGCAGCGAGCCTGGCGGAGTACAGCACCCGACCGGTCAAGATGGCGTACGCTCGCATGTCGATCACCAACCGGATCGCCCGCCTGGCCAGCCGTCCTGAGCCTCGCCGCGCCGTCGCCTTCCCGGCCTGGGGGCGCTTCTTCTACGACCTGGAGCGGCGCGAGGACTCCGGCATGCCCGTCTACTACGGCCGCCCGCATACGCCGTCGAGCACGATCGTCATCTACCTCCACGGCGGCGGATACATCTCGACGGCGGTCTCGGCTCATACCTGGCTGGTCGACCACCTCGCCCGCAGGACGGGGGCCGGTTTCATCATGCCGCTCTATCCGTTGGCACCCCACCACACCTGGCAGGAGGCGCACCGGCTGGTGCTGGACCTCTACCGGCGCGCGGTCGCCGAGAACCCGGGTAAGCGGATCGTCCTCATGGGTGATAGCTCGGGCGGAGGCCTGGCGGCGGTCATCGCCCTGTCCCTGGCCGAGGCCAGCGACGCTCAGCCCGACGAGCTCGTCCTCATCTCGCCCTGGGTCGACATCACCAACACCAACCCGGAGATCGCCGATTACGTCGACGCCGACCCGCTCATGGCTCCCGAGCCCCTCGCCGAGATCGGGCGGTGCTGGGCGGGCAACACCCCGCCAACCGACTGGCACCTTTCCCCCATCTACGGCGACCTGTCGGGCTTGAAGAAGGTGACGACCTTCGTGGGGACCCGGGAGATCTTCCTGCCGGACAATGCGCTCTTCCACGCCAAGCTCCTGGAGGCCGGGGTCGACTCGACGCTGCACGTCGGCGAGGGCCTCAACCACGTCTACCCGATGTTCCCCACTCCTGAGGGGCATCGGGCGCGCCGGGATCTGGTCCGCCTGGTCACCGGGGAGCCCACCGCTTGAGAGTCGGCAGGACGACAGCCAGATAGGAGACGGCCTCGTCCCGAGAAATGCCGATCCCTTCGGCCACATAAGGGGCGTTGTGCTCGATGAAGGCATCGAGCGATTCCTCTCCGGAGAAGGTCCCGTCCGGATAGCACCAGGTGCAGTACTCCTCCGACTTCGTACCGTCGGACTCGGCACCGTAGTCCGTCTCATTGCCCAGGGGGAGAGCGCAGCTCTGACAGCATGGCTCCGGGGGCATCTCCAGAAGCCGTGTGACCGGAAGGTCGAGCGCGCCGGCGAGGAGCTTGCACATATCGACACCCGGGGTCGTCACCCCGGTCTCCCACCTCGAGACGGCTTGGCGGGTGACAAGGACCTTGCCCGCCAGGTCACTCTGAGTCATCCCCTGAGCCTCCCGGGCTGCGCTGATGACCTCTCCGATACTCATGCTGGTCCCTTTCTCTTCGGCCGCACTCCGCATGGCCACGCACGTCAGAGAACCACGCCCCCGCTCCGGCGTCGAGAAACAGGTTGTTGCACCAAGGTCGCTCACCTCCCGCGCGGCTCGCGACCGTCATGGACGGATCAGGCTCGTCCGCCCTCGTCACCCACCAGGACGACGGGACCATCGCGGCACAACACCGTCACGTTGCTCCTCCCCTCCGAGCGGCTCACATGAGACGACGGGCTGAGAGATCGACGGCATCCGCGAACTTGCGCAAGAAAACCAGAAGATTGAACAGCACGTGCAGAAGGACTGCCCCGGGAAGACCGGCCAGGACGAATGCTCCGCACGCGACAACGGCGAGGAAGATCTTGCGCAGCCCAGCAAGGCCATCAACGACGACGTGCCCCAGCACGAAGGCGGGAACGATGAGGTAGTTCTCCAGCGCATGCTCGAAGGTCTCGTGGCAGGCCTTTCCGGTCGAGACGGCGGAGGGCAGGATGCGCGGCTCGTCGGCGAAGAGCTCGCTCCAGTAGGGGAGCACCACCTGCAGGGGGAATCAAGACGCAGCGACTCGTGTCACTCGCAGGCGTCATTCGTACTATTGACCGCGTTCGGGGCCGCGGCGGAACTGACGGAGTGGCGGTTGACATAGGCGCGCAGCTCAGT